>Ga0268247_10000010_pt1:37500-187168 | contig 187168 bp, 93 predicted proteins | sample AgamicOrMae_FD_200245 | JGI IMG/M metagenome (GOLD analysis project Ga0268247, IMG submission 200245) | Agave microbial communities from Guanajuato, Mexico - Or.Ma.e (v2) (version 2) | ecosystem: Host-associated > Plants > Phyllosphere > Phylloplane/Leaf | place: Guanajuato...
AGAAGAAAAGGATTTTGAGACTAAGGTGTACAAATGCCCACGGAAAAGGCGGAGTTCTTAAGACGACGAGTTAGAAAGGTAGGGTGATTTAGCGTTTGAGGCATCTGTCGGCCAGATCGAGAAGAGTGTGAGGAGGTGTATATGGTGGCTGCCCCCAAGGCAATTCCGCTGCTAGGGTGAGCTAACCCCTAAACCAAAAAAAGAAAATGGAAACAGCCCCTTATTTAATTCTTTAAGATAAAGCTTTCTCAAAGCAGTTTGATTGAAACTTCGTCTTTGACAGAGCAGAGCCCCTTAATCACCCCTCAGGTAAGCCTCCAGATAATAAGAAGTCGGATCCTCTGGGTCAAGAAAAGAGAAAGCGGCAAACAAAGAATACGCAATCCCATCCGTATGCTTCTAAGACAGGAAGGGATAGCACTTCAGTTGAGGATCTTGAGGTAAGGAATCACTACCTGGAGTCTACTATGGGTAAGGATGGAAATCCTATTGCAGATTTTCCTCCTTCGACCCATTTGGTGAAGTAATCGGTAGCTACCAAAAGAAAGGCATTCTCTTGGTAGAAGAAGGAGATTACAGGCTCGGAATCAGATAGATGTGTTGAATCCAAGTACCAAGCGGGCAAGAACGCACTGATCTGTAGTACGCCATTCCAGCCTCAGGAGTCGGCGGAGAAGAGTTCCAACTAGGCAAGTCGTTCAACGCCAAAAAGTTGGTAGCCCCGCGAAACCTCTGATTCCGGTCCTTAGGCTAACTACGACTACTCAGGAATTGCGGCGTTTCCGCTGTTGAAAGAAGAGGGATAATCGCCTCTTGTCTCTTTCCTTCCCCCGGTCGAAAAACTTATCAGCCGACTTGGGACCACGCGCGCCCAGGCAGCAAAGGCCGCTGATGCAACACTTTACAATTAAAAGCATCTCAAAGCGTGGTTAACCCGAGCCTGTAAGTCCGCGCAGGATGACGGTAAGGGGCGTGAATAACGAAATTTTTTCCATGCGGAAACTTTCTCTTTTTTTACTCGTTCCAGCTAGAATAGAAAGGGTACTCTTCCATTTCAAAGAGCAGGCCATGGTCAAAGCATTAACTGAAAGATTCACTTTGCCATGGGAAGGGGAGAGGTGAGGCGGGCCCCTTCGTTAAGGAGAGAAAGTGGCATAATTTCATTTTGTTGCAGTGAAGGTGAAGATACTACGGTAGATTAGAACTTTTTCGGGGTCCGTCGGTGCGCTCATTCTTCATTTTTTTGTACCGCCCAGAAAGACAAACGAGAGAACGCTAGCCTTCCTTCCTTATCTTATTCGCTATTTATCTCAGAAACGCCCAAAGCTACCAGCAAGAGAGAGGCTGGACGGTGAGGCAGATAAAGGGAGAAAAAAAAAGCAGCAGCATAAGCAAGGTTTCGAGTAGAATATACTAAGCTTTTGAGTAAGTAAGATGGATTATCTGGTTGGTTCTTTGCACCCAGAAAAAGTGTAGCAGCTATATTTCTCTTCATCCTCTTCTTCCTTCGATTTCATAACTGGGCGTTGAACCCATTTCGATGCATTGTCTGAAGCGTATCCCCTAGTCCTTACCGGTCCAGTCGAAGTCTTGAGTTGAGTGGACGGTCTTGGTAAGTCCCATTGTTCATTGATCCCCCCAATGCGAGGTGAGTCTGTCGGGCATGACGCGCTTGTGCCTCTCCCTGTTCATCAATAATAGATAGCAGCTAATCCAGTTGATCCCGTATAGGCGGGGGCGAAGCCAATTTCAGTTTATCTTAAAGCAAGCATATCTTCGTTCAAGTTTTCGTTTTTCCGGGTATGAGGCAAAACCAAAGCGTCAAGTGGCCAGGCTGGTTGAACCCCCGAAAGAAGCACCAATCGCTATCATGGTTGGAGCATAGATAGCAAAGGTATGGGTAGAGGTCAAATGCACACATCTACCAGGTAGGTGAAAATCATTCCATACCTATATCTGGTAATAGGCCTCCAATTACTTCAGCCTAAAACGAACTCAGAGGCCGGGTCAACAATCGTGACGGTTGCATTCCCCCGTTCGAGAGTCAGAATCAGCGCCAGGCGAAGATCCACTGGATGGTGGGCGGAGTGGAAGCAGAACCGGAAAAGGCAGCAATTCCAGAGACGGTTGACCGAGCTACAGCATCTGCCTTTAGACGAGCAAAAGCGAGACAGTTAAATAGACGTCCAGTCCCCGATCCCGTTGACTGAGAACCAAAAAAGCAGTGGCCCGTAGCTTTTGAATAGAGAGATTGAATCCGCTTCAGGCTTGAAAGCAAAATAAGCGTCTGCCAACGCGTAACGCTTTCTTTAAAGGGTCAAAGCCTCATATCCGTTGTTATAGAAAGTCGTCAGGCGCCCAACTTTTTTACCCAAAAGAGGGAACTTCAGGACCATCTCCCGCTTATTGAAACAATGAAGAAACTCGATCGGCTACTAGAAAGGAGCAAGGGCCAAGGACGGCACTCAACGAGCAGACGAAGAACGAATGGTAGGAGCCGACAAAGAAAGAAAGAGTAGTGCCGGTTCAGTGAAGTCAAGTCTTTACGTCTATAGGGGCTCCCTGACGATCCCGAACCTTCCAAAAGTGTTGGGTATGTGTTGTTTCTTGGCACTACTCTTTATTAGTTATGTAAACTTTGTTTGAAGGGGTTAGGGATACAGAGCTTGACTTGAAAACAAAGAACCTCATTCTGACCCTCCCCGGCCTCCGGCCTCCAGCGCTTTTTGCCTTCAAAAAGTCCAGGATAAAAAAAGGATTCCTCCCCACTAAAAAGAGCGATTGAGAGTGGATTTCAAGTTCGATAGTGTCGAGAAGGTATTAGCCACCGGTGACCGTACTTTCGTAAAAGCACCATTGGGCGGTGGTTCCTCTCTTTCCTCTTGAACCTCGAACATAAAATCGATCTCGCCATCAGCTCGACTAAGAGTTCCGAATAAAAAAAAAAGGAAACTGAACTTGACTTAAGACGAAGAAAGCGAGTGCCGAAAAAACCGCTTTCTGTCAGCTTCTACTAGTCATTAAGACGTTTATGAAAGAAAAGTAAGGCAAGCTTTAGCTTGACTTGACTTGGCCTGCGTGCATTATACCTACCCCCTTTTTTAAGAATTAAGAACTTTCTTTCATTTCTTTGTTGAGATGGAAATGAAAGCATAACTCTTTGCTTTCAGTCTTCTTACTCTTTTTTTTAGCTTGCTTTGTGGAGGTCTCTCGGGTGTGCAGATCCGATCAGTCTCGTGATGAAGAGAAGTCCAATACGATCTTCCACGGCGTCACGACAACTCAATTTGTCCGGTAAACTACTCGGGGCTCCCCTTTAGTAAAAGGGAGGGGAGATTTTCTCTTCATCCGGGGGTTCATTTCATTCATTTTGAACTAAGTTAAGTAAGGCTGATTAGTGAGGTCTTAAAAACTTCATAGAATTCATTCTATTTGTTTGTGCTTTCAGCAAGTAGGCAAGGCGAATGGTTTCTATGTTTTTTAATCGGATACCAATTGCTTGGATGCGTTTGAAAGCCTCGAGATGACTTGCAGAAAAAATGGACGGGTTGGTTTGTGTCTTCGTAACTTTTGGTCCATTTATTGATGGGCGAACGACGGGGATTGAACCCGCGCGTGGTGGATTCACAATCCACTGCCTTGATCCACTTGGCTACATCCGCCCTTACCCCCGAACGGGTTTAAGTCTCTATCTACGATCAGATCCTTTCAGAACCCCTATGACCGCTATCAAAGAGAAGCTTTTTCCTATACTATATACTATAAGTCTATTCTTTCGTTTCATTTTGGAATTAGGTTTCAGCCTTGGCTTCAACAATCGATACCGATTGCCTGGCCTTCGTTGGGCTGTTCACTTCATTGATTTGACTTCACTTTACTTAAGATTAAAATAAAGATAAAGATAGGGGGCAGGCGGGCAGTGAAGGCTCATTTAGTAGACAGCGAGCGAGCAGCAAGCACCTACTCCGCACCTATCCAGCAAGCTCCGCAACAAAACAAAAGCGAAGCGAGCCTCTATCAGAGAAAGCCATTCTTGCAGAACAAAGTCGCGGTTCTGGAAGAAGCGCACCCCTAAACTACAAGCTTTGAAGCCCCTACTTCTTTCTATTTATAGGCAATGAAATTGTTGAAGAAGCCCCTTTCTTTCTACAAACCTTTCTATAATATAAGGCGTCTCGGACGTTCTTCGTTTGAGCGGAGCCACCTTTCAGTCAGTAAGGTTGTCAAAGGGCGAAAGTCAACTTTCCTTTATGACTAAACTAATCTAATAGGGCGAGGGCGCTAACGAACTTCAAAGGGTAGCCTATCTATAGCTATATATATATAGATAGTATAAGGCGCCTGACGAAGTGCATAGAATAGAATGCCCTTCTTTCTCAAAGTCAAGTTTCTCCCTGGAAGCTGACGAAAGATTGCAGGGGATCGTCGATCTCTTCCTTCAGGTGGCTCCGCCCGCACTATTCATCTCTTTTTTCAAATGGATATATGACGGGGTCTCTCTTGTTCATAGATCTTGAAAGCGGATCAATATCCATTTCTCTTCAGGTCTATCTATCGATAGAAAGATATAGATCTCTATCTGGATCTATCTCCATATCGTCATATAGAAGAACCAACACAACCACTGTCAGGGCGTAACCAACGGAAGGTTCTCACCCTGTCCCAGACATTGTTCTCCGACGATGTCCCCTGGACGGAAGGGGCCACCATTCTCTTTCTTCAATCGTTCCGATATTGACTTCTGGGTTGGTTCGTTTCCTCCTCCTATCTACGCAATTTTCTGTCTTCGTTCGTGATCATGTTGGGCGAAAGGTAGTTGTAGAGGAGCGTAGCCACGCAAAAGACTGGAAGGAGAGGCTGCGAAGCTACCATCGTACGAGGTATGAAATCACGCTGTTGACTGAAAGGAGAGGCTGCGAAGCAGCTCGACCTTAGGGAGAGGTATGAAATGACTCGGCCAACGGGAGAGGTATGAAATCACTCCTTCGGATTCATTCATTATGGATCATTTGGCCCGCCTTTACTAGAGAATCGGATACCCCCCCCTCGAGAAGAACAAGTTTCTTCCGATAAGGAGAGCGGATTCGATTAACTTCCATTCATGCTTCTTAAGTGGAGAGAATAAGATGGAGACTCTGGTATTCCTTGAAGTTCGATCAAGGGCGGTGAAATAAAGAAAACGCGCTACTGGTTCTTTGGAAGCCCGACGTCTTCTGAAACACTTGCTTATCCTCAAAGCAGGTGGGAGAAAAGAGAAAACTCGACAATCGCTTTTGGCACAGGGAAAGGAGAATAAGCCTCTCTAAGGGAAGAAGACCTAGCGCGAAAGCCGGTGTGAACAAGCATTAGTTCTTTAGACTATTAGACTTCTGAGGCAGAGTCCATATGGTTACCACCTAAAGCGGATAGTTTTTTACAACCGTAAAATAGAGGTATAAATCTCGTTACATTCCCCCTTAAGTAAAAACGGTTATTGACAAAACTTAACGATTAAGCAGGGAAAATAATAAGAATAGAAGAAGTGCCTTGCCTCCTTCAATTCAGCATTTGAACTCGTTGGCTAATCCCTTTTCTATAGGCGTCAGGGAGACCATGACTGCACGAGCCATATGAACTAGCTCTTCCGTGTCTGCCGAACTTTACGATGGAGGGTGTTCAATTCGAGTATTGAATTTTCCCAACCGGGTGAGCACCCTTAATGTCTCTAGTAGATAGACTCAACAAGGAACCTTGCAGAGCGATTCGTTTCACTTGAACTGTCAGTTGATAAACGATTGGGTCAAGTAATACGTATCTTTCAGTTTCAATAACGACGAGTAGTAATGACTTGACTATTACGTATCTAACAACTCCTTTCAAGTCACTACGTATGACGTTCAAGTTCAACTCATTTCGTTACACTCATTCAGAGGAAGAAGGACAGACGTTTGAAGTCTCGAGTTTCTATCCCCTCTCTCTCTAGTGCTGCTTAAAAGGACCTAGTTCCCTACTACCGTGTCATGGCGATATCCGCCTCGAAATCCTCTGCTTGCTTCGTCTCCTAGTGGTTGTTTCCCGTGGAGCGACCATGAGTCAGGATCAGGTGGGATATAGTATCTTTCCATCCTTTGCCTGTATTGATGGTACTGGATATTTCCCTCTTATATACTTATATAAATCCGTCTCCAAATCAGCCACGCGTTTAGCTGCCTGCTGAAGGACAGTCAGCCCTACGAAGTTCTATTCGACCGGGTTTTTCCACAGAACTACGCCTAATAGCAGAGGAGCGGTAATGGATCTGACTCGACGCGAGAGGGACGAAGCGCATTTCCCATCTTCCAATACAACCGGAGAGACTTCAACAGAACTCTTTTAATAAAGATTTACTTTTTTTTAAACCCTTCAAAAATGCTTTATCTTTATAACGCATTAAAAACGTCAAGCCCTTATGCTGCTAGTCCTTGCCTTGGGACAAGGTTCGAAACTAGGCATACCCGCCATCTCTGTCAAACTCACGTTTTTTATATAACTAAGTCAATCGATACTATAATGAATCTCTTGTCCTTTCCTTTTCAGGAACGAGATGGGTTATTTCGTTCACAGAGAAATTTTCTTTCGTGAGTTAGGTAACATATATAAAGAAGGAGTCTTTCGAGCAGGACTCCAGTAGTGTGGAACTCTCAAAGGCTATGTCTGCACTTTCCGTGTTCTCTCCACAACTTTCTCGTTGCGAAAATGAGTATATTTTTTATATAATTACCTGTCCGCCATGGAATTTTATATCGAAGGAGCGCTACTAATAGAATTTAAGTATAAAGGCCTTTTTCGAGGCCAGGTTTCTGGTTAGGGATTCTAATTTAAGTACTTAAAGGAGTTGTTGATTGTCTAAGGTGTAGTTCCTGGATTGTCCTATGATCCAACCGAAGAAAAGTGAGTTGGAGGAATTTCTGGATAATTGGTCTTTTGAGTTGTGGTATAAATAGGATTTCATTGCCTTTTTGTTTTTTAGTTATTTTGATCCGTGTTCTCGCTAACCGAAGATGAATGGGGGGTGCAGAGGCGCAGGAAAGGGTGTGGTTGTTTAAGCATCCAAAAGTGGAACTTGCTCAGAGGTGCTTGTACCCGATCTTGACGGCACTGGTAGTGAGATGCACTTTCTTTTCTCTCTTTTACATGGCTTGTGGCATTGTAGTCTTTTTCTGCCTTTGACTTTTATTCAATTCTCTTTCATTTGAATGTATTTCCCTGCCATTGTATCGCTTTCAAGGTAAACGAACCAACCTCTCGAAATCCAAACTAAGGAAAGCATGGGCCTCTCTCTCTCAATCGGTTGAATTGGTAACGGCATTGGCTATTGGCCATCCGTCCACAAATCATCTTCAAAAAGTAGGTCGATTCCCCGTTTAATCACTTGTTCAATCCTTTGTTGAAAGAGATGCTCATCTGCTCTGGTTAGCTCGGTAGAGCGGCAGGCGAAATCCGTCTCTCTTTATAGATATAGAGTAGGTGGCGTTTAACTTCTTACTCGTGTAGTGAGAAAAACCTTCTTCATGGCCTCCTTTATTTAGATTTAGTTCAATCACGAGTTTAAGGTTTGCGATAGATGTTGCCTTTCCTGGATAAACGATCTCAAATCGGCTTTTTTATTTTAGCAGATCTGTGAAAATAATCGGTTTTTTTAAGTCATTTGTCCCTGGCATCTTATCTTCCGGTTGGAAGTGCAAGGCAGCAATCATCTGTAGCGGGCTAGCTCACTGAATCGATATCTGTATTTGTATAAATAGTTGAGATGCTTTTTGCTTTGTCTTTTAAGCCGGATCGTCAATGTATTGGTAAGGATCTCTCCCCTGCCTATTTGGAGGGCTGACAGTTGCTTGCTTGTGACGCTCAGCCCCTACTGAGCTTTCCGGTAGGCATCAGTAAATTATATTATATTATTATCAATTCCCACTTACTTCTGTAAAAACTTCTTCCCCCTTGCAATTCCAACTCGGCCAAAGGGCGGATGGTATGTCTTTCTATCCATACTGATTGTTGGATTGAAATGAAAATCCGACTTTATGCGAGCAAGGTTCAAAACACTCTTTATAATCCGTTAACGCGTTCGTTCCACGTAGTTACACTCCTACCTTCTATAAATCAAGAAAAAACATTGATCCAAAATCTTTATTCATTACTACTACATAAAACACTACATTACATAAACAACCACATATGACTTTCCTAGAGAACGTCAGCTTTCAAAGCATTATGCTATGCTAACTACATTACTTATTTTCGAAACAGAAATAAGTCAAAGGGTAGGCCTTAACAGGTAGAAAGAAGATAAAGGAACTACTTTTTTTTTCTTTTTTCTAGTCTCCCAGGCGACCGAGTGCTCCATGAACAATGAGCGTTTGCTGCTCCGCCCGCAGCGCTTGCTGCCTCTCCTTCAAACCCTCTATGCGCTCTCTGGTAGCGCGAATGCGCGCTTCTTTCCTTGCAGGATCCATTGCTCTAACATTTCTCAAAAAGAGGTTTAGCGCTCTACGGTGCTGAAGAATTGAATTTTGCAGTTGCCTCATTTCGGCATCAATTGCAGAAAGCCTGTTTGCAGCATCCATAGCTATACGTGCTATTACGAAATTTCTTTGGTTTGAATTTGATGAAGAAGACACTTATCGAGCCGGAATTTATAGAGTGTAGAGTAATCCCGCGCCATGCGGCACGAATTTGATGATAGGCATCATTTTTTTCGAGTTTTCTACAATCATGACTCTTTGATGATAAACCTAACTAACTACCTTGCGAAACAAACGCCCCTTGTGTAAACAAACAAAGAGTGGTGGCACAGCTTCAGCATCCTCAATACCACTGCAGCGACTGTGATGCCATATTTCACATATATCACATGCCACTATTCTGGGTAGCCCCATAGAACAGACGTATACAAGTATTAACATCACTGTAAGCATCAGCCCCAGGCAATCTTTCTGGTGTGGGTAGTGGTTCATTGGAGACTCTTTCAGGTTCCGGCTCATCAACCTGAACACCATTCCCTTCGCTCCTCTCCAACTCAGAAGAGTGGCTTTCGCTCCTCTCCTTATTAGAAGAGTGGCTTTTCGCTCCTCTCCCGGCTAAGGTCGAGTGGCCTTCGCTCCTCTCCTTATCAGAAGAGTGGCCTTCGGCTCCTCAATAGGCGTCGGTCGAGTGGCTTTCGCTCCTCTCCCGGCTAAGGTCGAGTGGCTAAAGCTCCTATTATTCTTCTTTAGGAAAAAGAAGAGTTCAGTGGGGAAGTCACAAACGAAATAAGATTAATTAAACTCTTTCACAGGTCGGTGTAACTAAAGAGAAACTTCTAGCATTCACCTCAATCTCAAGTCATGCAAACTCTTAATCTCAGGCTTCGGAATGACTTGCTTTTGCACATCTTGTTTGAGACAAGTTATGAATATATAATATCAATCTTTTACAGTGAAAACAGTCGAAACGAAGTTGTTAATAATAGATTACCCAGAGAAATAGGTAAAAGAAATTTCCATCCAAGATTTAATAATTGATCCATTATTAACTCTTAACCTAGGCAAAGTCCATCTTGTTGTGATAGAAAGGAACAAGAACAAATAAGTTTTAGCTAATGTAATAAAGATACCAATTGTAGTTCCAAAAACTCCACATGTTTTATTTTTTTCAAAAAGCTCAGAAACAAATACAAATATGTATGGAATAGAGAGATTCCAACCGCCCCAGTAAAGAACTGTTACAAATAATGAAGAAACTAATAAGTTTCAATTTAAAATAGGAAGTCAAATCCATTTTATACCCGAATATTCGGTTTGATAACCTGCTACTAATTCTTCTTCTGCTTCTGGTAAATCAAAAGGTAATCTTTCACATTCCGCTAGGGAAGAAATTCGAAAAATGATAAAACCTATAGGTTGACGCCATAAATTCCATCCAAAAAAACCATATTTTTCTTGCACGTCAACTATATCAACTGTACTAAAACTGTTATATAATCCTAGTCGGTGATAACATTACTGTTCCCATCGCTATTACAGAACCGTACATGAGATTTTCACCTCATACGGCTCCTCGAAGGCCATAAATAAATAAAAGATAAAAGGGACCGGGCCGGTTATTTATATTTATCTTATTTATCTTTTTCTTGATATATCCCTCGGATAGATAGGATTCAAATCCATTGGACGGTCCTGAATTAGACCAATTGAATTCTGTCTGTTATAATAATAAATACAAAAAGGTACTTCTGAATTGATCTCATCCCTTAATAATTTGAATTTCTTGAGTAAGAATTTCATTCTTCAATTCAAAAAAAACTCCTTTATAATTCTCAATAACCCGTCGTTTTCGATTACGTAAAAAAATTAGACACTAATTTATGAATTATTATGAATTATGACATAAATTGTATTTCCGGATATAAGAAAAAATTTGGTTGGTAAATAAGACGACTTCTAGACAAACTAATACAAGACCTGATCCCAGAAAGATTAAAAGAAAATCATGTATCGGTTCCGGTAAATCCATTAGATGTAAAATAAAAGATAAATAAATTGAAATTTCATGACCTTATTGATATTGATACGACCAGGAAAAAATTCTATATACTAAATTCCTAATTGAATTAAATCCTAAGGAGTGTGAATTTATCTAGGTACAGTTATAGGACTAATCTAATTCTTTATACGAACGAGTATTCGAAACTAGAAACTATATTAATATAATTATATAAATCTTTTAAATAAATAAAGAATTTTATTTGAATTGAATTGTTCGAATTGTATAATCGTCAATTACTGACATTGGTAAACGGCCAAAAGCAATTTAATTATAATTCAATTCGTTTCGATCATAAGTCGAAAGTTCATATTCTTCAGTCATTGATAAACAATTTGTTGGACAATACTCAACGCAGTTACCACAAAATATACAGATCCCGAAATCAATACTGTAATTAAGCAATCGTTTCTTTCGAATATCAGTTTCCAATCAACAACGGGTATAGATATCTATAGGACATACACGAACACATACTTCACAAGCAATGCACTTATCAAATTCAAAATGGATTCGACCGCGGAAACGTTCCGATGTTATTAATTTATCATAAGGATATTGAATAGTTACAGGTAAACGATTTGCGTGGGCTAAGGTAATCATGAAACCTTGACCAATGTACCTTGCAGCTCGTACTGTTTGTTGACCATAATTCATGAACCCAGTTACCATAAGGAACATATCGTGAATATCTATGAAGATTTTTCTTTTGTTTCTTTCTCTTTATCAAGAGGATTCGGCTCTCCGGCTCAGTAGAAAGCAGTCTTTACTCAAGCAAAGACGAATCAAAACCATTCTTTGAATATAAGATTTCGACTTTGAAAGCAAGATCTGAGGCAGGAAGAGCCTGATCAAGAAGAAAATTGAATTCTACGTAACTCAATCTCCAGACTTCGTGTTAACAAAGTAAACTACTACACTACACTAATTGTCACCTCCAGCACTAAGTTTTATCGGACGGGGAAGAGACTTTCGCACTAAGAGAGTTTGATTCAACTAAGTCCCCTGTAACTTAGTTGCCTACTTCCTTACTACTTGACTAGCTTGCAGCTCTTTCTCCTCAGGTCGGTATTCTAACAAGACCAATCTAAAGACTCATCTTTCCCCTCAAGCAGTAATTCTTAACTCTCCTGCAACTTACTCAAAGACTGCTACTTAGTCTGTAACTTCCCCGGGAAGAGATGTTGGCTTCTTTTTGTTTTCTTCTTCCTTGCTTCCGGACTGGATTGTAACTCTATAGCAATATAAAGCTCAGCATAAATAGGAATTTCTTCTTTCTGACTTCCGCAGCTAAAATAGAAGAATCGATTGTTGGCATTAGTCACCGGGGTGTTGAAATAGAATCGTTGGGATAAGCGAAATTGCTAGATGTTGTTCTATTAGGCCGCTATAGGCTATTCAACTGCGACTTCTGAGGATTGAGGCTATTGGTCACGAGCGAAAAATGAGTTGATGCTTTCAACTGACTGACTTTACTGTTCTATTACAAGGTCGGGATTGAAGCCTAGAGCATAGCCCGGATAAGGCATTCCGAGCCCACTGATCTATCTACGCTTCCAGGCCTACCGAGGAGACTTTCTTCTTTCAAACTAGCTTGAAACTCCGGGCAACTAAAGAGAAAGAGTTCTCTCCAACATCTCAATCTAAGGCTGTCTACTTAAGCAAGACAGACGGAAAAGTAAAGGACTGCTTTCTAAAGCCTTTAAGGCCCTACTGAAAGAAAAAAGAAAAACGTGAAAGACTGGCACTACGCATCTAAGGCATTTCCTCTAGCAGCTAAAGGAACGAACTCTTTCTCCCCGTCTGATCTTCTTTAAGTAACTTCCTCTATGGCAGCTGACGGGCTTGTCTCAAAATAGACTCCGGAAACTGACTTCTTTGCTGCTTCTCAATCACAGACGTATAACTAAACATCAAAGTACTAACTTAAGTCCTCAAGCTTTAACACTCAGTCTTAATCTCGCATTGAAAACTTAGTTACCTTTGAGGAATAGTCAGAGAAGACCAGAGGGCATAATAACTGATTAAATGGCTTTAGGCCCCCAAGTCTTTTATGTAGTTTTTACTTAGGCTTGTTGTTCTCTTTAGTCCCTCAATCCTAAATAGAAAGACAGATTTTCCTACACTTTCTGGACTTCTGCGCTTCCTGCTAACCTTTCAAAGAAGAATTTCATACCTGGGAGAAGGGGAAGTGATATCAAGGGAAAAACCAGGCTTCTTTGGACGTTTTCCTAACTCTATGAACTCATAATCTCAGGAAGTCAGTCTAACTTAAAATAACACTACTTGGTCGGGTTATTCTCAATCACCTAAAGCTTCACTCCGTCTATGACTAAGGCCCGGGTAAGATCTCTGGGAATTAGCTCTTGCTTGATTTGATTTTTTGATTTATTCACGTTCTAAGTTCAATTTATTAACAGGATTAGGGTTTCAACGTCTTTCGAACTTCCCAGCCTACCTTTATAAATTATAAATAGTGAGCTCCGGCTTCTCATTCTTCTTTCTCTGCTCGTAATGCTTTCCTAACGAAATAGTTGTATTAATCTGGTAGGAGGAATTTCTTGTTTAATCTCAGTCTTTACGGACGTGTAAATCAATATATATATAGCAAGTTTACCTGTAGGCCGTGTAAGTATCGATAGTTGTATCAGTAGGGCTTGTAGTGAATAGATCTCTAGTTGATTGATCTTAGTCGTCTTATTAGGCCTTGTTCGGTCTGCTTCTAGGTCTTATAGTGTTTAAGTCAGGCTTTGACTTTTATTATGTGGTCTAGCTTTATGTGTCTTAAAAGTATCCTAATAAGCCCTAAGCGGTAACTCTTTTTTTCCTATAAAGGGAGTTAAGTGACCTGGAGCACGAACGGACTAAGAGTGGATGCTTTCTTTCCTTTCCTGAGAATGCAGTCTAGGAGAATACTTATGTATTTATTGGAAATAAAAAGAATCAGTCAAAAGAAGTGGGGAAGATAACCCATGTCTTTATTTACTATAGTAGAAGTAAGTAGAAGTAGACCTAGAATGAGAAGGCTGAACTAGCATTCTCTAAGTCTTTCTCAATCCACTATCTTATCTTCCCGAAATGAAGTCTGAAAGAAAGAATGAGCTCAACTTTAGTCCCAGGGCGTAGAGCCCGTATCTGAAGTTAAGAAATTCCTTAGCTATTTATCTTTTTGTTCCAAACCCGGTAAAAGAAGTCATACCAGCAAGCATCAAATAACACTTAGTCTTTACACGCACCAGCTTCAGCTGTTAATGTAGGAAAGGAAGAAAGAACATATAAGAAGGCTTACACAGGCCTACACATACACTTATTGCTTATTGCTATTGACAGTCCATGACGCTTGGTACTCCCCCGGAGAGAACCCAAGACAACCAAGGGAAGTAGGTTAGTGTGTTTTGGCCGAAGATCTCCCAGTCCCTGATCCGAGGGAAGATACTAAAGAATCAAATCCTCTCTTCTGCCTTCTGCTAAAGCCGGAAAGAAAAGAAGCAAGTCTATTTCCCCGTCCCACCTTCCTCAGAGAAGTATAGTTTGGTAGTTACGAAAGCAGGACCAGATACATAGAAGGAGGGGATTCATCTTGATATTGAAGTTAGAAGCCCGTCAGCCTTTAATCAGTCCCAATGCCTCATCCAGGATCCGTGAACTGAGAACTGATACTGATCAGTGGGCTGTTCCCTTGGCTTCTCTTCCAATGCGAAGAGGAAAGCAAGCCTAAATCAGTCTAACTAAACTAACTCTACGCCCTTACAGCAGTGGACGAAGTAGCAGTTGAATGGAAGATTTTCCTTATCATCCCGCTTCTTGCTCTGGGAAGATACAGAGTCAATGCAGCCCTTGAATCGAATCAGCTATTTCTAAGTAAAGGCCTTTGACTTGACTTTCCCCTATCTCCTCTGATCTTGTAGGGAAGGAAGAATAGATGTTTCCGGAATTGACTTCTTCTAATTTGACTTAGACATCCCGACCTGGGAAGTAGATAAACCAAAAGAAGCCCATTTCACCTGCTTCCTTAAGCTAGGCAAGTAAGGCTAGTCAACTCATCTCAAGTCTTTGTCTTCTTAAAGTTCTTCTTTCGGAATCTTGAATTCTGACTAGAAAGTCAGTCAGTTGAATACATTCTTATCCTTCTGACTTAATGGTCTTTTTTCAGGTCCTAACGCGGACAATCTAACTACTGATAGCAGAGCTAAAGCCATCTCTATGGTAAGAGATTATTTCGTCAAATCCTAATGAAGAAAGAACATCTAATAGAAGCTTCAACTCCTGATGACTAAGACTAAGTAGCAGGAGATTCAGAGTTACAACAGCTTCTGTCAGTCTTTATATTCCGGAAAGAAGTATGAGATTGGTCTTTCTATTACAAGCTGAGAATGAGTTGAAAGAAAGGAAGACTTCAGTCCCCTACTATTTGTATTGTATCTTGTTAATACAATCCAGACCGGAGGTGGAGAATCAAGTAGTAGCATTACGACCGAAGAAGAAAGATAAGAATCCTATCAAATCTTTTAAACAGTCTAACTATTCTTCTTCCTTACCGGTACACCAATAGACTTCTCCTCCCGTCTTGAACCCTCAGTCTGACGAAAGCAAAAGAGGCATTCTTTGATAAAGTTATGGAAGTAAGATGATCCTTTTCAGGACACCTTATAATATATCTAATCCTCCCTTCCAGGTAAGTCTTTGATGTAGCAGCATCAGTCATTGTCTTAAGTTAGAGCACGAGTCAAGATAGCTATTGTTGTCTTTGGAAAGTTTCTGGCTTTCGACTCCGCGGAATACATAATAGAGTAAGATTTCTTTCTCTGTGGGTCCCACTTTTCTTGAACTCCTGAAAGAAGCCGGCCTGAGCTAGCATCCTCGATCTTAGTCTTTGAAATTCCCTGCATCTAGTAGGAAAGTCACCAGTCACGAAGTAAGATGCTTCAGCCGTGTGAGACGAATCTCATAAGAAAGCATTCGTAGGACCGGGATCATTCTCCTACTTCACTCCTAGAGTCCATACTATCAGGCAAAGTTATTGGTTCATTTCTTTTAAAAAACTTTGTGTTCAAGCTCGTAAGAGAACAGGAAGTATAAAGCAATAGAGTTCAAAACATAGGCAGAAAGGTAGCTAGGTCAGGAAGGAAGACTCAATTATGATTGATTCTTATCCCGGATAATCAACTCCTTCTGAGTCAAAACCTGATATTCCGAATGGGATTGACTTTGTATCAGTCTCGTGAAAGCAATTGAATAAATAATCTCTTCAAAAAGCCGTAAGGGAGTAAAACAACCGGGACTAATAAGAAAGAAAAGAACCTTTGGTTCAGCCTTATACCTCTGAATCTCTTCCCCAAATGCATTGGATTCCATGCCAATTCTCCACTCAGTCTATATCCCTTTCGGTGAAAGATAGTAAGGAAATTAGAATTAGGAATCAGATTCTCTCAGATCTGGTAGGCAAGGCCTGTAAGTCAGAAAGAACAACGAACTCAGAAATAGCTGCTAGAAAATACCTTTTCACCCTAGTCCCTGATCTGGGATAAGAAATATGAGAATCAGGAAGAATCAATGCCTATCTGCTTTCCCCATATAGCTTCTGTGTAGGCAATCAAAATTGGATTGAGAAAGCAAAAAGAGAGAAAGAAAAGAAAGATCGGAAATTACTAGTGTGCAGCTTTATAGCCCTTGAAGTCAGAAAGATTCAATGCCAAATCCTAATTTCGCTGAGCATCCTATATTCCTTCAGCCTAAGAAGGTAGGGAGAGTTCATAAGAAAGAGTTTGCTTACGGCAGCCTAACATTCAGTTTCAAGCCCGACAGCATTAATCTTCTAGCTCTTATGCCTTTGTAGGAATGCCTGTCAGTCTTCACTCAACTCTTAAGGCTACTACTGCTTCTTCTATTCCTCGTTGGCCTGCAGAAGTTTTAGGGATAATATTCTATGTTATATGTATGAGTGGGAAAGACCTGGACCAAGAGGCACCACTACCAGGAAAGCCGGCTTTTCCATTATCAACGAATGTGCCCTTCCCTTTCCTGTTACCTTAATAAGTTGAACAAGACTTCCTTTAAGAAGAATAAACCTCTTTCGTTTAGGTGTAAATACTATGTTCCCTTCCATGTTGTACTCTTCCCTACGTTCATGCCAGAAATAGCCAGCTTGATTGAAAGCCCCAAACTACTACTCAGTTAATGGATCTAACCTTTTATCCGTCTAAGTAACCTTCCCTTTCAGGGATTCGTCAAGCTCATAAACTCAATTAGATGAAGTCTCGTTCGTAAATAAGGAGAAAAAGTCTCTTTCCTTCGGAACCTTGCTTTGGTTCGTAACACCATCAATCAAGTAAACCCGCATGGGACATCAACAAAGGAACTAGCCCGCCTGTTCGCCAGCAGAAATTTCGATCGCCATGGGAATCACCTGGTCAGTCACTCTTGAATGCCCTAAATCCCCTACTGCCTATCCTTAAACTATTCCATAGCCTCTATGAGAACACTACCTAGCCCATGGTATGGTCCCCGGAGTGCTCAAAGTTGAGAACGAGTGGTCCCTTCGTTTACGCATGCTGGATACTATAGTAATAGTAAATAGTAGATCTATAATCAAACTGAGAAGACTTTATTTGGCTGCACATGAAGGTTCTCAAAGACCTTCTTTTTCCTTTGACCCCTTCCCCCTTAAAAACTTGTGACCGTGAAAGTTGTTATAGCCCCCAACCACTACTTTACTATTGGTTTTTAGGTGAATTGTTCTTTCTTAGCTGAGGATTAAGGTTATTATAGACAATAAAAAAGGGAAGGGCTATTGAGTGGGGGAAAGCCATTCTTTGTAATTGGAACCTATTGTAGCTGACGATGGCGAGTGCTTATTCTGTTGCTTTAATTGGTGCCTACCTTTATTGATTGGCAGGCTTTCTTTAAACGAAGGGCTTGACCCAGAGAGAACGAGCTTAAGACTAGACTGCGGGAAATGGCGATTGAGACTCCAACTTCAGTAAATTCATGTGCTGCCAAGACTCATGACGTAGGTAAGTTCGAGCTTGCTTTATCCGTAGGTCTCTCGTCATCGGTAAGCTATGGTTTAGGAGTAGGCATCGGCAACAGGAGCAGATGTATAAGCTGGGGTGGAACGTTTTTTCAACCCTTATCTTATAGTCGAGGAAGAGTAACTGAACCAAGTCTGCATTGCGTAAGCAGAAGAGGTAATTACCTATTGTGCATTCTTATTTATGCTTTCCGGCCTTTGCCGCTGTGCCAGCCGATGTTGCTTGAGCCGATTGTGCGGATCCTGCTCCGATTCCACTATGGTGGTGGGCTTTCTAGCGGACTGACTGACTTTTTCGGAGAACGATGAGGGAAGCCTACAGCGACGAGAGTTAAGAGAGAGATAGGGCAAATAACACAGGAAAGAGACAATACCGGTAATCCCTCATCTGAAATGAGCTAGAGGTCATAAACCTATTACCTTCTGTCTTTTAGGGAATATAATTACATTCCATAGTAAGGTACGAAACTACGCTATTCAAAGCTGGATATCGAGAAAGATAAAGAATATGTTATTCTCTAACAGACGATTTTCGGCATATCGTGACTTCTTTATTATTGGCCTTTGTCCGTCCGGAAATGAATCGTATAGCATCAGGTTTCATAGTGAAATTAAAGGGAATATGACAAGATATATAGTTTTAACCGAGGAAGGTTGGCATTGGCATGAGATGCTCATCGAGCTTCCTTATAGTGTTTTTTCAAATTGGGAATGAAACTGTAGGACAACTACAGCTTCTATGAAAGGAACATTGTTTTGGGGCATAGTCGTCCGTAAGCTCTTCTTTTCTACTCTTGCTTGGACGGAAAACTTTACCCTTTTTTGAATCCTAGGTTTGTAAATTTCTTTACTGCCTCGCCCCCGATGTGGACAACTCCCCTGTTTATACAAAAAATGAGGTTTCCCCAGAAGCCACCTTAACGCTACTTCATACAAAATACAAAAATGACGCGTTTTATTAAGCTTTTGTCATGTCACACATGGGAAGGAAAAGTGACTTATCCTGAATACTTAAAAAGTCGCATTGAAATTCCGGGAAAATTGAGTTTAGGCTCGTTCGTTCAGCTGAGCGAGTAAGGTTAGCTTTAGACGAAATTCCTTGTCTGATGTTTAACTAAAAATAGGTAGGCTGGAGAAATGCTTGAAGTCTCTAGTTAACGCAGCAAGCGGTCCTGTGATGATGCCTGCCAGAAGAATCATGGGATTGGTTAAAGTAAGCTTTCTTTATTTATTATTTGATTGGTTTTCCGACTGGAAACGTCTCGCTTTCTTTCTGAATCTGCTTTCGATATTGACATAGTTGAGTCTCGACTTGAGCGCGACTCCTGCTCTCAGTCCTGTAAGCGAACTTCTCCAACTAAATAAAAGAGCAGTAGCTTGAGCACTTTATACAAAAAGAAGCACTTTGCTAAAGCAAAAGATGACACAGGAGAATCCGCTGGATAAAAATAGTGGCTGAACAAAAAAAAAGCCGAGACTAGAATAGAGAATGGTGGAAAGGTTACCGTTTTGGAATTCAAAAAGTTGGAGTTGATTTATTCGACCTGCTTTCTATTAAGTAGAAAGAAAAGAGGTTCCTAGTTCAAACTGAGATCTTCAAGCACCCTTCTTTTTTTTTATTTCGGCCTGAACAGGCGTTGAAGATGCTGCTCACAACTTTGCTCGTGTCCACTATACATACACAATACACAATAGGCAAGGCCAGTCCAGTTGTCTTCTCAGTAGTACCAGACCCCCTTGAAAGCCAGCTCTTCGACCATGCTATGACTAGGGAAAGACCCTGACCTTTAGTCCCCTCCCTTAGCCTTTCGCTTTCTGCCCTAGGTTGTGAACCCAACAGGGCTTGCTTTCATAGGGGGTTTCAAGTGAAGCAGGTAACATATGGAAGATAGAGTGCGTGGATCTGTTCAAAAGAAGTCAACCACTAAGAGATTCACTTAGCATAGTATGCCTCGACCGGAAGACATCTTTCCCACAATGCAGTGATTAAAGAGAAGGTGATCTCTAATCGCAGCCGCTGGCTGCTTTTGCTGTCCTATACCTAAAATATAAGCGGAAATAGGGCTTGAGGATGACTTCCCTAATCGATTGGGAACAAAAATGCTTTGAGGTGGCTGACGAAGCCTTTAAAATAATAAAATGAAAAGAAGCCCCTTCCCCATTCCAGGTATCTTATAATCTTATAAGTGGATGCCATTCCTCTTTGTCCTTGAAAAAACCTCCTTATCTGAAGGAAGAATTTAACTCCGTCTAAATGGCTTGGTTGATGTCAGAATAGAGATGTAAAAAGTTCGGCTAGAATGGGAGATTCTCTCTTATAATATAAGAGGTATCTCATTCACCGATCAGAGTTCCTGCGCTTTCAGCTTCTTTGTTTCAGACAGTCTTTTTCAATTTTCAAATAGAAGGTTAATCCATGCTTTCAGAGCACTTTCCCTATTCATATATCAAGAGAAGTGGATCAAGAATCCATGATAGCTTTTTCCTTTGCTTTGCCCCTTCAGTCTTTTTCAACCTAATCAAATGGATGATCCATTAGGTTCTTCGATTTCTTATTCTTTTCTTATACATTTCCAAGTAACAGATATATGGTAATATAAAATCGAAGTGAAAATTCAAATAGTAAGTGCCATAATATATACTTACTAGGATGTGAATTCCACACGCCTACGAAGCATTCAGTTAGTGGATATATTTGTGGGGCACCCCCTGCTTCCTCAAACCCACATACAAAGCATTCATTTTCCCTGTCGCTTCTTCTCAGGTCTCTATGCATGAAAGAGAAGTCATGCAATGCTACCAAAGCTTTGGTCACGTATTTTAATGCCTCGTCGCAATTTGTTGGCTTACATTTGACTCCAAAAACACCAACGCCAAATCTTTCTCCAGTGATCAGAATATGAATTCTGCATGTGGGATTGATTCTCTGGTCAATATAATCGTATATTTCTTTGACTGCTGCAAATTTTATTCTGTTAAGAATCTTGTGACAGTGTTTGGTGTCATTTCAATAATCTTTCCATTACCCATATCCACTCTTTCCAAGTCGCTGAAAGTTAACTGCTATAAAGTGCCTCCATTGTTTTGATACTGTTGAGGCAACAAAATAAGTAGAATCAAGGTGAAACTGGGCTAGCTTTCATCCGTCTCAACAGCTAGTCTTTATAGGAGCTCTGGTTCATCCGTAGTTCCGTATGCCTCAGCTAAGGTGGAGTCATAGGCAAGTGCAACTTAACTAGATTCAGTGCCGGTTTTTGTGGCAATCCCATGGCGAGTTTATGATTCGGATCCATACCCGGTGGATCGAGTTTCCCGAGTCCAAGCACAAATAGCTGAGATAGCTGTGGGAAATACTGGAGCAGAACCATTCGTTGGAGATAAAGACGGAGATCGGTCAGTTGCCCGACTGGTATTTTACCCGAAACCAGTTTCCGCAGGGGCTGAAGCATAAACGGATCGGGTAGCCCGGAGATGCTAGCTGCTAGGAAGAAGAAATAAGAGCCTCGGTTTGACCGGGTAATTCAATGTAATTCAATTGATACGATGGGGTCATTCAAAAGAGGTGGGCAGACAAGGCATGTTGACTACTCTGCTTTTATAGTGTGCTACTTAAAGGCTGGTCTACTACTGAATAACTGGACTGCGAAGCCCGGTCTTCCCTTCTCGCCCAAGGGCGGCGTATTAGACTATGCGTGAGAATTTGTATAAATTCAATCAAATTAAAGATCATATCTCGAAGTAAGATTTCCATCTACACGTCACAGACTTGCGGGGTACCACAAAGCTCTAACCAGCCCCACCCTACCTCGTAGAAAGAAGATCTCATTCATCTGATGTTGAACTTGTTCCGAAGGGCTCTGAAGTCAAGGTGTCAGACGGATAGACAGCTTACTCTTACTTAGGGACTTACCAACCTCAAAGGGTGGACTTCCTCGAGAAAGGCTTTCTGAAACTAGAAAATGAGAATATGACCTTCCCTTATCTTATAGGGCGGGCAAGCTCTCAATAGAGATTGGAACGAGCTACTTTGAATCCTAATAAAAGCCTTTGAGATTTTTCCCGTACCCTTGAGGGCATGTGGGATATAAATTCATCACCCTGACCAATGAATCGTCACTACCTTCTGATCAAGAATGAATCCACCTATGAGCACGGGTTTGTAATATGATTTCATCTGTGATGACGGAACGAATCGACTGTTCTGACGATGGTTGGAGTTGACGTCAGTCAAAGTCACTTTGAAGAGTGAAGAATCCATGTTCAGACCTTCGCTTGATTCAGTCTATCTATCGGAAAAACGTTGATGATCGTCTGATTCTGATCCTTCCTTATCAGGGGCTCTTTTCAATCTTACTTTGAAGAAACGGACCAGCTAACCACTTGCTCCCCCAGTCAACCTTGCTTTCCTTTCACTTCCAGATACTTCCTTTCGAATAAGGACGGACGTCAGTGCTACTGATATAGGAATTACGGCTATCTTCCCTACTTCGACTAGAGCACATAAAGAAGGCCAATGTTGCAACGTCAAAGTGTTTGGACTGGGCTTCTTTTTTATTTAGATCAAATAGATTGACTCATAACAGAATTAGAGGAAGTAGGACGGATTGCCTGCCTATCTCTTTAATGGCTTCGCCTGCCTTTCACGTCACCAACATCACCAATTTTCTTCGTGTCACTCTTGATCTCACTAACTATCTTATTTGGAAGACTTCGACGGCTTAGCCTACTTTAAATACGAAATACGGATTTCGATAGGTAGGGTAGGAATAGCGATTGAACCAATTTCCCTTAAAAACTCGGGGATGGGGCTACAAGCAACAAGCACAAAAGCAGTGAGCTCCGCAACAAAAGCGAAGCGGGCCGCGCTAGCGCCCAACCGGCTGATAAAAGGTATAATTCAGCACGAAATGCCCTACCAAGGAAGCCTAATCAAAGCAGGCAAACAAGAAGATCTAACTGAGTTGATGATGGACCGGATCTCGAAAAGCGAGAGGCTTTCATAAAGACGTATGAGAAGGGTAGGGTCGAGAGAATGCTTCCCGATCACTCCCTAAAGAACAAGACTATTCAATATTCAAGATCACTGCAGTTCCTTTTCTACTCAATCAAGAAACAAGATCAGACGTATCGGCCTATATTCCCACCAATGTGATCCCCATTATTATCGCTTTTCTTATTTTGAAGTTCCTTGGTCCGTGGTATATTAGAAAAGAGTGGACTCGATTCAACTCTTTTTATCCCCTTGTGGATTTATCTTGTGTGTGCCAATTGGGGTGAGTGGCTTATCCTGAAAATGGATGATGCTCCGGCTCATTTCCAACCCGAACAGGGAAATCCTCCTCTGGCACCACCGGTGCTTGAGCTTCGCCACCAATTGGATCACTTCACTAGCTCCTTGAATCGAATCTCTATGCGCAGTGATTATTTGATAGGGCTAGCTGACCGTTTAAAGGTTTACGAATCCGCCCCAAATCAAATAGTCGAGGGGATTTCTGCCTTACAAGGGAACATCCGGAAAAAAGGCAGGAGATGCCTTAGTAGCCTTCATGCGCGAATGGGATCGGCAGCAAGCAACATTCTTAACTAACTATAGAGATTGTTTAAGACATTATCGGGCAACACTTTAAGTTCAAGTCAAGTGATTGGATAATGGATCGAGCTTGTGCATCTTTTCGTTCATAGTGGGAGAGGGTCCCCTTTTGTATCTGACCTTAAGATCAGGGGAAACAGAATCCATTCTAGAAGGTTTCATGAAAGGAGTCCCCTCTCCCTTACGGTCGAATGAGTTTCACTCTGTTCTTAGAATCTCGTTCTTCAAAGCAACTACGTACCTTTCAGTCGAGTGGCTTCCGCTCCTAGGTTGAGTTGTACGCCTACATAACTTACCTCCCAGATCAAGGAAGGAAAGTCTCAGATCTATGTAGTTCTCGACCCCTTTTTTTTACACGGTTCCTGTACTCTTGTTGACTGAAGTAAAGTAATCCGGTGGACGGGACCCTTTTCTTTTCCCACACTTCAGAAGAGTAGAAAGGAGTGTAAGATTGGTATTGGATGTATCGTTAGGTTGTGCCGAGCTCCGTTTTTTTTAGTGCAGGATTATAGGGAGGTTATATTAGCCTCCCAAGGTATTTACTGCCTGAATAAGTAATAGGTAGGTATGACTCTCAACACCTAACTGGGATAAATTAGTATACATTTCCGCTAGTAACTGTACATTATCTCCAGGAACAAGAAACTCAATAACATCATAGCCATCTTTGCCAGGTGGCAATATCACATTATTTTCTTCAAATAGCGGGGTGACTACCCGTTGTAATTGTTCTTTCAGCGTATCAGAGACTGACGCATCCACCCGTTCCTGCAAGGTTTCTGGGGTTAATGAGCGCAGCCTGGCGACGCGCCAGGTGGCAATAATCAAAATAAACGCGGGTAAGGCAAGAACGGAAATTAGCTCTATTAAGTAGTTCAATGCTTGATCTGCCATTGTTAGAAAACCTTATCTCTATCTTTCAGCAACTGAACGGGAATGAGTTGAACATAGTGAAACGAATCTCTTTGTGAAACTCATTTAGTTGAACATAGTGAAACTCATTCGACCGTAAGGTACGAGCTTATGACCATGCTCGGGCATAGTCCATAACTAGATTAGCACCTAAAAACTGTAGATAGAAAAATCAATGGTCATCTGGTTCATATATGATAGTGGCATGCGAGTCGTAACATGCTGTAGAAAAGATAGCAAGACTAGTGTGGCTTTGTTTTAGATCGTCAGAGTGAGTTTCTTCTCTTCTAGCTCTTCGTTTTACAGTTTTCCTATACTTGTGTGAAAGAAGCCCGCATACCCACTTCCCGGAAACCATTCTTTACCTGAACCCGGCCTAAAGATAAGATTAGCCCCTGCCTTCTCTAAAAGCTTCTCTGATTCCGTTGAAAACCGTAGTAGGGCAAGAAGCGGTTGAACTAATGGCCTTGAACGAACCGGCCTGAACTGAAAAGGAAGAGTTTGATTTCCAGCCATAGTCATGGGCACTCTTTCTTCGGCGGCTTTAAGCTAGCCTTTTGAAGTCAGTACAGAAGGACCTTGAATGCACTTTGCTTTCGGTGTAAAGGTTCAGCCCTCATAGATAAAGAGAATGGGATCCCGACCCGATGAAAAATGCTATCAGCTCCGGAACCTCTCGATCAAGCTGCTTCTACTTTTTCTATTCATTCTATTCAAGACGGGGAGAAATCATCAATTCAATTAGATGCCGGTTCTTTCCTGAAACTAGCTGCCAGAACTGGGCGTCATAGGGCGTGCGAAGGGGATGGCTTCTAGCTCCCTATCATCGTATGTAAGATGAAGAGAGAGATGTTCGATATTGCTTCTCCTCTGCCTGGGAAAGCAGCCGAACTCAGGACTTGATAGATTAGTATAGATTAGTAATCTAACTTTCTCTCCTCCGTCACCTTTCGTTAAAACGGCGCTCATCTTCTTTCTTGACTCGGATAGGAACCCCTCACCCTACGAAATGAAAAGAGATGGCGGTTCCTCGGCCTTGCCCCATTCTGCTTCTGAACCTATGTATTGGGTTGGGGAAAGCTGCTTCACTTCGCGCCTCTGCCCTTGCATCCTCTCTTTCTTCTTACTCGTTCGTGCCGCTAATGTAATTCCTTCCTTCCGAGTTGATTGAATCCCTGGAAAGAAAGATGAGCAGCCAATCCAGGTAAGCAAGAACCTATGCCTTGCCCAGTAGTTCCTATTGATGGAAAAACTAGCTTATTGACAGAACACTCTATCCCAAAACAAGTCTATCTATCCTAAAGCTAGCTTCGCTAACAGTAGTGCTTGGGACGACCGCCCTTGTTTAGGGAAAGAAGTTCTCATCGATTGACAGAAAAGGAAATTATCCCTAGCTAGAGTGAGAAAGCATCTTTATGTCAATAAAACTGATCAAGAAGGATTGGTGGCCCTTGTTGAAATTGATTGAATCCGCATAGCAGTTTTTACGTTCCAAAAGAAAAGAATAACGTAGGTAGACTAGAAGGATTAGTTTCGGGCTTAAGACATAGTAGCTCTCTTGCGGCTACCTTTGCTATGTCATCCGATGCTGTTCACAAAGCTATAGACCCGGCTATCTCCGAGTTTAAATCGATCCCAGGAATCTTTTTATTATTCTTAATAGAACCCGTCCTCCCATTAACAAGGGGCTCAAGGGAAAGGCCTTTTTATCTCCTCTTAACACTGTGATAGTTAGAAACCTACCGGCTTGCACTTGCAACAGCAAAAGGTCCGAAGGACGCTTAACACCATCCTCACATCCCTCGCTGTTCAAAGTCCCATCGGGGCAATAGAGGGAGAATTTTCAATTCCTTCTATAAGGACACCGTTGGATCTTGGTAGCTTCAAGTTAAGATTTTCCTTTCCGTGACCCTTGCAACGGACTGAAGAGCGTGCCCCAGGTATGGATGGAGGTCCCAAGTTACATGTGCCATGCCAAAGGCAAGAGGACCTATGGTCGTATGGCATTTGGACTAGGAAGAGTGACCTATGAGCTTGAAACATGCCCTTATCCGGATTGAAGGCCTTAGCCAAGTCTTGCCCCTGCCGACCTGACTTTGGAACAGCATCCATTCCGAGTGGAAGTGAGGGACAAGCTCTGGGAAAGATGGTGGCCGTGAGGTTACAAAGGTCGTGAACCTAACTTGGTGATTTCGGTGACGCTATCGGATGACAAAAGGATGCCGGACCTTCTTCTGGAAGCGGGAAGGTTAGTCACCGCATTGACTCGAATGATAACGCAAATCATTTCTCCCAGTAGGCTATTATTCATCACTCTCCCCGTGGGTTTCGGCTTAGTTAGGAAGAAAGAATTGTTAACAAGTCTATGAGCTTCTTCTAGGGCATGCCGCCTTTCCTTGAGGTTAAGACCTGGTTGAATTAGCTACATCCCATAAGCTCACTCTGGCCGGACACCTTACATCTATCTTTATATAATTATATAATATAGGTCTACGTTGTGTCGTAACAAAGGCTTCGTATTTGGGTCGATTGCTTTGTCCTCCCTTGTTGAAAGCCTAGCCTAAAACCCAAAAGCCTATGCTTGTTTTCTTTGTTAGTTCAATGCATGGATTCGCCCCTTGCCCGCTAAACCTCCTTCTCAAGCTGGTCAATTACATCGATCCTGCTCCTAGGGGAAAGCATTCCCCTGACTCCTACGACTAGGATAGTCAGTATTCGTCTCCAATACAGCTAACTAAACTGCTAACAGTCCCTAAGCCTATGCCTTCTTATGTGAATCTTGTACTGTTAAGAAAGCAAGGCAAGAAAGAATGATTCCCCAAGAAAGTCCAATGTGTCCTCTCCCTCTCCTTTCAGTCGAGAACTTCGTGCCTCTCCCGGTGGTGGCTTCGCAGCCTCTCAAGGAAGTCTTTTGCGAACTTCGTGCCTCTCCCGGTGGTGGCTTCGCAGCCTCTCCTTTCAGTCAACAGCGTGGGTCCCCACTCAGCCTTATCAGCCTTAGGTGTCATCCCTGAAAACTGGTATAGGGGGGCCCATATAGAGAGTAGACAGCGAAAACAAGAGCTTCCAACAGTAGATCCGAATATGCATAAACTGTAGCTCAAAAGAGCTTACCCTCCATTCCCCTGGCACACACGTCTCCATAAGACGAGCGACGGAACCAGCCTATTTTTATTCTTTTTTTACACGAGATCCATAGATAGGAACATAGTAAAGAAAGGCAGAGACCATAAACTAATAGTAGGATCTGTTGCTGGTTCTGATCCAACTGACTCTAAATATCCAACAACAGGGGGGTTAGTGAGGTTAATAGGTCCAGAGGGACAAGGAAGGTATAGTTTCAGCGCTCTTTTAGGGCCACTATGTTCGCATCCCCCGACTCATAATCGAAGTGGTCTCGTGCGATCTCATGCGCGGCCATCATTAAGTCGGCCGGGCTGCCCGCGGTTACAGAATCGCCCGCAGAAGCCCCCTTGGCTCTCTCTCTTCTGTGCTAAAACGACGCAAGGTCTGTTTTGAAAGAATCGAAGAACCTAATGGATCCAATTTCCGCTTTCAAGGCTCAGGGACAAGAGGGGATTCGAGTTCGAGAGCAGTATCTTCCATCAATGACAGCGGATCTGCGACAGGAAAAGCAGGAGAGAACAGCCGGGAGATGGAGGCAGCAGGGGAGTAAAAAGGAGAGAAAAAGGCTATGCCGAAAGAGAGGAGAGGCCGACATCAACAGGAATACTATAATAATATAGGACTTTCGCCTCAGCGATGCCATCCTCTACTCTGGAGTCAGGGATATAAGATTTATTGTGGCGGGGTGCGCCATAATGGGGTTTGCGATCTATGGATCGGAGGATTTTAACGGCATGTCTTTCTGCGATGGACCGTCACCCTTCCCTTATTCTTCCTTCAATTAAAGAAAATTTCTAATGATAGGTAAGATTTTTAAGAAAAAGCCTAGGAAAGCCGATTTACAGAATCAGACTTTCTGTTTAATCTTGAATAGGAGATGAAAGCCACTCTCAACGGAAAGAAAACAGTCTGGCTTCGCCTTCCGGCCGGACGGCAGAGAAAGCATGTGCCTTGACTTTCGCGACCTCAACAAATCCAGTCCCAAGGCTGACTGTCTTTCATGTTCTAACTCACACAGCGGATATGCGAGATTTCCTAACTCTACTCGTAAGTGGGACCAGGCGGGGCCTTTCCTTCAACTAATGAAAGCGATTCAGTCAGTAGGAAAGTCATCTCACTGAACATTGGATTATATACAAGCTCGTTAACATTACAACCAATCCATCCTATACATTTACATTAAAAATCTTTCTCCCGGCAAGGATCAGGATCAGAGATCCCTTACCAATCCCCTTCATAATCATAGTATGTGGTCGAATCTATTGCAGCTTTCGACTGGGCTGTGGTCAGTCGAGGTGAAAAAATTCCTTCCTAAATCCAGAAGTGAATTGAAGAGTGACGAATCTGGAATGAGGAAAGGTTCTTCCTTTCTATTCTAGTAGTAGAGGCCCGAGACTTTCCTTTGACGAATCTTTCCCTGTCTCCACCCTTTCCGCCTTTGCTTTGAATTAGCTACTTGAAGGGGGAGTGGCGATTTGCGACCTTCTGCCTCCACTGCTTCCACTTCAACCTCTCCTACACTGATTAGTGACGTTTTGTTTGCCCCCGGAGAGTTTAACCGTGAAAAATGACTCATATATATCAGCCAGAGAAGCCTGTGACTCATACACCATCAACCATAGTGTATACCAGAAAGAAACTTCGTCTAAGACCAGATCTTGTTGAAGCTCAGCCAGGACCTGAAAGAGATCAGTAAACCAACGCTTCTCCCTCTCCAGACTCAAGCCATGATCCAGTTCCAGACAACATGCCTGAGGTAGGCCATTATTCCTCTCGTCTCTCTCGTCCTGTTCAAGGCTTTGGTTTCATGCAATTCGCTACGCTCCTTGTCATCGTGTATATGAAGCGTCTTTCTCTTCTCTATAAAAGAACCCGAAAACTTTTATGAATTATATTTCGTAATCTCAATCATGTTGGAGAGAGACCATGGTTGAAGAGCTACAAGCTCTTGAAAGAATACCTGGGAGTTTATTTGCTTCCTTTTACTTAAGGTAAGCGATCGATTTGAAACTTCGTTGTGTACAAGGTAAAGCGTAAAGCGGATGGCTCTTTTTTCGTTAGGTACAAACTAAAGTAGCAAAAGGCCTTGCTCAAGAATATTGGATAGATTTGGAGGAAACCTTAACTTCAGTCCAGTTGTGAAGATTAGGACTTTACTGGCTATTGCTGCATTAAAGAAGTGGTCCCTATACCAGCGTTATGTGAAAAATGCCTTCCTACACGGAGCAAACATTGCATTAGTAGGCCCCATGTGATCCGTCATTCAGTGCAATAAGAGGGCCCGTAGCTATTAATGTTTAAATAAGATTCACTTCGTTCTGTACGGGATAAGGAGCGAAAAGCGCAGCATGGCAATCGGAGACAAGTCAAGAAAAGTAAGAAATTGGATAGATAGATTCGTGAGTAGTGTAATCATAAAAGCCCACGGAGCGGTGACAGGATAGGTAATCTACTCTTCATGGGTACCGGAGATCCCTCCTTCTAAAGTAAGAGGATGAGTTAACTTACTGTCCGCAAGGATATTGGCCATATAGGACGGACCTTTCTTTGCAACCTCATCGTAAAGACGCCAGAGCAATCCAAATCAGATTAACTCAGGGTCCTCACTATGAGGATTTCGCTTGCCTTGGTGGAAGCTCTGGATGTCGGTAGAGCTACTTCTTCTGGTCATGTTCTTCCTTTTGGACCTTGGTTGAGAAGAAAAACCTTGTGCATAAAGAACAATACACCTACCAACGCTTGAAAATACTGATCATTGGCTTCAACTTCATGAGACTCGGAAGTAGAGTCCTCTCTAAATGTACGGATAGGGAAAATCTTCCACTGAGTGGTCATCGTTAGGTTAGACGTGCTTCTATCTACGCTATAGGTATTAAGATAAACGAATTCCCCTCTCCCTTTGAAAGAAAGGCACTTGGTTTAGTAGGTGCCAACTTCCATTCATTGAGAATGGGAATCTGTAGCTATTGATGATGATAATCTGTCATCAAATCCAGGGAAGACTGGAATCAAATAATAACCTACACAGGCTCAAAGCTTCGCTCACTTCACCGGTAAACTCGTTCTATTCATCATATCAAAGGGGAAATAAGAAAATCATAATATCTTTCATGAAACTGTTAAAGTTCTAATTAAGGACGCTCTTTGTCGAAGTGACTGACTCCTAGCCACGAACCCCGAACGACGTCCTCACATCTCTGCCTCAAAACCTGGGCCTCCTCGGTTGCATCAGACTCGACCTCTTCTTCTCCGGCGTCGCCCAAACAGACAAGCACCCCGCTTGAAACCCGGGAGACGTCGACCATGACTACCCAGACTTCCGGAGGTTTTGCGTTTCCGTAACCGGAGCATCAGCTGTTCTCTGACCCTGACGTGATTCCTCAACCAAGGCCTGTACTAAGAAGACAGTGCAAAGTCCTCGGTCAACCTCAGTCGCTGCTGGTCTTCGTGGAAACGGGACTTCCACACCTCTTTCTATTGGGACGACCACAGGTGCCACCAATCCTGCTGTATCCAGTTTTAGGTCGTCTGAACCTGATCTTGGCCGACCCTGCTCCAGATTACACTTCCACTGAATCTTCCGCTCCTATATTTAATCCTTCGTCCTCCTCTACTATTCACCATTCCACACATCCCATGCAAGCGAGTTCTGAGGTCAAAGTGAAGATTGATGGTTGGTGAAAGATGTCATTCAAAAAGCCAATCCGTCATATGCGCGAACTCTCTCCTCTGAAGCTTCCTTACCTATAGAAGTTTTTCCTCTGCCATGAAAGAGCCCATTTGGCGCGCTGCATGAAGAATTGAATTTTTTATCCAACCGTCTCTTTTACCCTTTTTATCCGGGTATGAATGTTATTGGGTGTAACTGGGTCTATCGTGTTAAGCATCAGGCTGATGATTCTCTTTTTCGGTGTAAAGCCCGTGAAGTCGCTAAGGGCTATAAGAAAGCAAAATTATTCTATTTTTCTGAAACCTTCAGCCCGGTAGTTCGTCCTGCTACTTAAAGCTTAGTTCCTTCTTTTTCCAAAGATTGGGACATCCAAAAATTGGATGGATGTAATATACGGTCGGATAGTTCTATGTTTGTCTATCACAGAAATGGCCATCATCTTATTGTTCTTCTTTATGTTGATGATATCATCCTTACCTTCTGTTCTTTCAGAATTTATTCAAAAATGAAAAAAAACCGGTCTCTGAATTATATTATTTTCTTGGTATTCATGCTACTCGTACTCCGGTTGGTCTTCATCTTTCTATTCGCAAATATGCTCGTGATCTTTTGTCCAGAGCCCACATGCTTGAATGTAAACCTCTTACGTCACCTATAGCTGGTTTTATTTAAGCCTTCGGCTCATGAAGGGGATTTCTTTTCTTTCTGGATGCTACTGAATATAGCAGTCTTCTTGGATCTCTACAGTATATTACTATTACACGACCTGCGATTTCATATGCAGTGAATACTGTGTGTCAATTTATGAGTTCACCACCGACCACCCATGAAGTTGCTGTTAAGCGTATTTTACGGTTTTTTGCTGTCCCCCTTGTTATACCTAAAATATAAGTGGAAATAGGGCTTGAGGATGACTTCCCTCATCGACCATCGACAGGCGACTTTTTCTCAATCCTTAACACCCCAAGATTACCGAAGTACCAGAGTGTGACATAAGCTTACATTATTCGTCTTATCTGAAGCTTGAGCAGGAAACGAAGGTAATACCAGGAAATAGTCTTAGAAAGTAGCTAAGGTAAGATCCCACTCTTATAGCCGAGGGTAAATCCTGTAGCTTCTGCTAGCCTAAGTTGCTCTTAGCCAGTGTTGTTCCCAGCATCGATGAACCCGCCCACGATCCGGTAGCACTCCGAATATCTACCCTTCCTTCGAAGTCCCGATTAGAGAGGAGGGATAAAGTAGCGTCAGTACGGTTTCTGCTTTCCGCCCAGCCGGTAGCTTAACTAACTAACCAACCCTTTCTTCCGCAGCTAAGAAAGTAGCTCTTAGAACGAGGGATAACTCTCAGGAGTGGCAAGATAAATAAGGAAGTTTCCCTGGTGAAAGCAAAAAACCTTACTTCGCTCCTCTCCTTATTAGTCTACTTCGCTCCGATAGTTGTCACTCTTTTGGCTTTCGCTCCTTGATCTTTGAGTCGTTTCACTCATTCCTCTCCTTCGGAAGCCATCCCAGCCCGGACGAATTGGGTCTTTGCATTCACTCAAAAGGATAACATCAGGTATAGGAAGGAGAACAAAGGTTCGAACTGAGATACGTATCTTTGAGAACGGAAGACTATTAGACTTCTTGAACTGAGATACGTATAGTCAATAACCTAGATACGTATCTTTAGGTCTAGCCCGCTCTCTCTATTGGTTGGTTGTGCTTTGTTTGCTTGACAAATGAGTTCAAGCCGTATAAAGGGGCAAGCTGCTCTTATAGCAAACGCCTACTTATAGCCCCCTAGCCCCCCCTTTTTTTCTACGAAAGATACGTAGAACTGAGAAGAGCGAAGAGAAGACTATTAGACTTCTTGAACTGAGATACATATGATTCAAGCTTTGAGTGAAGTTCCGTATCTCGTTTCACTATGTGAAACTCATTTCAAGTAATACGTATCTAGGTTAGCGAATAGAACTGCTTCCGTAAGGTGCTGCTCAATCTTCCAACTATTAAGTAAGCAAGCTACCTTGGAATTTCCAGCCCTTGAATCTTTCCTTCCTTGCTCTGCGTCAAAGGAACCAACCAACCCAGGATTTTCACCCTTCGTTTTTCCGTAGAGGTTGACATAGGAGAGAGAGAGCACTTCCTCGGATGAGAACCAGTTTTGGGGATAAACATATCGCTAATGGAATAATGTTTAAAATCCTCTTAGGAGGGTGAAATTTTAGTTTCGATTTCTAGTAGTTGCACTATTAGTAGTTAGCTAGCGAAGCGCAATCGCAGTTTCAAGCGAGCGAAGCGAACCGAAAGGAATAGGTTTTTTTTTTGGTACTAGCTTGAGGAAGAGAAGGGATTTACTATAACAAAAAATTAAGTAATGGCTTGTGCTAAAGGAACTGAGAGATGCCATGCCACGATCTTTAGTCTTCCTAAAAGAGTGGGGAAGAAGGGATTGAGCTTGAAGGCTTTCACGGATTGATGCCGAGAATAAGCTCCTGTTGTTGAGGAATGGCAGAACTCTTGTCCTTACGAGACGAGGACACCCTAACTATATTCAAATTACCCCTGGGGGGAGAAAGGAAAGGTAAATGCATTTGAATGAATACAAAGGAAGAAGGCGTAGAGGCTCTGCCTGATCTGGGAGATGGAAAAACTTCTGACCCTGGCCCCGGCTTAACCACACTAAGACTTCTTGAACTGAGAAAAAGAAAAGATACGGAAAAGCTTGAATCAGTTGAACTCAAATATACGTATAACGGTTATTGAAATGAGTTTCACTCATTCGGCAGACCTACTCTTGCTGACCAATGAAAACACCGATGGCCTCAATACTCTTATTGCTTTTACCGGACTACCACTTCCTGCTCTAACCCGTCTTCTGACCTATATGCTTGCACCTTACTCCCCCTATCTCTAAAGCTACTCTTTCTTATCGGCCGACTACTACTTCTTGCTGTTACCGCTTCTTGTGCAGCTACGACTACTTACCTTTCGCCTTTATTGATTCTTTTCAAAGATTGGGATCCTTGCCTATGATTACTGTCTGACCTGCTTTATTACCTCACCTTATCACTTGGACTACTGCTCATTCCCTAACTACCTGACCGGGGCTACCGCTTGCTATTGCTACTCTGACTAAAGCCCCACATCTAATAAGGCCGCAGCTTTCATGCTTTTCACTAACTGGCGTGGCTATTACAACTACTGCTAGCTGATCCATTCAAAGACCGGGATTCCTGACCTTACTACTCTTATTGATATTGAACTACCCAAGACCCCTCGCTGCACCATCTGTTGTCCGCTGCTTGGCTTGCTCTCTGGCTATCGGGCTATGCTTGCCGCCGAAAACCGAACCGATTGGCCCATCCCTTTCCTGCCAACGACTGCTGCTCCTGGAATTGTTCGTCGTGCTACTGGATTAACGTTTCAACGTGTTTTAGGGCTATGACTATAAATTCGGGGAACGACGATACGTATTAAAAGAAATGAGTTTCACATAGTGAAACGAATCTCAGTGAGTGAACGAATGGAGTGAGTCTAAGAGTCTTATTTTCTAATATTTTCTCTTCGATCTACCGCTCGCTCTAACGGTATCTGTCGTTAAAGGGTATGACGGGTAGTACAGTCGTTCTTATCTAAGTCTAAGGGGGTCCCATGTTGGGTATTACCATGGATAGTAAGGATGTTGATCGAAGATCTCGATCTAGTCGACCTCGAACTTAGAAATGAGTTTCACTGCTCTTCTCAGTTAGTGAGTCTTCCTTTCTCAAACCTACGTATCTTTCTGGCCGGTTGAACGCTTTCTAGCAGCACCAAAAGCTTAGGAGATTAGATACGTAATGAAATGAGTTGAACGTAAAGATACGTAGTGAAGCGAAAGTAGCCATCTTTCATCTTTATATCTGGTTTATTGACTGGTACGCCTTATATACCGCTTATACCGCTTTTGGGCAACCTTCTCAACAACTAAGAGATCCGTTTGAGGAACATGGGGACTAGTTGAAGTAATAAGCCTCCCGCAGACTCTGGGTTCCTTGCGGCGCTGCTTGCTATTCTATCAAGGAAGAAGGAGCAGGGTCTTCGCGATCCAAGGCCTGTCTTAAGAGAAGTGACCCTGACAGTAAAGTGCTTTCTCTGAGGTGAATCCAATAGTTTAGATATCCCCGCACAGATGTTCTCGAATGCGCCGTTCTCTTTGCTTTCCCTCTTGCTGCTTGAGACACTATTCAATGTCTCGAGTAGGCCAATAGCCCTGATTACCTTTGCCTTGCCATCTCTAAGTAGCTGTTAGATGCGTCCTTCCCGATCTTAGCATGAACAGATTCAGGGCTAGAAGGGCGGAAGCGGCAAATCGAACGTTTTCTCGGCCTGGGACCCCTCAGTAAAAACAATCGACCGATCCCTGGAATACGTATATGGATAGATAGATAGCGACTCTTCCCCTCGATGACGAGGGACGGAAAGAGAATCAGCTTTCATCGGAATATCCGAACTTCAAAGGCAAGAGACGAAGAGACAATAAGTTCATTTCCAGACCATGGGTCACAGAAAGGATCGGATCGAAGGAGAAAGAGAAAGGTTTGGCACTTCAACAAGTCATTTCAATAAGAGGTTGCTTCTTGCATCTTAGCTAATTCAACTATTTCATTGATCCAAGGATGAATTTCCCTTAGCCCTTAAGCTTCAAGCTAGAAAGCCGAAAGCCTTTTAGTCTTAAAGTACGGATTTTTAGACTGGCATCAACGAATAAGAAAGGATTGTTCCAGATCCGGAATTTGCAACATAAGTAGAAGCATGCTATGCTAGCATAGAATAGTTGTACCGAGTGAAAACTTCTTTTCTGTTGATGAACAGTATGAACAGTATAAAGATATTCTTCGTCGATAATTTCTTCATAAAGGAAGAGAACCGGAAAGCTTTGATGCGAGGAAAGTCAGTCTATAAAGACAGACTCATTCTCTCTCTTCTGCCTATCGCTTTATCTAAGCTCCAGTTAACCCAATGCAAGACAGAGGGATCTATAATCAGACTGACTCTTCTCTTTCCAAAAGTGGAATGCTTCTTTTATGCCATTATCTTCCTGCCAAACCAACTAGTTCGATCCAACCCAGCGGACTTAGAGCAATAAATGCGTACTTTCTGAATAAGCGTATCATGTTTAAATAGTTCCAACCTATTCTAAGATAAGATTCGAAGAGCAGATTAGCCGTAAGCAGATGACTAATTGTCTCTGTAAACCACTGATTCAAGGCCTAGTTGAATTACTAATATTCTCAGACGTCTTTATTTGCCTTCTCATCCAGCTTGAGATCGGCCAGATGGGCTTTTCCGTCTAGTCTGGTTCGTTCACTCGCGGAGTTCTAGTTAGGTGAATTCTTTGCATCTATCAATGAATGCTAAAATTCTCTCACCAACCAAGGCTAAACAAAGGACTTGGTGAGTTCAACAAGAGCAATTTGATCTTATTGGCTTGCTTATTCAACTCGTTTGAGTCAACCCCGTCTTCACTTCGTCCCTCTTCCCTTTCATCCATTACCGTTAGCGCAATAGGCTGCTCGATTTTCCATCTCGGCTCCTCTTGCCCTTTATCCCATGCCTGGGTAAATTCTTTTAACCCTATGGCCTTTCCTTGGCGATTGGATCCGTGAGTTCAATCAAATCGGATGTGGTATCGTATTTAATAGAAATGGCAGCTTTTAGGCGTGATCTATCTCTCTGCTTTGAATAGTCAAGATGTGCCCGTGGGATGAGACTTTAGGGAGAGACTCTCTTTCTTTCTCAGATTGAAATGCGGGACCGGTAGTAGGGGTCAACGTTTTTGCTGTTACAGAATCCCGTGCTACGGAATGAATCTAGTCACCATCCGATTTAGTTAGTATGGACATGGCTTAAGGAAGCGAATGACTCGAGTTCTTCTAGTTCGGCTAAGCCGGCAAGAGAGATGGAAAGAGCGGATCGATCTCCTGCTTCCCGAATGCCTTGACTTACTAAAGACTGGAATGAACCAAACAATTGATAAGGAATGAGATTCGGTATCTACTCGTCATATGATCTTTCCCATAAAGCTAGGCATGCAAAATCCGTATTCCAGAGCAAGTCAGAAGACTAGCTATAAGGAAAGACTCTATTCCATATACCCAAGCTAACTCAATAAAGGAAGAAACCCTGCCAAAGCTAGAAAAAGCACAAAGCTTTCCTGTTGAATGAGGCTATCTCTTCTATCGCTCCTTCCAAGTGAGCCTCTTTCATAGGAATTCGACAGAGCGCAAAAAGATAGTCGAGCAATCAGCGGGCAGGCATAGGTAGTCGACAGCAGCAATCGACCATGAAGAGCAAGAAGAGAAAGAAGGACCAAGGACGATCAAGGAAAGAAAAGACTAAGTAAAGGCAAAGAAGGAGACGAAGATAGCAGACTTGCCTCGAAAGAGGAAGATAGCATAGGGACATTGCTCCGTACTAGTTAAGTAGTTGAGCCCGGCTCCCCCGCTTGGCTCCTCTTTGCTCCGTCTAGACTAGACGACATCTTGTCTACTCTGCTTTTATGGAAGAGCTCAGTCCAAGAAGGGCTCTCAAAAAAAGTAAATTGTCAAGCTTTCGAACTCGCCTTGAAGTTGATGAATGATTGCAAGGCTAGCAGGCTCGCTTATGATCTGCTGAAAGAGTACATCAGGTTTGATTATTAATCCCTCACATTCATGAAGCAGATTGTCGAAAAGGGCTTTCCGCAAGCAGGAAAAGGACCTTTTTTACGATCCACAGGGTGACGCTTGATCCCGGTTCCATAAATATGCCATCCTTTCTTTGTCTATTGGAGTAAGCGCAGGAAAAGCTGTCGATGCATTCCAACTCTCCGTTAATAGTTCTTAACTAACCGGCGTTGTAAGGTACCTTGAAAAAGTGAATTGTAATCCTTTGGCTAAGTTCCCCTAGTCGGCCCTCATTTGATCTTGGTGGAATAGCTCAACGTGGTGTAAGCCGGTCTATCATTCCATTCCTTGACGTGGAAAAAACAGCGATGGCCATCAACTTGGCCCTTTGTGGACATTCTCGGGCCCAATGAGATCCTCCACAAATAAAATACGAGCTTGGTGCTTTCTCATTCCTAGCGGTGAAGTTGGCTTTCTGATTGCCATTTCCGCTACTCTTACCTCGTTCATCATTGTGATGCTCCTTATCCTTAGAGAATTCCCCTTTCTCTTTGTTCTTTGAAGAAGATTGTGGGTTGTCAAACTTCCTCAAATCCCCGGCTGATTGGCATCCCTCATTGCTTCAGTGATGGTGAAGACTCCACGTCTATGAAGTTCGAGTTTGGCCCAAGGCTTGAGTCCATCCATGAATGAGAATAACGCTTCCTTCTCACCAAAATCGTTGATCTGCAACACTCTTCCTACTCCCATCGGCCAAGCTTCAATCTCAACAAGCGGATGCTGCCACTGTAGATCAGACAAATGGGCACTCCTTTCTCTATGAGGCTGTTGGTTGATAGAACTCTGAGGTTCTGTGGTTAGGAGGTAGATCTTGTGCGAGCTAATGAATTCAAAGATGCGTATCCACACCTATCTCCATTGTCCGGCTAGTCTGTCGGGATCGGCTTAGGACTCAATCCATTTTTGAAGCCTTTTGAGAGCTGCTAGAAATGAAGAATACAACCCTACTGGTAGAGGACTTGCTTCAAAAAGAGGGCAAAAGGGATCCATCCAACGATAGACGGGTGGAACTCACCGAGATCAATCATCAAGCCGGCTACCCATGGTCAAAGAGGGAAGAAAACCATATCGCTGCTGACCCATGGGCTAATTCTTTCAAAAGAAAGACCAAGGGAGTGCAATGAAAGGGCCACTGCTGCGACTGAAGGTGACGACTAGCTATCTCGGATAGGATAGAGAGGCTTGATCGGTAACCACAGATTGAAAGGTCTTTCTCCACTGTCTGAAAGAGCTATTGATTCACACTGCCCGCTATAGCGAAGAGAGAGGGTTTTGGTCTGCTCTTCCTATACCCCGCTATTCCTCTGTAGAACTGAAGGTCCCCCCTGTTAACTTTCTCCTTCTTGTTGAAAGGGAAGATGATCCTGTCAGCCTTCCCGACGCATCGTTACGTGCCCTCATTCACCTTCTGTAAGGCAAGATTCCTAATGCCCTCTAAACCCACTTTCCCCCTCCCCCCGGGGCCTCGCTGTCGCCTTTGGCTCGAGCTACTTTTGCTTTACGGGAACAGATAGCTTGCTGCCCAGGTCTACTTCCCAAAAGCGAGCCATATCGTAAAAAAACCAACCTCACAGATCCTCTACCCGGGCCCTTATCCCCGTTGAGTATTCCTGTCTTCTCCCCTCCTCGATTGGAACAATCGTTAGTTTGGAAGTCTTTAATCTCATTAAAGGCAGACTTGGTCGCGGGGCAATCTTCTTTTTGAGCTCCCGCTTCCTTTTTCATCTGCTCGATAAGAGAAAATTCTTCCCCCTTTGTAGTAAGATTGAAATCCGCTTCCACGGCTTTTCGGAGTCATGTTCCAACAACGTGTCAGACACGGCCCTTATTATGTTATGGAAATGAAACTAGCTCGTGACATCAAAGTACATCAACCGGAAGTTCGAGGTAACTCAAACTTGGTAATTAACCAAAGGAACGGCGTCTATGAAGTTAGAAAACCGCATCTCTTACCCGCCCATACAGCAGCGAGCGAATTAGCACACACCTTCGCATATTTCAACATTGAACATGTCCCCTTGGGGCAGAACATAAAGGCAGACGCCAACGCCAGTCTCGCGACTTCTCTGTCTTTACCAGAAGGGGAATCTATTACGATTACGGTCTATGAGAAAAGAATCCTGCCACCCTTCCACATCTATGAAGGAGGCTAAACAACTAACAAAGTAAGCATTGAAGGACGCTCACCGAATTCTTCTATCAATCAAAGGCAAAGGAAGCTCTCGCGAAGGGCTCTTCGTATGTCCATCCTTTACTCAGCCATTTCGGGTTAATTAAGAAGATGTGAAAGTGCCTTTCTATAAGAAAGGAAGACTGCTTCGATAGGACCAGGAAAAAGAGACTATTCTGATCTTTGAAAGAATAGGTTGTTCTCTCTTTCCTCAAAACTTCCAACCTTAAGCAGAAAATAAAATATATACCTACCACCTACCAGTGACGAGCTTCGCTTTTCGTTACCCTCAACAGAAAACCCGGGCCGAAGATTAGTGCTATACCCTCCATCCAGAAACGGAGACTGCCCTCACTAATGATAGAGGCAAGCTTTAGCTTGACGGCCGGGCCTTACTATAACCAACCTCACAGATCCCGCTCAATCTTTTACACCAATGTATCGTACTCTCTCGACCAGGTCATCATAAGAAAATACTGCTCTTTCCGAAGTGAGAGAAGGAGGGAAAGCGCGCTACAACTAACATAACTTTTGCCAGCTGAAAAACGTTAGCTAGCTAGGCTAGCGCGCAATGGCTTTCTCTGATAGGGGCTCGCTTCTTCAAGCTCTGCCCAACTTATACTTTGTGCTGCTCGCGTTCTCTCAGCCACGTTTGGCTTATGTAGTGGTCGGCATTCTTACGTGCTCTTCCTTGTCCGCCTACTTAAGAATCAAAAGGTTACCTTTGGATGTTGTCGTGACCGCTTAAGCTTGGTTTCTTTTGTCAGAAAAGAAAAAGTAGGTTTCGAAAGTTCATTGATTAGTACACCTTCGGTGCTGGTAAGGTAGGGACCGTGGTCGTCCGTCTCCGGTTTGCCGGCCGATAAGATCTCTGAGATTGACCAGCCAGCTGGGTTGGTTTGGTTATTCTTTTCTATTGAAAAGGAGTCAGCTGGCTGCGCGAGTCACCTTCTTCTAAGCTCCGCTGGACGACACGGCAAACAAGTTTCAATATAGGCCGGCCGTAGAAGTGATGGTTCCCAAGGATCCAATATGACCACTTAAGTCTACGTTGCCACGATATTGTTCTATGGAAGCGGGCGGGCTCTTATTCGGCCCGGTTTTTTTGGTGTCGTAGGGGAGGGATTGACCTTTCTAACGCATATTCAGTCGTACCGGCATGGCCCCACTGATTTGTTTTCGATCGGAGCATCAGGCAGCGCAACCCGGTTCTACTTGACTAAGCCCCGTGCTCGTTTAAGGGGGGGAGTTTTACCAAACTACCTTTTTGATAACAAGGCAGAAACCCTCGACCCGACATTCATTAGTTTCGAATGAAGAATGAAGAGTGCCCTGCCCCAGCAAGCACCTACTCATAACAAAATGAAAAGCGTGACTTTACGCTTCAAAAGCCAAAGTCATTTTATGTTTTCAGTATCTGACGATACCCTGCAATCAAAGTCAAATAGCTTCGAGCCTATCTATAAAAGCTAACGGGCCCTTTCTCGAAGGTTCGCGCGTTGCGCTCACGTTTTTTGGCTTTCAACAAATCGAATATTTTGAAGTTGGTAAAGACCCACCCCCTGTTTCAGTCAGAATGAGTCCCCGGGACCCCGGGACATTGGCTTCCGCCAACAGTGAACTATTAAGGATCGCATCCCGCGCATATTCTACATTATAGCCTGCAACTAATTCAGCTTCCGCTTCTGGGAGATCAAACGGAGCTCGATTAGTTTCTGCTAAACAAGAAATAAAGAACATAACCAATACAGGGAACAAGGGAATACCGGACCATATCTGCTTTTGCGCCATGACAATCTCACTCGAATTACGAGGACCTACACATATTAGTACAGTATACCGGGATCCCCGGCCAGAACCACACGTGCAAGTTTCCCTGCATGTGGCTCGTCCGTGCTTTCCGAGACGCTGCCTGTGCCTCAGCATGGGATAAGAGGGCGGAACTGCACACTTTCGTGTTCAGAGCATTGTCCGAGTGAGTAGGCAGCGCCTACCAAACAAAACTCCCTTGAAGAGGCTGGGCTGCTTCCTTTTCGCTTTCAGCGCCTTATGACGATGTTGGGGCCCAGGAAAGTATAGGTTGGCCCCAGGCCGGCATCCTGCTCTCGACCCAACCCCACCGTCAGCGAACTACTCATTGCTGTGTTGTCCCAACCCCAACCCAAGGCGCGTCTCGTCGCGTGAAGAGCATTGTTTTGAGGGGCGTGGTTGACAAAGCAATCATCGGAGGCGACAGGAGTGCTTTCATCAAATGATGCATGTGGGCTGAGCCATTCCCATCCCTTAAAGAAAACGGATGCGCGTCTAACGCTTTAGGCTTTCGCGAAAGCTCAGGGAGTTGCTTGTTCGGCTGGTCGAGAAGAGATTCACATAGAGACGGATGCTATCCGGGAATATCTTTCTATGTTAGCTAGCGGGGGCGGGCTTTCCTATGGTAGTCCCGCTGCGGCCTCTGACCGTCCGTCCTGTTTCATCTTTCTTTGGCTATACTTGTATGTAGCCAGCCATGTTAGCTCCACATGAGAGTGAGGTAAAGGCTAATCACTCATCAGTCAGCTCGGCCCCTTTCCGTTTTAGCTTTTCCGCCTATGTTGAGAATAGGTGTCCCGTTCAAGCGGCCCGCCTTTCTTCTGATATACCAGCTGCCACGCACGATGCAATAGGAACGATTTCAGCGCCCCTCTAACGATAAGAAGCAGAATGCGCTATCACCTACAGCCCTTTCCTCTGCCGGGGACTTCCACGAAATGAAAACGGGCGGCATCGTCGTATGCTCTACATTTGTTGCCCTGGTTTTTCCCGGAGTACTCCTATGGCCGATCTGTCACCCAACCTACTTAAACAACCGTCAGGCTTGGCCCTGTCCCGTTTGGAGAATGACCTCTTATGGCACGCACGGCTTAGTCAGTTATTCTCGCAATTTAGATAAGAATCGCCACTTTTCTGAAAGCATGGTTCTTGCCTCCCTCCTTGGAGCTCGTCCATTCGTTGGGTGATCCCTTGCTCTCACGTTCGAGTGTTTGCTCGTCGTTTAGGCCGGTGAGTGAGATTTCTGCTCATTGCAGTCACCTCCGGGGTTCTTCGCACCTGGATAGTACCAGGACCCTTGTGCCCCGGCCTTTGATCAGATAAAGCTGCCCGCTCGAAGCCCGCCCTATGACCCAAAACGAAAAATGAGCCTTGCGACGAGACGCGGACATTCTCCATGCTGCGGTTCCCTCCGGTCCGTTCCCGGGTTGGGTTAGGGGAACATCCGAGCGATTGCCTTCGCTCCTCAAAACGCGCTCACAAGGCGCACAATAAGAATAAGACCAATAGATACTTCATAAGGGACCATTTGAGCTGCAGATCGTAATGCTCCTAGAAAGGCATATTTCGAATATAGAGGAGCGAAAGCCACTCTTCTGATAAGGAGAGGAGCGAAGGCCACTCGACCGACCCTTGAACCGCCGCCCTCGGAGTGAAACCAAAAATCAACGAGTTGATCATATCCTTCTATGAACCGTACGAGCACGTCCTCTGTCACCCCCACCGCGCTTACGGCTCTATACCCCAACCCAACTTGCTCTGGCCCCAGGTCCTACCTTTCTATTCCTCGGTAAGCGGACCGTAAGAGCATGGGGGACGGTATCCGCTTTTGACTGATAGAAAGAAAGCATCTCTCTTTTGTCCCTCCTGACCAAACCCGAAAAAAAAAAGAACAATAGAGAAAGTTGTTCTCGCCGGGAGAGTCGCATCGGAAACATCTTTATGACGGCTTCGTCGCCCGGCTCCTCCTCGAAATCCGAAAAGAAAACAAAGCCAGAACGGAATCACTTTGTTTCAGTGACATATCTAATCAGACTGAATAGGATTTGAGGAGCTGTCACGATCATTCACATCAATTTCAGCAGGCAGGAAGGGCGCGGAAGCTACCGTTTAACGAATGCAAGCAAGGTAGCTTGCTTACTCTCAACATAGCGTACGTTGGCGGCGAGGAAGGAGGCATTGGAAAGACGTCACTATATATACTAAAGTAAAGAGACATTCGGGAAGCGACTAGTCGCTTCTGGCGAAGCTTTGCGAAGGGCGACCACTAAAAAAATGAATATACCTTTCATGAGCTACCGCTCATGCCGTCAGAGGCGAAAGCAGTAGCTTTGCGGACAAAGCCGAGCCGATACGATAGGCGGGCGAAGGAAGCCTACTATACGTATAAACGATTAGTAACCGGTGAAATACCAAAAAAAACGAAAGAAAAATCTCAGTGAACTATTGAAGCTATCAGTGTGATTGATCAGACAAGTACCAAGGGCTTCCAGTAGACTTCTTTCATTTCCGAATTAGCTTACGACAAGTCCTTGCATTAGTATGACTTCGTTGACCGCGTAAGGGCAATCCATCTTGATGACGAATTCCACGATAACAAGAAATAGAAATTAATCGTTCGATGTCTGCTCGTTCTCCCCTCTTCAATTCCCAATGAACAACATGATCTTGACCTATCATTTGTTCAATTTGGTCGATCTGATATTTAGTTAACTCTTTTATCTTAATGTTCTCACTGATACCTAATCGATAACAAAGCTGAATGGCTTTTTTAGGTCCAATTCCTGAGATTTTTGTTGAGGCTATTTTTACTTGTTTCTCGTCAACTAATCTAGCTCCTGAAATATATGACATTCTTTTTACTTCTAATAGACGTCTTCTGGGCTGGAATCATAAATGGCTTGTCTCCTCTCATCAGATCGACGAACTACTGTGAGCGGGGGAAAAAGAGGGCTATAAGTATATAGTTTTCTATTGCTATAAGGGCTGCTCGCCTTTATACGGCTTGGCTTCGCTATCGCTCCTATGTGGTGGTCGGCCGTCAAAGTAGTCTTCCTACCATACCAGAATGCCTATTCTGACGTGCAGGAAGCTTCGCCAGAAGCAAGCAAGACGAGGTCTAAAAGTAGACAAGGCTCGTTCCGTACTTTACTTACGAGCTCGTGTAGTACTCGCCTCTATCTCGTTAGGGGCTTATGCACTCTACTTGCTGTCTACTAAACTATAGTTAGAGCAGCGAGCGAGCGAAGCCTTCTGTTTGGCTTCTCTTCTTTTTCCTCACCTTTAGCTTCATTTCCGCTTAAGCTTCGGAGGTTTGGGGGATTAATTGATTAGATACCCGAGAACCATAATCTTTCCTAGAAACAGCTTCTACGACGATAGATAGGGGTCAGATTTGTTTGGCATCTATGCCTCCTGCCCTCCAAACAGTATGGGAGCCTTTCAGCTCGTACTGCTCACACTCCGCAATCTTCACGGCACCTCCTCCACCATAGTGTGAGCTGGGAGCAGCTCCGAAAAGCGAGGCCTACAACAAAATTCGCTTTCAACAACGTCAACAACACCACGAAAAAAGTAAACTATGGTTGCCCACTGATCTGAGATCATAGGTGAAATCCAATCCCTTCGCTTCACGCCAGGCTTGGAACCCGTAAGTCAGGCTCCCTTCGCCTCTCGGAAGCGAGAAAGCGAGCAGCTTTGTGCCAAACCTTTCCCCTTTTATAATAAGAAAAGCTTCATAGCTCCAACCGCGACTTTGTTCTGGAAGAAAACCAGCTGAAGGAAGTAGGCCCCACCCTGTGAAACAAAAGTGTACGTACATAAATAAGAAGGCTGGTTATGGCCTTTACTTGATAGGGCTCCTTTCCATCTATCTTGACCGGGAAGGAAGAGGGGGGAGGCTCTTGCGGAAGCCCTCCCCGCCCTTTTTTATTTTGAGAGATCCCAACTATTGAGGATTCCAGGCTTTCCGGACTCGTAACAGACGGCTATAGGAAGAAGAAGAGGCGGCTGAAGCCGTTGCAGGTCCGCGGAAACGGCCCTCTTTTTTGTTTTCTTTGTTCACCACGGCACGAAATCATGAAGAAGCTGGAATAACTCAGAAAGAGAGTGGCGCCTAGCCGTTGAGAGCGTCTGTTGTCTTTGTAGAGGAACAGTACGATCTTGGACTGGCCCCCTTCGCACGATCGTCAAAGAAAAAGAAGTCCGTGCTACTATAAGGCCTCTAAACTCCTCCCTCAGGACACTGTTGCGTTGTCCATGGGGACGGGGTAGCCCCGACTTCCATAGGTCCTTGGTTCGATCTCCTAATGAGAATGGAGGTCCTTGCGCGGGCGTCTCATCCCTAACTTTGACTTGCTTGCTCTGTATGGAGTGCCCCGTGGTTTCTCAAGTGCCAGCCGCAGAGAGGAATGCCGTCAACTAGGGCGCTATTGGCCACTAACCACTCGCTCGCCGGCCGCTCGGGCTCCGCGTTTCAAGTTCGTTATCCTAACCGTCTTCTCTGCTTCACCGGGAGCCTGGCCCCTTTTTCGCACTTATCTACTGCCTTGCTCCTCGGCTCCCTACTGCTCCAGCCTATAGCTGTAAAAGCTTGCTTTTCGGGTGGCTCGCACCCCGGGTGGTGCGGCTGAGCCAGAGTGGGCTCAGCAGTCGGCCTATGTTTTCGGGCGCACGCATAAAAGCATGATTAGTTCCACAAATCTCACTGCACTGACCATAGTAAACTCCTTCTCTAAGTACCAAAATAGAGGTCTGATTTAAACGACCAGGTACAGCATCACATTTGACACCTGAGGAAGGTACAGCCCAACTATGAAGTACATCAGCAGATGTTACAATAATACGTATATGAGTTTTTGCTGGTACAACCACTCTATTGTCCACTTCTAATAAACGTGATTGACCCAATTCTGGATCATCTTCTGGAATCGTATAACTGTCAAAAGTGAGTGACTGTTCATCGGAACTGTTATAGTCCGAATACTCATAAGGTTGGGTCGACGCCCGCCTCCCCCCAAACTGTACTTGCAAGTTTCCCCGCAAAAAGCTCTCCACGCCTACTTGACGAAAGAGCACTATTTTTCTTTAGTTTTAGGTAGTTCTCCCGACTGTAAGACCCTTTACTTTATGAGTAAGAGGAATCGAAGGCCGGGAAAAGTTTATTGGCAACAGGGGACCCTTTCTTACCCAGCCCTACCTACCCTATGTATTCGAGGGGGAGGCTGTAACCGAAAAAGACCTGGTTCCACACACATAGGACAGGCAGAAGGTATGGGACGACCAGTTCACCACGAAAAGCGAATTCGCACTTATAGTCGTCTTCTTTGTTCGAGAAATGCGCAGTTCCAAAGGATGCTAGTCGGCTCGGCGAAGTTGTGGGCTCTAAGAAAGAAGATCCAGAGTGATTCCTCACCTATCCTGTCAGGGGCCCAGTTGAACGCTCGAGTATAGATTTTCTATGCTCATGTGAACGGCCGGGGCATAAAGCTCGTAGATCTAAAAGGATCCATCCATAGACCTGACCGGATATCGTGAACAAAACAAAAACAAAGTTGGTTTTTAGTAGTCGTTCATGAGACCGATCATTCCCGCGTTCCAGCGTGCATTATGCCAACAGGTCCCATCCCCAACTGACGCTGAGAAGTTGAGTCACCCTTCTTTTTTTTCTATAAAAAAAAAGAGAGATAGTATATATCCTGTATCGATCATAGGATCACTCTATGAAGAGGTCAATTCTCTGTGACCTCCCACCGTTCACGACATCCCTTGCTTCTCGCTGCGAGCGGCTCTTCGGTTCCAGAGTAGAAGCGCTGGTCCTCTTCGGTCAAGTTGCTTGTGCCTGCTCTTACCTACCGTAGGACCTCCGTCCCCGAAGCGAAGAAAGAGGAGCAGGCAATAAGGTTATTGTCCTCATTAGGCCCAGTAGTTCCGAAACTACTACCGTGGTTGTTGCCAGCGGGGATCCCCCATTCCGAAAGGTTACTGGGCCGGCCGTTAGGTCCAAAGTTGTATGCCATTGCTATGGTGCCGCTAGATTCACTACTTCAGCGCCGTTATCGGACATTGCAGGCTGAGCATCTATTTCTCGTATATCGCTCTACACCGAGAAGAGGGATGTGTACCTCCAGCAACAACAAGAATGGAACCATAGGCTCCTATGCTGAAAGCATTTCAGGGTATAGGTCTAACCACCTCAATCAACTCCCCGTTTCTGGCATGCTATAGTTATAAAAGTCTCTCGACGACGGGAATGGGAGATTACCAGTAAGCCAGATGCTTTGCGAACTATATTATTTGATAAGGCATTTCGTTGCACTTAAATCACCTTCGTGAAGAGGCGCACTCCGATACCATTGATGTCCAATAGCTTTGATAGTAATGGCTGGATCTACTACTACCTCGTCCATTGAGTATAACAGAGCAAATGATGGTATAGCAATGAACATCAGGATGATAGACGGAAATATGGTCCGAATAATCTCGATAGTAGTTCCATGAACAATCCTTTGCGGGATTGGATTTTTTTTATAGTGGAAATGCCATAAAGCGCGAACCAAGATCCATGATACGAAAACCAAAATCAGAATGAGGAAGAAAAAGATATCATGATGTAAGTCTATTATTCCTTGCATCATAGGTGTTGCTGCGTCTTGAAATCCTAATTGCCATGGTTCCGCTGCATCACAAGGAGCAATTGGGAAGAATAGCCATTCTCGAACAATCATTTGGTTCATTCTTTGACTGCTCTGCTCTCTCGAAAAATGAAGAAAGACTCTCCCAATTCAGGAAGACGGAAATTGCCGGTTGGTTGTTAACCAATGATCCGGAAAGCATGGGAGTTTTGGGCATAAGAATTGCTTTCTTCTCTTATTCAATTTCGTCTTGGATGAACAGATCGCTTCTAAATGAAGTCGTAATTTTATATACGATGCCACCGGACCTTTTTCTCCCTCGCAGTCAAAACTATCCTCTCCATCTCGAAGGATTCAATCCAGCCACGGGTTTCCCTATGACTACTTTGTTTGTGCCGCATCACGTCAGCACTAGCGAGAGACCTTTATTAGAATAGAAAATTGGCACGCACAAGCAAAAAAATTTCTAACACGCGAGAGCCTTCTTCTTTGGTCTTTTCACACACGAGAAAAGCCATTCCATTCTTTTGGGCGTAGAAAGGAAATATAAAAATTCAAAGTAGAGGACGTAGCTGGCGCACAAGACGAAGGAGAACAGAGGGGGTTCGGGGGAGGAGCTCTCGGCACATGGTCGGCGGTCGGTGGTTGACGAGTCAAGGCGCTTCCTCTTCTTTATAGACATAGATGCGAATGGAGAAGGAATTCTGATCTGCTTGGCTCTTTATTTATTTATTATTAAGAAATGAAGAAATGTATTCCCGCTTGTGGGAGTTGCAGAAGCTAATACAAATTATTAAGAAATACCAGATTCAATATGCATCCAAATCCGTATGGGAATGCGGAATAAGGCAAAGGGGCGGTGGGCCAGCCAAAGAGGATCAGTAGGGCACCGGTGCTGTTCAAGAAAAAAAGCATGACGCAAGCCTCCTCAAAAAGAAAAAGTATCGACTCAAAAGCTTTAGCAATTGCGCGAAAGAAGACAAGACCTAACAAGCAACTCCCTGAGCTAGCGCGAAAGCCGTTGAGCGTTAGACGCTATGGAGTTTTCTTGCTAACCCTCGGAGCGAAGGAGGGAGAATGAATCCCAATCCAGTGCTATTGAATGGTATAGAATCCGCTCTTAGCAGCAAATACTTCTATTCTACGATCTGACTATGCCCAGCCAGGCAAATAAGACATTGAATTGGACAGCTTAAACAAGTTAAACAAGGTAGAATCTATAGAGTAGATTAGGCGCATGCCATGGATTAGCCCTTCTTTACTACATACATATTCTCAGTACCTGCGATTTTCAATAGCTTGGGTCAACGTATTCAGTATTCTCGAAGCACCATGTCCTGAGGTCACATGCCTTCTACCTCAATCCAAATCCTCAAACACACTCGATGAATCCGGTTCCAACGGACGCACCAAAATAGTTTTACGCCGGAGAAAAGAAAAGGCTTTTTCGGGTGGAGGGAGAGCGATCCTAGTCCTATTCTGCCCCTTTTCTTTTCCTGCTTTTTCCTTCCTGGAGAAATGGATAAAAGGGATGGATTTGCTTAAGCCTATTCGTATTACTGGGGCGAAAAAGGGGAGTGGATAGGAGCCCCAGACTACTTTACAGAATGGAATTGATTCTATGTACAGGAAATGAGTTGATAAACGAATACGTATCTCTTAAAAGAGGAGTATCGTTGATAAACGAATACGTATCTCTTAAAAGAGGAGTATCGTTGATAAACGAATACGTATCTAGGTTCTAGTCATGTCTCCAGCCTAAGACTTAGATCTGTTATTTCTATATTTCTACTGGAATTTTTGAGTCTGTACCTAACATTTTGAATTCTACTTGTATGGGAAAAGACTCGGCCCTCCCTTAAAGAAATTGAATTGAGTCTGTGACCCATAGAGGAAGAGTTCCGTTGTGTCCAGTCATCGTCTATTTTCATTTTTCAACTCAAAGAACTTGACTTTCACTTCTAGTTTGATTAGCATAAAGTGCCAGCTAGGCCCACTAAGGCTAAGTGATAGAGTCAGGACGAAAGAATTCATATCGTAGTCAGTTAAGCGAGAGGTTACAGGGCACGAAGCTAGTCTGGTGAACGTGAAGAAATATGCTAGGATATCTAAATCTATGGCTAGAGAAATGTTCTTATCGGGAATTGAATATCTTCCTTCTATAAGGAAATCCCCAGTCGACTACTGACTTTCTCGTGACCTTTTATTTGAAGCTGCCGATCGAGGAAAGGCTTAGAATCAATGCTTTGACCGTGAAGGCTAAAGCCCTTTGCTACTGCTTTCAGGTATGAACTTCTAAATGTTGCAGTTGATGCCCTGATCCCGGGAATAAGAGAACTTTATCTTCCAGGTATTCACTCATCCCCTCGAAGAGTATTCGTTTATCAACTACTAGTCAATAACCTAGATTGACTATACGTATCTGAGTCTTCTAGTCTATAGAACTATAGCTTGTTCACTCATTTCGTTTATTCCACTCGTTCAGTGGTCCTCCTACACGTACTTCAAAGCTACAATCAATACTCTAATTCAGGTTCAGCCAACCCAGCAGGTCAGGGGCGGGGCATAGCATAAATGAAACCGAAAGGATTTATTTAGTAGCGATGCCGATTCCTCTAGCGGCTCAATCGTATGAGAAAATCCTTATTATTTATTCAGAAAGAAGAATCCCCTCTTTCACCCCCTTCACTTGAAAATATCAAATAAAAGTAAAAGTTCGCTGTTCCTAGAGCTAGGTGATAAATTCATAAGCGGGAACTGCAGCTGGCTAATACTTAAAAGATAGTCTTAGGAAGATGGCGCGATAGTAGACTGTGACTGTTCCTTCCAATTCTCTTTATCCAAGCCCAAATAAGTAAGTCTTCGATCCACAATGGGGCTTCATCTTGTTTCGCTTTCTATTTATTGAGTTATTGAGAGCATCGGTCAAACCTATGTGAAGTTATGGAAGATGCTTATTTTATGATCTATAGACGAGACGTTTTAGCACCTAAAGCGTACGGCACTTCACTCTGAGGAGATAAACGATAAGACTAGATTTGACTTCCTTAATATCCCTAAGGCTATAGAGAGGAGGAATTTATGGAAGACATGGTATCTTTTACTAAGGATTTTCTCCTTTGTGGGTTGTACCTCAATCCAGGCTCGGCAGTGAGCCATCACATCACTGTCTAGTCCTATCCGAACATAAGACTAATGACGTGTTAAGCCATGCCATGGGCAGGCTGGTACGTCAGTTTAGTAAGAAAGAAAGGCAAGTAACTTCGAAAGCAGCAAATGGTCCGCTTAGTCTATGATAGTCAAGCTAGTTCCTTCCCTTACCAGTGCTGCAATCAGGCTTGGCACCTTCTTGTATAGAGCGAAAAGAGAAGACGTCAAGACTCAGATACGTATCGTTGATAAACGAATAGGCTCGAAAGGCGGGAGTAGAGGATAAACTGAAACTGGAAAAAATCGTCTTTAGGTGAAGTTTCTTTCCGACGTAGACGAGTTAGACGAAAAGGACCGTATCCCCACTCTCATGGAGTTCCAGAAAAAGATCGATGAGGAAATGAAAAGATGGGGCGGTCGGGGACTTGAATGAATGTTATTAGCTGTGAATTCGAACTTTCTGTTTCTTTTGATATATTTGCAGGAACATTCTATGGTCTTAATAAGAGGAGGTAGAGTGAAAGATTCGCCAGGTGTGAAATCCATCATTGGCTAAACAATTATTTAGCCCACTAATGGGGGGCGGTGGCTAATCCGTACACGCGGTGGGGGGTGACAGCCAGAAATGAGATTTGGGGAACGAAGTAAATCGATGCGCTCTCTAAGGGAGAAGACAGGAGCCTTGCGCTTAGAGAAGTCCCTTGGCCGGACAGAGGGCTTTCCGCATCTTCTTTTGCTTCTTTATTGTTCCCATCATTGAAGTCAGGGTGTGGGACTGAGCCTTCCGAATGATAAAGAAAAAAGTATAAAAAAGAGAGTCGTTGTCTCAAAATTGAAAGTTTCCATGTTGGATTGATGTTCATTCGCTCTGCTCGCTCCGCGGCATACCAAAAAAAAAGAAAATCTAGTAGTCGATAAGGGGCGCCTCTTTCTTAGGGCGTTTAAAGAGCGTGACTCTGATTTTGGAAGCGCTGAGTTACTTACGGAATCTCAAATCGTTTAAAAGAGAACTACTGGCTTTACTGACGCTATAGGGACAGACCTAAGAGCCAATAAACTAGGGCACGGAAGTTTAGGTAAGGAAGGAGTTAAGACTTTGGCATCAAACCACAAACCATAGGATAGCGAGACTGGAGAGCCATCTGATCCTGGACCGGGGGTGGAGGTAGGAGCCCGCAATGCAGCCTTGGGAAGCGATGTGGAGGATCTCCGTCTCAGTAGAATAGGTGCGGATTAGAGACCTAGGTCCTCCTCTGCCAACACTCCTCTTATACTCAACATTTCCATGTTTTTTTTATATTAATAGAATAAAAAGAAACTTATAGAGAAATTGAGTGAGAGATCACAATAAGAAGTACCAAAAGTAGGCAAGGCAGTACTGCGATACCAGTCCACGACTACCGTTTCTTTTAGTTCACTTCCCTTCCCCACAGTGCTTTCTTTAAGTCTGAAACCCCATTTGTCATTTGTATCAAGACTGGGAGGGCTTAGTCACTCCATTATTCGTTTACTTTGATCAACTTACTGAATCGCGTTAAGAAATTGAATCCTTAAGGAAAAGAAAGACAAGAGGTCCTAGTTGAATTAGCTTCCAATCCTAGCTAGCATACTCAAGTCAGCATTCCCAAGGCACCAGCATAATCCGAGTGTCTCCACTCGCTAAACAGTGAGACCTACTTCTTGGAAAGAAGAGAGATGGAACAATGCGTATAATGTTGGGATTTGAAGCGTTAGGAGAGGAAGAGATCGAAGCTAAGCAGATCGCTTACAGGCCTTTATCCATAGGAGCATCATCAATCTTAGGGCTCACTCTCAGGCCTTGATTCAGGTGATTGACCCTTATACCTTAGCAGCACAGTAATGATGGTTGAAGACGGATAGCCGCCCGTAAAGGCTGACGACCATCGCGGAAGAGTTCAATTAGAGTCAGTAAGACCCGACATAATGGGAGCTTCAGTCTTCATGCCCCAGTGCCAAAGTATGTTATCGTAAGGGGATCCTCATGCCTCTGTGGAGCTAAGAAAGTGGCTTCCTTCTTGACATCAACGAATAGAGCTAGCTCTTGAGTAAGAATCCGGTTACGGAGAAATGGCGTGAAGCAAGGGTACTTGAATCAAGTAATGGCGTGACGGTCATTCTATTGAAAAGTGAAGGAAGGCAGTGACTCGATCGAACCAAAGAAAGATCAACCTTGATCATAACCAACGGGAATGAAGACTGTAAGGAAGGAGTGAAAACGATAGGGAAGTTGGTAGCTCGATAGTAAAGGGTGCCGCAGGTAGCTCAACCGGAATTTACTTTTCGAAGTGAAAATTCCCTTTCCAGTTCCACGGGTCTTTGTAACCGAACCATTCTACATTCCATACCCGCGCGGATAGAGGTTTTTCCACTGTGACTGTTAAGTAAAGATAGGACTTGGGTAGGTCAACCGTTAGTCTGCGGTTAGGTGTGGACTTTCTCAACATTCGTTTAATAATCGTTCTGGGCAGAAGGAATTGGATAAGAATCAACTGACACGGACCGGGGCTAATAAGATAGTCAACTCAATTTAAAAGTAAAGGAGCGAAGCGAACAACGTGAGAGGAGCGTAGCCACTCGACTGGAAGGAGAGGCCTAGAAGCTAACATCGTACGAGGAGCGTAGCCACTCGACTGGAAGGAGAGGCCTAGAAGCTTAACATCGTACGAGGTATGAAATCACTCGACCGACCCTTGAACCGCCGCCCTCGGAGTACACATGTTTGATAAAAAGATAGGTTCAAAAGCTAATACTAATATAAGGCTTTAGAAGCTTCACCTTCAATGGGAAGTTCTGCTTTCTTAAACAAGAAGGTTAGAAAGCGTAAGCCCCAGTTAATAGCGAATGCCACAATATACATAACATAGCCTCCCTACCTCACTAAAGCTGTAGAGTCTATCCTATATGTGAGAATACTGAAGCAAAGGCTGGTATAACTAAGTTAGATCTGAATCTTAGGAAGAGGAAGGGTAATTTACCACTTATTATATTAATAAGTCTCGATAAAAAGATAGAGGAATGCTTACACAGAGATTAGTCCTAGTAGATAGGTAGATAGAAAGGAATAAGTGTATAGTATGGTAAAGTTTATAATAAAAAGAGTATAGAATCTCCCTTTCTCTCTTTCCCGGAATCTCGTATCCAAGACCGACGTGGACGTATTCAAAAACGAAGAAGTCTGCTTTAGCCTTTTCCTAATGTTAAGCATAGCTCCTCCCTGTCTGATTCATGGAGTTAGACGAAGAAAGGGGCCTTTCTTAAGCCGTGCTATCTCTAGGTATCCATTCCTTCTCTATGTTTCTTTCTTGAGTTACTCCCAGTAAAGAAAGATGGGTGAGAACTCCTCCTTGACGAAATATTGAATCCCGGACTTCATGGCATACCTCATTATTATCTGGGCCTCTTATCTCATTCCCTTAGGCTAAGCAGTCATTTCCCAACGAGAAAGATCCACTTCTTGCCTACTCTACTCTCTATGGGTTCTCTCTGTCCGCGATTCGACTTCGACGAGGTCTTTCCATTTCTTCTTGAACCTAGTCCATGCATTCTCATTTTGAATGAAGCTGGAAAGCACTTTCAATTCTTTAGACTCTGTTGAGAGGGGAATGGGTTCTCTGGGGCGACAAGACCGAGGACTGATAGGTTTTTCTACTTATTACTTATTATAGTTCGTAAAAGTGCGTGGATGCAATAGGTACGAGACCTTAGAGTAGCTTTCTTTAATAATCGAAAGAAGGCTTTCCATAGGGAATACCTATGATAGAGGATCTAACATGAGGTGCATTGGTCTCAGTTAATCTAGAAAGTGGAATCTCGGATCGGGAGTGAAATGAATGAAGACAGGTCTAACTGCTTACTTTGGACTTAGTTCCTCCAAGATTCTAGGTCTAGGTAAGACCTACTACTGCATTCTTTTTTCCCATATGCTCCAGGTTCGGAATAGAGAAAAGAACTTCATTGGATGGCTTTCTCTCGTCCTTAGAATTCGAAATCTTCCCTAGAACTATCCTAAATCTTATATTCTAGTTAGCCTTATAATTGCGTTTTTCCGACTCTTGGCTTCGAAGTCTTTACGAAATCACCGTTCAGTCGAACGAACGAGCTCTGTTTTCTACTTATCTTCTCCTTGAGCCTTATAAAGTTCTAGCCTTCTTAGTGCTACTCCCGCTTTATCTCTTAACTATAGTCTCTACCCTGGAACTCTCGTCATGGGCTGGTTTAGTGCTTTGTTGGGGCTTTCCGCAAGTTGGAGGCACTAAGGTTTCGAGTCTCATCCCATGCACTAGGGAAATATACATATTCCTATCAGTAGGATTCTTATAGTTCTAACTCTTGGACTACTAGCTAGGCTCCCTTACCGGTTCCACTTCTTCCTAGTCCCAAGCTATACAAGTATACCTTCATACTGGTTCCTAGTTGCTTCCATTCTTATCTGCCTAGACCTAATGATAATTGATAATGAATGATGCTATGTTCTAACCTTTCCCCATGGGCTTTCCTCCAATACCTGCTATTGAGAATGTTGACTAGCTCCTTTTCATGAACATTCTACGTATGCCCGGGGGAATGCCCCATTTCCTAGTGTCTACCTTTTGTTCTTTCCGAAAGAAGTTCCATGCTTTTGCTACGACTTACCCTACTTGCTGCCCCATACAGCATCTTTCCCGATTTCTTCTTAACCTTGGTGGACTTCTTTCTTCTTCCTCTTTCCTTTGACTAGGGTTAGACTCTCTCTCTATCCCAAAAGATGGTCTAACTCGTGTCAAGTGGAAAAGTCTTAGTCAGTCCCTACTACTCGTAAGGATAGTCTTTCTCATAATCCGTGGCTAGTTTCAGAATATAGGAATCCGGATCTAAGAGCTATGTTTGAATCACCCAGTGCTCAATCCAAAATCCATCATAGATAATCCATTCTAATTCACTTGTGCTAGGAGAGTTTCGTAGGCGGACTATTGGATAGCAGCTTTCCTTAGGAATAGGAAATAGTACGAGCTGTCAATGACTTCTGAAATCTTCTAGTATAGGAGGCCCAGGAAATAGAAAATATAGAAACTTATATTGTAACCGAGTTCAGAAGCTATAAAGAACGAGAGAACCAAGAAGTAAGTTCGAAAAGCCCCACTAAACTGAATATTACAAAAGTAAGACGCTATCCACTCATTTAACAAATAAAGTTTGATCAGAATTCTAATTATAGCAGAAAGTGACATGCAACCTACAAAACCTTTCATCTTTCATGGGACAGCTTCTCAGTCATCAATCGAAATGCCCTGATTAATAAATCACAAAGAAAGGATATACCAGGTGTGCTGAAAGACATAGGAAGAAGATTCTCTCGACCTTGAGAGAAATCCACTTTATTCCCCTGCTCTTTACTGAGGTGAATCTGAGAAGGAAGTCTTTCTAACTAATCAGTTATAGAAGGAATTCTGATGTTCAAGAAGTCGCTCTAGCTGATCTAACTCTACCACACATAGGGTGACAGATACAGGCCATCTTGAGAATGAAGGTTTGAAGAAAGTCAGGAGGCGGGAAGGTGCATCACAAGTGGGAAGGCTTTTTCTTAGAAAGGATGGTTTCCTTCCGTAACCTAGACTAGTGAGTCGAAACCTTTCGAAATCGAAAGACTTTTCTAGATAAAAAGAAGAGGGGGACTCATACAAGCTCAAGATCTTCTTTCCACTTGCCGTTCTTGCAAACTATCCTTTTTACCTAGACGCCTGTCCTAGCTGCCAAGGAGAAATCCTTCGGTCCAGATCTCTTTTCTGACTTATGGAAAGACTCTATAAGAAAAGAGCAGAGCTAAAGTCCGAAGACAGGACTTTAGCCTTTTCTGTTGACAAAGCGAGATGTACGATCTTAGCCTTTTTTTCTTTCTGTTTCGGAAAACCCTCCTTCAATGCGAATTCTCCAGGTTCTTTATTTGTAAACTAAGTAGTTGACCGGGCTGACTGTCCAATAGCTCACGGAATTCAGGAAGCTTTGTTTGACTACTCAATAGGATACTTTCGGGATCTCAAGTTGGATAGACGCTTTGTCAAGTCAAGAACTTAGGGAAAAAAGTCACAGGCCTCATTCCGTCAATGCCTATAGCAAGCTAGACTCCCACCCTTTCAAAAATGAAAATGGAAGAAATGGTAAATATATGGGTTCTTACTTCGTATTCTTTTTATTTCGAGAATCTAGAAGCTTACATGAGACAGAGTCAATGAAGTGGATAAGCTTTTGGTAGTATGCTTTTGAAAAAAAGGAAGAGGGATTTATGAATTCGGGAGAGAGTGGAGTCTGACTGGGATTAGAAACCTGCTTTTATACCCGAGTTTGACTTTGGCACTCCCTGATGTATACAGGCTTGAGGGCAAGCAACCATGCATAGATTTATAACATGGGAAGTGAAGACTCAGAATAGAGCAAAGCCAAGTGATGTCTTATGGGTACTCTATCTCTGGATCCTTATACCTAAAAGCTATTTTGATTCTGGTCCTAGAAGACTCTAACTAGAAGACGCCCGCTGGAAATGACTTGGAAAAAGAGTTCTACAAGGTTCCATCTACTTCTGCCGAATCCTTGCATCAGTTTGGAAAAAGGACAAAGTAGGAAAACGGAAGTGCCTATTCCTTTCCATAGTTTTTACACGGTTGAATGACGACTGGAAGAAGTACGAGTCTCATTCAAAGTGAAAAGCTCTTTCAGGATCAGGATCTCTCAAAGAATGCCGAAAGTCGCCCGATCTATAGCCCGGGAAAAAGTCCATTGCGGGAATAGGAAAAAATCAATAAGAAAAAGAAAGAAGAGTTTAGTTAAGAGAACTGAGAGACTAATTAATGAAGGAACACAATCTATTTTTCTAGAAAAGGGATAGAGGATGAATCTTTAGAAAAAACCAGCTTGAAGACCTAATTGTCCGATCAAAATGGAGCCTTTCTCGCCTATAAGATTCGCTGTCTTTCAAGACGGTCTTATTCCCTTCCAATATCATACTCGGAAGAATACAAACAAAGGTCTTGTTCTTGCCCCGGTTCTTATGTATGTATCTGAATGTATGAGTGGGACCTTTCCTCGTGAATTGCCTTATTCGAGGCATGATAAGGGGCAGGATTTCCCTCTTCAATGGTACCGTACCATAAATTTTATCCTTTTCATACCCACGGAGCGGTAATCCTTAGTATACTCAAAAAGTCCGTTTGTGGAGTCTGAAGTTAAGACCTTTTCGTAAGAGCGTGAAAACTATGGCCATGGTAGGGAATTCTTCGGGATCTGAAAGGCTTAGTAGGCTTGTTATACAAAATCAAAATGGAGCTTCAGCTCACCTCGAATTGGGAGGAAGAGAACCAGCACCTCTTCTAAGCTACGTGAGTGCGGAACATGCTTTCTTCTTGATCTCATCAGAATAGGCCGTTGAGTCGACGCCGGCTTGTTCGGTCGTGTCAAAACTGGCCGATCTAGCTCACCTTCCACTTTTCTTTTTGTTTCGGATTAGGATAGAGTTCATGCCAAGGCCATGTACCGGGACGAAAGGGATTACTTAAAAATAGCTACTATGCTGCTATCGGGAAATAAGTGAGAAGCTAAAGGTGGGTTGTGAAGGCAATGAAGCGGGGACAGAGTCACCAATCCCATTAGAAAGATAAGTTCCCAACCTTTCTTTGTGTCCAGCCGCATTCATTATGGATTCGCCTTCTTAAGCGGAACCTGTAACTTAGATGACATCTCTTCCATCAACCAAGCGCGAAAACACGCAAGTGTAGCCTTCTCTTGATTTGATAGATTCTGCCTTATCCTTTAGTGATCTAAGGTCCATAATCAATCTTTGTTGTAGCTGCTTCCAAGCAAGGAAAGTTTACCTTATCTCCCGAATGCCGTTTTCACTTGTTCTTCTGCTTTTCTCTTTCTTAGCCAGGTGGCTTTTTACCCCATTTCTTCTCATCCTTCGTCTGTAGGTAACTCTATCTAATTCACTCTCTTTCTTCTCGCGCGTATCGTATACTTTTTCTTGTTCAAAGCTTAGCCGCACTGATGAAGTCGAATGCTCCTTTCGGAGATTCGGTTCTTTCACTCCGTTTCAGAGTTCGGAATCGTAGAAGGAAGCTTGGGAGAATAAGTCTATCCAAACAAATCATCGAGGAAAGAAGGTAGGCCTAAAATGAGAAGGTAAGAGTAGAGAAAGGTGAAATAAGACTGACAATTGGAATAACTATTACAAGGTTCAAAGAAATAAAGCAGGACCAAAAGAGTCTTTCTATACGCTATGAAAAGCATTTCGAAAGAGTAAGATGATGTTAACAGTTCTCTTTTTTCTCAATAAGAAGAAGGTAGACCCTGCTACGACTTGTCTCATTACTTTTCTAGTCCTACACCCTAATCTAATTTTTCCATTCGCTTCTACGAAAGCGAAAGAGAGATTTTATTAACATAAAGGATTACCTTAGCTAAGCTGGGTATTCCTCCATCTTTGGAATGGAAGAATCCATAGGAAAAATAAGTAGACATGATCCCTAGTAAAGATAGACATGAGAGAGAGGACGATTTAGAACCACGAGTAGGAGCTGTGAACCTGTCAAAGAACCAGTAGCAACGGAAATGCCTCCAACACCGCTTATTCCCACAGCTTCTTCTTATATTTTCAAAACTCAAAACATAGATTATAGCTTGAACAAAAAGGGTTTAGTTCCGAGTTAAGGGCTGAGGGTGGGGAATGTTCCTAGAATCCGTTGTCTGCCTTCTTGCCTTGGCGCTTTGCCTTAGATTTTCAGTAAGCAATCCTAGACCCATCTACTAAGGCATACCTTCTGGGCTAAAAAGACCGAGCGAAAGGCTTTTGTGAACTGCTTTATACTTTGCAAGACTAGCCCTTGTCTGGTCCCGTCACCCCCCTTCCTTCCTTCCGTTCACTGATCACGGATGTGTACGACCCTTCGTCATGGTTTCCCCTTTTCATAGCTTTCTACCCGATTTTCTTGATTGCCTATGCTTTCTTCCTCAGTTAACGAATTCAAAATAGTTCTCTAAAGCAACCCAACGCCTTGAAGCAGGAAATGCAAGCTATTTTAATAACAATAACAAAGAAAATTTTATAATACGAGATTACCTTGAAACTTATTCCACCATTCTTGGTACCAGACTAACTACGAAAAAGGGGCCTAGACTTCTGGTAGAATTCCGTCTATAGCTCCTTAGCCTTTAGCCCTTTAGGATATCTTCCCAGTGCCAAGAACTAGTATCACTTTGGAGTACGCAAGTGGGCTCTTCCTTTACTACTACGCTCTTTCCCTATCGCTCGACTCACTTCCTCCTCTGAGAGTTAGGATCTTTGGATCGGTCTCACCTCGATCTCTGATCTAGAACATTCCCTTAACTTCCTCTCCCCTCTTCTGCTCCTTCGATGAAGTCGGCTATTGCCGAAAGTTCACTTCATTAATACTAAATGAATTTAGATGGTATATGTAAATCGATTCACTAGCACAGCCCTTCTTCTGCCAAGCCTTGGATTCATTGAGGAGACTGGCTAAGAAAGACTTAGAGTAGGGACAGATTCAAGTAAAGAGGCTGCAGATCTTATCGTACCAGCTCTTACTAAACCAGTTGCCGCTGCTCTTGTCTCGCTAACTCTTCCATTCCAATAGATCCTAATCCTAGTCCTAGTCCTTTCCGAGGGCTACTGCAATCAATCTCTCCGTCTTTCTAAGACAGTTCCGTTACTTCTACTTATGATCAAGTTCCTACGCTAGGAGTCCGAGTCGATGTCATCAATAAAAGAATTTGTCGAGGGCGAAGGCTATCTTCGTCACTGATGATAAGATAAACCGAATTAATCAACCAGAGATGTTCCCATAGGAAGTTCAAATGGGGAATGTCGGTCAATTTATTGAGTGGTCTGTTCTCCGCAGCACAACCTAACGTTGGTTGTTAGATTCGATAGAAAGTGGACAGCTTATGGCGCTTCAAAAGTGGAATCCGCGTCTTTGTCTTTTCCTCGGGAAAAGATGGTGAAAGGAAGAATACCAAACTAAACAGTAGAAGAAGTGCTTGCTGCCATAAATCCCGAGAAAATGAAAGAATGCAACCTCTCAGAGGTAATAGAATGAAGTGACTAGAAAAGAATCTTCCTAAACTTCAGAGGATAATGACTTATACTAGGAAAGAAGAGAAAGTCTAAATCTTACTTGGAAGAGCAGCTACTAAAGCAAGAGAGAGTCTTTTTTGACTTCCTCAACTGAAAGAAAATTTCTATTTCACCGGGAGTGAATCTAGTTTCATTTACTTCTGAAGTCACTATGTAAGAATAAGAAGAAGTCCTTTCTTACCTATTTGCTTCATGTGAATTTTTTGAAGTAGCTGTTCAATGTGGTTCTCTTGGCCTATATCCCCCCAACAAGTACCTTTCCCTACCTATGAGAAGGAAGCCTAGCACCTCGGATTCCAAGATAGGACTTCCACTCGGCCCCTAGAAAGTCATTTCCTGGGGCTCTTGCTCTTGTTTCATCTTCTGAACCTGAGTCCGAAGCAGCCCATCGCTGGGGAAAAGGCTTCATTTGAAGCTACCTTCATTTAAAGCTACATTCACAGCTAAATCCACATCCTTCCTAGCATCCTCAACTCCTACTCCAGAAGTGGAATTCCTACCTGCCTACTACTAAAGCACTCCCGGAAGAAGATTACCTTCGTCCTACTCGTAAGGCTTCTCTTCCCTTGAGTTAGATTTTATTAGCAATTTTCCCTCCTCCAGTAAGCTTTAGTAAGGAAGTATAGTGGGTCCTACTTGAATTTTCATTTAAGGCTATCCCTTAGCCACCCTTATCTACGAACTTTAGTTACATTCCATCTAATCCTAACCCTTTCTTAGGATTAGGAGGGGAGTGCATAACATAACCAGACTTCTTCAATAAGAACCCTTCTCTTTCCTGCCCAAGAGTAGAGGGTGAGGGATAACCTTCCTTTCCTATGGCTTTCTTTCTAGTAGTAGAAGCAAAAAGTCTTTTCACTTTGAACTCCGGTAAGAAGATTGGACTTATGACTGACAACTGACATTCGTCTAGTCTTTCTTATCCCCAGATAAAAACCTCCCTTCTGTTAGCTTAGATGCTTCGCTTCCCTTAAAGCACTCCCTTTTCTAGAAAAGGGCTACCCTCTGTAGAAGGAAAAGCAAACTACTTAATGGAATGGCTTACTAAAGTCTCTATACAAGCCTACTAGGATCCCTATTCGCTACTTGATTCACTAGCTACCTCCCTAGGATCTGAGAACCCTATCCTTCAAAGTCGGTCTAATCCCTTCTCATCACCCTTCCTCTTCTTCAACAAGAGCAACTTCTGTTGATGAAAGAACTTAATTGTAGAGAGGCTGACTAAAAAGAAAGGGAAGGTTCAAACCAGGAGATGAACCAATGAATTCCTCTATTAGATAGGATAGAGAACGAAGAACCGATTCCGGTTGTTGCCAAAGGTCGCTTGCTACGGTAAGCAAACTCTTTATTGCACTAACAAGGGCGGGATAGCTAAATAGAAGAAAAGGGAGCTCCCTTTAGATAGAATCTGTCCTCACTTTCGGCTCTTTCTTCCTACCATTTCTCTTTGACTATCTCATTTTGATCGAGTAATTGCCGAATTCTAAGAAAGAATTGACGAGTGGGTTCACTTCTACCTGCATTTGGTGATGTAAGAGATTGGAAGATAGGGAATTTTCACTTACTTAATCTTTAATACAGCTTCCTGTAATTAAAAAAAGTATAAATTTGAGTTGAAGCTAGGGTCCGCTAGGGAAGAAATAGAACTAGTTCAGTAAGAATCTCAAACACAGAAGCATAGTACTAACTTTGGAACGAAAGCTTTTAGTTTTCTAAGTCTTTAGGCTCTTCTTTTATTTCACTTCTTTTCTTTCTATCGAATCTGAGAAAAAAAGAAAAGGCTATTAATTCCTTCTTTTCCGATCGGATAGCTTCAATTCCAATACCAATATTAGTTATAACTTATAAATCCCACTTTTGAGTCAAATTTGTAACCGGTCCAAGAAAAGGGAATCGGTCATTACTTGACTTGTGACTTCAAGCTTAAACTTCAATCTTTGATCCCCAATAAAAAAAAGAGGTTCAGAGTTAAGAAAAAGCTAGGTAAGAGAATGCTGAATAACACTCTTCAGACCCAGAAGCAGAGTCCGCACTTTACTAGTCAATTGATCGGAGAAGATCTGGCTCGGATATAGATAGAGAGAATATGTGCTTACGAATCTCTTCCCTCTGACGGCGAATCAAACCTCCATTGTTTTCTTCCCTCGATTCGAAGGCAGCCGGTTGCTCTTATTCCCATAGCCTGTCGATGAGTGGAGCCAGTCTTCTTATCATCTCCCCCCTTTCCCGAAATCAAGGTTTCACGATGAGCCAGAGCATGAAGCTCATTAAAAAAAAATCCCCAGTGTCTCAAAGGCGGCTGGAGCGGCTCACTTACCACCAACAAATCAACTGGAAACTTCTTCTGAGACTTCGGAATGGCAAAGAGCAGAAAGGGTTTAGGCCTTAGGCATGAGAAAGACAAAGAAAGGGCATCGTTCTCGGCTGGCCGGACATTGGAATCGGCGCTCTCCTCAACCGGATGAATTAGAGCGTCATATTTGAAACTTCCAAAGCATTAACTCAAACGAGGAAAGTCCCCTCATGATAACTTGATCACACAAGGCCAATCAAAAGGGCTTAGAGCTTCCTTCTCAAATCTCAAAGAGGAAGACAGATAAGTAGGTTGATTGGTGGGATGAGTTGACTCTCTCTCTTATCTTGTCAAAATGCTATTGAACAGACCTTTAAGTCAACTGCAGAAAGAGAGTAAGCGATCGTCTTTCCTTGGTTCAATTGGGTTCAATTGCGGGGATAAGGTCCCTGTCCCTTGTTAACCTCTTTACACAGAGTCTAAAACCGAGGCTCAACTAAGTGACCTAATGCGATCCTGCTCGAGATGGATCACCGTGTTTGTTAGGCTTTCCTCTGCCTACTAGAAACTATTATAGGAGCTATGAAAAGCGTAAAGCAGACAGTTCCCAACGATAAGGCCTGTCCTTGGAGCGAAGTCCGTTCCAATACGAAGGTAAGAAGGAAAAACCTAAAATGAATAGCCAATCCCGAAGCGGACTCATGCAAGGCCTTGCTTTCTTCTTATTGAGTGGCAACAAGAGGAGCCGTTAGGCTTCGTCTCGTATGACTGAGCTGGTCGATCGCCTGACTTCATAGTCCGGAGAATTCTATCTATCTCGTGGTTGGTGTATCCGAAAAGCTATAATGTGAAGAACCCATTCTTTGACTTTCTCCTCCTTCAAAATCAAGTTAAGGGAGCGAGTATCTTCCATATGATACATACCTGAATTGCACCTCTTTTTGACAGGAAATGTCTGTAAACTGGGGAGGATTGGTGGTTTTAATTAAGGAGAGCAGGTACCTACCTAACTTCGGACGGATAAACAGATATGATAATAATATATAATTATTAGTATGATCCTTCCAAGAAAGAACTTCAGGGGGTCTTTGGGAAAGACTTTACTAGGGGCTTTGATAGCTTCACTCTTGCAGAGCACCATTTCCTTCGTCTTTTCGATCCCTTCCTGCGCGTACATGGTAGTCCTCCACCACATGATTCTCCATATCCATTACCCATTCATTACTGGAGCCCATCATGTCAGAGAAAACGACTATATGAAATTCGCCTTCTGGGAACGCAGTTATGCATATTTACCCAATCGGCAACAATTAAAATGAAATAAGTGTCCTATTGGTGTAGCACTTCCTTCAGTCAATTACTTATACTGCTAATGTAGTACATTAGTACTACTTGTTCATTCCTCCCTGCGGTCTTAAGTATGGGCTTTCCCTGCTTTACATTCTTCCTCCGGAAGGGAAGAGTATAGGAAGTAACTAGAGTCTCTGCTTCGCATGTTCTTCACAGTATGAATATAGAGAACTATGCTGTACTCATTCCTGCCGGTATTCTCTGACTAACAACGAACCTCGCCCTGTTATATGAATTCTTTAGCACTATAGTTGAGCAGCAATGATGGATTCACTAGAATCTCTGAATTTCAGTTGCATAAAAAAGGGTTTGTGAAAATAAACAGCGTTTGCTAGCGCTTGTAGCCTTCGCTAAAAGTAGACTTTTTCCTGCCTGTTTTGTAACAGCCGTTCATTGCTAAAAAGCGTTTGGATTAGGACTTGGTTCCATAGATGCGAGTTAGACTTCTTCGGCTGCATTGGTTTTACTTAATCAGGTCAATCGGTTCGGCTTAAGCGTCCTTCCTACTAAATAAGATACTAAATAAGACTAAATAAGATAAGGGCGGCTCTCAAACTCATTCCACTGTGCCCTGCTTTTCTGCGCAAGAGTGTTCTTGAGTGGAAGACATGCCTTAAGCTTAGTCTTTTACCTAGCTTGAACTTGCTTATTTGGATGGGAGAGGGACTTATCATACGAGGAATAGAGTTAAGCTTTCCTTGCTAGCCTAAGATGCCTACGATGCCTACTTAAGTAGGAGTAAGAAATTGCTTTCAAGGCGTTTAGTGACAGCGCGCGCTTACCTTTTCCTACTCTCAAAATTTGTTTAACTCAGAGAATGCTCTATCACTTGCCTTAAAGAGAACTTGCGTGACAACAGGACAGGAGAAGGAAAGGGTCGATTGACTAATGACTAATTGCACCTCATTTTGATACGCTTATTCAATTGAGAGTTCCTCCTCCTGACATTTTTTGATAAAGGGTGAAAGATCAGGTACAGTTACAGTAAAGATAAGGTAAATTTTCCTGGGGCGGTCTCACCTACGACCAACCACTCCACGATTTATGTTCAAAACGAAAGGATATGCTTGTCCTAAAGAATGCAACTTTTTAGGTAAAACAGTATGCCTGACCACAAATTCAATCCGGAAAAGTCTCAAGACGTACAGTCAAATGTCTGTAGCGAAAGCATGTTGTATCAAGCTATAAGCTACTAGACTAGTGAGTAAGCAGCGGGTGAAAAAAACGAGTCATCCTCACAAACTAGCTAATCTGAAAGAAGAATGAATATGCCGGATCAGCATCAGCACCAGATTTCACTGCGTCTTCTAAACCTGGTAGTGAAATCTCCTGTTCCACCTCCTATTTCATATACTACCCACTCCTATCCGAGTGGGCACAACAAAGAAGGAAGGAATTGTTTGCTTTAAAGGTTTCAAATCCTCCACTCGAAAAAGCCCTAGCTTAGTCGGCATTTCTATTGTCCCTGATTGATATGTTAAAAAAGTCCCTGTTTTTGAAAGGAAAGGGTTGAGCTTTCAGCGAAGTTGAGCTCATGATGAAAAACGGAGAAAAAAGAAGATATAGTCAATAGGATAACCAGTCTTACAACTGCGGCAAGAGAGGCCACTTCGTTCGGAAACGAAATCAAAAGGCGAAGACCAAAATGCCTCTTCTTATTACCAAGCGTTTAAACGAAATGCTTACATCACGTCTGTGCCGCTGCCTTAAGCAAAAAAAATATGGGAAAAAGACCCGGCCGGATCCTAGCATATGTTCCGCGAGCAAGCAGGTCAGTCAGTGCTTCCCTTCTCTCTTCGCTCCTATCCTAGTTTCCTAGTTGTCGAGTGGCTTCGCTTCGCTCTTTTAAGTACTCTCCAGTAAGTACACGTACTTCTTATTTATATTTACATCATTCGTACAATTATAAGTTCTACCTAGTCTCAATCTCGTTGATTGCTAAAGCTAGTACCATTCTTCTCTTCTAAGCCAAAAAAAGGTCCAAGTAAAGAGAGAAAGAAGGCTTTTACAAGCCGGTTTGATAGAACCAGGTACGCACTCACTAGCTAAAATAATGAGGACAGGATCTTAAAAGCAAGAACCGACGGCTTTGGTTTAAGCTCATGACGTAAAAAGGTAGCTTCTTGCTTACGTAGCACTTGTGCTAAAGCTATGCGTGTAAGGGAAGCCTTTACCATAATAAAGGCACTATGTCACTAGAGCGAAGCGTATAGGGCCCAGTTAGGAAGGCTTGGAAGGCTCTCATCTAAAATCTAAAAAAAAAACCAGTCGTGCAAGCCAGTGTATAGTGCGATATTCTTTCATTATTTGGTCTCATTTATTGCGTTAGAACGCGTTTTCAGGTCATTATGTAATCCATACTTGATTAATAGTGAAACTTAGCTTTCTCAGCAAGAATCAAGCTGTCATATCTATTTCTAGATATCTATCTTGTCTATTTAAGAAAGACGACATTCGGTGCCATGGAAAGGCCTATAGAATTAAGATAACTTACTCATATATGCTATAAATGAGGTACGTATAATCCTATATAAACAGGGTCGCGAAGGTTAGAATAGTCACTTTACCTAAGCTAAAGGTATTCATAGTAGTCGTAGCAGCACAAGCATGACAAGAGAGGGCAGATGAGGAGCAAGGATTGATTTATAGCTGTCTATCTGTATGCGCAGGAAGTTAGAAGATTGGCCCAGAAGAATGGATATTTTTTCGTTGCGCTTGACTTGAAGCAATGCGCATGTTTACTCCAATAGGCCTTAAGGAGATCCTTTTATACCATTCCCCATCTCTATTATTTCTCTTATTGAATCAATAGTTTCACCTCGCTCTGATCCGGATCGGTCAGATATCGCAGTCAACCGTTGTAACAGAAGTGTTACCGGCATTGATTAAGCGATGCACCCCGTGGATTACACGTATTCTCTTAATCACGGGATTAGGGGGGAACCTACCTGAATTGCTTTCTTGCTCACAATTAACCAAATCCAAATAGCACCATACAATCAATCTTTGAAGGCACTACAGTCAATTACTCTTGAAAGTCACTCGTGATGATCCGGAGTTGGTCAAGTTTGGCCGGCTGTGGCCTATCTTCGATATGGTTTTTCTGACTTTCTGATTTTTGCGTAAGGAAGGGATAAGGAGAGGATACCTCCGATAGCCATTCCTAGTAATAGGATGATTATGATTATTGATTAAGGTTTTATTCTTTTTGATACAAAACCTTCTTGGTGCTTGGCCTTAACCAGCCACGTGCTGAGAGTGATCTTTACCAGTGGTAACCTTGTAACCAAGCCCATCCATAACCATATGAGATAAGACATAAGACTTTTGGCACCAAGCCAACAAATACTAGCGGTAGGACACCGACCGCTAAAGCCTGGGCTTACCCTCACCCTTAGGCTGCGGTTCTGCTTTCCGGGGTCCCAAACGACTATGTTTCCCTATAGGTCCTCAATATGAGTGACATAGTACGAGTAATTATTTGTACCTTTTGGTATGTGTATTTACACATCTTTTTCAACAAGACTCTGAATGCCATATTATTCGAATTATTATTTAACAATCTTCTTGTTTTATCCATAGATATCCTTTTAAAGGATTGAATAGGTTTATTACCTGGTTCTCTAAGAATAATTTATCTTGAGAAATTCAGTCTATCAAGACAAGCCACTATAAATGCTTTTTTATTAAAAAAAAAAAAGATAACAGCTTCATGTAAATACCTAGCATAGTCCATCTTCGCAAGTAACAAGTAAAAAGGTGTTGAAACTCTCGATCCAGATCATTCAGTATGAAATGTAGCAATACATCCACTATGTTACTATAGCTGGGGGTATACCATACTGTGATCCCATCCTTATCAACAACTAGGCTGAATAAATCTTTGATTAATGAGTTTAGAAATGATCATCAACAAGTCCTTCTACCTTTCGATATAGAAAATATCTATCAATGCTAAATCTACATTATGGAAGGTATAAGATTGATATAAAGAAATGATGATACATATCCTTGCTCCATGAATTTAGCTCTAAACTCTTGTTTAGCTCCTTTTCCTATTTCCTATAAAATTAATGGTAATGGATTTACAAACCATTTTTCATTCGAAAAATAAGAATTTTCAAGTGTACACATGCAAGTGCAGTTAAAACTAGATTCTCGTTCATTGTAGGAAAAAGCTTGCGTTTGTCTTTATTCAAAAGAGGAGGGGAAAAACGAGACCTTTCCTCTCGGACACTCCTTTGAATATTCATAACAGTAGAGGGGGTCATCGACACACCATATTGAAATATATATCCTAAATACTAAATATAGGAATATAAGCTGCTAGCTTATTACTTCTACTTTAGCTAGAAAAAAGTATAGTAGACTTGATCCATCCATCTTTACTAAAATAGAAAAAGAATAGAAAGGCCCTCTCTTGATTGTCGAGTTGCTTTTTGCTCCTCTCGCTTTGCGCTTTGTTCGACGAACTTTACTCCCCTCTACAATAAAAAAGAAAAGCACGATATTGATAAGCTTCCTCTCTTAAAAGTTACTACGTAACTCTATCGCTGAAGACTCTATCGAACTTTCTGGGTAATGCCTTTTTGTTTTGTCTTCTTCCTGACGAATAGTCCAGAATGAATTGAAAGAGCAATCCACATCTTTTAAGTACTGGATCGCTAGGGGAAAAACAGCCAGTTAGGATAACTACTGGTCCTGAGAAAGAATTCAACTCCATCTCATTAGTACATCTAGCAACGTCTTCCAACCATAATAGAAACCTATCGTCGCAATATGATCCACTCTAGGATCTCACTAATTCCCTATAATAAGTGGGCATCTTCAGGGATGAATGAAAACAGTTACGGAACTCCTCACTAAGTACTTAGTACATAGTACTATACTATAATTAGAAACTATACTAATAACTAATAAGAAGAATATATATATGACCCTTCACATAAGGATCTATAAACAGATCCCTTCCTAACAAAAGAAAGACTAGCTTATATATAACGCATACGACGAAGATCAAAATGAAAGTCTTATCAGTATAAGAACTTCGGAGATGAAGGCCACATCGACCTTGTTGAGGTAAAGTAGTTGGATAACAAACTAACTTTATGCAAACTTCGACCATGAAAGAAAGAGCAGTACTAGTCATTTTGACAGCGTCGTGGATAGTGTACCATTCTCAATGGAAAATGTTGATAATCAAACAATAATAGCATGTGAAAATAGAGCATATTCTGTTGAACTAAACGAGAGAAAATCTACACTAAGACACCTAATAGGAAAAACGAGTAGGGACGTAAGTCAAAAGACTGTAAAGGAAAGGTTAACATGATTTATGAGTTTTTATTTTGGCTTTTGCGCTAAGTTACAACGGATTCGTTAGAGTCATCATCTAATAACAATATGAAAAAGTAATAATAGCAGCTGCTAGGAAAATGCCTGAGATCAAAAGCAAAGAGCGAGTTTATCCTTCTCTTTAGATTTTATATTCTGGTACCGCAATGACTGCTTTGCTTCATTAGATGCTGCTATTTCCTCCATAGAGTCTGAGACCGCTGATTGGAATACTTGTGAAAGCGTATTCCCTCCATTCTTCCTGCGCTAGACAAAGCAACTGGATCCACAGCTTGAATCAAAAGAATCACTCGAAGACAACAAGGGAAGAAGCTCCTGTCTCTTATGCATTTGACCTGAGACTGGGATATGAACCATATTGAACAAAGGAGCCGGAGGACTTCCTTTGGAACGCGAGGAATAAGACGAATTTATATCCCTTTATGGGCGTCCCAGTACACATCGGGAGAGACCATGGATGCCTACAGCTAACCTTTCAGCAAAGGTTTTCCATCCTTCAATCAAAGAATCTTTCTTTTAGAAAGAGGTTCTAGGGCAAAGGATAAAGAAAAAGGTCTATTCGCGTAAAGAGTGAACTATCTGACGAGGCTATTCTTCTTAGTTTAGTGCTACGAAGACTCCCGTCCTAACGAGCTGTACCATTATCAAGCTAGCCTTCAGCCTAAGAGAAGGGAGTAAGATGCCAGTAGCAGTCCCCATATCTTAAACTAGCTTATTCTCAGATATCATAGGTCGAGCGAGGGCCAGTATTTACTTACTCATATATAGTCAGAGGGCTAGTTGCCACCCGTTCAATACCCGTAAGAAATAGTGTGGATGGATCGACAGGCCAATCTTATATCTTCTTTTTCCTAGTTACGCATCTCCATATAGCATATAGGCTGGTTGCCATAGTAGTCGTAACCTGACCAACCAATAACCGATGCTACAGTAAGATCCGATGTAGCGCATTCTCCCTCTTTCGCATATCTTCACTACAGTCATATAGCTAGTAAGTTAAGTAAAGTAGTTCATTTCAAGTTGTGATCGTTGTTGTTGTTATCCGAGCTCTTGTCCTTCCTCTGTGATTCAAGACAAAGACAAGACAAAGAACAAAGAATAGAAGCGTCAGTTATTTTCTCGAGCGAAAAGGGTATGTATAGGTGGAATCTTCGAACGAAGACTACGAATCTTTATTTTCTTCTTTCAGAGGTCAGTCCTTCTCCAATTAGCATCTCGCTAAAGCGTCTGCTTAGTGAATAGCAGCAAGTGCTAGTGAAAGGCAGTTTTTTGTTTGCTTCACGCTGTGGGACTTTCGGAATAGAATGCCCTGTTAGAAAGTGAATCAGAATCCGCTCTTATCTTAGGGTAATAAAACCTGTTGTCTCTTTTCTTTTACATGGAATCTTCCTTTCTCGACAGAGCATAATCATAATAAAGTAGCCATTCACTATGCATCCGCAAAATAGGTTCTGAAAGGGAATCATCATAGGCTGTCGGTCCACTTATGATGAGCATCTATTTGAGTCGATCATTTCCAAGATCTAATTCAACTTTCTTCTTATTTAGTTACAAGGAATGATGTTATGGAACTTCCTCAGTCGATCTGAGCATTAACTTGAGTTCTTTCTTTTCGATGCAGGCACAAGGACTATACATCACCGCCAACCATCTCTTCAATGAGAAGTTCGCGAAACGTACGACTTCTACAAAGAACGAGGTGATGAAGTCGTTTCGGAGATGGAATTAGACGCTATTCAAACTCGATATTCAAAGTGTGACAGAGACAACAAAGTAATGGACCGATTTAGAACCTGAACCCGCAGACGTATTAGTTATTGGTGGGCTTGGTGCTCTCTTAATCAAGGAGTTGAATAAATCTGAATTAAAAAAAAAATCATTTCTCTTTTAAGTAGGTCATGTATTAGCGAATGAGAAAAAGAATGAGAGCAAGTCGCTGAAGTCACCGCTTTAAGATCAAGGTCTAAGAAATGTTGATGATCCTGAATTGACTGGATGCATTCCCGTGCGGTCTTAGACCCATTGTATCGAGTGAACCCATTACAGGAGAGATGCATTCCATCCAGGCTTGGCCCCAGCCCTTTTCTCTCAATCCAATCTCGGATTTACGTTAATTAAGGTAGCTAGGTAGTTCCTTAGTTAGGAGTTAGAGTTGTAGCTTTTCAGGTATAAAAAATATTATATAGTTCCTCTTTCCTTGCTTCTGAGTTTGTCTAGGAGCAGGATTAAGAAGTCATAAGTAGTGGTGAATCCGTGTAGCTGTCAATTTCACGAGAAAAAATACATGTTCGTTAGAAGCACTATGTTATACAATAGAAAATATGTTTAGGGAGTACTCTGATTTTTACGATTTAGATTTTAACGAGATGGAGATTTTCTTAAAGAGAAAATTATGAGTGATAATTACTCTTTATCTCCTCTAAAGCTGTATTGTTACTTAGACGGTAATAATATACCTCATCATGCCATCGCCTTTAAACCACAATGTAATCCTAATATAGATTTAGCTATTGAGGCTGATAAGGAGGATAGACTTGTATTAATGGCTCTTGGTCGCATGTTAAATCAGCATTTTGTAAGTGAACATGTTTTCAATTGGGAAGACTCTCCTGGTTTTAAAGATAAGCGTTCCAATTTTGTGAAATCAATAGTTTCAAGTAGTAATGTTGATAAATTAGATCAAGTGAATTTAGAATTCTCGATGAATTCAGTATCCAAGACTCATCTGTTAAGTAAACTTAGACCTGTTGTTAAAAATAAACCCTTTTTTTATTTTACTTATAAAAAAATTATTTGTATATACCTATTATTTGTGCATCAGGTTATGATCTGTCTTCTGTGTTAGACATTAGGATACCACCTGTAGGTGTAATCGCTCCTGTATTACTCAATTTCTCCTTAGTCGAACTCGATAGTGAGTTCTCGAAAATGTTTCCAGGTATTTTTTATAAACGATATAACCACGAACTTTATATTATTACTCATCAAGTAATTGATTATTATGGTCATGAGACGTTCTTCAGTGAAGAGAAGTTTCAAAGTTTATTAGATCAACTTGATTTGGATGCTGATATCCTATCTGTTGAGAGGGGAAAGACTCCCATTACTTCTTATTATTTATTATAGAGAACAAGTGCGTGTTAGCAGTGATGGATCAATTCATATTGAAAAATATAAGGAAGAATATAGTATCATGATATCATTATTTTATCATCTAACAAATAGAATACCAATTGTAAGGAAAATGACTTTAGCTGATAGAACATCTAGTAGTGTTGATGATAATCATGTGTTTCCACCAGCCTGGTTACGAGTTCAAAACGACATACTTGGTAATAAACTGCTCTGCCCATTTAGGGGTCACAGACAGCCTCATAATAATACTGAAACTATGTTACATAAGGTTCGAAAGATGTTCTCTTCTGGAAACAGGCATCTTGTTTTTCATAATAATGGATGGATAGCAATAGATTATTTTGGGAATTGGATTCCCCTTATATATAAAGAAAAATTAGCCTTAGTTAAAGGGTTGCTCTGCTCTCCAAATTTCTTATATCAGCAGGGTTTGGGATGTATTTTCAGTGAAACATCAAATCGTTCGGTTTGAGGGAAGCAATCCGATATTCTTATATGCGGGACATGCGATTTCTTTTATGCTTGTGTGGTATGATCGGATTTTCGGTTTGGTGGGCTGTTGCGCCCGACCCTTTGCTGAATATACCTATATCAGTGTACTTACATGATCCAGGTCTTATACTCAAACTATTTCGCGATACGTTTGTTAATCATATATGTAGTGTTCACCCTGATGTTGTAACCCCATGCTCTTGCGGTGAACCTACTAAGAATATGGTCAGAGAGATTATTGATGAGCATATATCTTATGATCCGCTCGGGTTAAATAGCCGTAGAGCTAAGGTACTTACCCTTTTTACTTTGATAGCATCCATTATCTTATGTATTGCACTAGCTGAATCTGTATCGCCGGAGGCTGTGTATATGTTAATCTGTTGTAATGGATTGAGTTATGTTAATAGATATCAACTACGCGGGTATAGTAAGAAGGCTGAGGTTCGATAGTAGCTATGATGATTTCAGGCTCCCATTCTATCACATGATGAAGGAATATTCACTTGATGAGCTAAAGAATTAGCTACTCTATATCTAACTAAAACAACGAGGGAAGTATTCAACTCCACTACTAGTCAAGAAGTAAGAGAACTCACTATAGAGATTGCGCAACAAAGGATGAGATTGAGTGTTTATTCATGGGGATGTCATAAGGAGAGGTTAGGCAACATGGTATAACCAGCGGCAGCTATGAATTTGTCCACCACTCCGTGGGTGAATTCCTATTCAATTTGCATCTCGAATTCAATGTCTTCAGTCAGCTCTTCCGTCTAGTCTATCAGTTTCATCTAGATTGCATTCCATATCAAGATCAATAAATTGCTTAAGAGATTTGACATGTGTGTGTGCGTCAATGAGTGCCCGGTTCACCCGGTTCTACCACTCAGGATACAGAATTTCGAGAAAAGGTCCCAACCATCAACCGCCCATCTGGACTAGCCGCGCTGTCAAAAGCAGAGCCATAGCAGGAGAGGGCAAAAACAAAAAATATTAAGATGAGTACTAAAAAAAAAATTCTAGTTTCTTTAATCCGACTTGTATGCGAGTGCTTTTTTCCGGGCTTAGGAATTGTTTTGGGTCTGATGTTGTCAGGCGCCGGGGTAGTCTATGCTGCTCGCACTAAGGGTTGCTGGACGGGCGGATCCGGACGAGCGGCTCTAATCTCAATGGACGGACCCCTCTTCTCTTGAGCCTTGCTTCATTATTTCCATTTATTTCTGTTAGAGGAATAGGTACGCTTGTAAAATAGATATGATACCATTGGGTTCGGGACTTGTTCCTATCAGGATTGTTCCTAAGAAATCGTATTTTTAAGATGATTATTTCCGGAATCTGAGAATGTAGTCACGACTGAAGCAGAAGGTGGAGTTTTTGGATGCTCAATCGGGCCCAGAGGTGAAATTACAGTTATTGGATTCGATCCAGTGGCCAAGAGAAGAGGGCGAACCTAGCATAAGAATTTCTTCTAGGAAAGGGGATTTATAAGCAGCAGTGGCTACTAGCGGAAGAGGATGCGGTAAGGCCTATAATTACACTCATTGGCTGCTTGTCCTAAGAAATTCAATCGGTTATTAACGTCTTATAAGTAGGTTAGGATTGATCTTAGGCGCAGTCCCAATGGTAAGATCAGTCCCAAGACTTCAGAGCGTGTGAGACAATTCATTTATTATAGAACGAGATTTTCTTTTATGGGCTGGCCCTAGTATGTAATGGACTATATTCCTCGATCTAGGTGTATCACCTCCACCTACTGGCATGGATTAATGAGCTATAGGCCTTCTTCTGCTCTTATCGAAGAATCGAACATTTTATTTTGTATTTTTTTCATCAAGCTGGAATGGCAAAGTTGCTGTCTGCTCTCCTTTCTCCCCTCTGACCCCTATTGACGGCTGTTGGTCTGTCGATACCTAGTGGAAAAGAAGAAGCGAATAATGGCAAGGAATGATCTTCATCCTGGCGCAAGGCCGAAAAGCAACCGAGTTAGATAAGTCTTCTTCAATGATATTGTCCGCGTATGAGCAGTAGGAAGAGCGTAGATAGAGATATACGCACTTCCGTTTTCTAAAAAAAGTTTCTTTGACGATCCGAACCTTTAAAAAAGAGAATAGAAAATAAAGTACGAAATCCACCGTCATTGACCAAAGATCTTCTCTTTCCTTGCCTTGTGATGATTAGAAAGGCATGGAAGATTGCGACTCTGAGTTTGATTTTGGCTCGGCTGGTCTCACTGGAGAGGAGAGTTTTGACCTAGAGAGAGGCAGGGGCGCGTCTGGTGGTCTCGTAATCGTATATAAGAGAACTCTTGCTTTTCGGAGTGAGATTTTCTTCTAACTAGAAATCTCATAAGAGAAGAAGAAAAAGCTTCTGGTTTACTGTCTTTCTTCATTCAAGTCAGATAGTTGATCGAGAAACCACCGCCCAAAGGTGCTCATAGAGCCGGTCCCCGGTAGGCGTCGATCCTCTCAGAGCGGAAATGAAGAAAACCAAGTCTTTGAAGCTTTCAGCGTGTCAAGTGCGAGATTGGCTTCGAGGAATTGCGTATGAAAGGTTGTCTATCTGAGACTATCTATCTAGTACGATCGATCCAGTCATTCAGTACAGTATCTTCGCTAGGTGTTTATGGAATTCTTTTAGCAGGTCGGTCTAGGTAGTTGATATTGCTCCTGAGAAATTCGTTGTTTCCAGTTTCGTTTGTGCATCTTTTTTTCTCCCATGCTCCCGTTGGTTGGTCAACAACCACACAACTCACTAACATTCTTCACTACTCCTATCAGGAAAAACTTCTGTCTGGAGGGAATCTTATTGTAAAAATGTTCATTATGTTAGAATTTGCGCCTATTTGCATCTCTTTGGTGATCAGTCTGCTAGTTTCTTTGATCCCACTCGGTGTTTCGGTTCTATTTTCTTCTAAGGGGGGGGGCTGCTCCCATGAGCGGTCACTCACTTTAGACAGTTATACGATTCCAGAAGATGATCCAGAATTGGGTCAATCACGTCGTTTATTAGAAGTGGACAATAGAGTGGTTGTACCAGCAAAAACTCATATACGTATTATTATGAAATCTGCTGATGTACCTCATAGTGGGGCTGTACCTGGGCGGGTTGCTCTTTCCCGTCTTTTTCGGATAGTCACCTTTTCGATTCTCCTAACGGCGGAGTTTATTATTGGGGGGGGGGAGCATAGCTTCCTAAGCACCCATATCGCAGAGTGCGCGGGCCCAAGCCCCGACTTGTCGCTTTCCCTTTCTCCCTCCGGCCCCATCAACCAAGCCCCTACTACGCCCCCCGAAGGAGGGGGAAATACGTCGGGGCTATCTTTAAACCGCCCCCACCCCCTTCCCGCTTTTCTTCATAACCTCCCTTATGAGAGGGCTATTGAGGAATTGCCTCCGGAGTGGGAAGCCCCCCGCTCCGTTAAGGAGCATGTTCGACGAGAGCTTAGAGGGCTCTTTAATATAGGAAGACAGAGGGAGATCTCTGACCGCCATTTTGAGTCCCATATTGAACCCCTCGGCCTGGAGAACTGCTCTATGAAGGGCGCCAAGGCAATTTCAGATCGAGCCGTACAACTTAAGTACGAGCTCCGCGGGAACCCACTGCCCTTCAAGACGAAGGCAGAACGGGAAAAACTCTATTCTGTAGTCTTCTACGAAACCTATCCCTGATCTTTTGTATAGTAGGGGTGCGGTGGAGTTATAACATTTGAAATTATCTTAAACCATTCTTCGTTCCCGAAACGGATTCGATCAAATATTTTACATTTTCTATGATCATCTTTATTTCAGGTATTCGGGGAATTCTCCTTAATAGACGAAATATTCTTATTATGTCAATGTCAATTGAATCAATGTTATTAGCTGTGAATTTGAACTTTTTGGTCTTTTCTGTTTCTTCGGATGATATGATGGGTCAATTATTTGCTTTATTGGTTCCAACGGTGGCAGCTGCGGAATCTGCTATTGGGTTAGCCATTTTCGTTATTACTTTCCGAGTCCGGGGGACTATTGCTGTAGAATCTATTAATAGCATTCAAGGTTAAAGATGACTCAACGAAAGTTACCAAAATACGAAGTTCTTTCGTTCTCTTCTTTCTTATGACTTGGTTGGCAGGGTCAGTGCCTTTCTCGCTGGGCGAGCGCATCCGGCACTTTCCTAAAAAACTGCCTTCCCGTTCACTTTTGCTGAAAGAAAAAGAGAAGCAAAAGAAATGAGACAGAGTTCCACGAAGATGCAGGCGTCAAAGATTCTATTTGCTGCTATTCTCTCTATTTGTGCATTAAGTTCGAAGAAGATCTCAATCTATAATGAAGAAATTATAGTAGCTTGTTGTTTTATAGGCTTTATCATATTCAGTCGGAAGAGTTTAGGTAAGACTTTCAAAGCGACTCTCGACGAGAGAATCCAGGCTATTCAGGAAGAATCGCAGCAATTCCCCAATCCTAACGAAGTAGTTCCTCCGGAATCCAATGAACAACAACGATTACTTAGGATCAGCTTGCGAATTTGTGGAACCGTAGTAGAATCATTACCAATGGCACGCTGTGCGCCTAAGTGCGAAAAGACAGTGCAAGCTTTGTTATGTCGAAACCTAAATGTTAAGTCAGCAACACTTCCAAATGCCACTTCTTCCCGTCGAACCCGTCTTCAGGACGATCTAGTCACAGGTTTTCACTTCTCAGTGAGTGAAAGATTTGTCCCCGGGTCTACGTTGAAAGCTTCTATAGTAGAACTCATTCGAGAAGGCTTGGCGGTCTTAAGAATGGTTCGGGTATAAGGTTCTCTTAAGAATAAAGAAGAAAAATAGAAGAAAATTCATGTTCATGCTAACAGAAGAGCGGATCCAATACCAAGACGACTTCTTTCTCAGAAAAGCTTTTAGAAGATTGAAGAATTTTGGGATATCATGCCCTACGAGTCCCCAAAAGGACCCGCGAGAAGCCTTTTGCACCAAGCGTCGGAATGCAAAACTCGGCTTGGATCAAGGATGGGCTCTTGGTCACAAAAGGGAATCTACTTTTTTTTCTTCCAAAACCTTTATTTTCTTTTTTTTTTCGGTATGCCGCTCCGCGAGCAAAGAGTGCCACTTAGAGCGGAGCGAAAACAAAGCAACAAACAAGGGGAATTCTTCGATTTTTTTTTTGAGGAAATCTTTTGATTGCGTATTGAATATAGATCCATGTCTTTCTTGTTCCACTAGCTAGGACCAAATTATCACATGTCCGTTTTGTTATTACAACCTTATTTTTTGATGTCAAAGACCAGAAGCTACGCGCAAATTCTCATTGGATCTTGGTTGTTCTTAACAGCGATGGCTATTCATTGTTGTCTTTGGGTAGCACCACTAGATCTTCAACAAGGTGGAAATTCTCGTATTCTCTATGTACATGTTCCTGTGGCTCGGATGAGTATTCTTGTTTATATCGTTACGGCTATAAACACTTTCTTGTTCCTATTAACAAAACATCCTCTTTTTCTTCGCTCCTCCGGAACCGGTACAGAAATGGGTGCTTTTTCTACGTTGTTTACCTTAGTTACTGGGGGGTTTCGGGGAAGACCCATGTGGGGCACCTTTTGGGTGTGGGATGCTCGGTTAACTTCTGTATTCATCTCGTTCCTTATTTACCTGGGTGCACTGTGTTTTCAAAAGCTTCCTGTCGAACCGGCTCCTATTTCAATCCGTGCTGGACCGATCGATATACCAATAATCAAGTCTCCAGTCAACTGGTGGAATACATCGCATCAACCTGGGAGCATTAGCCGATCTGGTACATCAATACATGTTCCTATGCCCATTCCAATCTTGTCTAACTTTGCTAACTTCCTCTTCTCAACCCGTATCTTGTTTGTTCTGGAAACACGTCTTCCTATTCCATCTTTTCTCGAATCTCCTTTAACGGAAGAAATAGAAGCTCGAGAAGGAATACTCAAACCTAGTTCACTCGCTGAGTCTCTTTGCATCCATGGCTGAATGGTTAAAGCGCCCAACTCATAAGAGAATTGGCGAATTCGTAGGTTCAATTCCTACTGGATGCACGCCAATGGGACCCTCCAATAAGTCTATTGGAATTGGCTCTGTATCAATGGAATCTCATCATCCATACATAACGAATTGGTGTGGTATATTCATATCATAACATATGAACAGTAAGAACTAGCATTCTTATTGAGACTAGAACTCATAGGGAAGAAAATAGATTTATGGATGGAATCAAATATGCAGTATTTACAGACAAAAGTATTCGGTTATTGGTGAAAAATCAATATACTTCTAATGTCGAATCAGGATCAACTAGGACAGAAATAAAGCATTGGGTCGAACTCTTCTTTGGTGTCAAGGTAAAAGCTATGAATAGTCATCGACTCCCTAATACCTAAAAAAAAGTTCCGTCTATGGAGCCTAAAGCTTAAACCATGGCATGGCAGTAAGTTGGCCGTTTCTCTTGCCCAGCCTTCGCCTTCTTCAGTGGCCAAGTTGAAGCGTTCAACGGTTCTTCGGCCTACCACCTTTCTTTTTCAAGGTTGAGCTTGTTCAATTGAAGCGTCTGCTATGCTGCCCTGTGAACTGTCAGTTCACAGCCGAGGACTTTCTTTTTTTTAGCTACCGGCCCAAACAAAAGAGAGACGCCTGAAGATCGATCGATTGATTGGATTGCAGTACGAAGGGGTTGATTGAAGTGTGAGATCCGCCCAAGACTAAGGCCGAGCAACTAGCTGCCTAAGGATTGGACGTCTATCTATCTCACCACGCTCTCCTACTCCCTAAGAAGGAATGCTCTGCTCATCTTTCTTACGGCTCGTTACCGCAGCGCTCGTTCACCCCTTCGGCTTCTTCAATTCAAAAGGGTAGTGTCTTTTTCCTTTTTTTATTGGTAAATAGCGTCTTGAAGCGAAGGCATATTTGTTTGAACGAAAGAGATGCCGGGTCGGTCAATTGCATTAGGTAGGAGATGCAGGACCTGTCTTAACCGCAAGTGCATTCGCTATTCGATTCCACCAAATTTTTATTCCATTGTTTGTATTTATTCTTTACTTTTAAGTGAAAGGGGGGGTGAGAAAGGGTTCTTCTTCTCTATGTCGCCGTCTCATCAATGAGTGTAGATTGATAGAGATGGCTTTTGTGCCGGTCAATCTGTATCCCATTCTTCAGGTATAGTTTTGTTTGATCACAGATCGGCGGGTGATCCGTCCTTTCTCCCCCTTTCGTCAGTCGTCTTGATCCGCCAGAGGGTCTTGAGCTAGCTTCCTTGAAGAGGCTTGATGGGAAAGAGAGGTGAAGAAGGAGAACCTCCGGATTGACGGGAAATTTTGGCATTAAGGGTGGTGCTAGGGCTCAAGACCATTTGGAAGGGGGAGTTGGATCATAAAGAATAGTTTTTTCCTTTGTTTGAAGAGGAACAATCCTACCGGACTCATTTGAGATAGGAATGGCTAAACTTTTTTTCCCAGGAAGAAAGCTAATGAAAGCAAAGGTCAAGAAGATCTAGAAGTTAGTAAAAAGATCGCTGTTCTCCATCGTACTATGATTGCTAGATGGCATTCCAAGCTCCTTCATCTAATTCCTAGACAACGGGAATGAGTAGTAGTGCGTTTGAGGGTATGGAGAATTTGTTCATCGAGTCTTTCCAGAAGTTATATAAATTGGATTGGCGCCCGTCACTGTTTTGGGTGACTTTTTCGTGCTTGTCCTTGGAAATCAGAGAAAAATGTTCAGCCCCTTTTTTCTAAAGAAGAGATTGAAGAAGCGGTTTTCAATCTAGGGGAGATCTGAAAAATCTAATAATCAAATAGGAAAGACGATGGTTTCTCTTTAGGGTTTCTTCAGGCTTGATGGGCTTTGTTAGAAGTGGATCTCATCAAGTTATGGAGGAGTGTTGGCATTGAAAAAGCTGCTGTGGGTATTCAAATACCTAATGATTGACAAGCCTGCGCGGTTCGGGTTTTTTCACCCTGCAGCCCAATTCAATTGGATAAGTGCATTTGAACAAGACCTCTTGGTACTTATCCTTTAAGAAAGGCTCGAGAGACCTACTTGCCACGTGGAAAGAGGCCATTAGCCAAAAAAACTGTGATAAGATCTCAAAAGAGAGAAGAGTCTTCGAATCCGGGTCCCCTACGATACTTGGCACGAAGCCATGGGTCCTCAGGGAGATTGGAAGAGAAATCCGATCTCCACTCTCTCAAAGAAAGACGAAGGCTATAAATAGGATATATAAACCTCACATATACATGCGCACAAGTTTTTTTACAAACGACTTCACACTTGGAGCTTTGAAGTTGGCTTTTCCCCTTTCTCCCTATCCATCCCATCGACATCGACTCTTTCGGCTACCTTTTATGCAGCTGACCTATATGCGGCTGTGCTGTTCGCTCTCCCGAGACCCTTTCTTTTCTTCCTCGTTGATTAAGACGTATCAAAGAGACAAAGCCAATTCGGATTTCACTTGACTTCAATCGGAATCGGAGGGGTAGCTCCTAGCCTCAGAGGTGAGGAACCCGGGGGAAAAAGAAGACATGAATAGACTGTTTCCCCAACTCAATTCCCTGAAGTCAGGGCGGGTTCACTCTATGACGTAGTTTTTCCCGATTCGATGGGCAAGCTCAGCCTAAAAGAAAAAGGGCTTTTCGCTCAACTCCAACAAGTGAAAGTCAAGCAGTGGAACTAATTGCCGAAGCCCTTGAAGCTGCTCTTGCTGACTTCCCATCCTCGGGTAGGTCAATCAATCCCGTTCTTTTCTCAGTCTAAGCCCCTAAATGCGAATCTTTCCTTTGACATGAGCCCGACGCCGACGGACGGTCAAGCTTAGCTTCTCGGCTTCCTTGCCTCATAATAGCGCAAAGCCGGACGGATGAATAGTCGAATCCTCCTCCGCCGATGGTTTGATAGTTGCTATCGATCCTGAACCTCTTGGGCACAGCTCAAGCTAGTTTCAGAGGTTCCGCTCATCTCTCTTTGTTTGAGCGGTTGAACTTCTTGAATACGAATACAAGGAAGGCTTTTCAAAAGAGAGCTCAGATTCTCTTCTTCTGTGTTTGACTGAAACTTCAAGCCCACTGGCATTCACAGACCTATATGACAAGATAGTCTTGGTCATGGAATTGGTGAACCAGGTACCTTAGAAAGAGTCTTCCCGTATTTCCCTTATTTATAGTGGGGTGGGACCTCCTCTAAGAAAGCTATGCAGTCACCCATGCCATGACATGGCCAATCAATGCTTTGACCGCTAGCCCTAGCCCTAGTGTTTTTGTGTTTGAAAGAAAGTGCCATTCCACTTGAATCCACTATCTAATCTCAGTCTATGTTGGGACAAACCCCTCTATCCCACTCTCGTTCTCGTCAGTGATGATATGATGGGCTAGCTCGTCTGAATAGTAAAAGCTCGGACACTGAGGCTGAGGAAGGGCTTGACCTAGGAGAGCAAGACAGATATGCTGAAAACATGACATTCTCTGCCTCCCTTCTTCTTTTTTGTCAGATCGATAGCGGACTCTTTGCTCTCAGCCGGACTGGCACGAGTGCTGGAAAAATTGAATAAAGAGGACTTCCCCGATTAGATTAGAGATAGAATATCCGGTGCGACAGAATCAATGAAAAGGGATGCCGCTTCCATTCAACTAGAATCAACTATCGTCAGTGATTTGATTTGAGATTGTGATTCTATTAGTAATCGCCGGAACTCGTCCTTGCCTGAACTCGGCCGTCAAAGTCAGATCTTCAAATGACGTATACGAGAGAGTTGAACCAACGGCTTCTGAGCTCACGGTTTGAGAGTGGCTTTCCGCTCCTCTCCCGGTGTTAGCTTCGCTCCTCTCCTTATTAGTCTTTTGGCCTTCGCTCCTCTCCTTTCAGTCGAGTGGCCTTCGCTCCTCTCCTTTCAGTCGAGTGGCCTTCGCTCCTCTCCTTTCAGTCGAGTGGCCTTCGCTCCTCTCCCTAAGTTAGGAAGAGTGGCCTTCGGCTCCTCTCCTTATCAGGTGGCCTTCGGCTCCTGAGCTTTGGGGATTAAGGTTTACTTTTCTTAGGCTGAGAAGCGATATGCTATTGAATGCGTTGCAATGGATGGGAGGATAGCGAGACTTGCTGCCGGAAAGAGCTCATTAGAGGCATTCCACTTCCAATGAGATATCTATGGCTTCATGATGGCATTGAGATAGCTTTGCTCTGTAGACAGAGTGACGTTTAGTAAGGAGCGAAGGATAGAAGGGATTCAAAGGGAAATACTAATGTTTAGCAATCAATTTTGAATCCAGCTGCCATTTCGCGTCATACCAGAAAGATAGGTAGCTTATGTCAGTCACCCGGGAGGAAGGAAATGAATATTGTTTAGATATCCTCGCCAAAGCAACTTTTAGATGTCTGCCTCTTTTGGACAGTTAACTTCTTTTTCCGGGGAGGCGGTGTAGTCAGAATGTGAAGGCAAGAACCTAAAGGTAGAAAGCAAGGACGACACTTGTCAAAACTATTAGCAGATCGGCTTCAACAGGAAAGTAATGCTCTTGATCTCGAAATGGAAGGTATGCTGCTATACGAACTGGTGGAGATGCTAGGCAAGGTGGGTCCTAACTAAAAACTGGCTCTCTATCTAAGTGGTAGTAGGTGGGAAGAAAAAGGCTCTGCTCCTGCCTTAGCGCACAAGCACTAAGCAAGTAAACTACCTTTATCGTTCGTTGCTTCTGTCTGACGCTTCCTCTGCTACAACTAGTCTTACTTCCACTGCTGCGTCAGGATGATTTTGAACTAGGCCTTATGCTGCTGGTGGAGGAGAGCGAAGCAGACAGATTGATAGGTCAAAAGAAAGAGAAAGATTAGTCTTACGTCGCTGAGATAGTCCCACCCTTATCTATCGGGCAGGAACTTCCAAACCCTGTACTTGCTATCGAGAAGTAGTAAATCAGCCTTGCTTTTGGTAAAAAAGAGAAAGTCTGTCCATTCAAAGAGTCACTTTTCGAATCCTATTGCTTATAGAAAAGAGTTTGATCTTCCCCGAGTGACGTTCAATAAGGAATAAGGCTGTGACTGTGGAACTTTCTCCGACTCTTCAAGCCCATTAGCATCCGAAGACCATCTTCGCCCTGACATTCATCTCTCCCATCTTTCTGGCTGAACCTCATTCCAGTCTTATTTTTTTTGATTTGAGTTCCCGGCTCGGGGCTAGGTCAAATAAAACTAGAACGTCAAAGAAGAGCTATAACTCAGACACGGGAAGTCAATCATCAACTCAATCTATCGAAGAAAAGAGAACGAACTAAAGTACCAAAGTACCATGCGGATTTATGAAACTGATGCAATTGAATCTATTCTGCAAAAATTTCTAACAATGAAAAGAAAGAGAAGCACTGATATCAATTCATTCATTGATCCCTCCTTTTTTTCTTTCAAGATTCTTTGTGCCAAATAATCATGTTGAGAAAGCTATTCCCGATATAACTCGAAAGGATAAAAGGAGGCAGTGACCAGCCGGTCAAGCGATTACTGAAAGCAATGCTTTCAGCACGATAAAAGTAGAACTCAGTACCTCGAGATGACTGTAACGAGGACTAATCTTTTACCTTATTTACCAACCAAAAACTCCAGAGATCCGGATCCTTGCACGAGCATAATCTAATGTAATATCTCTAACCAGCTATTAAAATGATGGAGGAATCCAAGCTGACGCTGTATGTTCCACTGAGATCAGCAAGCTTTCGTTATTTTGAGTTTCGGTCAAAATAGTGGAAAAGAAAAAACAACCTCGATGTCGGCGGGCACCCTAAGGAAAAGTGGTCGCACTAGTCGTGTTCTAGGAGATCTTTTTGCCTACATGAAGGGCAGCCGCTTTATCTTTCTGCTATTAACAACCTCGGATTTGTATTTCTTTGTTTTTTCTATTTGGAGTATCAGCTTAGTAAAAGCAGTTTCTTTCTGCTCACCAGAGTTCGCGAATGCACTCAATTTTAGGGTTTCCCCTCTTAGTGACATAATCCAATCAAGGATTAAAACCTTTTTGGTAGCCATGTCGGTATCCATACGTATGAGCACCTCTCCTATGGAAAAGTCTGACGCATCCGTCAGCACCTCGTGGCGGCTGGCTTCGTGTGGTCAGGGAGTTTCAACACAACATTGGCTCTTTCTCAGTCGTGGGTAATCAAACAATTGGATGTCAAGAATGCATTTTGACATGGTGTTTTGCAGTAGGGTTATCCTGGCTTTATTGATCCTCATTATCCCGATCCAAGCCAAGCACAATTATGGATTGCACGATATTCCTTACTACTATTGTTTTTCTTCTAGTGAGATTGCGCTTGCTTAAAAATAAAAGATAGGCCCCTGGAGATACCATCTGCACACGAGAGAGAGGACACTTTTGTTCTCAACTCACTCATAGAGGGGAACTGAGGCATAATTTCACTTTAGGTACAACCTCTTTGAGACTTAGATCATTAGAGACTCTATCTCCTATGGGGGCATCTTCGTTTCGAAGGGCCGCGCCAACGCAATAGAAGAGATGGCGAGCCCAACAGAATAAGCACTATAAGGCAGTGAAGTCAGGAGCTTTTCGATTTTCACCGTTCAAACTGGAGGTCTTTCCCAGGGATCACTCAAAACCGGGTTTATTTTATACCTTTTTTGTGCCCGAATTACTGAATCTTTCTTTTGCCATTCGTTCCGAGCCGTCGGATGCAAGTTCTTTTAGAAACTTTCCATGTTTCTTAGGCCAGTTGCAGAGCTGAGACGGTCTGGAAGATCATCTTTCGCTTCTTTCGCCACTTGATCGATCATCGCTTTCTTATATGGCGAGGAGCTTTCAGTAGTGTAGTGAGATCCTGTGGAGACAGAGGATAATGTTGGGGCAAAGCAAGCGTTGATCATTGATCTACTCTCAGACTGTGCCATGATCTATGGGTATACTTCACCAGCCACTAATTAATCTTAGACAGTTTCTGACATGACCAGAGATAGGAAGCATTCTTAATGACCATACGCTCCTATGGGCTTCTATTGATTGGTCCATGAACCATGGTTTTATCTCAACGGTAGAATAAATTCCCACTAAAAATAGTAAAGAGATGCCCCAGAATCGGACGCAAGAGAAGAGTAACCTTTCGCAAAATCAGATGCTTCACATTGGTAATAAGGCTGCCTGCAGTCAGTAAATAGATGATCCCCCCAGGTAGCAATCTTCTAAATTATTCTGCCCTTGCTCGCTTAGCGGCGGAGTATAATTTTTGTTAAGGATCTCGCTCACTGCTCCGGCTAAGTAAAACTCTATAAACAATAAACAGAAATACGTAGTCACACGAGCGGGCTGCTACTCACAGCTCGTATACGAAAGAGCGGAATAGTTAGCTTTTTAACTTAAAGGCATTACGGTAGTGCTTCTCTCGAAAGAAGCAGCGAGGTTGTCCGGAAGAGAGCAGCCATGCGCAACGAAAGCGCTTAAGATATTTCAAGACCCAAGAAGAGCATTTAAAACTTTAGGTAGATTCCTTTTGATCTAAGGATGACAAAAAGAAAAAAAAAAGCAATAGCACGGAAAGGAGGATAGAATTCGTGCGCTACCTTCTCCCCAAGGTCTCTTTCTTACTTAGTGCTTGTGCTAAGGACTCCTCGGTCTTCTTGGACTTTGATTGACTGAACTACAGTGGCTTGATTTTGATTTCGGGGTCCGGATATGTATGTAGGCAAGTCCAATACCAGAAAAAAGTTGGACCCGCAGGTGTATGATTCAGTATCAGCAAAGATGAAGTAAGCAAAGACTACCGGTAGACTTTTTTTGGTGCATTCTTCTCTAAGTCAGTTCTTTCTTTACGAAGAGGTTTTTTTATCAATGTCATTATCTTCTTCCTCGTCTCGGGAAAGGAACCCATACCAGTCTCGATCTCCTCGACAAAGAAAGATTATGATTTTTTATTTTCTTCTTTGGTAGTAGGAAAGTATTAGAATGATAGCCTAAAATTCCTGAGATCCGTGGTTTAGAAAATTTAGAGCTTAGCCTTCTATCTCAACGAAATGCAAAGACCATATCCTGGCACAATGACTCATTTTTTACAAGGGCTCATCCCTTAATGTCATGCCTAAACCTAAATAAATTTTGAATTGCTAGTATAAATATAACTATATAAATATCATATTTGATGTATCTGCTCTCTATAGCTATTCGATCCAATGAAATAAATGTCTTTCGTTTTATCTTTCTCCACATCGTGGAGTATAATTTCCTCCCAATTTCAGTAAAATCGAGCTAAACTAAAATAGAAAAATAGAACGTCTTACTCACGAGTGGCCCTTTCTTTATTAACAGCCTATTACGAAAGCTTAGCTTACCTTATTCATTCGTTTTTGCGAGTGCGAAATCCTGTAAAGAAATTCCTTCGAGACATAAAGAATAAAAGACTTTCAAAAAGATAACATTTACTTTACCTTAATCAGGTACCTAAAATAATAAAGTACTAGACAGAACGACGTCTTATTTACATTTTTAAAGCGAGAAAAACACGGTCTTGAGACTCTTTGATGCCTTGTTTTGTTGTCGTAAATAAAGAAATGAGTAAAGGGATAGGAGTGAAAGTGGAGTTCCTTTTAAGGAGTTTTACTTACACTGCCTAAGGACAGACCCGCTCACGATCTACTAAAGGGAAAGTAGCCCCAGATAGGGGAATATTGGTTCAAATCCAATTCGTGAGAAAAGAGATAGTTTGAATAAAGCGTCGCCCCAGGATGGATTGAATTCATTCTCCCTCTTCCAGGTCGAGTATGAAGCTATATCTAAGGAGACAGTCTGCCAAGTGAGCGCGAAGGTAAGACCATCTCGCGTCTATCTTCTTGTTGTTCAAAAGGAGCTTCTCATTCAGAAGGAAAGCATATGACATATAGAAAGAAAAAAAGAAGAGCTTAATGACACCTCATAGAAGCCTTCAAGAAGCGTTAAAGAATCGAAGGGAAAAAAGAAAAAGAGGAAGATGCTCGTACTAGCTCCAAGAGCTCAAGCAACTCTATCAGTAGACGGTGCCCTACATCTCCCTGTCCTACTTATCCCGCTTCTCTTTTTAGCAAGCAAGTAGGTCTGCGAAAGCAAGCGTAAGAGCGGATCTATCCTCAACGCAAGGGGAATTGCTTCCTTACTCTATATAGTAAGAAGTTTCACACCTTTCTTCGATGTAGTAGTTGCGTAGGAACTTAAGGCCATCGCCCGCTACTCTGATGAACTCAGATCGCTATGGTCGAAAATCAGGCATTTTCTCCTACACATCACGTCATGTCAAGTCAATCGTTAATGTTAACGCTTTCCTTAAAGCTGTTGCCGTTCACGTTCACTAACTCAAGTTAGGGATGCAGCGAGCGGAACTGAAAGCATATATCCGGAATAGGAGTCAGCCGTGGAATCACCCACCGAAACAGAGAATCTGGTTCTTTCTCCTTACTCGTTAAAGCAAGCAAGTAAACTACCTTCGCTTCTAAAGAAGACAGGGAAAAGATACAGAGTCAATCTCATGATTGTTCTTATTCTGCTTTCCATCCCGGTCTCGAGCTACCGTACCCTAAAGCTTCTTTCTTTCCTCCCCGCTCCGTGGCCGATTGGGGCAGGATGGCTACGACATTCTTCTGGGCCTCTCAAGGAAGTCTTTTGCGTGGCTACGCTCCGAGGGTTAGGTTCAAGGGAAGGTCGAGCTACTACGTTCCTCTCTAGTTAAATAGAAGTGGTTCGAATTGATCTCTTCCCAGGAATACTTCTTAGAAGGGAACTGAATAAGTCAGATAGACTTAAAGGAATGTTACGTACTAAGGAAGAAGAATAAGTGCGCTTACTGATTGAATTGCTAACAGCGGATCTCCTTCTGCTCTACCTTGAACTAGACGGTAAAGAAATCTCCCCACTCAATCAATATCCATTAGCTGAGGACTTTCTGACTGGAGAAAGGAATGTTACGTACGCTTTCAAAGGGCTTTATGCGCTACCTGCTCTTTTCTCTAGTTTCCCAGTAAAAATCTTAGCTCACTAGGCGCTTCTCCCTTCTGATCTTATTTGAAGTTCAATTCAACTCGATCCAAGGCAGAAAGGTGCACTGCAACTGAAGAGGGACTTGCTATAGATGTAAAAAGCAGCGAAAAGGACACGAATCCTTGTCCTTCACCAGGATCAAGACCACTACCCGTGAGATAGATGAGATAAGAAGTAGGGCAGGACTAGGGCACTTCACTCACCTTAGAGTGAAAGAGGTGATTACAGAAAAGTAGTGTAGTTCGCACTACCTATCTGGAATCAGTTTAGCTTCGAGTTGTGACACACGCTACTATCGCTCTGCTTGCTGCTTTCACTCGGTGATTTTCACTACTCTGACTCTCTTTGTTCTGTGATCTACTGGATCTCCCTTTCGCTACCTGGAGCGAGGTATTTCCTTATACTAGATAACGTACGCACAGGTGATCTAATTAATGGGCTAGCTGAACTTGAACTAATAAGGCTTGATTTGATTGCCCTGTGGGAGAAGTTGAATCTTTCTAGGTCGCATTCGATCGTCAGATATTCTTAGACGCAGTTGAACAGGAGCAAGAACAGCTACCGATTCTACTGTTTCCACTTCTGACCACGGACTGACTCAAGCACCAAGACCTACTGCTCTTCCGACAACCGATGAAAGGGCTCCTTCTTCTCTGCCTCCCCTCGGAGGAACTCCCTTAAGCCCGGCCCGGAAGTGATTTCCTTTTGTTTCAATGGCAGCTGGTATCTGGTTCAATATTCTGACGATTCCATTCCTGCGTATGATGATGCCTGGCCTCTTTGTCACGCTAGGAGGGACGAATGCTTTCTATCAAGTGCCCCTTTCCCTTTCTTTCTCGATCAATGTATAGAATCCTTCTTAAAAGACAAGGCATAAGCTGCTCTCAAAATAGGTCGGTAGGTACTTCCTATAGTTAAAGAGTGAGAGTACTTTGGTTCCGTCCATTAGTTCGATGACTTCGCCTTGAAGTTTAATATAGGTGCATCGTCCTATTCTAGTATATACACACATAGGAAAGGAAAGGTGCGACAAAGAAACTCTTTATGAGCATAGTGGTCTAGTTTAGTCCTAACACATTCTCCTTTACTCATTCACTCCGAACCTTCCTTAAGACGGTGACCAGACAAGGAAAACCTATAGCGCACAACATCAGGCAATTGCTTTCTTTTGCTCTTCCCTAGATTCACTGGGAATATCTTAGCCCAGGTATCAAAGATGACTTCGTTCGTGACCATTACCAGTTGAATCACCCGGGAGAAAACCGTAACTTTGAATACACTAAGAAGGCTTTCTCCTTAGTAATTTCTTTAGCAGTTACCATAGGCATCCATTCATCTTTATGCCGAGCTTCATCTTTCTAGTACAATCCCGTCCGTAACCCTGATCTGGCAGCAAAGAAGTAAGAAAGAATCAATGCCTATTCCTAATTTCGCTGAGCTTCCTATTGATATTTTGATATTGAGTGTTGCCATCCCGACCTTCAGAAGAGAAGGTAGCAAGAAATTCCTCAATCTCTTACTGCATCTGATCCTGTAGTAGCTAATCATTACAGTTTCATTCCCAAGGAAGAGGCTTACATAATTCCCATAAGTTGTAGTCTCAGGGCCTATCTATAGGGCAAAACAGAACATAATCTAGCAATTGAGCCTTAGATGAACCCTGGGAAGATAAAGACTAAATTCAGTAGGCTCGGGGAAAGCGTCAGATCTGACTATTGAGATTTTCTTACGTGCAAGCCTTTTGGCCAGAAGCAAGAAACAAGTAGTAGGAAAGCAACTAATCAGACTTCGTCCGTGCCCTGGTCATTGAACTACTAGAGCAGAAGACAAAGAAGAGCTTTACGAAGAGTCAAGTAAGAAATAAGAAAGACCTTAGGCCTGGAAGGAAGCCAGTATGAATCCTTTCTCTTAAGTTAAACGGGAGAGAGAGCAGCCTGATAATCTCAACCCGTAAAAGCCATATTCTCAGTCTAATGCCAGGGAATCTATGTCTACTCCCAGGGGAATCAATTAAGATTCTCCGCCTAGTCCAGCCTATGATCTCTTAGTCCCAAATGGGATCAAACCTTAACGCCTGAGGCGTTAGAGAAGAACCCGAGTGAAAAGGCAGGTATGAAGTCAGAAGCGGGAAGACTTAGAAGGCAGGATTGAAGTAAGAAGCGTCAAAGTAGTCTGATTCCCTTCGTGACCAATACAGCTCAAATGCCCCCTATTCCTCATTAGTTCTTGAATTTGAATTGAGTCTGATCTTCCTATTCGGATTAAGTTAGAGGCAAAAGATCACGCAATCTCGCTCTTGAGCTCATCCCGCCGATTCATCCGGAAGTTGAGGAAGTAGCTAACATCTCAGTAGGCTCTGACAGGCAAGCCCGGTAAAGATAGAAGTTAATAAAGACCTGCAAAAGCATCTTTAAAGGTGGGCAAGGCAGCCATTAGAAAAGAAAGGTCTTGACTCAGTCCCGCTCTCTGTCCCCTAGGAAGATACTGACTAAGTTGCAGTTGAGGAGTCAGTTTCGAGCATTGGCAGGGAAGTAGGCAAGGATTTCGAGTTACTGCTTTCGGGGGGAGATTCAAAGTTCTATCTATTGAGTTACGATTCCGTCAGGAAGAAAGAGTTCAGCTTTAAAGTCAAGTTCGAAAGGAAGATTTTCAACCATTCCCGTCCTTGGATTAAGACTGATAGTTAGGGGGCCCAAGACCCTAATAATCCTTTTCTAAACCCTATTTGAATCAATTCAACATCTCTGATCCGGGAACAGACGTAGGCAAAGCCGTAGAAGAGGCTACAAAGTAGTAAATGCCCTTTAATATCATCTTCTCCTCTATCCGCTAACAGACTGAGGAAATGGTTGCAGCAGTTGAGGATGTTGCCGTCTTTGTCTTGACTTAGAGTTGTTTTATCCGCTCAAGAAAGGCTTGCAACAAGAAAATAGACAGATTAATCTCAGCATCTGCTAAATTAGTAATTGCATTCTTTCTTACCGCAGTAAGGGGGATTTCATCAAAGAGTTAGAATGACTTTTCCCTGCAAATTTGGCAGTGATTACCCGGGATCCGTAATTGATTATATTTAAGGCTTTTCATCAGTAAGAGTTACGGAGCAAGAGAGAAGAATAGTCAGAGAAGCCTGCACTCTCCAATAGGATAATAGTCCGATCAGACTCTTTCTCTCGCTTCAAGCTAACATTTAATAGTTGCTTGCTTTGAATCCAAGGCTGCTACTTCCTAAGAAAGAGTTCCCACGGAGTTGAGTTGATCTGTTAGAGGATCCTATTAATCTGCTAAAGTTTAAAGTAGCGGATTCTCTAGTTAGTTCCCCTGGATCAGTTAAGAGACGAGAATAGGCAGTGATTCATCAATGGGATACGGAGGTGAATCCCTGGGATTTTTATGTCCGCGCGAGGCTTCCCGTAGTATATAAAGAAAAAAGTAGGAAATTGGGATTGAAAGCAATTGCGGACAATTCATTTCTCGCTGTCGACGAGAGGCTTTGTGCTCTTCGCTTTGACGCAGTCTGGGGGCCGGCCTTTGGTGATACGTTCTTTCTGACGTGGATGGCCGTTGATGACTCAGATGACGAAGGAGGACATCACGATGAGAGGGGTTTTTGTAGGGCGCTAGTAGGAAGGTTCGCCAGCGAAAGGTGCTGGAACAGCTTTTTCAAGAAGTCTTACTACCATTGCAGCTCACCCTAGTATGAAGTAAGTGAAGAAGCAGCCATACCAATACCAGAATTGTCATCCCTTGTTTCCCTCACTCAACATGAGAAATGGGAAAAGCGCTTTAATTGGCCTTGAAAAATCCTATTAGCCCCGTAGAATTGAAAAGCAGCGGGCTGTCCTGTAGTAAGAAGGTTCCAAAGGATCGGCAAAGAAGCCCTTTCTTTCTGGCCTAAATCAAGTTTTCTTTCTATCGCCTACATCACTCCTTTTCGTTAACGGATCTGACGACCTGCAAAACAACTTTGAAGCCCCATTCTCTGTAGGAAGTATAATAGAAGGTTACCCGAATCGATTGGTAACTCGAGCCTTGTCGTGCTTTCTGGGGGCAGGGATGATCTTTGGAAGATATCTTTTACGAAATAATCCTTTCTGCGATCAAGGTTGATGACTAGTGAACGTCATAAGAGTTTTCCAATCCCAGGAGTCGATCGGACGGATGCCTTTAAGGCCAGGTTTTTCGCAGAAAGCTCTCGATTCGATTTAGAATGAATTTTTCCTCGATTTTGTCGACTTTTTTCTACAAAGAATCTGACTATATATTAAGAAATAGCACTCTCAGATTATCTTAGCCACAAAAAGCTTATCGGTCTGGCCGGCGAATGACTGCTCCAGAAAGACATTGTAAGTTAATACGTATTTATTATATCGTAATGGGCGTAAATAGCGCCTCTATAACAACGGATATGAGGCGCGATAATTCAAGCTATTTACCGTTGGCATACGCTTATTTTGCTTTCAAGCCGTCAGCTGTGGAAAAACGTTACGTAGTAGCGTCACTCCGCGTGCCAGCTTCGCCCCTATTGCCAAACGAAAATTCCTACAACGAATGAGAGAGATCAGACTGGTAGCGGCGTCGAGAGAGATTCCTTTGTGGAAAGAGAAAGTTAGAAAAGATTCATTGTTTAAAGGGGAATCAGATCATAGAACCATTCTTTCACCGTTCTACTGCTTCAACTATCGAAAGCGCAGAAAGTGGAAGAACTGGACGAAGGCAGTTAAGAATGGAATAACCGTAGTCATTCCATTGAAGCTCACCCTAACCTCCAGAATAAGACCACTAAAGCCCAGTAAGACTTTCATCTCTCTTTGCCTGCATTTCTAAACTCACTCTGAAAATACAGAAAGAAATGAAATTTTTAAACGAAAGTAGCCCAAGGATTTCAAAGCCCGGACAGACAGTCAATAAAGTAAATATGAAAGCAGGTTAATTCCATTGAAGCTGGCACCACAAAGTGAAGAAGAAGAATAAGACCACGAAGCACCAGTTTACCACAGCTGTCATCACTACGGAAAAACCTGAGATTTCCCTCAAAATGGGAAATTGATTGGTTCTGAGAATTGCTTCTCACTTTCACCACGTACCACGTTCATGCGAACTTCACTTTGATTGACGAAAAACTAGGGTTAAGAAAAGAAGGATGTCACCAAGCTCAAGCGGAAACATTGACCCAACTCTACTTTCCTTACTCGAACCTTCAGCTTCTACCCTATGAGGGTATTACACTTCCTCTTTGAAGATAAACTCAATCGTGTCAGGATCGGGATTGAGAGTCCTCCAGTCTGACTTGGCAAGTAAATCAATCACTATATCCAAAGAATTGAAAGTGTAAGGTATTTCCAAGAGATGAAACCTCTCAACAAAGTCTTTCCCATGGAACTTGCAATAAACAGGCGAAATATCGGTCACCAAAACTGGCAATAAAGGTTGAATCTGAAACACTTTATCCAATAACGCATGATCCCATGCTTGAAGGATAAATGGGCGGGCGAGACAATGACAGCGAAAGGGAAATGACGGGGCGATCGAAGACCTAAGCGTTGTAGATCCTCTAAGAAGACAGGCAGGCTAACTGACTTGGGTGCATACTAGTTATTAAAAGCGGATTATCCGAACTAAGGTTGCAACAAGACAAGAGCCGGGGCTTCAGTTGGGGCAAGCATAGTCCTCGGTAAATCTTTTTCTTTCGATGATTTCCCTTTAGTCGATAGATAAGTGAACTCCTCTGGACACATTTTATATTCTTCCCAGGTATCTTCCCTGGTCATTTAGTCGAGTCGATGGGATTATAAATTCCTTGACTTCACAGAGTAGAGTCACTCAGCTTACTTCTTTGAGACCATGCCAAAGAAATGTTGCTGTCGTGGTATGAGCTTCAACGGACTAGGCGGATTGGGCTTTCGATTAAAAATAGGACGGATTTCTATATTTGGCTATTTCTTTTCCCAAGTCAAGTAGGACAGGCTACCAAGGAAAGGACCAAATGAGCATCAGGTAAGATGCCATTGTGATCGTTGGAGGAAGGGACGAAGGTAATCGGGCGAGATGTCTGATACCACAGCGAAGAGGGAAGTGAAGTTCGCATCGAAGAATCCCTTCTTAAGGGAGAAGTCTATCAACGCCCAAGATCGACAGTTTGAAAAAGGTCCCGAAAAGGTCAACTCCTGCGCCTCTATCATTTGGCCGAGAAAGGCTTGGCATAATATGAGAGGATAGAAGTACGAAGGGCGCTCCAGCTATGTGCCATTGATGTAAGTCCTGAACCCTGATAGAAGATACTGCAGTTTTCTGCTACTTACCTAACTAACCCTTAACTCGCAACTTTTATTACGCTCGTTCCCTATGCTATGGTCGAGCACTTCGTTCATGAGTTGCTATCGCTTTAGCTGTTATAACTATAACTTAAGCTATCTTTTCGAGTTAAAACTGCTTAGAGCTTTTAGGGCAAAGTAGAAAGAGCTTATTTATTCGTCGATAACAAGCCTTTATTCAAAAAGGAATAGAACCGGAAGCTTTGATGGTAGTAAAGTCAGTCCATCTGCACTATAAAGACAGACAGATTCTCTCTATTCTTCGTATCGCCGCTTTATATAAGCTCCAGTGAAGCAATGCAAGACAGATGGATAGAGGGATACTAATACTATAAGAGGACCTACTCCTTCTATTCTCTTTCCCATCAAGCTATGCATGCTTACCTGAAAGTCCTTCTTTAAAGGCAGAATTTCATTCCGGTATGATCTTCCCCCTACAGAGGCTAAGCGGTGGATCTTGCACTTCACTTGAATAGTGTCTTTGAAATGGCAAAGTCAAGAACCAAGCTGACTGAATCGAATCTCCTGTGCCCTCTTCCTTCTGAAAAGAAAGTCCCAAGACGGCCGGCCTAATACCTAAACCCTTTTCTATTCGTAGACGCGCTCAAACTATGTTTGAAAGGAAAGATTTGACTCTCTCTTATACGCTATTTGCAGTTCCTTCCTTGCCTTACATCTCTCTTAATCAACAAAAAATATCTCTCTCGCCCCTGGTCTGGTAGTATCTTTGTCCCATCATTCCCTTTGAGGGAGTCCCAGAGCCTATTCTTTCAAAGAGCGCATTCCCCCACACCCTATTCTAACGCGGCTCTTTCTGTGCGTGGTTCTCTTTATACTATTGATCTGATCTGGGAAGCAAGCACTCTTCTGTAAGCCTGAGAGAAGGTTCGTAGCCTTGCTAACGGTTTTCAACCTTTACCTATGTGCCTGATACCTGCCACCCATACGTGGGAGACCCAAGCAAGACTCAATTAGTTGTCCTTCTAACTGCACATTCTTCCTTTTCTGATTCACTGTAACAAGCCCTTTTTCCACTTGTTTCTTGCTTTTAAAACTCTCCTCTTAGTTTTAAACTAGTCTGAGAAGGGTCAACGTAGATAACAGACGGCTGAGCGCAGCCATCAGAAAGACCGGAACCTTTTTACAAAACTCAATGAGCAGAACGCTTCGGGGGATCAAAGCCCGACGAACCCATCATAGCTTAACCTATTGACCTGGAAAGCTTTTTTGAAAGCCGGTGATCGAATCAACTCTTTCGCTGCTTTTCTACTTGGCTGTACGACGTGAGTTTCAGTGTCCCCAATGGCTGGCTATAAATAGATAAATAGGTAGTACAGAAAGTCTTCTTTGCGGTGAGCGGTACGTCTAAGTTCCGGGAGTCGCAGATCCATTTTTCTTCCGGTAGTGGAAGGCGAGATGTAGGCCTATCGAAAGTGAAGCTACAAAAATACAATCCGATTTTCGTTATTAAAGCGGTATCCTAAATAAACTTTGAAGGAAGCCCTTTAATGAAAACCGGACCTGAAGAGACGTAGGCCGAGACGTCAGTCCGATCCGAACCTTCACTTGAACCTGAAACCTCGATGTTTAGTGAAGAACAACCAACATGCGAATGCGATTTTGAAGGTTTCTTTTGCTTGCGATCAATGACGTGAGCTCTTTCAAGCCGGCTTTAGATTCCGACTGAACTAGTCGAAGTCCCTTATTCTTACTCTTACCATGCTGGGACTGGGATCACTTCACTACCTTACTCTATTCACCCGAGGATCAATTCACTGGCTTGCTTACTTGTCTGACTACTGGCGAAGATGGAGTCAATTTACTTAACCAAAGCCATACCGCTCCGTGGGTGACTTAGGAAGCGGCTTTGTCTTAGCCTTTCCACCTTCTGCCCGAGCCAACAGCCCGATCCTTTCATGGAGTATCTACTTCAGCTGCTTTTCGTTGTCAGTAAAGTCTTTCTTTGTTTAAGACAATGCAGGGAGGTTAAACGCTTGTTTGATAGAAAAAATGAAATGTCGGATTATGCAGTCAAACAACAAGCCAGTCAGCCGCAGCCCGCACAGTCCAATGCAGCACACAACCACAGGAAAGAGACAGCAGACAAGAACTTGCCTTGCCATTGACCTGATCAAGCGCTTTAGGGTTCACCCATGTTCCGAGAATCTACAATCGCTTGGCTGAAAGCGGTGAAAGAAAGTAAGTAAATTGCACATTCATGCACAGAGTCGGGTCTTGTGCTAGAATCCGCTCTGAGAGGACGCTAGGGAGCGGTCGCATTTCTCCACTCCAGTAGAGCTTGAGAGATGAGAGGTCTGTCGCGACCTAAGCACAATTCACTCCAGACTCGATGCTAATCGAGATAGCCTGGTAACCCTCAATCCCAGGTGAAACCTCTTGGCAAACTCGGCAGAGCCTGAAGTCGAAACTAAAGATTTTTGAAAACGAATATCAACTCCCAACTTAGACAAGATATGCTCATAGACCTTAGCCACCTTCTGGGGGCCACAGGCAAGCTTGTGACCACTGCTCCCCATAGGCATGATTATGCACTAGCCGAAAGTGCCAAGTTGTTTAAAGAGACTCCTACAAGCCTCAACGCATAACTCATAAGCCAAAGATGTATTCGATCCTGAATTTCATAGAGATCGATTCAACATCTGAAAGCGGGTCGGCCGATTGGGTGGCAAAGCATCTTCCTGACTGACTGACTGTGTCGACCTTACTGGGTGCAGAGTCCTCCACCAGCTATTCTTGCTATTTTAAGAGAAGATCATCATTGTCTGACTTAGGCCTTGATGTCTTTTGATTTCAGCTTTCAATGCCCGGAATAGGAACCACAGGACCTCCACTATCTACTAGTAAAGGGATATAAAGTTTCGGGCTTTTTAACGCCTTTCTTTTTAGGTTCTGGATACGAGATCTTCCTAGTAGACTGGAAAAAATCCAGCCGAGAGAGAGCAGTCTTAGTTTTGAAGTAACAGGTTGGTAAACCAAGATAAGGCGAAGCGTTATCTTCTATTTTTGCACCTTGTGATTATTCTTTAGTAGAAAGATAAGTAGACAAAAGTGAAAAGTTCGTTGTGGTTACGTGCAGTTCTAGCGCGGCCCTGACTTGCTTTTCGTATAAGTTGAAGAGAGATTACTTGAAACGTCTTTTTTCTTTTTCTGAAAACGGAATGTTGACTATGTCTCTATAACTTCATTTTGATCTTTCATTTCGACCGCTTCAACCGCTGCGCCTTGAGGAGCAGAGGAATTTCTTTTCGAAAATGGATTTCAAAAGAGAATGTTAGACTATACAATGAAAAAAGAAAAAACAAAAGGTTAGCGATATTAAGACTAAGAAAAGCGTTATTCGCAGTAGTAGTGTTAAAGTCCGATTTCACTTCTGAATCCAAGGACGTTTCGCCGGTTCCTAACGAATGCGCTACTTTGAAAAAAATCTATAGATAGAAAGCCCTATGATGGGAAACTACCACGTTAGGTTTGGAGAGAGATGGGACCGGTTATATAAAAGGGAGAGCAGATGCAAGCTTTTTCTTTCAATAGCCGGCCAAATGACTACAGGATCATCGGTCTACTCTACCTCAATTCACCATTTCGAACTTTATACAGAAGGTTTTTTCGTACCAGCTTCTTCTACCTATACCGCAGTTGAAGCTCCAAAAGGAGAATTTGGTGTCTTTCTGGTCAGTAATGGAAGCAATCGTCCCTACCGTTGTAAAATAAGAGCACCTGGTTTTGCCCACTTACAAGGACTCGATTTTATGTCCAAACATCACATGTCAGCAGATGTGGTTACCATCATAGGTAGTCAAGATCTTGTATTTGGAGAGGTGGATAGATAGGACTAGTACTTTTTCGATAAAAAGGTTAACGCTTTATTTCGAGCAAAAACTATAATGCAGAATTTTTTGTTTAGCTCTTTCCCATCGAAGTCCTTGTTGGGCGGGGGCAGATTAAACTGACTTCCATTCTCCCGAAGGAGTGTACTTACTAAGTGTTAAACTAAGGCGAACAGCTTTTATAACAATAGCAAACGGCCTACTTATATTTAGATTCTATTATAGCCCTTTCTTTTACCATTCCTGGCGTTCGGCTCTTAAAAAGAAGAAAAGAGCTTCGACGCAAAAGAAGAGGACCGGTCGCTTCGTAATCTTCGGGATACGAGTTATCGGTCTTCTTTTAGAGAACTTATATATAATACAACAGGATCAACTTCTTGCTGATTTCATATCTAGGATGGGTTGTCTGTAGCGATTCTCGTAGCCGTTAAGGCTGGCCGAATGATCCATCTATTAAAGAATCGAAATATGGAAACTAGGGTAGCTGATCGAAGCTCTTAATCTTAAAGTAAAAGAGAAAATTCATGATCCACTCGAGATTCTTTTGCCTGTATATAGGGATAGTGGAGACTACTGTAGATGTGAACTTACCGCCAGAAAGAAATCTCAAAGACATAGTTGAAAATCTGTTTTTTACTCACGATCCTATTCCAGATAAGATTATGTTTCTAATTCTAAACCTGATCCTATTTAGACCTCGTCAATCAAAGCACTCAAAGTAAGTACTTCGCGCTAGTTCTTAAATTGGGAGGGAAGAGGAGTGGCAACGAAGAGGATCGGATCAACCTGAAGTAGTCAAGTCCCTGGAAAGGTGGACTCTCTCCGACCATGAAACAGAATTGATTGAATATGTGGGGTTCAGCAGAAGTGGAAATCCATTAGTGTCATGAGAAGAGGGGGATTGAGGGAAGTTATTCCAGACAAGCAAATCCGGGAAGAAAACCCGGCACACCATAGGTAGTCATTCTCTTCTATTTACTTTTTTTCCTTTCTCGGGATATCGATCGGCCTTATAAAGCGGAAAAGATCTCAATCAAACCTCGTTTGGTTAGAGTAATTGCTTGTTAATGCAGTAAGCAGTTCGTTCGACTCGCTTGTGAATGCGAGGGGTCTGGAGTTCAGACAGCACGGAGAAGAGGATCACAAGGTATCCGTACGTATACAGTACGAGTTCTCGAGGGGTGCAAGCATTCGACTTCAGTTCCCAATAGGAATCCGTAGGGTACTCTCGGGCTAAAGAACGGCACCTTTGTTAGCTTTAGTTACCGCTTTCGACTTGTAGTAGTTAAGCTATGAATGGATCCATCAATCATAGAAAAGTCTATGTTGAAGATGTTCCCATCTTTAGAAAGCCCGTTTTGTGTTCAGTGAAAGAAAGCGAGACTGTAGGCTGGAATCTCCTCAACGAGCTGGAGTATCGAACGGGAACAACGGCCTTATTGATTCAAACTCTTTACAAGGCTCCTATATAGGTTAGGGTTAGTAAAGTGAGATAGTGAGGAAGTTGAGTAAGACCTCTCTCTGTGCTGTCTTCCCGAAAGTAATATGCTTTCTAGGTAAGTGCGTATCAATAGAAATAGAGTGTGTAAGCCGAAGTAGCTGGGCTGGTTCAAGCTAACCTGCATAGGCTAGCCAACAAGTATGCAAGACCCTTTCTGGGCCTAGGATTGTCTTGCGGTTTGAAATCTATTATCAAATGTAGTTGTTGCTCGCCTGATAGTCAGTCGCTCGCTTCATTGAAGGAAGGGGGTCGATGTCTCTATGAAGGGAGTTGCAACAATGAGAAAATTCCCTACAAAACTGGGCGTTGAGGCCCTACCTTTTCATTTCAGGTTCAGGGCGCCCTGCCGTTCACACTTCACCTTGAAAGCAGATCATGCGCACTGAACTAAGAAATCTACTTTGAGTGTTCGTGTTCTCCTTGGACTGACCTCTTCGGATTTCAACTAATCTGTAGTCCCACAGAACTAAGAAAGAGTATAGTTACAGGTGTTCTAGGAATCGATCTTCCCTGCCGACCCGTAACAGGCATCTAAGAAGAAAATGCGTCTTTCTTTGTGGACTGTACCGATAACTGGGATTGCTCCTGAACTTGCAAAAGACTTAAGTTTGCTACTCCTGCAAACACAAAAGCACAAATACGGGCTATATTGGCATAATCCTAAATCCCATTTTTTTTATTAGATGACCGAGTCGAAAGAACGAGTATCTTTTCTTAAAAAAAAAACCAATCAAGAAGTTCCCCCGCTTTCAATAGAAGAGTAATGATGAATTGGCAGAGTTTGCTTTACCTACTTTAGGTCTTAAATCCCAGAAGAAAAATGCTGGATGCTGTCAGAGTTCCCGATGTCCCATATTCATATATGATTAGTCTTTGTCTTCTCTTGGTTAAGATCTGTAACTCTTAGTGGCTTTAGTAACCAGATATTAGAAGCTCTTTAACCCTTGGATTTTGTCCTTCCGCAGTGGAAGATTAGGCTAGTTCAGTTACTTCCGGCCGGGGTCAACGAAGGTATTAAGTGGAAGGAAGAAGTCCTTTGAATCTCCCATCTGCATATTCACAATAATCAGATTCCGAATTAAAAGCAAAGAATGCCTTTGCCCGAACCGATACAACTATTTGATAAGGTATAGTGATATTCTTATGAACTAGGTAAGTTTAAGCTAGAATACAATATCAAGAAAGGATACTTTTTAGCACCGAAGTGCTATTTTATAGAATCAGAACATAGGGTGAGTCTAATCAAAAGCACAAGGGTGCTGCTAAAGAATTTACCTCATATGAATGGTTTAAGTCACAATATGAGAATTTATATACCCTTTAGTAAAGAACTGCTTATTCTTAATAGCTTTCATACCGCTCCAAGGAATAGCAGGATTTTTGGTCTGCTCTATTTCCTGAACAGGAAGATCAATATCCTCTTTCTCATGTCGGCGAGTTCTATTCTAACCTGACTGACTTTCTTCAAGAATTCGATTAAATAAAAAAGAAGAGTTAACACGGTCGAAGCTAAAACCCTACTTTTTTAGTTTAGGGATATATCTTCTTAACTGACTTTACCACCGTCTATTGCATCAACAGCTGATTCAACGGATGTCCCTTCTTTTCACTTCAATCCCAAACGTTATACAACATTAGCTGCTTTGCCCCTTTGGCTTTGGTTGACGAAGTGAAAATTTCCTTACCGGAGTTAGCCCAAGCCTGCCGAGTGGTTAGAAAGGCTCACTTCATTCCCCTCCAAATATGGAAGGCATTCAAGTGATACTTACCTTAACTGGTCGAGCAAATGTGTACCACTAAGAAGACAGACTTGGAATGAAGAATGAAGGAAGAAGCTTATATATCAATCCGAAATGGGGATTACTATATGACCAATCCCTATGGCTGCCTTATAAACCTTGATCTTTGAATCAAAAATTCTATAGTATCAGAGAATTAAAAGAAAGAGCTCTCACTCGGATCTTAGGTGGGGGGGGTAGATGTGCGCTCGCTTACCTTAACCTTTCCTTTTGCGTAAACCTTATCAACAGAGTCCTTTCTAAGGGAGTAAAACGAATTTCCGAATAACGAGATATGTAGTCTTATTTGATTACCGAATACTTCGTTAGCCTGCTTTCTTCTATGATCATTCGTTATCGTTTTCTCCACGTCGGGCACTAAGTGTGCATCTAGGTAAACTCGTCTATTGGATGAAGAGCCTATAAGCATTTGATTATGAGTCGGATTGAGAAAGTATACCATCAGAGATAAAATACAGAATTCATGGATTTGAGGTTTCATCAGTCCCCACTGAAGGAAATCCTTGTGCTAAGACTTCGAAGCCCTAATCTATTCATTCCAAATGTAAAAGTGTAAAAATAGAGATCAACGGAATTATAGTGATCAGAGAGAAAGGCTGATTGGTCTCATATAGTCATAGGCGGTAAATCTTCATAGTCGTGAATCGTCGGATAATTCCTTAGGTACGAGAGAGAGGCAGAGTTCCAAATAGTACCTCCTACTTGAAAGTGGTGGATTCTGTTTTCACTGGCTGACGGACTCGGACTCAGGATATACCTCATTCCTCATACTCGGAAACAGACGGCTGAGCGTAAAATAAGTGGGAAGGGCAATTGTGTTAACTGTTGGTACGTCGTGGCTTAATAAGGGAGAACTACTCGTGTGTTAACATGAGGGGGTATTGGTGGAGTTCCATTTCCTATTTTTATTCTTCGAAATTGATTTACACAAGGGTATTTTCACTCCTTTTGTTTGCTGAAAGGAAGCTTCAGTTTCAGAGTGAAGCATCCGACTTGAAAACTCCTATCTTGGACTTGGAACCACACTCCGGTGCCTTCCATTGGTGAGATTAGAGTCAAGATCAATGAAGAAGTTCTCACTTCATTCATGAGAAGATAGATTTTTCCACGGCCATGGTCTAAGCAAAATCTTATTCGACCAAACAATCCATCAAAAGAAGTCGAGCAGAATGGAGTGAATTTCTTTTTATTATTCATTAGCTGGCGCCTATGACGATCAAGGACCTCGAAGGAAGACCAAGTTAAGCGGACCCTCTCATCTCTCTTTCCTATGCTATGTGACCAGATAGGTAACATATCTCCCTTATAACTCATCTTCACTCTCTCTTCTCAGATATATTTCTTATTGAGGCCTGTAAATCTCACTCTTGACTCTATACCAGCCAGCTAGGCGAGTGTAAAAGCGGAAGAAAGCCTATTCATTTCCGCAAGGTGGTAAGACCCTTGCAGAGTTCCCCAACAGCATAGAGCTTGGGAAGCTCGGACCCTCGATTCTTTTTCAAGAGTATGTAAACTATAACCATGTATTTGGTAAAAGTGAATCAAAGTTAATAAGGTATTATAAAGTCATATGTTACAGTAAAAAAATATGTATTAATAATGTGTATTGGAAGATCCGATAGTGACTTAGTCAGCTTCTCAGTCTATGCCATCGAGTTGCAAGGCGGAAGCCCTAATTTACTTCCCTTCCAAGGATGCCTTCAAGTCTTCCAACCAATAGCCCAATCCCGTAGTCTTTTGGATATGTAATAATTCGTTATCACGAAAAAATAACCCAATCTCATCAAAACAAAAGATGCAAGCGTCAAAGGTGTATTCTTGTATATCTTAACTGATTCTCTAAGCTCCGCACCTCTCGTCTTCGAAGGTAATCTTTCACACACTTTTCTTTTTGGTTAAACGCTAAGGCTCTCTCTCTGATAGCAAGTTCCACCCGCTCGAAAGAGGTGTTTGAAAGTTGCTCTTTTAGGTTATCTTTCTTTTATCGTTGCGTTATCCCTATTGCCTTCAAGTCTTCCAAAGAGACTGTCAAAATATTAGACCTACTAAGAACCTATTCTTGTAAACAAAGAGAAATACATCCATGCCGCCCGCTATTAATGGTCAATCAGTCTTTTACTGCCTTTTGTCAGAGATTTCCAGGTATGAAGAAGAAGACTCTTTAAACCAAATCACATGAAATCAAATAGGACAGACCCAACTTAACTATATCAAGAATCTACCATTTAGCCCTTTCCTGCCCGGATATTGAAAAGAGAGGATTGATTCCTAACCTTCAGCGGATTTAGGAATTCAAGGTCTAAGTAGAAGCTTCACCTCCGACCTGTGCTATCCTCTAGTGCGCCTAGGACTGAAGCTTTCAAACTCCTAAGTAGAGAAGGAAGACATGGTCATGGCCTCTGACTACTATGCTTAGGTGAAAAAATGTTACCTAATGAACCGTACTCCCAGCACAGGGTGGTGAGAGCAGATTGAATGCACCTTTATCCTATGTTAAAACCACTGTCCTTACTTAGCTACTGCGCTTAGCTTCCTTCCCTCGAAAATCGAATCCCATAATTCTCCCACAAAAAGGGGCGGAATGCGAGCCAGAGGCAGTACATCCTTTCCTGGAAAGAGTACGTGGGGGTGTGCTTATTAGAGTCACCAAGGAAGTAGGAGAAAAAGTTTATGAGCGGGTGGCTAATACATTCTCGACACAATCAGTCATAGTGCAGTCCCATCAATGACAATTTTTGAAACTCCCTTGAGAATGGTGGATCCCCTGTAAAAGAGTCTTCTCCGTCTCAAAGTCAGTGCAGGAAAACTTGCTCTTGGGCCGTCAACCCTTTATCGACCAGATGAAGGGTTGAGTAAAAAACGTTGGACTTTAGTCGACCAATCCAGAGCGTAGTTACCTCCTTCCATGGCAATGCCCATATTATTTTTCACGGACTCTTTCTCAACCTAAATAAAACCTAAAGCATGGAATCAAAAGAAAAGGCAAAAGGAATTTCCTGTTGATAGGCTTTCTCTTTTTCTTTGCCAAACCTTCATAAACATGAAAACCTTACGCAGCTAGATTCCCTACTTATACTGGGGCTGGAAACTCCACATAGGCGTACCTTTGTAAAAGAAAGTGTTTCCAAACTCATTTGCTTCTACTTGAGGAACTTGCCTTTAGGACGGCATCCATTTTAGAACCTTCCCCTTTTTTGAACTGGCTAAACAAAAAAACTGTCTTACCTTAACGGTCGATCTCTATTAGCATAGACCCTAACGCCTCTTCGCTTTTCTCGAGCATAAAATCAACCAAAAGTTATCAGCTTCTTTCTGTCGTGCTTCAGTTCGACGTGATCTATCGCAGACGGTTTTGAATCAGACTCTTCCCCTACTTTATTAGCATCATGAGCGGATTCACCTTTCTCCCTCTGCAACTCCAGCCAATTAGTCATCTGAATCTTTGAATGTGCTAATGGTTGGGGGTCCGCCCAAGCTTTCTCGATCAATAGAAAAATTTCCCCTCTCCCCGATCCATGCTGTCTTTCGAATCCCTTCATCCGACCCCGTAGTGAGGAGTCTGCATTTCAGAACCTGCAGCTATCTCCAAACCAAGCCCTCGAAAGAATCTAGTGGTTACAGAATCCTCCAGCGGGGAATGCTAAAACTCTCCCCATATGACTAAGGGGAATCTTTCTGTCTGGAAACCCGCACGTAGGGAAGAATGTACGAGAACAATGATTTATTCAATGCGGAGAAACTTTAAAATTCAAGTAAAGACGCAGTAGACGCAACAAGATAAAGAGGCTGACGTCACAGCGTCAAGTCGAAGTGATTGGAGTGGTAACTAAGAAAGCTGTGCCAAAGTCCCAACGAGCAGAAAGTTTCATTTCTTTTGGGACTGGAGCAATGTAATGGTCCAAAGGGGAAATAGGGCATTATTTAACTGTTTGCAAGTGGAGACAAAACATCAGACCATCCAAGGTAACTATAGCAAAAGAAGACTACTTATGGAGAACACTCACCGGCGGCTTTTGAGGGCAAGAAAACGGACGCGCAGCTCAATCCCTTGCTTGTTGGGTCGGAACAAAGGCCTTTCGGACCATTGATGCTACCTCCCAACAGGCGTCGAAAGAGGAATCAGCCACGTGGCTAAACCATCAGCGTCAACTAAAAACCCTAGTAAAAACTTCTTCAAGGAGAATTCCCAATCGTATTGCCTCAATCAAAACCCCTAATACGAACCAAGAATTGGATTTCAATGAAGCTCAATAAGTGGATTGCAACATAAACAGCACAGGGGATCTCAATTCCTTCTCTCAGGTGAAATTGCAATCTCAAATGTCTAATTCAACATCAAAGAAGGCCGAGGACGCGCAGCTCCTTGAGAGCAATTGCAGACACCAAGCATAATCTTCTTTCTTTGACATCTGGTCATAGGGAAGAGATTTTCACTTCAACCCTCCGTCTTCCTCCCCCCAATTAATCTACCTCCATTTTCGTATGTCCACTACCTGAGGGATCAGCAACCAGTGGAACTGCTGATCTTGTTTCCGACTGGCCAACAGACGAAGATTTGGTGATCCCCGACCACAGGATCGACGAGATCCTATTCAGGATGCGCTCACTAGTAGGACCAACTCCAACGGAGATTTCGGAATTCATCAAACAAAGTAGTAAAGGGATGAATAAGGGGTAAGAGAAGCCATCGTCTCTGGTTCAAGCTCAGCCGTAGGCGAGTGAAGGTAATTTATTTCTTTACTTAATATTAAGTGAAGGAAAAGCTATGGGAAGAAATGCCAGAGGGAAGGAAGAAAGATCAGCTGGTAAAGCAAGCTGCGCTGCCTTTTTATTTACGGTTCAAAGTCGGCAAGGGGGATGGAAGAACTTCCGGAGTTAGCTCTCCAAAGGATCTTACAGGCTAGCTTACAGGGGAATACGATTAACCGATTACAGATAAGTGAGAGTGTGCGGGCAGGTAGGCCAACGAGTGAGGTAGACCGCTTTTCCAACATCCTAAACGCCGGCGCATCCTTTGAATGGGATAGGCTTCGGGCGGAGAAAGGCTTCGTCTTTAGAGGAGTAGGGATCGACTTCACGTCAGGAGCGGAAAGAAGACCAATCGGATTACCAATAAGGGATAGCTAAGACAAGGCAGCTAAGCTTGAAAGCTTTGAAACTCTATCCGCAGGGTCAAAAGTCCTAAGGAAGGCACCGGATAAGCAGATAACATAAACTACTACCGTACAGCCCATCCACTTGACGGCATTCAAAGGCAAGGAACAACGAACATACTTCACTCGGGCATAGGGAACATGCCCTTGTAGCCATCCTACTCATACACGGAAAGCAAATCACAGGCAGTCTGCTTTCTCTACACCACCCACTCATAGGATTCATTCACCAGTCAACAATCCTAATTGATCTCGGATTTTACATAGAAATCCTGATCTGCTTTATGGCCTCCAAGGATACGGCCACGAGTATTAGGCACACCATCTTCTGAAGTAAATGCTTGTGCTGGGGAGTCAAATGTATCCACCTGCAAGAGGGTGGGCAAGAAGCCCTCTTGGTTCAGTTCATCGTTTCTGCTAATGGACACCCAGCCGTGCCACCTCCAACTATTATGTAATAGTAGTAATTTTCTCATGGCAGGTGCAGAATGTATTAGCTTTGAGAAGCCGGACATAGAGAACACAAATGAAAAAAAAAGGGATACACAAAATAACTATGAATAAAATTTACTGCAACAACTCACCCGCCAAGCATCATCAGAGTAGCCTGGGGATTGGTTCCTGGAGACACTGTGAATATTGAGCCATCAACAACTCGGAGGGCATTAATATTTTCACCCGGAGGTCACTGTCGGAAACTTTATCCACAAGGCAGCCCCTGTGGTAATGCCAAATGGTGCTCACTGTCCTAAGGCAGAAATCAATCACTCATTAGCATATCATTTGATTGATCAATGGGCAATGTAGGTCCTACAAATCAGATATCTTTTCCATTATAGTGGCCACAGTCAAATCAGATATCTTCTCAATAATAGTGGCCACAGTGAGGTATAAAGGAGAAGATGGTTGTCTAATGAAGTGCGAGTGGGCAGGGGAGGAAAAAGGTACGACCCTGATTCAGTTATACCCACCACCTGAATAAGCCAATGCTCGTCAGGCTTTGGAATTCCTGCTATCCCTTTATTTCAAGTATTCCCTCACCACTTAGATTGACGCTATCTATCATTCCATTTCCAAGGACGGCCTGCACCTTACTGCCTAAGTTAGAACTCTAACTCCCTACTCTGTACAAGCACCCTCCCAAGAACGACCGATTTACAAATATCATTAACCACAGAATTGAGTGAGTGCCCTTATCTTATCTTCGTTTTCGTGCCACAATCCGCTCGACGTACAAGAAAGAGAGCTAGCCCTCTTCAGTCTCGCTTCCCGCGTCTTAGGAGGCTAAGTGGAGTTGAATAAGGCAAGTCAGGACGCAACTACAACTCCCAAAACGAGAACTATCTTCTGCTTGTCCACTTCGATAGCCTGGCTCTTTGGCTGAGGAATAGGGCTCTACAGTGACTGACATTTTGTGTGGCTAAAGTTTCCAGCCATTCATCCTGATGTTCATTGCTAGACCACCAATCACGCCAAAAGCTTAGTGACCCAACTCGCCATTGACATCCCCTGCTAATCACATCTCTCGATTTCAATAGTCCCCGCCAAGTCAATAGGACATTTATACTAAGTCGCCGGTCATACATCCAATCATCTTCCCACTCTCCTCTGTCTCACTCAAGTGAATTGCACACCTCCACCCTTGATTGAAGCCGTTGCTGCTTCTGAAGCTACTGTAGCCTTGTTGCCGGTAGTATACCACGCGACGGCATCCTAAGAAAGGAAAGCTTGCTCCAAAGCAACTGCTTTAAGTCTGGTTTTCACTACCCGGTTTGAAAGTGCAAGACCCGCCCTTCGTTCTCATGTCGTATAGTGAGCCTTTTCAGCCCCGCATTCTTGCCTCTTTTTTTTCTTTCACCTACGATTTCTCACACTTTTTGGCTAGTCTACCTACTTGTCGGCGTACGGCACTCTGTCTAGTCACTCCTTGCCCGACTCACCGGTACTATCTGTTGGAGCCTTCCTTCCTGCCTTTGCTCTCTTGCTAGAGCTGGTTCTAAGCCTACTCCTTCCATCCCGCCTTAAGATTAAGAAAGGTTAATAGGCCGGCTAGTCGGAGAGCAGACTCCTAAGGAAACCTGCCAGTCCCCTTAGCTAACCTGACCTAGTGGCATTACCTACTCCGAAGAACCGACTAGATCTCCTCTCTTCCCTTAGGATGAACAAAAGTTTTTTGCTATCGAGTAGTCTTTTTTGGGTGACTGGCTAGGGAAGGCGAAGCTAGAAAGCGAGGTAGGCAGGAGTGAAACGACGACTTGGCTCTAGTTCACCACCCCGAGGAAGTCTTTCCCATGAGGAATCAGCACAGGGCAAGAAAGGACAGAAGGCATCTGAGGAGATGGACTAAAGCATAAGTATGACAATCGAAATGACATACTCAACTAGCTAATAAGCCACTCTTAGTTTAGCTAAGGCATTCATGAGCTTACCTTTAACCTGTAACTGGACTAACCTCGCCTTCCCCTAACTCTACTCTGGACAGCTTCTTGCTTCTTGCGTGCTCAATTGACTTGAAAAGCGGATTCGCCGACCCACTGAACTTAAAAATACCTTACTAATCTCTTTCGAGATAAAGGTTATTACAGAGGTGAAGGCACCCATCTGGCCTTTGAAGGAAGGCGTCTCACTCCCGCTCTACTTCCTGAAACTAAGGAACTGGCTTTAGATCGGCTAATTTCTCGTGGTAAAAGGGGTGGTTTTTTTTGTTAGGCTATGCCTTTTTCCAATTGCGAGTGTTTAGTTAATCTGGGTTGCCAACCCGACGGGTTATCTGCCTACAAGAAAGAAGGGTAAACTTCTGGATAATTGAACCTCCGACCTCTTTCTGGCTGCTTCTTCCTACCCGCAATCATCCCTTCACCATCCCATCAAAAAGATTGGTATCTCCTTGGCACTAGTTGGGTTGGATTGGTATCAGGTATTGAATGAGCCAAATCCCGATAGTAAAAACACACGTAATCGTAATAAGAAGAGCTGGTTGATCCTTCGCTTCTTCAGAAGTAGAAGTGGCGAACCAATCAATGGAATTCTATGTCGGTTTTCGATTGGCTTTCAGCCGCTCTTCTTCCTTGCCTAACCCGGATATGAACCCGTAACCCGACCTGGCGCAGAATAGAGTATTTCCCACAGTGCTGTTGAAGTAGGTCAGTTCCTTTCTTCTCGTCTACCATGACTGCGTTTCAAAGCTCTGAGAACGGCCCGTGTTGAGTTCCCTTCTTGCCCTCATCACCATCGAATGTCGCGAAGGTAGGAATAAGAAAAAAGGGAATCCCCAGCCATGCTAGGATTGTGTTTACCAAGACAACTACACTGAGTTGACAAAGGAAAGAAAGAGCGGAAAGAATTTGGATCCTGGAGCTGGTACAGATCATCCATCCTCTATTCTATTCTATTGTGAGTGAGTGGGCATTCTAATCTTTCTTTGAGTTCTACCCGGACTAGACTCACTCAGGCATTTACCTAGCTATCTATCTAGAGGGAAGGAATCACTCTACTACTTACTAAAGGAAAAGAGAGCTTCTTATCGAGACTGATTACAGCAGTTATTAGATTACTTATGAGGATAGCTGGAAGCAAGGAACATTGTATTGCGGCTTACCCGTTCTCTAAGAGAACGGTTCAACTGGTTAGGCGGTCTGGCGCATTATTCACTGCGCCTTATTTAAAGCAGTGTGCGTCATCGCTTCAACTGGCCTATTCTTTGACTCTCCTATAATGTATAGTATATTCTTTCCATCTTCCTACTAGGATAGAGATTCTAACAACAAACTACCTAGCTTAGCTAGTTGGCAGCTCCGCATCGTGAACTGCATCGGCAAGGGCACCCGATCTCTCTTTTATGGGCAGTTTCCTTCGTATCTGACCTATCCGAGTTAGCCCTCCCAAGCAGACAACCTGGTGGATCATCTGATCTTGAAATAGGTCATCCCGGCTATCCCGATCTTTTATCTGTTCATTTCGTCAGGTATCTGAATCATACGATTCTGAGGATTCTGCTTTTCACATTCATTCTACAGGACCAAAACGAGGCCTTTCCTCGCTAGTTGGAATAAAAACCTCACCAGCAGCGTTCATTGAACCCCTTCTTGCTATCCTTGCTACCTATGAAACGAGTCCCTCTTTCATTCACTAAAGAAGACGCAGCTGATAGATGGATGAATATCCATTTGCTGGCCAGTTCTATGAATCAAAATCTCGAGTTGGAGGCATCGCTGGGCAAAAAAAAAGCCAATTGATTCGGCGAAATCAAGAGTGGACTTGAAATCATAGATCCATTTTGTGATCCACGCGACTCAGAGAAGAATCCTATTTCGTACTCACCCAGTGCTGTTCTGATTGAATTTCAAAGCGCTGTCAAAGCGCATTTTGTGAAGTGTTCTCCTGTCCCTGTCACCTGAGATAAAGTCAACTGGCAACCGTGATCGGAGTCGTGGTTTGAAGATTCTGATTTGAAGATTCATTCGACAGAGAAGGGCGTGTTGGTTGCCGATACCGAGGTGGAATGAATCATTCCACCTGGCAACAGCAAAAGTAGAGTTTGGCACAGGTCAAAGGGGAAAGCAACGAGGAATTCCAAAGTGGAAAGGAAAAGGGCAGTTCCAAACGAAGGACCCAATCTCAAGGGGCAAGCTTCCCGGTGTCCAAGTGTCAAGTCCCGAGGGCTTGTGTCCGCCGAAAGCTGCCTTTTTTCTTTTTAGCCTTTCCTTGCAATGAACCGAAAGGTGAGAGGCAGGGCTCGGTCTCAAGGTTTAAAGTCACTAGTCAGTCCAACTGCACGAGTGAAAGGCGAAAGTAAAGATGGAGTGCAACCAGGTGTAACGTGTCAAAGGGCACTTTTCCTTTACAAAGAGGAAGGAGATTAAGTTAGTGTTCAGTGAGCTCGAGATAGCTGCCTGATGAGAGGAAGGGACGCCGGGTACAGTCTTTCATCCGCTAAAGCTTCCCCTATCCGGACAGTGAGATCTCGAGTGGGCATTTCGAGGTTGCTTCGCTTCCAAAGCTTGCACTGGATTAGTTTAAGGCAAAAGAAGAAGTTTATTCCATCCTGCTAGTGAGATCTCTCACTTCACACTTTCTATATCTTAGGATCTATGCAATAAGACTTCACAAATGAATGTACGACAAGGGAATATTAAACATTTTAGTGCCAGGCCTTTCTAATCGATATAATGGTGTACTACAAGGGAATTCAATGTAATTGAATTTAAGCAGGAAAACTGCCTGGGAAAACAATCCCAAGGGAAGCTTCTCGCTAGTGCTTTGCCCCACCACTGAACATTGCGTTGCTACGGTCAATAAACTGCCTTAAAGTGACTCTATTTCATTATATTCCATCCATATCCCAATTCTAGCGTCGCATCTATTACACAGTTAGCTGCTCTTTCCTCTTGCTTTTTCAAGCAAAAATACGAAGAAAATGAAACTTTTGAAATGCTTTTCGTTCCGGATCTCTGTTATCCTTTGAGTGGTGGCTGGTAGGCGGGAGACCTCTCAATCCTTACTTAAAGGGGAGAATCGCGGAGATGGTCAGAATGCCCCAAAATCCATTCGATTACCTTACGGCGAGAAAGGGGATTGGACGGTGACCTCTCCTCTAATCTAGAGAGTGAACTTCTTGAGCGCACAGTCATTCGAGGTTGGATAACTCAGTGGCTCAATCGAAAAAGACTAAGATCACACACTTCAGCCAATCAAGCAGTTAATCAGCTTCCAGACCTTGGAAACAGCCTTGTCATACTGAATTAGTTGCAGGTAAGTAAGAAGCTAGTTGCTTTACCTTTTCCTCCAAACTCTTCTTAAACTTGTTCTAAAACCCCTTATTTTGCTAAGGCGCAGTTCCCCCAATGGACACCTGCCGGAGTGCCGTCGGAATGGAACTAGTCATTTTGTTCAGCTTATTTCCTCCTCCCATGCGTGTACTCTCTCTCTGGTTAAACCATATCAGGACTTTGACTTACCCTTATCCTATAATCCCCTCTCGTTAGCCAAACTGGCATCTAACTGTCGCTATAAAATGACTACGGAACTAAACAACCAAACAAAGAGAGACAAGCTCGTAGTGATTGAGAGGGGATAAAAGCTATTACCTTCACAAACCAGGTACTCATTCACTACGATAGGCAATTCGCAAGATCTTAACTGCTTGACAGGCGGGCGAGTCAAGTGAGCGGCCTACTCGGATTGCAGGACGAGCTCGTTACGCTCAACCGATTCTCCATTGGTCCCTCAAAACGGGAAATACAAAGGATTCCTCTACTCCGGCTAGCCAACAAGCCAAGTCAGTTCGTTTTGTCTCGATGAGTGAGATTCTAATTTGAGACTTCTATCTAATTTACAAGAACTACTAGTTTTTGTTGCTTTCGAGATTGAGTTGGTGTAAAGTGTACCGCGAAAAGAATGCATTGGATGGATGCCCGGGCATTGAGAAGGAAAATAACAAGCATGAATTCTCAACGGAGACTTAGTAGCTGGTTTATGACTTTAATTAGCCTCTATCCTTCACTCCAATCACAAGCTTGTCTTTGTTTATCCCATTCTTATCCTTCTTCTTATGATTCATATTCTTCTTCTTGGGTCGTGTTAAGCTAGCAAGGAGAGCACGATTGAATCCTTACTTTATGAGTTGGCTTCCCTTGAAAGAAGAAGAGCTAGCCCACACGGTAGCTCGCCGCCTTGAGCCTTCATCTCGCCTACCGAAGAGACCAACGTATCATCTGCAAAATTGTCTCTTATTAGGGTTTGGGGCCCGGTTGCTTCGTAAGTGAATAGGGGTGAGTTTTGCTAATGAATTGGTGTTTTGAGTTGTCGTTTTGAGTGGTGGTATAAATGGGGCTTTGTAGGCCCCATTGCCTTGTTGTTGTGTAGTTTTTCTTTTCGAGTGTTGGAGCTTGGGATTTCCTTAAGCGAGTTCAAGGAAGTGACGTGAAGGTAACCTTAGGTAAGGAGCTGACGAGATAAAGAGGTCCCCACGTCTTTTGGTAGTGGGGGACAGAAGGCGGACTTAATTGAGTTCTGGTCTTGTTGGGGGGCTCTAGTAAGGTATGGGGCTTTCAAAGGGGGAAAATTCACCCAGTCTAAGCCAGGCAAGCAATGCAAAGCTAGACGAACCCAGACAGAGTCCAGCGAATCCAAGCCGAGACAACTCAAGCTTGGGCCTGCCTTTCGGTCAATCAAGGAAGTACATCGAAGTGTCTTCCTCGAAAGAAGCACGCGCGTCACGCCTTCAGTTAATAGCGAGTAGTCTTTTTCTTTAGTAGAAAGCCTGTTAAAGCCATCTGAGTTGTGATGAGATACTATAGGTCAATTCAATGCTCTAATAAGCTTTCTTTTACGCCTTGGAATGAAGCATTATTCAAAGACAGTAGGCAAAGCACTAGTTGGAAGTGAAGTAGGGTAGTCAGATATAGGCCTCTCTTTCTGTGAGAAAGATAAATAATACTTCACTAGTTGATCCGCCCTTTCATCTTTCCTGTAAAGCAATTTTCGATGGAAAGATGGAATGATCCGGGGATACCCTGACCTAGTGTAATTAGAGCTTGGAGTTCTGTAATCCGGTATTCTCAGATCAGGAATAGACTTTTTCAACTCTTAAAAACTTCAACTGCGGCTTCTATGAAAGCTTTTTAATAATGACTTTCGTTAAGCGGTTACTGGACAAGAACAAAATCAGTTAAAGCAGCTAACGAAGAGGTGTGTAGCCTTTAACTTTAAGAAAGACATTTTTTTTAGAGATGCTTTGAATAGAATGCAAACCTGATTGACAATAGCTCGCTAAGCAAATGGACCTGGCACTTGTCCCTTTTCTGGCCTGAGTAAGGCTTCTTTCTAGGTCTCAGGAGCTTTACCATCTGATTTGCTGCTTTCTTGTCCACCTGGCTCTCTGGCCAAGAATAATACTGGGGAGTCACTTTCTCTGGAAGAGGGTTTACTGACCACTCTGCTGAGGGCGTGTAGGGATAATAGGCAGAAGGGAGAGGACATCTCTCTCCTCTTTTTGGCATGATAAAAATAACAGCATTTCTAAGAACTTCTTCCTTCCTTTTCTTTGGAGTCCTTCCTCCCCCTAAACCCATCACCCAAACCAAAAATGAATCCTCTTCGTATAACCTAGAGGACAGACGGGCCAAGGGACTCTGTCTCTATTGTGATGAAAAGTTCACCCCGGGTCACAAGTGTAAAAGACAGCTCTACATGTTGGAGGTATAAGTTAATGAAGGAGAGGAATCATTCTTTGATGGTCAAGGCCAATTAGACCCTACTGAGTCTTCTACTGCGGATAATAAAAAATATGCGCATGCACTCTAAGGAAGCAAGTTTATCATATCGTGAAGGTGAGGGGGTGTGTGAAGAGATATCAACTGGTGATCCTGATTTCTTAGGAAGCACACAGAATTTGTTTACCCCTCAATAAGAAAACAGGTGGTAAGCTGCAGCAAACTGCTCCCTGAGTGTGTTTGTGGGGGATGAATCAAAGAAAGTTAGTAGTGCCTCTTAATTAAAAGGGTTTAGAGCCCTTATTACGAGTGATCGGAGACCTAGAAGGAGGACCCGGAGCCAAGTTCCTGGGAAAGGGGCAATAATAGGTCAATCAGGTTAATCCCTCTCGCGCGTCTTGTCTTAGAAGGAGTTGCAACCTAAAGGTAATTTATTTCTTTACTTAATATTAAGTGAAGGCTCGTCGAGACCTGATCTGATCTTTCCTGTGAAGAAACAACAGTGGTGGGGCAAGTAATCCCTAATTAGGGGTTTAAGGATAATTGCATTACCTCTTCTTTTTTCTGCCCATTCCCGTCCCTGTAGAGGTCTTTGATTTGATACCTCTCATTCTTTTCGATGAAGTCTCCTATGTAGGCTCTTTAATACTAAACTTTCTTTTCTATGATATACGGTTTTTTACTAAAAGTAAAGATATTTAATTAGAATCAATTATCAGTAGTTGTTTTATGTTCATAGAATAAATGAAGTTTTATACTCATTTTTTTTTTAGATAGGTTTGGGTATAGCAGGACTTGAACCTGCGACCATTAGGTTAAAAGCCCAATGCTCTACCAACTGAGCTATACACCCCCCCAAAAAAATATTTTTTAGTAAATAAAGATTGGTTCGGAAAAGAAGGCGGCCCCTTGTCTGCTCATCATAAAGGGCGCGGCTCTATATGAGGTTCGTACTGCGGAGCAAGCGAAGAAAACGTAAGGGCGCGCGTTAGCACTTCTGCAAGAAAACGAAAAAAAAGTTTCGCCTTTTTCGATATGAGAAAGATGCGCTCAAGCACCCAACCCATACTTTGTTCTGCTTGCTGAAGCCTTACTCAACAAGGACCTTTATTTCTTTAGTAACAGGTTGCTTGTTTCCACTCATAATTGATTCTATCTACTTTCGAAGGTCAACGGAAGATACTAAAATGGCTCTCACTGACACCTGATACGAGAAGGTGAGGTCGTCTTTCTTTCCTGTTTACGTTTGCCTTAAAGCCTTTTTTTCGGAGAAGGAGAAGAGCAGTTATCTTATCTATGTAATTACGGTCTTTGTCGGCGGTCGATTAAAAAAAAATATGTTATGTTAAAGTGAAAAAAGCGGAAAATCGTATTTTAGAGAGACAAAGCAATGCACTTAGGCATATAATTAATGAAATTAAAAATCTCAGCTCCTGCTGCAGTAGTTGTGCCAGCGGCTGTCTTATTTGTTCTCCTACCTCGATGTGAGTTCGAGGCCTAAATTTGTGACCCATACAGGTAGTTAAAATGAGATTAGCCTTTCGATATGATCCAGACACTAGGGATGATTTCATAAAACAAATATTGAACATACCTAGAAAGGATGAGAGATTTATATTTATAAATAAGAATCTCGGTTTATCCTATTGCAGAACCTTTTTTGAAACAATGGTAAAAAGCGTTGGTATACAATCATTATTAGCATGCCCAAGTAATATAAATAAAATCTCATATTTATTTGAGATGATAACTGAATATAGAGGATATATGACACGTTTCTTGATTTTGGTTATGTTGGGATGTGGTTGCACAGTCTGGTACCATGTTGTGTTAACAGATAACCCAAACCAAGATATATTTGATGTGTTCAGAATTATATCTTCTTATAAACCTTTTTTCAACCCTAATTATTGTATTCAAGGTTGGAATAAAATGTTCTTTTCCGAAAGTGTTGAAGATGTAGCAGCAAATGTAGTGTCTGCCTTTAATGAAGAACCATTTTCTGAGGTAGATGTACCTTCTCCTGCTCTTAGTTTGGGTATTGTTAAAGCATCTGGTTTAAGTATTGTAATAGTGATACTTCTCACCTGTTGATATGTTCCTAACGTTGAACTAATAGAACTATAAGATATGAATATGAATATAAAAGGCTTTATTTTGGCTCGCACTGTTATTAGAGATTTTAATTCATTAATTATGTTATTTCATCCACCTCATACAAAAGATCGATTACTTCTGAAGCTGTCATCCGATATTGAGTTAGTTTACAAAGATATGTCTGATAAGTATAAATTTCTTTTACCTAGCGATCTTTATTTCAATATACACAATTTAATAGTTTCAGGATTATACGTATTTTCTGTGCCTGATGTTGAAACCTTAACCAAACGTGAATTAAATAAGTTTATCCGTGATAGAATACGGGATTGCCCTGATTTCATGTTTTCGTTAACATTAACTGCTAATGATGAGTTATTTAATGTGATTATTCCTAAACCCGCGGATGTTTTGGTTTATAGAGGTTTATCGGTTATGTTATTACGGCTTACTGGAGGCAGCTTGGCAAAAGATGGTTACTTACTTGAGAGTAAGCATGATACCATGTGTTCCAGAATGAATGAACATGATAATGTAAAAAGAATATATATCATTGACTTATACCCCACGGTAGGTGAAATTAGTAAAACAACTATCCTAAATAAGGTAAAGGAATATGTTGGTGAAATTTCAGTTTATAGATACATTTCTTCTTTTCTTTCTATATGTATCTATGATACAAACATAAGAAATAATCTGTCTATTACCCAATTAAGTCATATTCCATCAATTAATCAATTATTCAAAGTATTAATTAATTTAGTATTGAAGGATATTATCGATAAACCCTTTAAACACAAGTATCCTTGCTTAACCTTTTATAGGAATTATGATAAAGTCTTTCTCTTTACAAAGGAAGATGATGAAATAAAGATAGAGGTTATATTGGAGGAACTCGGTTTAAAAGGAAAAATATCCTCAATTGAACCCGGTGATGACCCCTTTTTCTTGGGCAATGATAAAATCCTCTGTTTGGACATTGAATGTAATGTAGTTGTTTGCAATAAGTATGAATATTTATAAGGGTGCAGCATGCTTGGAAAATTAGTACCAGTCACTTTCCTAACAACGTACCCTAGTCCATGTAGTGTTCTTGTTCCATGTAGTGTTCTTGCTCCATGTAGTTTTATGTTTATGGAGGAGTCTTTAAAGGCTCAGGCTGTTTAGGCCCGCAGACAGGCCGGAAGGTGGTGCTATACCAGCTTACCGAACTGCGTTACCAAAAGCTACTCTTTCTTGGTGGAAGAAAAGGTAAATTTGATCTTAATCACCTGTGTCAGTTCGAATCTGACGAGTAGCTAGTGAAGAGGAATAATATTATAGGGAACACTTGATCTCATCTTATATGTGTTTTATATTAAATAATAATATATGTAATTAAATAATGTATCTTTTATTGTGGAATCCAACTTATACCGGTACATATATATTACTATAAGAGAAATAATAGACTGATATTCCAAAGGTAGAGACACCGCATAAAAACGGATAAATATAGAGACGAAGGGGAGCGATGAGAGAGAAAGAAAGGGGTCATCACATGAGATATTGGGGTTGGCAAGAGTTATCATTACCCTCTTCAACTGGCTCTTATCAGACTTATGGCTTCGCAACTCCTAGCTTCATTCTGGTTAGACACCCTAGGAAATGGACCAATTCTCGTCTCTGGGTTAGACAACGTAACCTGGAATGGAACCAAAGGCTTGGTGTTAAGTCCTCTAACTATCAACTCCTAGCTTCAGGAATCGTTTAAGGTTTAGAAACCTTAGGAAATGCCTTAGAGAAAAATCCAACAACCTATAATTCCTCAAGACAGGAGTCCCAGACAGATTAGTGATAAGTATTGGATGGATTATCGAGTTATTAATTCACCCGATGGAATCATACGAGCTGGGAAGGTTCACATTGCCGGAAACGAGGCTTTTCCCTTTACCAAAAAAGAAGATTCTAAGGTTCAGACTACCCGAACATAAATAAATTGTAGAACTTGGACAAAGTATTCACTGCGGCTCCCATGTTCCACAAGATCCAAATAGAAAAGGGGCTAAACCAAATCTATTTGGATCTCGTTACTAATGGCACGAGCAGTAGCTACTTTGTTTACATTATAGATACGTATGGCCAGATTATTAGTTTTTTGGTTTTTCTATTTTATTTTTTTCGCTCGATGCTTCATTTTGTTACTAAAAAGGGAGTCAGGCTTACTCTTTGTTGCTTTGCAATGTAGAGTAGCTTTACAAAGGTATTATGCAGGATTCGTATTCCGATCGAAGAAAGAAGGAAGGAGGCTAGTCCCCGAAAATGCCCGTTCTCAAAGTTGGGGTTCATAGTCGTCATAGACTGCTTCCTTTCTTCGGCTTAGGAGTGAGAGGCATTACTTGACCTTGATGGGAGGGCATGTTCAGCTATGATCTCTGGACCCGAGACCACACTCCTTCTCTCTCGGAGATCTGGATTTGATTCCCACTCTGGAGGACTAGGGCCCTCTTCTGCGCCTAGCACTGATCTGATTAAACATTATAGTCAAGAAACTAGAAGACGAAAGTCTTATCGTTATTGCTATCTAAGGCCTTTTCAGGTTATCGTGTGGATGATTTCACATTCATCGTTAAAAGGCTGCTTTCTCAGCAAGAATCTCGCTGTCATAGGTACGTAGTCGCTTGAGAGAAGCTATAGGGTATGGTGTGCGAGCGGGTACGAAGTCACTCATAAATGAGGAATCAAAACCTTGCTTTCAGGGGGACGGAAACTCGCTACTCAAGAAGGGAGCAAGAGGTCTTTACTTTATAGGTTGATAGGATAGGGCGCTTTATCTCAAGCAATGTTCTAGTTCTCTTCAGGTCGCCTATCCTATGGGGCGATCGACGACCGAAAGGTCTTCTGCCTATCCCTTACACGCAGTGGCTATCCACGCATTCAAATGTACAGGATGACCTATTGGTTATCCCTCTCACTTTGTGTGAGCAACTGAATAACTCTCGCTTTGCTCAAGTGACTAAACATACCTCGGGATTCCTTTCGGCGTTTCTATGCAGCCTTTGGGAGTTCCTTCCTGGTGTAGCTGAGTGCTCTTTGTTGTTTTACAGAATAAATTAGCTTTGAGGGCCCCATCTGGCGCAGTTTCTTATGGGTAGGCTGTACCATTTTCAAGCCTAATTGGAGTGGAAGTTCTTCTTTATCGTCTTCATTTAGGTAACTAAATAGATACCCAAGGTAATTGAAATTTTTGTTTTCGGATGCCTTAGGGGACAAAGATAAGACATCAGTATGAGTGAAGTTCTTGTTATCAAGTAGGGATCCTACGGAATGGGAATCTCCGATATTGGAACCAATGGTCGCTAACTTGCTCAAGTCGGTCTGATACTGGTTTTTCCGAGGCAGGGTCAAGTTAGTTTAATCAAATCTTCAATCAAAAGTTATAAATCATAATATCGTATAATAAGCTCCGAAACTGTGGATCATAGACGGACATAACAAAGCTTGAGTGAGTGAGCTTAGTGACTTCTTTTCCGGGTTCACTCCGGCACTCCTATAGCTAACCTGTCGCAGGAGATTTATTTATTTACAGGAAAAAAGGGAAGGGCATTGAAGACCAGGTCTTAGTCGGGCAGATGCCGACTTATACGATGAAACTTCCGGGGGCTTGACTCAATATCAGGACACGAACGACCTACTTACTGGCTTGAAGGATCCTTAGCTTGCCTCCTTAGAGTATCCCAAGTGAGTCTTTCTTCTTGTCTCTGTCAGTAGGATGGCACAGGGCATATTTGGCTAGACGGAGAGATCAGAATATCCACACTCGATCAAGAGTCTACTTCAAAGGCAAGAGGGAGACAGAAAGCAAGACTTGCACACGCCTGACTCATTCACAAAGACTACTGTAAGGGCATGGCACCCCCGAAACCCGAACTACAACAAAAAGGGGGAAAGCTCAATCGCCAATCGAGTCGACAAACCCGAAGTAAAGGATTCAACTCAGTTCAACTGACTTTGCTCGAGAGACCTAGGCTCATAGATAGAATCAGAGGCGGGGAATAGTGAAAGAAAGAGAAGAAGCGGGGTAGAGGAATAGGTCAACTCATCAGGCTCATAACCTTCAGATTGCAGGTTCGAACTCTGGGAATAATTATTATTTGACTTGTTCTTATAAAAGTAAAAAAATGGAAATGACTATTTCGGCAGTTTGTTTATCTACGTGTTCGTTTGATGGAAGAAAAGATGGTTTTTTTCCTTCATTCTTATCTCCCGGAAACCTGGGTAAGATATGTTCCAATTTTGGGGAGACTTCTTTTTCTTTATCTTACTTCCAAGTCGGTCGGGTATCTCTTTATGGACGAAATTTCCCAATTCTATCCGTCTTCTTCGGGTGGAATGTCTGGGAACTCAATTCCACCCAATTCTGATTCCACTATATTCGCGGCGGGGGGCACGGCCCGGGATGAGAATTTTGTTTGGCTATCAAGAAACAAGGGAAGATCTTTGTAAAAGAGAATACTCATATTATATATTCTAAATATATAAATAATTTGGAACTGCCATTTTGGGCTTTGCTCTAACCGAAGCTATTGCATTGTTTGCCTTTCTGATCTTATCCGTATTCCAAAGAAGGAAGAAGCAAGCACCTTTTTGCTTTTGAGTTGCAGATTACCGATGGAGAAACTGAAAATAGTACAAGTAAACTTCCATCCTCGGACTATCGGGAGTGGTTTGAAGATAGATTGCTCCTTGCTCACTTATAGGTCCCGAAACGAAATAAAATCAGGCTTTCAAAGCAAAAGAAGGAGAGTCCTTACCCTGCTATCGACGCATTGGCTCTTTTCCTGACATCAAAGTGATCTCTTAATCTGTTGCGGAAGCTGTGCGCGTGTCACGAGAAGACATAGGGAATAGGGACATAGTTCAACTCCTTCCGTTCGTTTGGTAGTGGGAGTCAGAGACAACCTCTCACTATTGTTTTCTGGCATCGATTAAAGAAAGGTTTTCACTAGCCCTTTCCGCTTAAGTCTTTATTTAAGTAACTTGTTGCGTGATAAAATATTTTTAAGAAATGAATAAATATGTAGAAAGAGTGGATGAAGCCCCTATAGATGGGATGCTACCTACAGAAAGGCTAAAGCGTGGGCACTAAAGGCTCTCGTGCGCCATTACTGATCAGTCTGCTCCATTGCTCATATGCCATTCCTTGGGCAATCCTCTATACATTCCTTTATGCGTATGCGGAGATTTCATTTATTCTCTGAAGAGAGTTCTATGCTCCCTGTCCCCCTTTTAACAGGATCTTTCTTGGGGTCGATCAAATCAGAAGTCGATTCGTCGAGTCGAGACAGGCTTTTCGCTCCTCTCCTTATTAGAAGAGTGGCTTTTCGCTCCTCTCCTTATTAGTCGAGTGGCTAAAGCTCCTCTTCCGGAGGGAAAGGTTATTCTTTATTCATGTTCGTAGGTGGCTAACGTGTTTAACGAATAGCCCACGAGCCTCCCCATAGATTTTGCTTCTCAGGCCGGGATCGCCCCACTTGCCTTGCGAGCTAGGTATTCCCTTTCTGGTTTCCCAGTTCTTGCCTTTCCAATCTGTGAAACCTTGTCAAATTACCCTTCGGGTACTTATTGATTTTGTTTAGGAATGGAGTTGCTCGACCTTAATTTAATTAAGGGTGAGGAAACGTTCACGTTTTTCGCCTCTCCTTATCAGTCGAGTCACTTCATACCTCTCCTCTACGCTGAACATTTTTTCTTTTTCAACTCGTGACGGGTATTTCAAATAAGCTTCTTTCGTGAGGGAATGAGTTGGCGTCGTGACCGGTGGGGATTGTTCTGCCATTCCCCGGGTTCTTCCCAAAGGACCGGTGATTGAATATACATTAGTGGCTTAATAAACTGCTAAATAAGCACTCAACCAACTACGATTGAGAGAGACAAACGAAATACCTAAGCTAAGGGTGCGTAAGCGCAGCTCTTAGAACTCAATCCGGATCCGTAAATGCTTATGATTAGCTGTCATAAACCTTCTTTTGACTCATGCGTTGGTCAACGTAATAACGTAATAAGAAAAAAGGTATCCGGAAAAAGGCTGACTCGCTCACAATACCGGCACTGAGCCATCGTATTCTATTCATTTTTTTCCGAGGAGAAACTTTCCTTTCTTACCCTCCATAAATTGAATTGCCCAATTAATATTAAAGACCACACGACCGAACCTCGAGATCGTAGAGAACGAAACAACGCACCGTGAGCTGCGTACGAAGTGCTAAAACCCAGTACCAAAACAAAAGACTTATCCCGCCCTATTACCTACCATCGGGCACTTCGCCGCTCTTTCTTTAGAACGTGCGAGGGTTAGTTAGTACTCCCGACGAAGAGAAAATGAAGCCCTTTGTTGATGCCGGCTCCGCGCTATTCTTTCTTATTAACGTCCATGCGCCATTACTTCTTTTCCGTCTGCGAATAGAAAGAGAAAGATTCTGCGACAACAAATACAAATCAGCCATTGGAAAGAAAAAGGTTTGCCACACACAATAGTACAAAATACATCGCAATCAAGTATCACTTCATAAGAGAAGCGATAGAGAATGGTGAAATTCAGCTGACGAAACGAGACAACAGAAATTGCTTTACTTAAAAAAGGTGGATTTGAGGGCGAGAGAGAAGAGTCAACGGAGGAATCAATGAACGAGAATGCGTCTTTCTAAGAACACCTTCGGCCCCGTGACAGACTTTTTTATTCTTCCAAGTTTTGAAATGAGTGGTCGTAAGGGCTGGTGTGAAAGAGAGATCGAAATCAGCTTAAACCTACTCCTACAATTGCGCTCCTCCTACCAGGACATTTCTGTGGGTAAGAGCCCAGCATTTTATGAATTCGCATTTATTCTAAATTCACATAGAAATGTGAGAAGAAAGCTGTCTCTATTCAGAAGTTCCATGATACATTCTCTGATAGGTCGATTCTCTATTAATATGTTGCTAATGCCCGGTCTTCTTCCGTCGTAGATATACCCCCAAAAGGGCCTTCAGTGGTACGGGGTGCTTCAATCCCAACTATGACCATGGAATTGTAGCTAGGGAATCTTTTATCCAGCATATTCGTCGTTATAGTTTTGGCTCTTACCCGTCACGGAGTTGGAGTCAAAGAGTGCAAGATAGGAATCCTGTGATGTCAGGTTTTTCCTACCACTACAGCTGCTCAAGTTAACGTTTTGAAGGCCTATTTTTGATCCTGCTAAAATAGCATTCAAAGTCCAACACTTAAAAGGGAGGAAAGAATAATAAGAGAAATGCTTGCGAGAGAAAGACATCGGAATCTTCTAAATGTTGAACCTTCTCTGTTCATAGGACGCATCTTATCCATCCTTCTAACTCATTTCTTCTTTCACCCCGGGTTTAATCCGCTTGGGTTAAATCCGCCTAACTCGTATGCTCGCAGGTATTTCCTTGATAAAATTATCCGTTACGAGTTATTCCACTTGCATCGTTTGGGAAACGTATTCAGACAATACATGCCATCATTATTAATCGGCTATTATTATTATGCCTGGTATACCTTATTAGCACCTGACATGGTCTTAATGATGTATTGGAATTACTGAATTCTTTTTCTTATTCCGGAGCATCAAGCTCTTCAGTCGTTGATGGGAAAAGGGCTGCAGAAGCACTCCAATCGATAGCGGAGGAAGAAAGATCATCCAATGATGAAGCAGACGGCGCGGCAGAGAAAGATAAGAATAAAAAAATGACGCTCTTTACGTCTCTGGCATTGTACTAGCAGGTGCAATAATAACATTTTAGTTAGTTGTGAGGAAGACTCAAGCTTAAGTCATGGTTTTTAGGCGTTAGTTCTTTATTATATATATCTTTGCCAGAGCGAGGGACCCCCCTCAAAGTCTATTAGAATATAGAATGGGTGCTGCGTTTACTTCTATTTTCTTTTTAGTTGAAGTCATAAGGGCGTCATCAATTCTATCTGTTATTAAGCCCCTGTTTTCTTTCATCCAGCCTGTAGGCAAACTTCTTTTCAAACACAAGACACAAGCAGGAAGTCATCAAAGAAAGTTAAAATGAACAATCCTTCGTACCAATCCGTACTTTCTTTCTTTATTAGGAGAGCCAGAAGAAAAGAATAAATGCCTATTTTCAATGTGCCAATTGGGAAAGCCGCTAAGATCTTTCACTAGGGATAGCTGCTTCTAGGTAAAAAGGCTAAGGGCCGCCTGCCTTTTCTTCCTTTATAGCCAGCCTATAGAGTCCGCCCTCTTATCTGTTAATGCCCCTGTAAGAGGACTTTTAGGTAAGAGTTCTCCGTAAGATATTGGAATTCTATATGTTGCGTTTTTCATTTCTTCTCCTGACCATTACGCAAGCAAGTGAGCAATCCAGAGAGCAAGGCTTTCCTTTCAGTGCTAGTTCACAGTGATGGAAGCAATCGAATACGTTCGATACATAGGCGAGAAAAGTGTGCAGGCCTTTAAGCAGGATAGAATTTTCTAGGGCGGCAAGGGCTCAAAGCCTTTCTCTTTCCATGTGTGTCGGCAAAAGCTACGATTAATATATATAGTTAGCTTTCGCTCTCCTCTCTGGGCTAGTCTCTTAGGTAGCAAATCCTGTAGAAAAAGAGAAAAAGCTAGTTTGAAAGCTTCAGTCTTTATCCGGCTCTCCCGGCTGTACAAAAAGCTGCTATATTTACCGCAGGAAGGCTTATTTCAAATGGAAAGGAATACAAAGCCAGCTAGAAAATAGCTAGTTGTTCTCCTTACTCTGGGCCCTCCATCCGGTAAGCCAAAAGTAGGCTTCATCAATGAAGCAGGAAAGGGAGAGCTTACTAGTGTAAGATGTCAGATATATTCCTAAACCCATGACAGCCTTGAAGGTAGCTTACGAGTAGTGGCCCGCTATTGGCCTTCGCTCTATGTTCTTTTCCAGTGACCGCCCGGTCAATTTCTCGCTATTTCCCTATAAGCGAGCTAACTTAACTCCCGATCTCCTGGCTGGGTCAACAGAGGAGGGCTCACGAGAAAAGATCGATTTCTCCCTATTAAAATAGAATATGAGATCTTTCTCTCAGTGCCAGTTCGTAGCCATTCGATCCAGCAGGCGCAGTAGAAAGAGTATAAATTCCTTTTATTCACACTGTATCAGTAGTTGATGCTACTTCCATCAAGTTATAGCTAGCAACTAAAGCTAGGCAAGCAAGTTCGCTTTCAAGCTTTGACTTTCCCATAGCATCTTCTGGGCTCGTTTTCAAGCCTTAAGAGCCCCAAGCGAGACAGTTTCAATTGTAGTTGCCTATTCCTAAGTAGTCCTTGCCTATCCCTAATAAAATGGATAACTAGTACTTTCTTTTTCCTTTAACGCGATTGGTAGAAAGCGAAATCCAATTGTTTGTATTCCAGTCCTTAAGAGATCTATCTACCTGTAAACAGAAGCTAAGAGCCCCGGGAACATACCTTTCAACAAATCGTCACATACCTAAATCGTAAATTAGATCTTCAGGGACAGAGGACGAACTCGTAAGGAACCATTAGAGGAGAAGCGAGAACCAGTTGATCCGTAGTTTCGCCCCTCCTACAACTACTTAATACTTATCATTTTACGATGAAAAGATGGAATTGGCCTAGGAATGCCAGAGTGGTGAAGTGAAAGTGAGACCGGAAAGGGGGGTGAATTGTCTGTTCACTATTCATCTCTGCCACACCGCTTCACTGAAGGTCCTGGGCTTTAAGCAGTAAGGGAAAGTCAGTAGTCAAAGCCGGGACAGGTATTTAGTCACTGGTCTGATAGGGCCAGGAAGTAAGACATTATTTAGTTAAGTTACATATAGTAATAGTCACCCTTATTTCTAATAGTGAGCCCGGGGGCGAGTAGCCTTGATTCTCATCTTTGATCACCCAAAGGAAGGAAGGCTTTACCTGTTCAAGACTAGAGAATAGTCTTTCCTATAAAAGGAAGCCTAACGAATAGTTTGATAGAATGGTAAAACGAATAAGTAAGCTTCCCTTGCACTTTTAGACTAAGAAGAGCGAAAAACCATGTGAATACAACAACCGCACAGACACACAAGTTAAATCCACCCGAAGACTCCCCAACAAGTCAATGGGGCGCCGACTAAGGTGAAGATGAGGTTTTTCGATATAGTGATTCCAGAGCTCTGCGAAAGCAGATCTATGATCTCCACATAACTACAAAAATGTAGTTCATTAACTGGAAAAGACTTTACAATGTCGAATATTCTTCTTTCGCACTTCTTTTGCCTGACAGCGGGTCAATGCCGGTTATCTTTGTCTATGTAAACGAGCTTATCGGCTTACTTTCAATACGTCAGCCTCGGCCAAAAATGGGGTTGCCCTCGTGGGTTTTCCATCTCTTTTTAGAAGAAAAACGTAGATCGGGAAAGCGTCCCAGTGTTTACCACATGCTTTGAAGCATCTATGGAAAATCGTCAAATAGACGTGGTGTAGCCGGACGGTGTCCGTTCTTTTTTTATCAGAATGGTCCGACAGAGAAAACAAGCCCGGATACGTTAAATTCATTCATGGGAATGAGAATTCGAATCCCGCGGAGACGAAGAAAAGATATATGTTTATATAAACCTACGCACAGTCGTTGAGCAAAGGGACATGGCAATTTAGTCACTTTCTTTTTTCTTTCTCGACCTCCTATTAAGAAAATTCTTTTCATTCCGAAAACAATAAAGATATCTATGAGTAGATATAATCATTGTCGCCTAAAAGTCCGGTCATTTACCTTATTACCTTATTATATAATAAGATGGTGGGGATTAGGCCTCGATATGACGTGATACTGGAAATCTCGAACTCAGAGAACGTTAAGCCCAATAACTCAGAAATTGCGATCCTCGATGGAACGACTCCTCAGTACATCACCGATCTTTCGGGTGCCATTCACACTCGGATTCTTAAAGTAGTTTAACCAGAGAATTTTGTTAACCCGACATTCGTAGATGCCAACAGGAATGAACCTGTAGAGAGTAGCCAGTAATCTTGGGTGGCTAAAGTGAGATAGAGTGGTGAAGCGAATGAAAACGGAGCCCGCCGGGCGTCACATAAAAGTGAAAAGTGGTGCTATCTATATACATTTTGCCCCTGGATTCCGACTAGTCTTTCTCCTCATTCCGGTTCACGTACTCTTCGATCGCGGCCTGGTCTATCTGATCTGATATTGTATTGAAAGAGAAAGATCGTCATTCAAATCCTTTGGATTTAGGGAAGCCTTGCAATGTTCGCACTGGAATTTCTTCTTCTTATTTGTACTCTACTTGGTTTTGGTCTATGGTGGATGGTTGCCCCCGAGCCTTTGCTCTTCAAGCCGGAAGCCCTATCATCTAATGATTTTGCTTTTGCTTACCTTTTTAAGGTAGCTAAGGATACCTTTATTGAAAAGTAGTACCCTACCCATCCGAATGTAAAGAGCCCAAGAAGTTTTGGGTAACCTCTTCATAGTACTTTGTAAGCATATGTTAGATGTTGATCAGGAAACCTTTGATCCCCGTTGGTATATCTGAATCTGATAGTTCTACACGAACAAATCGTGTCAACGCTTTTGCCATGTAAATGGCTGCTATTCTTTTAAGTATAGCCCTTGCCGAGTCCGTATCCCAGAATGGAATGTATATAGATCTATCCACGTTGTGAACTTATCTCTTCCAAGAGGCTCTTCCCCGAACATGCCTATAAAAGTGAAGTAATGGTGGGCTTATTATTATAAGTAACTAAGTAACTTAGTGCAAAAGCCAATTCTAATAATAATAATTTAGATTATCTATCATGCTTTCTATATAAACTATGATATATAGGATATATAGTAATAAGACTAGTAAAAAGTAAATCTTATAGGTAAAAACCTGGTATTCCATCTAGTTCAATAACTAGACTGCCTATTAATAAAAAATAATAATAGGTCTTTCCCATCACTCAACATAAGGAGTAGCAGACTCTGAGTGCCTGAGAGTAAGCCTATGATGGCTCCCCTCTTGTCTCCTAAATCCAGTCCTGCTTATGATTTTATTGTCTTAAGAAGGCTGCCTCATCGTGATCCATTGGATATATCTAACAGAGTCCTTCTTTATGATATAATGGCTAAGAGATCTCTCAGAAATGAGAGGCTTTTGAATCCTCCTATGAAGCCTCCTGCTTCCAGCCCTCGTGTAATCCATAAAACACAGCTTAATACTAATCTATCGAATTCATCCTCTTAGAGATATTAATTTATAACTTTAGAAAAGTGATGCTAGCTAAAATAAGAAAATCAGATTTATTCCATTTACATCATATTTTTAAACAACTCCTTACTTAATTATGAATTGGTTATTACGCGTGGGCAGCATTACCACTGGAAATTAGTATGAATGAATATTATATTTCAAGCAGTGGATCCACAAGAAGTTGCTTCGTCTAGCGAAGGGAAGGAGTGATTGATGGGAATACGGCCAGACAAGTAGAAACATCAGCAGCATCAGAGCTGTCGGAGGAAGAATCATCTAATGAAGCAGCCATTGCGGCACCTGAACATCAAGATAGTAGTAAAGTAGCGCTTTACATATCTGGTGTTATACTAGCAAGGGCTATAATGACTTTGAAGCTGGTTGTGAGTAGGACTCATGGCTCTTAGGCGTTGGATCTTTGTTGAATACCTTCTCCTATTATATATTAACAGATATGAGAGGATAACTTAATGCATTTGAAAAGCACCCGCCCTATACAAAAACAAAGATTGGGTACGCCAGACAGACATCGTCAGCCTAACCCTGATGCATTGGTTTTCTCAAGCTTCATTCATTCAGCAGGGAGGGGAAAGTCCCAGCTGACATCCTGAGCTCTACAACTACCAGTGTGGCCTTTTCAGGTTCTGGATACTCGCATTCTTTTGAGCGAGATTGTCCTTCCAGTCGAATGGTCTGCTTAAAGAAGGGTAATAGATATAGCTTACTGATAAGCTTCTGGTTTTCACTGGTCCTTTGTTATTTGTTATATGCCAACAACCCTTGCTTTGCCTGTAATGGTTGGGCTTATGACCTTTGCATCGGTCTATTGGGCTATGCATTCTGTAGGGTATTAGCGTTGTGCGACACTAGTCCTGTCGTCTGAGGAAACATTGATGTACGGGGCTACCACGGGGAAATCGCTGCCGTTTCTTTTCGCACTTTGCGGCTAACGAATGTGGGAATGAGTTCGATCCTATGAAAACATCCATCGGGTCTCCAAGCAATGATCACTCAACTCTACTCGGCATTCGATCATTACTTCCCGTTTGAACAGAGCTTTTTTTCTGCCTTTCGTGTTATCTGACTAGCTCTTCCTCACTCTGGCGCTTGGTTTACCTTTTCAGCCACTGACTTTGCCTTTGCAGCCCTCCTATAGCTGCAACTAATATAACGTAGCTTGTTTCGAGCCATGAAGTTAAGGAAAGGCGGCGCAGATCTACTTTTTTCATCTGCTTTCAGCCTCTGACTCCGACGATTGAACCTTGGCAAAGCTCTGCCTGACAGGAAGAAGAGCTAAAAAGTCTTTAGGCAATATGCATCCAATTGCCCGTCTTAACAAATGAACCCGTGGATAAGTAGGCCTTTCTTGCAGACGCCGCGTTCCCTTGAGTCACCAGGAGCACCACGGTCTCTACCACCGGAGTAAGAGACTAAGGCAGATCTATCAGGCTCAGGTATAGGCATCAGAGGCTGCTCGACGCCGCTCGTCCTTCTGAAGAAGAGCTAAAAGGAAAGACAGGTCAGGTCAGACTTTACCCAACCAACCTGACCTTTTAGAGCAAGCTGTCGGAAGCAAAAACCTCTCTTCCTATCGAACCTCCGTAGACCGGCCGGGGATAGAGTTGTAGAGCGTCGGCTGCGATAAAATGAGAACCTTCGATTTCGGGGGCAGGGGAAGAGAAGTAGATCGAGTCAATTGATCGACCCAAGCCAGTATTTGATGGATCCCCAAGGCCAGGGTCGAAGACCTGGTTTCTAAGCTCCAGATGCTCAATATCCATTACACTTGACTTTTCTTTCAGGCAAAGCCCCATACGCTTTTATGTGAAGGCCGTCTTTCGTAGTTCTCCCTGGACATTAAAGATATGACGGAAGAATACCGGCTCTTCGATTTCATGAAAAGGCTCCACCCTACTTAAAATAAATGTCCAAGACTTAGGGGCGGCACAGGCAGCTAGCCCGCGTCATTGAAAGTACTTAGCCAGGGTGAGTCGAGACCAGGCCAAGGGCAAGAGCCGTCAATATCGAAAAGGCAAAGACCCCAAGAAGAAGCCAAGCCTAAGGCCAAGAACAGCGAGCTCAAGATCAGGAGCCAAAGCGGACCAAGAAGAAAGAAGACTTCATCTACTCCTAAGCCCAACAAGAAGTCAAAGGCGACAGCCCTAAAAAAGAAATGATAAGAGTTCGTTTCTTCCTATTTTGAAATGTTTGGAGCGTCCAACTGGAAATGATAAGAGAATGCATAGGTCAAACGAAGAAGTTCCAATAAGCAGATAAATATAGTATACCACCTTACTTATTTCCTCTATGATCCAGAAAGCAAATTGAAGAACCCGCGAATATAGGCAAAACTCTATTGTTAGCCAAGGAAAATGACTCTAAGTAAAGACTTCATAGACTTTGACCAGACGTGTTCGGAATCTTTTTTTTTTTTGATCCGGGGCCTTCACCTCGTAAACTTGGTATTATAAATACCTCGCTTTTGTTCAATTATAAATAAATAACCATTTTGATGGAGATTTGTAGCATCATTCAAGTAAATACAGATTAAGATCGTAAAAACATGAGCTTGTAATATAGCTACACCTAATTCAAGACCGGTTAATGCAAGAACTATAAATAAAGGACCAAGATCTCCTATGAAATATAAAAGATCATTCATACATAGCATAGTCCAAGCGAACCCACTTAAAATCTTTACTGAACTATGACCGGCCATCATATTAGCAAATAAACGTATTCCTGAGCTTAATGCGCGAAAACAATGAGGGATTAGCTCAAGGAGTACTAAAAAAGGTGCTAACGGCAGTGGGACTCCTGCAGGTAATAAGAAGCTTAAAAAATGAAGCCCATTTCTTTGAAATCCCACTATAGTAATGCCAATAAAAATGGAAAATGAAAGCCCCAAAGTAATGAGAAAATGAGAAGTAACTGTAAAGCTATAGGGTATCATACCCTGGAGATTACGAAATAACAAAAAAGTAAAAGTGACCAAGATGCAAGGGAAAAACTTTTGTTTAACATTTCCGGAAAGACCACCTATTTGTTCGTTTACCAGGTTCAGCACGAAATCATAAATAAGCTCTACCAAGGATTGCCAAACATTTGGTACTGAGTTTCCTCCTCCGTTTTTAGTAACAAAATGAAGCAGAAGTAGGACCAAACTGAGAGTGAGCAGCATAAACAAAGATGGATTTGTGAATGAGAAATACAAGTTTCCTATTTTCATAGGAATCAATGGGAGAATGGCAAATTGCTCAAGTGGGCTGTTGGGCGTAATCGTAATAAACACTTTTCATTTCATCCCTTGCGTTCCGCTTCTTGCTCGATGTGAAGAAGAAAGACTTGTCGGAAATTGCCGGTTGGTTGTTAACCAATGATCCAGAAAGGCATGGGAGTCTTTGGGCATTGCTTGGGTCGAGTGAAGTATGGCTACTTAGAAAGAAAACAATAAACATGAAAACTTCCCTCTTAACTGAGAACAATTAAAAAAGAGTTTTTTTACTTTTTATTTCATTCTCGATCTGAGACTGACGTTCTAAAATATTAAAGCACTCTTTTAGTCCCTGTAAAAGAAAGTCTTTTGTTGGTTGTGCTTTTGATCGTGCGCTGTTTTTTCTATACCAGCGTCAGCATTTTGATCGTTGAATTGACGACGGTGAGGCGAGTGTTGACACAGGGAATTTTTGGCCTCCATAGCTTCCAATCCAAAAAGGATGTCTTTGAGGTGAGATAATCTCGATTTAAGATCCCAAACTAAAGACAGATTATATGAGTTCCAAGAAAGGAGCTTAGACATTTTTGTCTTTTTCTTCACAATGACGAGCTTGACCGGCTTGAGACCACCCATTTTTGATGAGATCAGGAAGGTTAGGGTTTTTTATTTTCATATAGAAGAACAAGGGAGACAAGGCTTGAAAACGGGAGCTTTTTAGGGTTGTGCTCAGAGATCGATCGAAGGCTCGCTCCGATAGTTGTCACTCGAGCTGCTTCGCTCCTCTCCTTATTAGTCGAGTGGCCTTCGCTCCTCTCCTTATCAGAAGAGTGGCCTTCGGCTCCTTGTATGGTGTCCGGAAAGGAAATGCCCCAATCCTTTTTTATGAAGTCAGAACCAGTCTAACCTTGGAGAAGATTAGCAGCTCCTTGCCTATTGTTTATGCTTGCAGCAGGAGGTTTGCACGGTAAGAATAGACAGTGTTGATAATGAAAGCAAAGGCGCTTCTGCTTTATGAAGAAAATGAGTTTTCTCAATTGGCAAGACCTTGAGTGCCACTAAAAATTTCATCCAAAAAAAACTAGCAAGCAATATCCAATCAAGCGCAGCGCTACGTTGGTTGAGCCTACTGTGATATAGAAGCTATAGCAAAAGGCCAGCCAGCGAACCAGCATGACGCTGTACTTTCTTTGTCTAGTCGTCGATCTGATACGATGAGGAACGGACTGGACTAGTAGGATCTGATGAGAAAGGCGAATAAGGAAGACGAGGAAGTTTAGTACCGACTGGCGAGAGGGGACTAGGTCTCGTGTAAGCCCTTCGTTCTAGTGGTGAACTGCTTGTTCGACTTAAGCGTCACTCTCCCCTTCGGTTAAAGCAAGCCCGTCCAATCCTCTATCCATTACCCCTTTCCCGCCTTCGACTTCAAGCAGTAACTTTTCGCTGCTCTAACGGGTGGTTTTGAGCCAGGGGTTACGCAAGCCCTTCTCATAATTGAAATAAATAAATAATAGAAAGAAATAAGAACATACGGGAGTAGGAATCGCAAGTCAGCTACCCTGCCTGTCAGCTACTTCTATACTGAAGTTTTCAATAGAAAGGATGGTTGCACTAGGAAAGCCCGTGGGCACACAAGCAAAGGCATAATCACCCCTTACCGAACCAACACTTATAACCTCAACCTCTGTCTCTGTAATTCTCTATCTCCTATTTCTGTATTAGAAGATAAGACAGAAAGAAAGCGAGTCAGCTGGTACTGGTAATAGGGATGAATCGGCACAGGCACATGAGATTCATCGCCTTTCTTCGCCTTGTTTCCTTTCTTTTTCACTGAAGTTAGGTTAGGAAGGAGCAAGCCTTTGTCACTATGGAAGTCAAGCCCGCCAGTCACAAAGAATAGGTTGTATTCACAGTTCAGTCACCTTCATCTCCTCGGGTCAAGCCACTGCCCTTCCATCCTAGTCCCACGGAGCGAGCTTTCATTGAATTGGTAGCAAGCCACGGGTGGGAATGAATGCTGCTCCGCTTTCAACAAGGAATAGCTGCTGGTAGACGTTCTACACCGGCCCTTTTGCTATGCGATACGAAGCGACTTCCGTCCCGTCACTTTGGAGAACCCGAAAGGCACCTATCCGTGGGATAAAGAAGATGAATGGGGAGCCGAAGATCAAAACCGTCATGTGCCAGGGGTTGATCATCGAAGCCAGGGCAATAAGGATGAAGGCATTTGAGCGCTGATGTAGTTAACAGCCACCTTCATAGTCGATTCATTAGGGGCGTCACCTTCTACCCAACTAAAGAAAACTGCAATCGAAGTTTATCAACCACTCACTTCACCACCGAGATCTTCGACTTAGCTCCCAAAGGTAATAATCCACCCGGCCCTTCTCCAACCTATACAAAGAGAACAGAAGATAACGAAAGGAAGACAAAGAAATAACTAAATCATAACACAAGCTACCCATTCCATCTATCATATCAGTCGAGTCGATCAAATTCGTTCTTATCTATAGATAAGGCAAGAGAGAACTTATGACCTCGCGGATGGAGAGGGATTCGAACCCCCGGTATTCCTATCAATACTTCGGTTTTCAAGACCGACTCTTTCAACCGCTCAGACATCCATCCTCTTCGCCCTTCTTAGCCCTGTAGCCTATTTCTTAGGCGTAAGTGGCTTATCTATGTGATTTGCTACGCTTGCTTGCGCCTATGACGGACTCTATTGCCTTAAGTTAGCGACACTTTTCCGGTAGTACGAATCGCTACGCTTCGCTTGTTTCTATATGATAATATGCACTTTGGTTGCTGCGCTCTCTGCGGATAATAGCTTCAGAGTGAAGAACGAATGATCCTCCAAACAGAGTGATTGAGTCCGACTCCTGCGAGCGAGCGAAAGGCGGGGCTTCAGAGCGAGTTCGACCCGCGAACGATCAGCAAGTGAAGGACCGATCCTTTTGCGCCAGTACTGTTGTGAGACTGGTACTTGGCGGCTTACGAGCAACATACAGACTAAGGGTTTCCTTCACTCCCTCGCTCTTTTTTAAAGGCCCTTTCTATTCTCTTTCGTCTTTGGTTCTTACATAATCAGACTGAACGCCCAGCTTCGCCGAGCAGCTCTCTCCCCAGCCCAAAGCATAGTGTGGAATCTGGATCCTTTCATTGAGCACTTGTCTTTTAGATATATATAAAGGTGTTCTGACTCTATTGCATCAAATCATAACCTACGCCTTCTACGTCTATGGAAAGACTAAGCCCTATTTCAGAGATTGGACTTTCTTACTGTGATTAGCCTTTACTGGTAAAAAGCTGTTCCCGAGCCAGGTTCCCTGGATCCACGTGCTCCTAGTCGGGCCTAAATGGATGAATGAAAAAGCACGCTCGGGTAGACTTCTTCAGCTCTTGCTCCGCCTATCCTCCTACTTATTATTCTGGGGGTCATAGAAAGATACGAACTGCCTACTTTTTTTAATTCAATTAATTGAAACTATTTAAGAAAATGAAAGCTGCTTGCCCTCACTAATAAAAAACAACAATCCCTCCGAATCTCTTACCTACTTTTATTCATATCTTCGGTATACTTCAATACAAGACAAGCACAGGAAAGGATATTCTTTCAAAACCGGTTTCCCGCCTATTCTCTCTCAATTGCCTATCCTTTATAGAGGAGGGAGAGTACTGACGCAGTAGCTTCCAACACATTGACCCCCTCAAGTGCAAGATATGAATGTTTTATGAATTTCATACGGGACTACTTACGTAGTGGGGTTCACTTCTGACTTACTTTTTAAGTTTACTGAAGGAACTGACCTAAGCATAGCTCTCTCTCTCAAATACAAATGCCAAGAAAGGGATGAAAGGGATAAGTGGTGGAAAAATGCGTCAGCCTTTCATTTCTCTTTGTTGGCCTTTGCTTTGTCCTACTTATAGTATCCGTCTTCAAAAATATCGAAACTCGTGTTTTTATTAACCAAAAAGACATGAACTTTGTTGGCACTAAAAAAAAGGTTATTCAATCCACTAGTGCAACTGAAAGAATTTTCTCTTCTGAACCGGAACAAGAAAGAGTTCTTAACCACTGCTTGTGAACAGCTCTCTTCAACTGAAGGCGCATTTACTCTTAAAAATGAAAATAAAAAAGTGACGTCTCTCTCAGGTCCAGTTTCGATTTCGAACTAACTTACTATTAAGTAAGTAAGCCGGAAGAGAAATATTCAGAAAACCCAATTTCCTGTCTTAAGAACCTGACTCAAAAGAGAAAAGAGGACTAAAAGAGATATAACTTTCGACGATTGAACTGCACTTTTATATCCAGATTGGAACTGGACTTGAACGTCTTTGGATCCTGCTTAGGGCCGGCTTTCACTCCACTTGAAAAGGAATATCAGGAACGTCGACTTGCACTTGCATTATCGAATTTCACTTTCCGCAATCCTAGCTCCTGGCTCATATTCGCATATGCCACTCAAAAGAATAAGACGTTCAACTCCCTAAAACAAAATACGTATAATTGAGAAAGTCATCATATCCGTGCCTTGGGTAAATGCTTACCTTCGGGAGAATCTTACCGAACGAGTTTCAAACAAACCTGTCCTCTTCGCCTCCCAAGATATGACGGGAAAAGGGCCTTGTCGGCCACCGCTTGCTGACGACAGAACGCGTCGTTAAAGGGTCTTCGCGTTAACGACCTTATGGAGAACGTCAGTTTCGCGCTTCGATGGGCTTGATGATCGCTTTTTCGAAAGCTTGATGTAATGTAAATCTGAAAGAGCAAACAAAGAAGTCATTGTCGGAACACTCTACCCACCACTGAGCCTGAGAGAACAAGCCTATGGAATGATCCTTCCCCAGCTCTCTTTGACTTACCCTTTGAATCTTTCCCTTCTCATAGGGGGTTCGGGTCTGAGGTAAGCCTTCCTCTATCAAAAAACAGTAAAGGTCTTTCGGCATGTTGAGGATGCTTTTCTTAAGGTGACGCTATCGATACGTGAACTCTTTCTGCTTGCTTAGCAGATGTCCTTTACCTCTCCGCTTTGGGCTCAGTCAGACGCTTGCAGTAAAGGAAGAAGATGGTTCCAGCATAGACCACTACACTCGTCATATCCTCTCTCGATACGCTTTTGCGCTTCGCAGCACTTTTCCCAGTGAATATGGCTACGAAACTACTTGGATCCTGGGGAACCAATAGGACCACTTAGGTCTACGTTGCCACGATCTTGTTCTGGGGAACCATCACTTCTACGGCCGGCCTATATTGAAACTTGTTTGCCGTGTCGTCCAGCGGAGCTTAGAAGAAGGTGACTCGCGCAGCCAGCTGACTCCTTTTCAATAGAAAGTCAGAGCTCCCCAGCCCTTATCAGCTTAACCGAAGTAGCGATTCCGGTATTGAACTAGATTTTTACACTTGGTAAGAATAAAAGATTAGACTTGCCTCTATCTGAGGAGATAAAACAGTACTTTGAAAAAAGTACAAACACACAGCCTCAAGTCCTTCGTTTCAGGGAAGAACTGAAGAAGTTAAGAGAACTTCTAAGCAGGAAAGCAAGAGGAACAGTTATTCTTTTACTATGAAAAGCGCGCTCCTACTCCTTTTGTATCTGTGACCTTTGTTATGGGCGACCAAGCGAATGAGTCATAGAACTCGTCTTCCTCTTATTTTACGACCACTGACACTTTAGTCGATGGCAATTCTTCTTTCCGGGCAAGCAATCGAACTCAATCAAGCATCGGAAATCACACTCGCCACAGCACCTGGTTATGGAATAGAGCTCTTGAGTTGGCCCCTTTTTGAAAGGAGATTATTTCAAAGATCTTTGTCTCGGATGATGAATAGTCACTCGTCAGCCTGCCCTTCCCCTCACGGAGCGGTAACAGAACTACTGGGAAGATCATAGGAGATTTCCCATAACGCGTTGACAGCAGACGATGACGCGCATCTAGATTTCCGAAGTAAGTAGGCCAATGCCATGGGTGGAAAACTATCGCCTCACACCCGCTGAATTGAATTTGGTACGAATCGAGAACTACTTCGTAGCCTCTGAGCGGTGACGAAGGCGACGAAATATAATAATGATCACTCGTCTTTTTGAGGCGGTCTTGACTAGGCCTGATATCCGTGCAACAATCGATCATCAATTAATTGAAATTAGGCTTGCCCCTGGAAGACTTGCTTTCCATCACGGCTCCAGTAAAGGCGTCATCGGTCTCAGTGAGCTCGTCTCGGAGTCTTTACTAAACAAGCGTTTTCACCACACATCAGCGATTTATGCACTCATTTCAAGGGGGAATAAGAGGAGAGATCTTGCGTCAATGAACTTCACATGAGCGATTTCGAGCATTACTGGAGTAGAGTCCAGCAGCAGACTTAAACGAAGACGGTAGAAAGGAATAGATCGGATCTAACTCTATATTTTGCCATATCTTCGCGTTGTCTTTTTGAAAACCAGGCCTATTGAACCGGGGGGGGTCATCGGGTGGTGAAGGACCGACGGAGCGAGAAGGTATGAGTGAGGGAAAAGTCCTCCCATTAGTTCTTCAGCACCGCTTCGCACCTTTACTGCTTTACTTACTTCAAGTAGAATAGAAAAGGTCTCTTTTTCTTATAGGTAAGAAGAGTAGCTTTCTGTGAAGTTACCGCCTCCGATCCATTTGAAGTAGCTCAGTACTGCTTTAATCATGACACCACCACCGGAGATCGTGGCCGGCCACCGCCAGGGACGTGATCACCGCATCTTTAATCATGTCAAAGAGAATCCTGTACCCGATTCCGGTCACCAAATCGTCCCTGAAATGGAAAGGGTGCTGAAGAAAGAGAGCAAACCCTAACTACATCTCGGAGTTTATCCTGTACATGTTGTACGGATAAAGATTCACCAAGAAAGACGAGTTGATGTCGTCCAAGAACTGAAGCAAGGGCTTGATTATGAGCTCGCCGAGCGGTTCTTGGAACGTGGCGGAGGACGGCGTCGTGATGATGTTGACGAAAGAGAAGGTGGTGGAGACGGAGATCTTCTTGATCCCGAGGTGACGGAGTTCCAGGTGTACATTCCTGATTGCGGGTAGGAGCTCTTTCTTCCTTATTTTCAGATAAAAAAAAGATTGTAGATCAATGTCACCTACGCCAAACAAATCGACTACGTTCGGACTCCGGAAGCGAAGGCGGAATGCCAACAGGTAGTAACCAACGGAAGAGTTATCCTTTCTCTTTACTACGCACGAAACGGAATAGCTACCCCGCTACGCCCTTTTCTTTCATTATGAGCAATAGATCAGGTGGGGATTAATTCGTACGGCAAGTAAGACACCTAACGTAGCGGACCAGTATTATCTCGCATCGGACATGTTGAGTTGGACGCTTTCCCAGTAGATGCACCCCACTTAATAGTGCAGGTGCTTATCGGTCGCTACCACACAGGCATTGTGCGAGCAAGGTTCAAAACACTCTTTATAATCCGTCTTTCTATCAATCGAGAAAAGAACCAAGCTAAAGCTTGCCTACATCCCGTCATTCAAGGCCGACACTTCTCAGTCGAAAGGCTACTTCCTTCCCCCCTCCCAACCCGATAATAAGTTTTCCTCCTTTTAGAATTGAAAGGGAGACTCTTTGCTCTAAAAACGACTTTTGGTTGTTGGCTTCCTGAGCAGCTGGTAAAAAAAAAGATATGTCAACAAGCTCTCCTCTCCTGTTTGTTGTGTCTAAATAATTGATTTTTATATCAGTCCCCGTTTTTTTTCTCAGTCTTTATACTCATCCTTCAGCCGTTGATAGCGACAGCACGATATAGACTGGTATTGGTCAGTCCACTTCATATCGTAATCGGATTGTGAAGCGCCTAAGCTAGCTGTCTTTTAAGCTTTATGGAAATCCTTCGATCAACCTTGACAATCGGCCTGAACAGGCGTTGAATATGCTGCTCACAACTTTGCTCGTGTCCACTATACATACACAATAGGCAAGGCCAGTCCAGTTGTCTTCTCAGTAGTACCAGACCCCCTTGAAAGCCAGCTCTTCGACCATGCCGGGAAATACCCTTACCTTTAGTCCCATACCCTCCCTTAGCCTTTCGTTTTCTGCCTCCAAACACTTGCAGGATACGAGGCAAAAGACTATGGATCGAACTTCTTTCAACACTTAAGAGGGAACCGCTACTGCAGCCAATCCATTTCAAGGTGAAGGCAATGCGTCATGCAGATGCAGACCGATTGGGTTTTCCCCTTTGCGTTGGGGTGATGTTCCCAGGTTTTTCGCGAATGTGAGGTTCAAGTACTGCCATCCTTTGTTGGTCGAGTGAGCTGAAGCTTCTCTGCTTCGAGTAGAACTAAGAGAGATCAACTATATGATAATTGGCAAGATCACACATAGTGACGGTGATAGCTTTCCTCTTGCCTACGAAGCGTCTGGTAAGGACGAGACGTAGACCTTTCATACTTTGCAAGGCTTACCTCTTGCATTCAGGCTTTTGTAGGTGAGAACAATGTACACTAAATCGCCCGAAAGCAAGGCCAGAGTGAGGTTTAACTGATTTTAGGGGTTCCAGGCTCCAGGCTTAAGAGCCGAATTAGCTTAGCCATTGGGATTGGGGTACAGACTTCACTGATTTAGATTCGTAATTAGCTGCAATAAATGCAATAAAAGAATACGCTCTTTCGACAGAGAAGTGAACGACTCCGATCTGCAGATGTTTGAGGGGTGCTAGCTAAGTTAATTAACATCAAGGCATCGGTTGACTCTCTTTCGTTGAGCGGAGCAGGGGAAGATGAACAATGATGCTATAGCTGCTCACCTTTCCGCTATCTGCCTTGTTGTGATAGGGGTACTGGCTTTTCATTCCCACCAAGGAATGTTCATTTACTTATTTAGGGGTTGACTGCCTTACCTTCTATTCTTTAAAGGGCGTTAGCGCTTTCCTAAAAGAATATCCTTTCAAGTAAAAGGGCATGTATCCACTTTAAAGTAAAGAAAGAGGGCTACTTCACCACCCGCTACTAATAATCGAAAGGGTTCACAGCGAGAAAAGTCACTAATGACGGAACGTTTACGCCGGAGGTCTTTGTCTCCATGGAACGAGTATTCACTACCGCTTACAGCGCCTTCATTCACTCGTGAAGCTACTTCGGAACTGTTTCGCGGACACGTGGAGTCGAACGTCTCTCTACAATGTACCGTAGGTAGACTGATTATTACTTCTTATTTCCGGTGCTTTAGTGGTTTAGAGACAGTTCTGTTGCTACCAATTTCTTTGTTTGTAGTCTAATAGATCTCCATTTGATAGCGGATCTAAATCCGGTTTGTGTTCCGCAACAGAAAGAGGTTTTGTTCTGCCGAGAATATTTACATATGGAAGCCTCGAAAGGCATACGAGTGCGCCTCTCGTAGACGAGTACCGACTCAGTCCGCTCCTACTGAAAAGAGTATCAGCTGGTCGTAGTGAGCATCCCGGGACGGACAAACGGGAACTCTTCCCCTTGGGTTTGGTTAACGCTGGGCACTCATAAGGCTTCCCTTGCACAAGTTCAGCCACACCTCTTCGTCTTCAGATTCAGAGGTCGAATCATACTCGACCCCAGCTATTTCGTTACTTGGATCCTTGTAGTAAGTGCCCTTGGATGAAGTCCTTCTCTCTTCCTTCAGCAACCGCTCATAACTAGCTGTTCTAGTGGCCAGGTGGAACAGATCGGTAAATTCTTGCCCTCATATTGAAGTTCAGACCTCTCAGAGCCAAACTAACACACGTATTTTCGGTATTTATTTATGGGTGAGGCGCAGTTCTTATTTGTTTCCTCCGTCCCAAACAAAGAAAGAACACGGATTTCATCCAAGGTGCCAGCACAAGAAGATCTTTCTTTTAGCCGCGTCAAGCTGATTGATCTGTTCTCCACTTGTCACTGTAACCGTAAAAAAAAGACCATAGAATCACCCAACTTCATTGATTGCTAGCAGTAATATTCAAGTTAGGTTAGCGCTTTTCCCAGACCTGGAGATTTTTTAGTTCATCCTCTGCAAAGTCCTATTCCAGGTGGGGAATACGAGCATATCTTTACTTATAAGTAGTCTTCCACTTTATTCCAGGAAAGCCTTTCTCCGAGCAGCTAAGCTAGTTCATCCGCATCTGTTGTCGTAAAGTAGGTCTTGGTCCTTGAATCAGTCCGGAGTTAGCATGTGATTAGTTCGAGGCGCTAGCTTTACTAGTTGGAGTCGGAGTGGTGACTTTCGTTCTTTGGTGCTTTGTATCCATTTTTGTTGAAGGAAGGAATAACGATTGGACTGCTCCCCCGGGGAAAAATCTTCACTAAGAAGGCTAGCCTAGCGAATTCTGGATTCACTTCTTTTTTGAGTGAAGTGCACACCCGCGTAAATGGATTTAGGGGATTCATCCTCTCAGTTCCATCTCGCATTGATCAACCTCCGCCACCATCTCCCTTCATGTGCCTCGTCCAGAGAAATAATATGTCTCAGCCCAAGTCCCCCCATGCTCTTGGGTTTGAAGACTTCCTCCAAAGCAAGTGGACACCCGCCCTTTGCTTCCTCTCAACCTTTATAAAATAAACGTAGCTCAATCCGCAAGCCGGAACTGGGGCATGTCAAAGACGTTTTCCGCGTTATTACAGTTAACCCATGAGGACTATGAAGCTTCCCCAAACCAATGGGAATGGGCAGCGAGTGAGTACAAGAAGTACAGGGGCCACCTCACCTATCCGTCGCTGATGCCAAATCAAAGAAAGAAAATAATCTGTCTTTGCGCCTTTTACTTGACGCAAAGGGCCTTCCTAATTGAACTTTCGAAATTCTTCGAAGGAGCCAACCAATCATGAGATAGATGGTCGCAACATGCGCTCTTTTACATAATTACAAAATTGCGAATATCCTCCTATCGCCTCCCCCCTAAAATCCCCAGGCCCAAAGAGATAGGGCAACTCCGTTTTTGGGGTATCGCCCAGGTCCTGAATCAAAGAGCTGGATCTCATAAAACACTTTGATCATTACAAAGGCATACCTCACGCGCTCTGGCCATAAAGCACCTGGTGACATGTGCCACCCCTTTTCATGAGTTCACTTCACCAGAGCCGCAAAGCCAGAGAACTCAAACTGGAAGGTAGGAAAGAAGACGAAGTCTTAATCCACTTCAACTAAATCTTGTCTCCCGTCTCCCACGTTATCCCCTTTTCCACAGGGGATACTGGACAGCCAAGGTAAATAACGATCTGTCAACGAGCCTTTCAGCCACCCCATCAATAAAGCGAACTACCGTTTGTTATTATTGTACTACTGGCGTGACCATAAAGTAAGGCGTGACCATAAAGTAAAATGTACTTTTGGTCTTTTTTTTGTTAAGACAAGACGACCCGCCGAAAATGTTGATAGATAAAGCCAGCCTGACTAACCTATTGCAAGCAACCTCATCATCACGCTTCTGAATTTGATATCTATGAAAGGAAGGTATGATGCGCGGAAGGCCCGGCCTTGTTAGGAAAATGGAGGTGGAGCAGAAGGGAAAACCTTTTTCAATTAGTCTCCATTCGACTATTTCACTAAGAAAGAAAAGATGTGACCTCGACTTTACGCCTCCCCTAGCCTAGCCCCAACAATGTGCACAGGTCGACCCCCTAAGAGCAGCCTTTAGGCATAGTTCCCATTCTGATATTAGATAGATGATGAAAGGTCGTTTTTTGTTCGTAGTTTGGGGAGCCCAGCTTATCTTATGTCGGTATGGCCGGTGTGGTCCGTTAGCTGGTAGGGGCTCATGGATGCCGACAAGGAGTTCTTTAATTTCACTTTAGGTATTACAAGCAACCTCGATTTCAGCAAACCTCGTCATCCCCTCTTAGCCCAGCGGCGAATTCGACAAATGCACGCTCACTCAGTAGCCGGATATAAATCCAATTGGTGGGGTAGGGGCGAAGTTTTGGACATTTTCCCCTTTTAGCATTCCAGTAAGGCGAAGAATCCATCCCTCGTACGAGGAAAGCATTCGGAAAAAGCAGGGCGTTGTAGCTTCCCTTCCTTCCTCAGGTGAATGTGCTAAGGTAGGCCCTTTTCCCATTCGGGAGAGTCATTTTATATACTCTAACTATCTTTCTTTTCACAGTAGTAAATCCTTGCATATCATTCAGTTCCAGCAATAAAATTCAGAGTGATGCAGCTGGCGCAGAAGACGTCGTTCATTACCTTATCAGATAGAGCTGACGGAAAGACCACTTTGGTATCGATTCTGAGAAGACGCCCCACTGGCCAGTTGCCACGGTGAGAAAAGAAAACTACATGAGGTTCGCCGAGGGCGAGAGGAGGCAAATCACTGAGATTTCCGTTGTAAGGGACGAGACAAAGTCTTCTTCGGATGATGCTTGAACTTCACTGTCTTCTCGAAAGAAAGTTTAGTCATCCAGTTAAAGATAGGAGTGGATATTGCACAGCAGATGTTGAGGTTGTAGATCAATAGCAGCGGATTTAGTTCAATGCCATTTGAATGCCTCCCACGCTTACTTCATGCCAAAGCTTCTCGTTCGATCCCGCGTAGAAGAGGACTTCTTCTATCTCCTTGCTATCTCCATTGGCTGGGGAAGATTATTCGGACGGATACAAATGAACGAGAAATCAACCTCGATCAATTCATGCTGCAAACTCTTTGCATTTATGATTCAATAGGGCTATCCGGATATCTATCTGGGGCTATAACCGATTCCTCGGCTAGTGGCATGAACCATGGAATCCGGTAAGGTTTTCGGGTGCTTAGATCGGCCGATAGAAATCCTTTTAAGTTCCGAAGGAGGGAACCTCACTTCAAGCTGGATAAAGCAAGGCAATGAAATTCTTTCACTAGTCTCAGAAGCTCTTTGAGAAGCTGTTGAGAGTAAAGAGGAATGCCTTTTTCCCCGGATAATGACGCCAATTCTCTTATTCAACTATATAGCTTACTCGAAGGTTAGCCCCCTCTGCTAGCCTTGAGGGAAGCGAAAGAAGTCAGGCAAGTTCAAGTTAAGTTGACTATTGCTTTTTGGCAAGCGGGAGGTACAAGTAAGTGTCGCAGATCAAATTGTCGGCAAGCAAGCTCATAATAAACCTACTTTCCGGCTTAGCTAGCTTACCCCGTGTGGGAAGTTGAAATGTTTTGCAGGTGAGCCAGATGGCCGAGTCTACCTCTGCTCCTTCACTCACTGAATCGAACTAAGAAGATTTGGAGTAATTCAAGTATGCCACGGGCATTCTTTTCGATCTCGGTAGACTGAACACCAACTCAATCTCGACAAATTGAAAAGTGGAATAGCGAGTAAACGAGTGAATGTTCAAGTCGGATAGCATTTCTCTACGCGTTGATCCGACCTACCTTTCTTATCTTATTCAATTTATAGAATTTATAGTTAGATGGAATTATCTGCTCACGCAGCTCCGGTTTTGGGAGTGAAAGTGCCTTATGGGAAGTGAATTTCCAATTCAGCGGAATAACAAAGGGCTTATTATAAGGCGAAAGACAAGGGTAGGGGCGTCAGTTTGGATGTGAAAGGTAGTTCTTTCGGCCGCGGCTCGAAGATTGATTCCGCGGATAGGATGAGTGAAATTGTGGACAGGTAGTGCCTGAAAAGCAGAAACAGAGATTTCTGAATCCCAAGGGCGAGTTCCCCGGGAGAGCCCGCCAGTTGATGAAAGATTTGAAAGCGCACTTCAAGGCCACATCGGGATCGGGAAAGGAAGCTGGAAGACAAAAAAAACAAGGGCTTTCCCGACATCGAGACTTTGATCTTAGCCTTAGTTGCGAGTGTCACTTCAGCAAGTCGAGTGATGGCTTTTCAAAATTCGATAGCCCCTGTTGCCGCTGTTGGTGGGGCCCTTTCTATTAGTAAGTAGCGGAAGAGCTGCTTTAGGGATCTCTGTTTATACTTTATCCGAATTCTTTAGCTGAAGGTGTTGGAAGCAACTCAACCTAGCTCTTTTAGACAGGTATGAATCACCTGAAACTAGTGTGTGAACAGATCAGCTTTAAGCAATAAGCTGGATATGAGTGAGCCTTTATTTAGATCCTTCTGTCAAGTGGTCTCAGTTGGAGATGGGATTGCACTCGATCAGAAAGGCAACCTGAAAGTGAAATAGCTTATCTAACTTTAAAATTTCATGGTCTGGAGTACTAAAAAAGAGATGTACTTCTTCTAATCTTTGTTTGCAGGCGACGATATGCTTCTTTCCTCCACCAATCCAATGAAAGATTATACCTTGAATGGCATTCAAGGGCCAGTTTTCCTATCTATTTGAAATCTCGATACCTTCTTTCTTCTTTTAAGAGAAAATGAAATAGGGATTCCTTGATCCAAAACCTCAAGGAAGTGGTAAAATCCCAATAACCTAACTTAGTCAAATTCTTCCTAGCTCTATTCGATGAGAAAGAGTCGCTCTTCAGAAGGTTGTTCTCTAGACAGCTACAAAGATAACTAGAGTATAACTGCCCCGATTCTTCAATTATGGAAAAGGAAGCCTACACTACCTGTCGATGAAAAAATGGGATTTGAGAGGACCACCAGCTAGCGGATCAGAAAGATTTTTATGGAATGTCCTACTCCTGCCCGAGCTTTCCGATCAACCAATCCCCTATTTCAGGGACATCTCTTTGTTAGGTAGGGCCAGGGATCACTAATTAGTCGAATGAGCCCACCCCTCTGGCCGCACATTTATTGGTCGATCCGGCTGGCGGCTCCTGCATCTCCTGCGTCTCCATGGGGGCCCCTTCATACAAGTTTGTTGCTAGGAGTCCCTCTAGTCGAATCAATAATCAATAGAAGTTTACTGACCTGGCTCTTCAATCGACGATCTACAGCTCCCTCTTAGTTGCGGATGCCCATGCTTTGATTCGAAAGCCCTAGCCAGTGATGAATCCCCAGTAAGATCGGAGTATTGAATTCCTCCTCCCTTCAGGCCAGTTTGCACCCGTCCCAGCAACGAAGACCTTCCTACTGCAAGGTGAGGCTCTGCCCTTCCCCTAGAATCCACTCCGGGTCGGAGGAGCAGCTAGTCCAACTTCTTGAGCAGCCGAGATATTGAACAACGAACATTTTATTTCATTCCTTGCCTCACCCTGAGATGAGAGGGAAGGTCGATTTTACTCGAATCCTGGACCTGATCTTTAATCCTACACCGGTTAATGATGCGATGGGAGAAGTTTTTCTTTTGTCATTTTTTCATCAATGCTGGCTCAGTCGAGTAAGCCCCAATCAATTGTGTACGCGCACGCCTTCTTTGCTTTTATTCCCTTCCGCTTGGATCGCGAACAGCCGATCTTGGCT
>Ga0268247_10000011_pt1:0-42500 | contig 179160 bp, 103 predicted proteins | sample AgamicOrMae_FD_200245 | JGI IMG/M metagenome (GOLD analysis project Ga0268247, IMG submission 200245) | Agave microbial communities from Guanajuato, Mexico - Or.Ma.e (v2) (version 2) | ecosystem: Host-associated > Plants > Phyllosphere > Phylloplane/Leaf | place: Guanajuato, Mexico...
TTTGTATTTGTTCGATTTATTTTACATGATGAATAATTTTTTGAAATCAAAGAACAAACAATAAGGTCCCCTTTCTTTTCTTATTCATATGAATAAAAGGAAAAGAAAGAGTCTTTTTCCTGATTTGGTGTGCGGAGATTTAACCCTCTCTTTTCCTTTTATTTTACTTACATATTTTAATTAAAATAAAAATACAAAATAAAATATATAATAAAAAGCGTATAGGATATTTATACAATAATAATTCATTTCATTATTTATTATTTATTGTAATACAATACTGAAGGGGATTTCGCTTCATTTATCATTTAGTTCAGTTTTCATTTCTCTTTCTTTTGTAAAATGAAATATAAAAAAAGAAAATAAATAAAGAAAAAAGAAAGGAGTCTTTATGTCGCGTTACCGAGGACCTCGTTTCAAAAAAATACGCCGTCTAGGGGCTTTGCCTGGATTAACTAATAAAAGGCCTAGAGACGAAACTCATCTTAGAAACCAATCACGTTCCGGGAAAAGATCTCAATATCGTATTCGTCTAGAAGAAAAACAAAAATTGCGTTTTCATTATGGTATTACAGAACTACAATTACTTGAAATGCGTTTGGATAACATCCTTTTTCGGTTGGGTATGGCTCCGACTATTCCGGCAGCCCGCCAATTAGTTAACCATAGACATATTTTAGTTAATGGTCTACTAGTAGATATACCAAGTTATCGTTGCAAACCCCAAGATACTATTATGGCGAGGGATGAACAAAAATCCAGAACTCTAATTAAAAATTATCTTGATTCATCTCCCCGTGAGGAATTGCCCAAACATTTGACCCTTCTACCATCTGAGGTGGAATACGGATCCTTCTTTTCTTTGCTGAGTTTGTTCTATGGAATAGGCCCTCTCACTCTATCTCATGTCGGAGAAGATTATGTATGAATATGTATGAATTGGAATAGCCACGAACGTGTAAGAGGTCAGCTACTAAGTGGATTTGATTTAAGGTATCTCTTGATCGAAGGGTTCAAGCCGCTAAAGCGGAAACTGCGCCTGAAGCCTTGTGGATTGATTGTGGGGGATTTAGGCGTGTCACGCCAACCATCTTCCAGTTCCCGGATAATGCTTGCCGCAGGGGCTAACCCTATCTTCGCGCATACTTCCTTGGTTGTCTGGGAGTTGAATCAGAAGCATCGAATGAAAGGTTCTTTCCAAGACCATCTGCTATGGACTGCTGTTGCCGGGCGAGGTTCTATCTTTTCCTGGTAGTCCACGGGATTTGACTCTGGGGAAGCTCATTCCTTGGATGGATCATTACTTATACAAAGGATAGTCTCTGTAAGAAGGACCAAAGCGCACAAGCAAGACTTAAAGAACCTACTGATTCTTGCCAGTCATAACAACCAGAACGGGTTAGCCTTCGTTTGCCCCATTGGCGAAAGTCATAAGTAGTGGTGAATCCGTGTCGCTACTAGAAAGTGCTTTCCATAGTTCAATAGAGAAGAGCAGGCCGATTTCCTTGACTTTCTTTTTTATTAAACTTATTAAAAGAATCGTTTGACTTTGAATGCCGAAACCTTGAAAGCAAGGAAGGGCCTCTTTCCACCCATAGAATCTCTTCCTTATGCTAGCACTTTCAGCTATCTTTCTTAACCTGGTTCTAAACAGATTCGCTAGTTGGGTCAATGGGCACTCTTTCACTAGTGATTGCCCTTACCTTAAATGACAGAAGGGGAAGAAGCTCTAACAGAACTTTTCAAAAGAAACCCTAGCGGGGTCTACTTCCTTATCCAAACCTAGAACAGAAGAAAGAGTCTTTAGGATTAGGATGGCTCTGTCCTAGCTAGACCGAGTAACAACAACTTATTATATTATATAAGACTCAGGCCCACATCCCTATACTTCTCCTAAGTGACATCAAAATCCTCTTTCAGCCGATTCAAAAGCAGCAATAGATGAGATGAGGATTTCGCTTGCCTTGGTGGAAGCTCTTCTCTATGTACTTGTAGTTGAGTAAGGACTGTAAGCTTCAAGTCCCTTCAACTCTTTTTTTAGTTTCAACAGGAGCATTATGTAAGGGGAATGACGTTATATCTTTTCATCTTAGTCCTTCTCTTTCCCCTAGTTAGCGGACTATAAGTAGTCTCAATTGGGCCCGAGGTCGGTTCTTGACGTTTTTCCGGGTTGAGACTGAGCACGCAGATAGGTTGTCTTCGGTCTACTGGCCGATGTCGCACGGAGCACAGTGATCGGTTGAGTCTAATTAAACGACAAAGTGGACTTGGTCCGTGTTATCTAATTCCCCAATATGATCACTTGAATCTCCATCATTGTCCTAAGCTTATTAATCTTAGTTCAATGACCCTGGTTGGAACCCAGGCGCCCCCCCACGAACAAGTTTTGTCCGAAAAGGAGAGTGGAACATACTAAAAGGTCTGAACGATATAGAACTAAACATCATGAAATATTTATCCAATCTCTTTTGTGCAATCGAACGGATCCAACCTATTTCCTGGCGGAGTCTGTTTGAAGAGACTCGTCAACTAAAGGGACTTCTTCTTCGAGTCCCATTAGTTCTCTCTGCTTCCATGTCCAGTGAAGTCAGTCTTGCGGCCGTCGACTTCCGCCTATTAGCAGTGTGACTTTGATGATCGACCATTCTTTCGATTTGGGTGTGTTAGTATTCCAGGCATACGGCTTGTGACACACATTTATCGATCGAGCGAAGGCTGGGTAAAGGTTTGGAACCGCGGTTTGATTCCGGATCTGGCGCATGCTAGGGCTGAAGTGTCCACGAGTACTACGTTTGTGTAGACGATGTGACTTCCGTCGAACTTGTGGGAGTACTTCTTGATAATGGAGTGCAACTCGATGAATGAGGTAACCTCAAGAGGATTTACTTCTGAAGGTTTTTCCTTGAGTGGTAAATTCTCAGGAAGTGGACGCAGGATTGGCTTCGGTCTGTCCACAGGTACTGGAGTACAGCAATGGATCTCTGGGTAACCAAACTATTTGATGCCCCCGTGGTGATTCCGAGAATACCAGATTCAAAGAGTAGTTCTGGGGTATACTTATTCTCCTGATAGGCAAGTAAGGCTAGTCAACTCATCTCAAGTATTTGTCTTCTTTCTGCTTGGGCGCTTCGCCTTTCACGTAACTTAGGACAAGGGACCAGACAAGTAAAAGGACCTACTAAGGCAATCAGTCCCAGTTACCTGACGATATGAATTTTCCAGAGGAATTGTTGCCCCGCATCGAATAGCGCCATACCTTACCACTTGCATAATATACATACGCTATGGAATAAGTTCTTATTGGACTAACTATATTAGCTCTTTATTATTATTAGCTCCAGGACTTGCCCCATCTCTGCTGCTGGTGATGAAGATAGGGGTGGATAAGTTGGGACGGGAAGGCATTGAAAAAGAAAATGGTTGACGTTTGCTGTGGTGAGGAATTCAAAAAGATTGATCTATTACCTCATGTGGTTCCGTGTGTACCTAGCTGAAAGCATACTAGTTGCCTATGCCTCTTGCGTGCTAGCGTGACTGCTTATATGCTTCTCTCCTTCTTCCCTTTTATTTCAAATGAAAAGAGAGTTCTCTCTTTGTATTCCATTCGTAGGCTTGAGAATCAAATCCACGTACATCCCTACCTCGAAACGCCTCGGGCCCCTTTATTCAGAAGATTGGAATTCGGCTTGACTTTTCCCTTGTAGAAACTTGCAGGCTCGTCTAGATTGGGCCATAGCTAGATCTAGGTTGTACACTGAAGAAAAAGCCATTCAAAGGTGTTCCTGCTTTGGTTTTGGTAAAGTTTGAATCCAAGAGAGTCGATCTTTTTTTTTATGGTTGAAGGAGGCTATTTCAAGGCAGATAATCGCATCGAGAATTCTCGGTCGGGCAGCTTCTTACAAAACTGTGAAGGACCCTCTTTATGTTATGTCATATCAGCCGTGTTTCTAGGCAATGCTAACCGTTTGGTTAACACAGAATATGGAAAGATAGAGAGAGAATAAAGCTAAGGATATAACTAGGGGCTATACTATATTTACCCTCTCATCTTCCAGTTGGGATATCACAGAGCAAATTCTATACTCTAACTATCTTTCTTTACCCCGCTAGTTGCCTGCAAGTGCTTTCTCTCCTTCATACATCGAGAGGATATATCCGTAGAGCTGGTTAGTCCGGTGGAACAATGTACAACTCAATACTGAAGCCTTTTAAAAGGACAACAATTCTTCCCGATCGTGAGGACTGCAATTGCATTGCATGAACTTCCTTTCACTTTGAAACCACTACCAATTCCTTTGCCAGCATCAGCATACGATTTTTTTAGGTTTTAAGTCGTTCGGATTGGGGAACTCGGATTGCTATTACCCACCCGCTGACTCTCTTTCCATAGGAGATCGAGATCTGCTTCCCAATACGAGTTGCGAATGCGTACATCTATTTAACAGAGCCTCTTTGAAAGGTTATTTGGGATGCTTTCAAATCCTTGTTGAAGTTTTTAGCTTTGCTGTCTAAGAGCATAATGCAAAGATAACACACTCAAGTGTGTACTGAAATCCCTAACCTTGTAAAATACACACCCCACTGAGTTATGAAAGCTGTTTTTACTTTGTCGATCAAGTTCATGAGGATCTGGTTTTACCCTGATAAGCCTCAACCAGGGGGCGCTTCCCGCGCCGTTGTCTAGGATAACATCGATGTGTGGCAAAGGGAAGTCGTCTTTTGGCTTTGCTTTATCCCGGTAATCTCGGACCTTGCCGTCCTTCTTCGGTACTGGTACCACGTGTTTGGTAACCATAACCATTCTGGGTGCTCGACAGTTTCGAGAAGCTTGGCATTGAACAGCTTGTTCTTCCTCGATCTCCCATTCAGCTTTCCACTTTTGGCCTTTCTGCTTCGCTTTCTCATGTCGGCGAATAGGCTTCGATTCAACAAGGACACTAATTTCCCTAATCATTTCAACACAGAAACTGAACTCCTAATCAAGCTTTAACTCACTAAGCAAGTGAAATATACTACACGAAAGAGCCGTAGCGATAAAAAAACGTAAGAGCTCCCTCTACGATCGAATAACAAAGTCCCCCCCAAGACAAGCATTTAGTAAATGTAAATAAAACACTTTCTCTTATTCTTGGGATTTGAGCTTCTGCTCTACTAGAGCTAAATAAGCCACTGAGGATTCCAAGGGTGCTTACCTTAGCCCTTACCACTCGAAAAGCATGAAATTAGCTTAAAAGAGGGCAAAAGAACTAAAACATCCACTGCAACTTCAGGAGTTTAGCACTGCAATTGGTTCTTTATAGTCTGAAATATTTGCTATCGACTATCCAGCTTTCAAACTTGTAACTGACTTATCTTCCTGCTATTGGTTGGTACAGGTATATAGCCCCCCCTATATTTAATGATCAATTAGATTGATTCTATTTTCTATTTACACTACGTAAGTAAGGGCCAGGGACAGGGACTAAAAGACTTTCAAACTAACTAAGGCACTTTCCTTCCACTTCGGATTATCTTTTCACTGGTTCGAGAGAAGAAAGACTGGAAATGGATTAGCTTACAAGTAAGTGAGCTCTAACAGAAGTCCTAATGTTGGCTTTCTTTTTATAACTTAACTGCCTGGCCTGGAACTTGAGGATCTTTCTCTTTTTGGTACCACTGGAATAGAAATGGCTTGCAGAAGGTCTCAAACCGCTTACGAAAGTACTTCCCTTGAGCTATTCTTTTACTGAAAGGATTACAAAGACCTTATGATTCCAACTATCACTGGTCGCAATCTATTTTGTTGTATCGCTCGAAAGCACTCGCTACTTCAGTGAATAAAGTGAATAAAGCAAGTAATTCATCTAGGACAGCTCTCTTATCTCCTCAGTTGGTTAGCTCTTCAGTCTTTCTTTCTCTTTCTTTGATTGATGGCACATTTGTTATTAGTTAGCCTTCTCTTTCGCTTGGTTAGACAGAGTTATAGCACTTATTTCTCTCTAATGGACTCATCTTACCTAGAATGGAGCTAAGTTTCCATGAGTGTTCACCTCATTGGATTGGTCATCAATAAGAGAAAGTAGTTGATTCATTCGACTAAAATAGGGCTGCATTGACTTTTCGGTATATGGAAAAAGTCTGTTGTGCGCATGCTTAGGACTTTCTTTACAACTTCTTTTTCTTTGTTTTGATCTATTCTTTTTTCTGGGTACTAAATAAATCAAAAAATCCTTGACTATCATTCGTAAAAAGCCATATTATCAGAGAATCACATAGACCCATTCATAAGCTAGCTCTCTCTAAACCCTGTCATGTCTGTCATATATCTATCTCTCTTTAGATTGCTTATGATTGATCTATTATTCTCTAAGGAGGGAAGGTGAAAGAATCCAGGGGAATAAGGTAAAGCACTAAAACGGAGATTTCATACATCTGCTCTAGTTGTTATAGGAAATGGACTCCCAATGGAAGGATGGTCTTCCTCCTAGTTTCTTAGTACCGGAAAGACTGATTCCTTGAGTCTAATGATTGAAGCGGTTAGAGAGTGTTTTCAAAAAGTGAAAGGGTACGGAAGTCGGTTGTGATCCTTAATCATGGAGGAAGACAGATGAAGAGCAACTAGGTAAACCTATACCTATCACTATTCCCTATTGATTAATAAGCCTGTATAAGACTTTACTTTTTCCATCCGGATATGACTCTCGCCTACTAAACTTTCTTCCTAATAGACTTTAACTATCTAATTAGTATTCACTCAAGACTCAAGTTAGCTCTGGGAAAGTCTTTCTAAATCTAAATCCTTTCTGACATTCAAGGGCTAGGGCAAAAGGCCTGGATTCAAATAAAGGTGTCGTTCTCCGATGCTTACTTCTTCTTTTCGCACCCACATCGAACCACTTAAAGTAAGCGCTGTTGGATAGAAGACTGATACCTAAAAGCGGGGTGGTATGAACTCAAGAGCCTGATTGGCTGGATCGGGAAATAGCTAAATAATAGCTCGTTCTCACGGGAAAGGGGGATAGGATAAAAGGCTCAACAGGATGCTTTATGTAAGAGGAAAAGCTTACTTTTAGGTAGTGGCCTAAGCGCTAAGAAGCTCCAATCATGCTACTCAGACTATATGCTTAACACATGCAAGTCGAACTCTGGATACAAAAGCGGAAAAGGCTGGCAATGCCAATTTCGTTAAGTCGATCAATCCAACTGTGAAAAACCTTATGGCAAGGCGAGTTTACTCGTTGTCAAGACAAGAAAAGGCTTTTTCGGGAACAAAAGGTAATTTATTTCTTTACTTCTTAAGAAGTGAAGGAACAGCTTTATCATCACTATGTAGGTTGTATCCGGGAATAGAAGCTATGTCCACCTCATCCCCCCTCCCGAGGTACTCATAGAATAGGCTCCACCTCCGTGATACTTGGGGAGACTATGACAGGCCTGACGTTGGTCTTTCCTTTTAGTTGCACCTTCCTACATACTATACTCTACGCCTCTACTTTCGTACCTCGGGTCCCAGATCAATTGGATCGTCGATCTGTACCTTCATTCGTACATGCATATGGATCTTCAACCTCGAGATCCTCTATGAGATCTTCTTCCAGAGAAGCCCCTGCGCTGCCCTTATCTATTGGATCCGGATATGGAACTGGAATGGGCTATGCCTTCACCTATGCTATTGGTTTGAAAACCAAAGATGCTTTGGTCTGTAAATGGATTAGGAATAGGCTTTGGATCCACAGGCCCTGGATATTATATCGATTACTCCGGAATAGGTTCTTCAATGATTTATGGTTCAACCCAGGCAACGCCGATCTAAATCCGGTTTGACAATGAATTCTTAATCCACCGATTTGAACTATTTCGGGTTTCCCCCCCTTCCGTCAGACAGCATCCGTTATCTGCAAGGTAAGTGTTCCAATAATCGAGAATTCTGAGTTTGAACTTCTATTCTGTCGTACTAACTCAAAGAAGGATCCCTTTTTCCATTCCTTTTCTTGGCCAGAATAATCAAGTGCACAAGGGTACGGGTTTTGAGTTGCATTCTGGCAGATTCGAGCCATCGACACCCCGTCTTCGACTCCATACCATCTCCAGTTTCACATAAGCAAGGTGAGCTCGAAACCTTTAATTAGAAAAAACGAGTAGAACTGCTAGGAGATGATAAGCTAGGCAGTTAGTTTCTAGGCTAAGATTGTGAAACTATGGACTGCATGTTCGAATCTGAACCGTTCTTGAATCTGATATACCTATGTTGTTTGAATATGCAATCTGTGGTAGAGGAATAAGAAATTGTGTGCTCGAATCTGATCCGTTCTTGAATCTGGTATGCCTATGTTATGTTAATATGCATTCTGTGGTATAGGGATACGAAGTTGGAATGTGGATTATGTGTCAGAAATGTGCCTAGGATTTTTGTGTTATAGATCGAGGGAGGGATATTGAAATGCATGCATAATTGTTTCTGTGATACTTTGCTAGGATGGGACTGAAATTGGGCTACCTTGGGAACTTAATATAATCGAAGTCTCTGTGTATTGGATGATTTGGAAGATTTTGTGTTCAGTTGATAGTACCACGAAGTCTGCATGTATATGTGTGAAGCTTAGGTATCGTGCTATGACTTGAGCCTAGCTGCAGAAGCATAAAGCCAGTGTGAAATGTAGACATGTATGCTATCATTCTCTCTCCATGAGGTTGTCTATGTGCCTTAGTATCGATACGTGAACATAACAAGTATTGAGGAAGATAAGTAGAATCCTCTTTTGTCGAAAAGATGTGAACTGGAAATCTTATGCCAGCAGAATAAATTATATGTGGTCTGCTTTGTTAGGGCTCAAATGCTGGGATAATCGACCTTAATAAACGTATGAGTGGTTTTAATAAACTGACACCATTTAAGTATGAATGTACTATGCTAGCATCATTATAGTTTTCAAAATTCCAGTTTTCAAATCTGTGGGTGTGAAGTAGGAGTATGTCGAGTAAAGTTTAATCTATACGTGCATGTACGAGTGGGCTGCTACGTTAATAAGTTGCCAGGGTAAAGAATTTATTATGCTATCACCTTGAGAATTGAGATTATTAGATGAATTGAAGTTTGCAAAATTTCTGAATAAAGAAGATGTAGTAAACTCCAGAAAGGGGTTGTTTGAAATTAATATCAGGTGTGGCTGGGGACACTACTTGGACTGCTTATTTAATATGATTATCTGTGCACGTTTTCTACCCAAAACTCTCCTTCCAAAAGTCCAGAATGCCATCAACACTGAATATTAGGCGTAGGTGAAATTGATGGAACCTCATTAGTTGGGTCAACCTAGCAACTCCCAAACTTATTCGAGTAGCTAAGTTAATCTAGAAACAATTACTTATATTATTTTTTCCATCTTAAACTAACTTGTATGTAATTAGATGTCTTCCAGCTAAGCCTCCGGAGACTCACTTGACCAACCACCTCTCGACAAGGCAAGATTCGTATTTGGATTGACCAGAATCCACTAGCTAAGGGCATTGACCCATTTCTGTCTTGAAGTTGTATGTTGTATTATGATTGTCAAGTTGTACATCGTAGGTAGTCATGTAGTAAGGTCAGAAGAAAATGAGGTAGCGTAGACTAGGGCAATGTATTTGTATGCATGCCAAACATAATGAAATCACACGTGCACCCACCACACCGTAGGATAAGTAACAATATGCAGCAAACCACCCACAAAGTAGGAAATTAGAATGAAACGCACGACAGATGGAACCACGAACACTAGGGTGATTGATCTCGGAAAGAAATGAAATTAGGAGTATAGAGACTAGGTGAATTAATAGGGTTACGATCAAAGATGACTACCCTTAAAGAGTAAGATAGGCACCAATGTCCCAAACTTCTACTTAGGACCTCATTGACACAACTTTACTAAAGGTTCTCCAACTATTTGTGTTTCTAGGCACCTAACCCTTTGATCAAGGCTCCGCCAGTAAGAACGCAATCAAGGTGAGTGAGTTTTTTCCTTCCAAGTAAGTTCTCTTTTTACGAGTCCTTACCCCCTAGGAATATACTCCGAGCATTTTGAATCACTCCGTAGTGATAGTCTTCGGGCCTCAAGCCCCTGGGAAATTCGTGCTTCACTTCTCGCATCGATTGATAATTGTAATGTAATCGTCTTGCCCGAGAATTATTAGTGTGACTAACATCGAGACATGACTTGAGAATGACAAGACTATGATCTTTGTCGTCAAATTCACTTAACAAAACTACGCGACGTCAGGGGCACCTGCATTCCACATACTCGGGGTACCTTCCCCAGCCTAACAGGCCCGAATAATGAGGTCGTTCCTCGCAGATGACCCCCTTACTGACATGGAAATTTATTCGCTACTTTACTTCATGCGTGGTGGAATGTGTATGAGATATGAGATATTGTATGCTATTCTGTCTTGTATCAAATAAATTCCTGCTATACTGTTTATCTCACTAAGTCGAAAGACTTATGCTCCACATTTTTTCAAATTTCATTCCCAGGTTCGGATGAGAACTCGGGGAGAGACGCTGAGATGGGTAGCTAGAAATAGGTGACCACCAAACGACCACCAAACAATGAATTTTCCGCTGGCCAAAAACACCTTTTTGGTATTTTGTATGTAATTATTCGGTCTGCGAACCGACAAATTGACTTCGTACTAGTATGTATTCGTAACTCCAAACCTAGTCGGTCAAACCGGGACGTGATACCCTCTCCTGTTTTCTTCCTTTTTTTCTCTCCACACCACGGAACTCTATATCATATCCTTCTTCAATCCTTTGTCATTACCTGTCTCTTTTGACTATTGTTATTTTACTGCGTGAATTAGTCTCCAGCCTCGCTCTCTCTACAAAAGAAAGACCTTCTCTTTTTTCTCTTTTCTCGGAAGAAATAGATTTCCCCATTTGATGAATGCTTCCAAGTCCAAGGATTTTCTGCATGCCTTTGGAAACTTGATTTCGTTCTTTGGCATTATTAGGATTCTGAGTTCTTCTACGAAACTTTCTCTAGATTTTGCGATAACTCATTTGCTATTCTCCTCTCCCTTCCTTTCTTCTTTTTCTACTAATCAGTGAGATCCCCTCTTCTTAACTAAGAGTAGGATTGCCTACTAAAGCGCGGAGAAGCTGACTTAATATCCTCTAGGAAAGGTTCTTCTTTCATCCTATAAGGACAGATCGGTTACATCATATATCATATATGATTTCGAAAGTCAGAAAGCTCATTTCACTAAGGCAGACGTCCTTCCAATCTGAAAATGTGCAGTTTGTATAGGGCCCAAAGTGACAAATGGAATTTGACTTAGTAAGACGTCTTGAAAAAAGACAAAAGTTGACTATGGGCCCAAGAGAAAGAAAAGAGAGGAACAGAATGACGTTAGAGAACAATGAATAATGGGACTTTCGGAAAAAAAAGAGAAGAAAAAGAAAGTATGCCAGTGGTACCAGTGGTAGAAAAGAAGGAAGAACTAGAGAGAGAGGTGGAAGTGGCGGCCTTCGGATAAGGGCTTACAAAAGGGAAGCAGGAAAGTCTCAAATAGAATAAGAGTGCTTTCCAACTTCCAAGTAGTTCAGAGCAGAGGGTGACCCTACTCTGGACCAGACTTTTGACCCCTAGAAAACCTTGCAGGCATAACTCAAGCAAGTCCCAAAACCTGACATCAACTAGGAGCTAGTAGGTCTTAATAGAAGCCAGCGGACCCTAAATCCGAAGAGGAGCAGTCAATTGGAAAAGAAAGGAAGAGACTAGTTGGAAAGTGCTCGTCCCCAATCCAATCAATAGAATAAGAAAGAAGACATAAGTGGCCTTCCATAGATTCTAGTCTAGGAACCTTCTTTGCTTCGAAGATCAGAATACAAGAAAAGAAAGATTGAATTGAAAGAGAAAGAACAAGCATCTCAGAAGCAGGAAGAGAGAAGAGAGAGGAAAGAAGGACATAAAGAAGAGAAAGCCTACTGAAAAAGAAGTAGGCAAGTGGGAGAAAGGAGGGGAAGTAGTAGGAACGATGGAACCTTCCAAAGAGATTCCCCTAAGAGATTGCTGCAAAGAAAGAGAAAAAAAGGAGATCCACAGTAGAGAAACCTACTTGAACCCATGAAGACAAGTAAAGAAATCCGATTCATTAAGGAACTCTAGAGACAACCCATTTCTTTAGTCACTGATTTTCTTGCCCGGCTTTTTTCGTATCAATTGACTCGATTTCTCAAATCACATATATAAGATTCAATCGACTAGACAGATGAGAAAAAGAAAGATCAAAGAATGACGTATAGTTGCACATCTGCCTATGGGCGTATACGAACTCTCCTTCTAGCTCCTAGCATCCTAACTGAAAGTATTCCTCTTTGTCTGCGCTTGCCTAGTCTGACTGATTCATCCGTGCCAATAAAAGAATAAGTCATGAAGTCATAATGCACGAGGAACTATTGAACTATTTAAGTAGGTCTTAGTTAAGGCATCCAATGATATAAAAAAGAATGAAGATAGATATAGCGTTAAGGAGATAACAGCTCGCAACAAGGGCTTAGAAGAGAAACGAAATGAGTTGAACTATGTGATCCCTATAGTCTTCTAGGTCAAAAACGAGACTTTCACAGGTCCGATAGGTTAGATAATATTGAAAAGGGACGAAGCAAGCAGCAGCGCTCGCGCAATGAAATCGCTTACTTAAAGAAAGACCTTACAGTTTTGGGCTTGCCTCCGGCCTCCTGGTGAACATTAGCAGAGGTGAGTTAGTGGCTATCCCGCTTATTCATTAGAGCGAGGATAGGGTGTTTAGCCGGCCTAGCCTCTCCGGTAATCCTAACGTTCAAGCAAAGGTCCTATCTAGGAAGGAAAGTCGTTAGCTTTAATTCAGAAGGCCTAAAACACTTTCTGGCTCTCAGGTAAGAAAGCCCTACTTGTTAATCGAAAAAGACGGGAATCCATAACTTGAAGATAGGAAAAAGACTACTTTCAGAGCAGTCAACTAGCTAGCCTTAAACCCCCAGCAAGCCATAGGGGTAGGCGGAAGACTTTCTCCTCTCGCTGCAAGAAAAGCCCTTTTCTCGATCTTGATTATATGCCGTAGTACCTACCCCTCACCTGCTTCAAAGGCTCACAATGCCCCTTCTTATTTAATAAGTTAGTTAGGACTTGCCTGCATCTCCCCATTCAATAGGCTAAGCAGCTAGCACCTTGCCGGTCTTGGTTTTGTCTCAGCAGAGTGCGTGGATGGGACGCCGGGGACGGTGCCCCTTCCTCTGTAGCCTAGCCCAAATCAGTCTAAAAGTTTGGGCTAAGCAAGTTTATATGCCTTCGCAGCCCCTACTTCAATTAAGGCAAGCTTTCGTTTATTAGTAAAGGTATTAGTAAAGGGGTCTTCTTAGCCTGAGCTTGCTGGCTAGCTCTATTGGGTTGGTGTTGGGTTAGCCCGTAGTTTCCTTCCTCTCCTTCTCTTTTTGGGCTCGCTTCTATCATCTCTAGTTTTTCGTCTACTTTTTTCATCTCCGCAATCATATACATATTCTTTCTAAAATCATATACATATTTAAGAGAAAGCATAGATCTTTAATAAGTTGGCTACGATTAGGCACTTCGGAAGCCGTTAACCAAAGCACCGGCTTTTGACGGAAGGAGTAGGAGGCTCAACTATGGTCTAAGCTACTAGAGTGAACGGCACATTTCGGCTTAAGTAGTTGTTTAATTCCTTGGTACCACAATCTAAGTTGCTTCTTAAGGCCGCTATCTAGCCTTGCCAGCTTGAGTGTTATGCTTAAGGAGCTTAGCTTGCCTAAGAGCTTATTAGAAGGAGTCAAAACTAGCTCGACAGCTAGGTGCTTTTTCGCGAGTATGTCTGTTGATGGCGCTGTGTCCTATCGGAAAGCAGCCCAACTCAATGTGTTACGCATTAGCGGCATTTGCTACATAATCCGCATAAGTTGTCAGATATTTTACTATAAGGTAAGTGAGAACTTCTTTCAAGAACGGATTCTTCAACATCTTTATGAAGTTGATTTTTTGCTGCTTCAATAGCCAGCTTTCCAGCAGGCGAGACAGATGCCGATTCTACCTCTGTCAACTACCTCTTGATTTTCTATTTTTTTCACTCCCATCAACGATTGCCACGTGAAAGCTCTAAGTCAATCAGTCAATCCAAGGTAGGAAGACGCTAGGAAAGGAAGGACAAGTCCGAGTTCAGTTCCAAGGAAAAGGAGAAAGGAGTCTGGCAGTTAGCAAGACCAAAGTCAAAGATGGTAGAAGTTCTATTCTCTTTCTCCAGTCCCAAAGCCCAGGCAAAGAAAGGGACAAAGGAAAAAGTCCCACTTTCAGACGAGACGAAGGAATACGGTCTTTGAAGGAGTCTTTTGGAAGCCCTGCAGAGGCAGAAGAAAGGAAGCCCTTGTTGACGTTTCGGACGAAAGGAGTCTGGAAGTTCTGGCAGTTAGGAGGGAAGCAGGTCTGGCAGAAAAAGAAAGTCCGAAAGTTCTCTTCTACTTACACAAAGATAAGGTTACACAAAGAAAGGAAGACCAAAGTCCAAGCTAGGAGTCTTAGGCAAAGGAGTCTTTCTTAGTCTTGCAGTTAGTCTGGCAGAAAGAAAGTCCCAGACGTCCCGAAGACGAGGAAGCCAGAAAGGAAGACGAGTTAGGAATAGGAAAAAAGGGTAGGACCCGGCAGAGCAGAAAGGAAAGGCAGACAAAGTCCCATCTTTGAAGTTTCTTTGAAGTCCGAGACTAAATACAAAAAAGGAAAAGTCCTAGACCAAGTCAATAGTCAATCCAAGGTACAAAGGGGCCAAGTACCAAGTCAATCCAAGCTAGGAATAGGGAAGGTAGGCAAAGAAGTACGAAAAGGAAAAGAGGAAAGGGCTTCCTTACTTATTACTTTTTTCTACTTATTTCTTAATTTACTTACCATTTCTCTCTCTTCTGACAATTATGACAATGACAGGGATCTCTCTGGGAATAAGGAAGGCAAAGTCCGAGAAGACCAATCTTTCCTTTGCCATTCATTTTGACCCTACTAAATAGAAATGGGTAGAGTGACTTTTGGGCCTAAGCGAAGAGCACTTCGGGCGGAAAGTCTGCCAGTTAGGAGTTCGAGTAAGGAAGGAAGAGGGAAGGAATCTTAGTAGAATCCCCTTCGAATTTCTATCCTTAGTCTTTTTCTGAAGCTCTTTTCTGAAGGGTATCCTTTTTTATGTCCTATTTATTCATTGGGGTATCCTGGATTCCCTTATCAGTTATCAGTACTTTAGCGAGGTGCTCTAATCCAAGCAAAAGAGTCTTTCCTTTCTTAGTCTTTCTGACTTAGTCGAAGGCGGAAAGGAAGCGGAGCAGAGTCCTCAGATCGTTTTCCTTCTCTCCAGAAGTTCGATCTGAGTGAGAATCTTAGAGAGCTTGACTTGAACCTGCGCAAGGCAAAAAGAGGAATTTCCAAAAGCCGATTTCCTAAGCCATGATCACGAGTACTTGCTTTTTGATTGACTGATTTCTGTCTCCGAGGAAGATCCATGCTCTTTGATCATGGTCAGAAAAGGGAAGAGTCTGAAAGGTCAATTCCAAGTTCGGAGTCTGGGAGTCCAAAGTCAGGAAAAAGTCCCAGAAGCGAAAGACAAGAGAATATTTCCCCGAAAGGTGAACCACATTTCTACCTGAAGCTTGTTAGCTTCAGAGAAGAACTAACTGGGACGTCGAGCAGCTTGCCTTTCTTTTACAAGAGAAAGAACAAGAGAAAGAAAGCCCATCCCTAAAAACTACCTAATAACTAATAAAGAAAGAAAAAAGAGAGAAGTGAGAGAGGGATGTGAAACGACTATTTTCAAGATTCGGAGAAATGAATCTCGTCGAGAAAGCACCTATCTGATAAAGAAGGAAAGAAAAATCCCCTCCTTTTTCGTGCACCCAAGCCAAGAGTCCATTGGTCATGGTCCAACAACTCATGTATATCTTTCTTTCCATTCTTGTTAGGAAGCTCTTTGCAGGCATGGAACTTTTGAGATTATTGGACTTTTTCTTTCTTCTCCTTTTTCTTTTCTTCTGTCTTCTTGCTTCACAAGTGTTCCTCCGCGCTGGACTCCCTGGGATCGGGGGGACCACTTCCCTGTAGCCTACCTCATTTCACGTTCGTTCGAAAGCTACTGTTCCGAGGGTTCCCTTGTCGCTCTAGCATTTGGTTTGTGAGGGGAGATTCGAAATCGAAATATAGAGATCCTTTTTTCCTAGCAAGAATACCTATTTCAAGCTCTGTCGATTTGAAAATGAAAAGCGAGAAGGTGGTCTCCAGGCAAGGGTAACCGTGTAGGCGGCTGGGGTTCGACCTACTAGCGGAGCGGGGAAATGACAAGGTGTCTGACGTCCCAAGTCTTTCTTTTCTTATTTTTCCTTTCATGCGGAAGGATGTATCTACCATCCGGGCATCGGTCGGACACTGACTCCAATCTATCTTTCTTGTCTTTTTTGCCGACCAGGCCTCCTCGGCCTAGCTTTTTTCTTCTTTTTCTTCTTCGATCAGAAGTTCTTTCTAGGACTGGGACTTGCTTTCTGCATCTCCGATTTCCCCACTCAGGGCCTTGTCCGGAGGTAGTCTTTTGATAGAATCAATGTAGGAAGTGTAGGAAGTTCCTTCTATTCAGTTGGAGAATGGCCACTCAACTGCATATACGTAATTCCTTCAGACACTTTTTGTCTTTCTTTTTCTTCAATCCAATCTTCACTCCTCTTGCCTGCTTCCTCGGATCCGCAAGTATGCTTGCTTGCATTTTTCCTCCTTTCCTTCTCTTTTACGACGAGCTCCTCGGATCTCTTTTGTAAAGAGTCAAAGAAAGGAACTGCTTCCCTATCCATCTAGATTCTAGTATAGCGACGATGCCTCACTATGAAGAAGCGAATCATCATCCGTGCAATGACTAAGCAATCGTATGAATCTAAAGCGATCCCTAAGAATAGTTCTCAAATATCTGAGCAGGCAGAAAAGGCTTGAGTGAGCAGAGCGGAGATGAGCAAAAACTACTAGAAGTAGATAGAAGTAAGTAGAGTTCACTGCACCGTCGAGCTAAACCAAGAAATGACAGATGAGATGTTTGCACGACCTCTCTTGGAACTTGGAAATAGCTAGTTGGGGCATTACTTTTCTTTCACCTCCTTTTCCTTTTCTTCTTTATCCATCCAAGCATTGAGCTGAAAGGAGAGGCTGCGAAGCTTAACACCTTAGAGGTACTTGTTCCAGAAGAAGCGAAGCGTAAAAAGTCTCTTTTGGTCAGTTGACTTTCTTACACTTGGATTGCTTTGTATGCTTCCTGCTCGAAGCACTTTGTCCTACCCTTCCTACAGTTACTCGCAAAATTGATCTTTGGCACGCGCACGCAGACTCATTCTTCTATGTCCCTGAAGCTTCAGGAGCATATCTTTCAGATGAGAACTGGAGAAAGACCAAGTGCTTTTCCTTATCCTTACCCAAGGAAAAATGGATTCCTTCTTTATTTTCCCCGGATTGAATGATTTCCACTCTAATTGGACTTAGTATCTGTACGTTTACTTGAGAAGGTGAATATAAGGCAATTCCGTCTTTGAAGTTTCGGAGTAGTTGAGGAAAAAGAAAAAAAGATAGAGTAATTCCTTGAATAAATGGGAGATATCTTTTGAGCCGGCAAGAGATAGGCTTCTTGCCTCTTCAAATACTGAAGTAGTACTGAGAATAAAAGGAGCCAAACCAACCCTAAACTCCCAGTTATCGGGAAAGAAAGAAGCACCAGTTTCGAGCTGTTCTATCGGCGTTTTTATTTTAGTAGGAGGCTAGACCTAGCTTGACTCCCATAGAGTGATTCTCCTCTCTTTCGATTGCTTTATTTAATCGTGTCGTGTTTAGATAAATAGTACAAGAGGTCTACTCACACGGCCGATGTGAACTCCTATTTCATCTCACCTTGTTGTTTCCGGATTTGATGATGTGACGAGCATTCGAAAGGAGAACGTCATGTGTATAATCAAGCACCTCCAGTATCTCAATTAGAAAGAGAAGGCTTGCTTGAGAATGGCTATACGCAGATTCATCACTGAAAAGGAAGGTCGAAGCTCGGTCCGGCGGAAGAAAAGAATTAGCGAATCACGAGTCAGGGACAATCGAAGGCTCGGAGGGTGTAGGGACAACTATTGAGTATCAAGAGTGGGGCTACCCCAACCAGTGAGCCCTTCGCGACAAGGGTACATAAGAGTAATAGAATGCGTCTGCTTTTCACAGACGATGCTGGTATTCGTAAGTAATCCGGCTACTAGTCCTTGTCTTCGCTTTTCAAGAGATTTGCCATTCAATTGATTACAGCTAATATCATATCTAAGAAGTAAGAATGACTCCAAGACTGCCTGTGGACACAGGGCGTCACGTTCAATTAATTTGTCTATACCTCAAAGTTCATTGGACGTTGGGCTTTATAAGGCCATTGATCACGCGTAAACCACTACTGCGTTAATTCCCAGTATGCTTCCATCAAAGTGGAAATGGATCTTGCCAGTGAGGCGTCTGTCTAATGCCTTCTTCGTCTTCTTGGGACGGTCTTTCTACAGAGTAGGTTGTGGCTCCTGTGATAGAGAATTTTTTTCAGTGTTGAGGGCGTTTCACAGGTTCCTTTATATGCTTAGCATACAGAGATTAAATGGAAGACCCTTCCTAACACCCTAAACTTACCTAATCGATTGAAACCTGTATTGATAGTTGAGCTATCTCAATATCTTCCTCTTTTTAGCCTCGCATCCCAGCGCTTCTCGCCATATTTCCGATTCTTATGTGGACTTTTTTTCTTGCTCATAACTAAATCGATCGAGCAGTACCGCACGGGAGCACCCCAATAAAGATATTTAGTATTGACTTACCACATTCACATTTCCTTTCTCTACTGAGCCTGCTAGCTGCTTGGAGGGCGGGTGACGAGGACACTACCTCAACGAAGACAGCCGGGTCGGGAGGAATGGGAAGACTAAAGGAAAACCTCGATAACGGACAAGAGCTCTTTAAAATAGAAAGATAAAATAAAGAAGGAAAGGGGTCAGGATGTCCGTACGGCTCCGAGTGAGGAAAAAACCTTAATCCTAGTTCGTCACTCTTTTTAGAAGTCAAAGTGAAATCGGTAAGCGTCCCAGCATGGGTTAATCTAATTTTGACTTGCTTGGCCGTTAACGACTAAAAGTTAGGTCAGGTAAGCCTACCACTTTTTTCCGCGAGCACGGCAAGCCCCGGTCACTTTTCATAGTAGCCGGGCCCAACGATAAGAACTCCTTTTGTATTTAGGAAAGGAATCCTATGAAATAGAAAAGGTAAAATACCAGCGGGAGAGATCTCTATCTTACAATAGATAAATGTTCGTCATGCCCTGAAATCATCGTTTTAAGCCGCGGATTTCTTTCTATTTTTTCTCTGACGGTCGATCGATATATCGCACGTAAACGTCCATAGAATGGATTTACCTCGCTCGTAGGTCTCCTCTTTATCGGGTAGCTGAACATGCTACTAAAAGTACTACACAGCCTGTGGGACTTGATGGGAGTACAGAGCCTTCACCATTCCTAATTCATCTTCACCCGCCCCCAACATACAGTATCCGTTTTTCCGAGTCTACTCCTATGCTTTATCCTCATGAAAACCAAGTGCAGGGCCAAAAAGGAAAAGCGCCAGATGACAGAACAGATGCTTCTATGCCTGACAAAATGTGGATTTTTTGCAGGAGACTCCAGTGGGAGATTTAGACATGGAGCTTGCCCATAACTCTTGAGCTCATTAGCTTAAGTAAGGTCGTGTGTTCCATACTTACTTGACTATATTTCCCTTATGATTAATATCATTACTTGGGGTATAAGAAAAAGGAAGTTTGTTCAAGTTGCGTTGGATTTACGTATGCTTCATGACTTGTCAGCTCTTTTGGTAGTGGAATTGGTGGTTCTCTGGCTACACGTACCATTAGACGGATTGGGTCTCATCGTATTGAATCTTTGGGCTTCTCTTGAAGCATTTTTGTGCTTTGGAATGACTCAAGAATTTCCATCTCTCCATTTTTTCATCATCCTCCGTTTATTCATATTTACCTATAGCATCTGGCTCTTCCTCTGGCCTATTCGTGGTCAGTTTTCCCCGCTATTACTGCATTCCTTGCTTCAAAGCTTATTCTCTAACAGTCCTATACTTCGGAATCGAACTTAAACAGCCTTGTTCTACGCTCCATACCTAGTTCGGTTACTGGTTCTAAAACCTAGCTGATGATTATAAAGACCCGGGATAAAGTTCCTCCTATAGCAGGGACTATGAGCGCAGTTGTCAGGCTTATTTCCACGGTGATCTCTCTATTCTTTTCAAATATCTCCAACGATAAAACCAGCTACTGCTATTGCTACTCTTTCTACTTTTTATGGTATGGAGATGACTTATAAAGTCTTTGGGATTACCTGAGTCAGCATGGGTGGGGAAAGCTGCCGAGATAAAGAGAAAATCCGCTGGGAGAAAAAATCTCAAGTTATAATAGTTGAAGAAGAGTATCAGCGTAGGAATATAAGTAGAGAAAAAGGGAATGCGTCAGTCAAAAGGAGCGTATAGCATAATTAAGTCCCGTAGCGGTAATGCGAGCTACGAGCGTAGTTGCTTAGCTGGATAGGGATCGGATCCAGGTCCCAGGTCCAATTGCTGACTTGCTTACGAAGAAAAAGAATGGAAGTCATAATTCCAATCTTGTCTTGAAGCCGTACGTAGTCAAGTAGTAAACTCGTAATGGATTCAAGATTCATTCTCTACTTAACCAGACCAGACAGAAAGATATTTCAATTTCAGGGCTAGTCTTTCTATTGGCTGGAGCCCTCTTCTCTTAATATAAAGTGAAACGATTGGCTGTTCATCCTTAAGTTTTAGTGTCAGTCCACAAAGAAAGAAGATAAGAGGCAAACCTTCATCACTTCTATCAAAGGGGAAATGAATAGGCAGAGCTATTCTCATACTCTGAGATAGCCTTCATGTCCGATCCCTCTTTCGTTGCACTGAACCAACGCAGATAATGCCAGTATCCAGTAGTCGGCGAACTCGCACTAAAACGTCATATTCTAAAATATCGGGATTGCTTCAAGGGCAGAAGCCGGAAGAGTGAATTCAGCTGTGACATGGTCAGTGGAATATTCCCTCTGACAAGTAGGGGAAGCTATATAGATTTAGTGAATCAAATCATGGAAGAAGACTTGCGCGACCTTGTATGGATAGGATCTAATCTACTATGCAGATGGAACCCGCCCACGGGGCATTCAAATCTTCTATTTGCTTCAAGCATTTCTTCCCGAACCTAACCGTATCCAAGCCCAGAGAGTACTCCCCCTTCTGCCTCCTATGAACGACAAAATAAAGCGTATAACATCTTTATGGAAATTCTTTTAACCTTGTTAAGGAAAGTCAAGAGGCTAACTCGACTAGGACTTTTCTTTGTAAAAAGATTCAACATGCCTTCGCTTCAACTACTGGATAGCTGTTCTGTAAATCATGCTTTCAAAATAGGTGGGTGAAACTCCTCTTTAAAAGGCTCAGATGAAACTAAAAATCCAGTCTGTTAATACTGGAGTTAGATGTTCTAAGCTACGATGACTCCTCCTCCATTCCCCATCTCCCTCCTTGGCATTCCAACTGGGGCTATTGCCTGGATTCACGGAGAATCTAAAAAAGGTGACAGCCCTTTCAACGGAAACTGAAGCCCACTGGATCAATCGATCCTGTTTACTAAGGTGCTCACCTAGCCAATCTTTACGAAAACTACTAATACAGTAAGTAGGCATTTCTCTTTATACTAGCCACGCTTCCGCACATGCCACACTTAGCTGAAAGTTTGGTTTGTAGTCTTATGCTCATTCTCCTTTATTCTTCTTTTGCTTACCTTTACGCTCGTGGGAAACAAAGAGATTCTCTTCAAAATCCTTTTTTTGTTGTAGTCAACACGTTGGGCGTTTGGCTCGAAAGGTTGATCTGACGCATGAGGCCGTTCAAACAAAAAGGGATTGTGCCCCCCCTCCCTTGGAGCCGAAGTGGATTCCTCATTCCTGTTCGGCCCTTGGTTTATGTTCGTCCCTTCCGCCGGTGCTGGCGCCTGCGGCCTTTGGTCGAGGGCCGCCCATATATCATCTTGGGGCACGCTGTCCACTGAGGTTGATGGTCCGGAAGCTCCCGTAGCCCCCCCCGAAGGAGCCATCATCTTAGCCAGCTCGGGATCCAAAATAGTAAAAACTATTGCTATAACCAGCCCTCCACCACACCACCCGAGTCTACTAAAAAGAAAGTGGAGAGATGAAAGTGTGGGTGCCCACAGTGGCGACTCCACTGGGGATAGAAAAGGTAGACTCCAATGTGTCGATGGTAGGCTTCATGCTATGCTGGTATGCTTGATGATAGTCAACATGCTTAATCGGTATCGGTCTTGTTCAAATGCTTTTTTATCCAGGTGGTTTCTTACCCCATTCCTTCTCCAAGGAAGTTTCTTGTCTGTACGAACGGAATGAGTTTCACTTAGTGAAACGAATCGCTCGAAGAGCAAAGATACGTAGGTTTGAGATACAACTAGAGTAGTATTCGTTCACTCCAAGAAAAAAACTTCTATTCCGTTAGTTCGTATCTCCAGCTTCTCAAATCTTTTAGTGAAACGACTCAATCTATACGAAAGTGAGAACTATCTCAAGTGCCAGATATGAATGAAATGGCCAGGCAACTAAGTTTTGGCTGGATACTTGGCTCGATGGTGTCCCTCTCATTGAGTCAGCTCTTGTGCCAATAAGCGAAGAATAGCAACAATAAAGACTCTCTTGCTCCTTTCGAAGCAGATATTCGTACGTCCATTGGGTTACTTGAGGGTGGCACTGGTTTCGGCTTTCCTTTTGATTAGAAGGGATAACTCTTAAGCCTTAGGCTAGCAAGGTAAGGCGATAAAGAAAGAAAGCTATGGGGAAAGATCCCAGACCTGGCTCGCTCCACTGGACTTTTAAGCTTCTCCACTAATGGTTGATTTGACGGGTAGATTTCATCTGGTCAGACAAAAGTTGAAGAATCGGGCATGTAAGACAGATAGATTAGGCTCACAGGCCTAAGAGAGGCAACTTCTTCCATTGATCCGAACTCACCAAACCCTATTTCTCCGGAACTGATACACTGAAGGATCAGTACAGTCAGGCTGAGTCGCTTGATGAGCTCCTGAAGTCGAAAAGAAAGATAATAGCAGGCAGTGCACCTTTGCCTTCGGTCAGCATACTCCAAGGTGAGTATCATTCCCAACCTCCATTGTTATAGCTTTGAAGCCTATAGCTGACGTACCAGTACCAGACCGGTTTTCGTCTTACGTAGAAAGTCTCTGTCTCGTCTTTCTTGCTCTTCGCCAACCCCTTTCCTTCTTACCAAGCTTAGTTCGATATTGAATACCTTATTGACTTTGAGACTACTACTAGCAACGAAGAAAGAAGAACTCAGTAGCAACTCTTCACTTCGGAGCAAACTACCCGGGATAACGACCAAAAAGAAGGGCTGCTTTCACTCGGCAACAAACCTTAGAAAGACGCTCTTGCAGCGGGTCAAGCCTGCTCATGAATGGGACTATTAGGGTTGTGGTATTCTAATGAGTTCCAGAACAAAAGGAAGCTCCTTAGCTCAAGCACTAAGTCTTCGACTCCTTAGTTTCGGATGTTCTATTAGAGTTAGAAAGAGAGATGATCAAAGATCTTACTAGCTCATACAAGGAGAGAGCAGGCAAAAGTAAGGGCTCGCCACCTGAACAGTTTTAGCTCTATCATAATAGCTAAAAGAGTCGAAAGAAGAATACAGAGTGCTGCGGGAACGTTTGACCTTAATTGATTTCAGAGTGAGAACATAAGGGAAATATGTTTTGATAGGAATAAATAAGCTGTGCTATGACTTTTGACCTATTCTTACTTACGATATTTCGAGTTGGATGAAAACAGCGCCCCTAAAAGTAAGCGTTGGAAACGCCACATGTTGGTGATGTTCTTACCAAAGGGTCTTTCCCCTCCTTGACTGAGCAATCTAACCGTTAGGCACGAGGGCGCCTTTCCCGCTCTTAGTCTAGACCCGAACTGAAACTGTCGTTACACTCTTCTTTCTATCCCGGACCCTTCAAACGTTGGTTCGGCCTCTCTTCTCAAGGGCAGGGTTGTGGATCCCAAGTTGTGAAACTATCTCAAATAGGCTTCACTTGCCTGACTTCTTTCGCTTCATCTTTCTCTTCGTCAAGTAGCGTCACGTAGATGTGCTCCGCTTCGGGGAGTGACAAAAGAGTGTCTGATGATTCCCCCAATCTTGTACCGCTGTCAGTCGTTGCATCTCGCTCTACTGAATGACTGGGCTTATTCTCGGGTGGACTACTAAAAGAAAAGGTAAGGTTTGTGGGTCAGTTCTTAAGGAAATTAGAAAGAAACCTATATAAAGTATAAAGATGTAATTGACTTTCACTTTACCTTTTTGTTAAAAATACGGCTTTCACCACCTGATATACACGAATCAGGTGTCGGCGGGTTGGGTTGGTTGAAAAAGGACGTGATTCATGCCATTGCTGGATCCACACTACCAGCATTCCTCCCGGTGGGAGAACACATACACACCTATTTGTATCGACCGGATCTAAACCCCCATATGAAGCCCCGGTTGTGCGGAAAATACCTACTTCTGAGTTGGTTATATCCATCTCTCTTGCCTTTTTGAACCAAACTCTCTTTATCACATTACATAGGATAATAGAAGATTCCTATTTATATGCAACATTTCGGGAGTGATTCGTAACATCCATTCGTTATATAGAAGAAAATGGAATATATAACGAATAAAAGTAGGCGGCTTGTGAGCTTGCCCCTTCGCCTCGTTTGAATAAGAAAGGTATCCTTATTTCGATCCATTTCATTATCGTCACACTTGCGACTTGACTAAGCCCCGTTTTCTGCTTTCAAGCCGGAGTGGCATATCCAATGAATGGCGAAAACAGGCTAATAAAGTAAAGGCTGAACCGAGTGGCTGGAAACCTGCTAGCCCGACTTATTCTTTATCTCTTTCCCCTCGTAACCTTGGTAGGCTATTAGCTTTTTCATGCTAATCCTCTTTCTTAAGGTAAGCGCTTGACCCCATTCGTTGATCAGGGCTGGGAACAACAACAGGAATAGAAAGCTGATCGGGTGCGACTGGCAGCGGGTTAGCTAGGTATCCTGGATCGTAGTTCAGGGATGGATAGGTAGTTCCTACTTCGATTTCCCAATCAGCCATTCGATCGAAAGGTTTTCCTCAATAAAAGGGCTTTATCTTTCTAGAAAAGCTACTATTTTCCCGAAAAGACGTAGTTTGATAGTGACAGTGAGGGCCATTCCGTGGTCTATAAATTTCTATTTTTTTCATACAGGGGTAGCCATCGTATCGTAGGAGTACTAGCTATTTGGCCTTCCCCCCCCCCCCAGGCGATCCGACCGAGAAAGAAAGGACCAATGCCATGAGAACTAGAGAACTGGGATGAATGGCTGTGCTACTAAGTTAAGTAAAAGGGCTTGATGAATGTGCCACCTATATTCGATGGACGGAAACGGACCCTGCCCACTCGAATTCTCAGCCATCCCACAAGACCGAACCAACCAATCCTTGCCATAGGAAGTTGCTTCATTCAGACCACCCTTTGCGCTAACGCGATGTCGTTTTATGGTTGACGAAAGAGGTGCCGCTTTGCTTCCTTCTTTCTTGTGTTCTGACATCGGCCTGTAGTTAGCCTTCTCTCTCTGTTTGAAGTATTCCGTTAGCGGTAGTGTCTCGATGGGCGACCTCAGCCGGGTCTACGTTTGCTCAGTACGCCCCTTCCATCCCGGGAGCAGTAGAGTGTATTTCATCTCCTAACCAGCCTCTTTTTGAAAACATATCCTTCTTCTCTTTCCGGTGCTATCAAGATCAGGAGAGAGGCTTTACGCAAGAAAGAATAGTTCGCCTAGTCTAACTCTTAAGTCGGAACTAGAGGCAATGAATATTGGAAGGAGTAATGTTTCTTACCTGGAATTGAACTGTAAGAGAACCAATCTATTGTCTTCGAATAGTCTTTGTATGCCTTTCCAAAGCCAGTTAAGAGATCAGCCTTCGTGGACAATAGGCCTCGAGCTGGTAGTAGCGGCAAGGGAGGAGTGAATACCCGCTTAGCCCCTTTTTTTATGGCTTACCTTTGTGACCCAATGAAAACGAGGAGAAGAAGAACAGGCTGCTGACTTTGGCTCCTAAATCAGTTAACCGGCACTCATCCCCTGCTTGGCTACTTGACACCTTGATTAGGCTTTTCTATTCTTCGCAGAGAAAACGAAATGCTTTGGTCACGACAAAAAGTGAAGAAAAGCATTTTTCTTTGTTCGCATCCTTACTTTCCTCTCCAATTGGGGTCCTACATCCCCAGCCCCAGTAGCATTCAAAACTAGGCGCCCCCCTTCCCTCTCTTATTAGTAAGGATTTCCGACAGAAGATAAGGTAGAGGGTGGACGTAGTTCAGAGACCTTAAGCCACTCGACTCGACCAACCTTTCGCTTTCCTTAACTGACACAATCAGTATGAGGATTGGTTTGTCTAGCCAAATCGGTATACCTACTGCGAAAGCAACCCCAACTATTCAATGGTTGGCCAGGGCTGGTTTGCTCGTATGGTAGGGAAGAGATCGATTAACGAGTTATGGCATCTGGTAAAAGGACTTCGAGGTAGCTAATTCGGCTCTTAAGCCCGGAACCCTACTAACTAATTCCAAAGTACCTTCCCCGGGGAATAAATATCTATTTTCACTTCCTCGACCTCAGGTTCGTTCTTGTCAGCGGGCCGGGTGCGCGGGAGTTTATGTTGGGGCGGGGAGTGCTTTTTCTGTTGATGTTGGTTATTCCTATCTGGTTGATTGATTCACTTATTTTCTTAGTCAAGTCGTTATAGAAAAGACATTGGTTGGGCTAAGCCCTGTCACCCTCAAACAAGAACTGAACACGGTCACGAGGTCCAACTCATGGGACTGAACACTTAGCGGGATGCATCTCGGATCTCCATCAACGAAAATAAATCTTATCAGAAGTATGTGGTTTGGGAGAGAATTGTCTCACAGAACCTACGTTCAATCTCTTTACTTAGGGAATTTATTGGTGACCTAGCCCCAACACTTCAGTATCGGCTTTGGATGGCGAATGAGCCTTCGGATCTTGTACTTTTTCTCTTTTTCAACTATTCCCGGAAATCTAACTGCTCCAGTGAAGTACTAAATTGAAAATCCTATTCGTAAGGGCGTTTGAAACTATTTCACCTAAGTGAAAGGTAGCGAGCGGATAGACACACAAGTTAGGAACAGAGTTGGCTTGGTAGCTTTGGGCAATGAAGCTAGGAGTTGTTGATGTCACCTCAGACTTCTCTTTAGCCGGGGACTAGCTACTTGCCTTAGCTAGAGAATGTACGGGTCCCGTAACAACGGTTGCAGGAGCAGTCGCAGATCGTTTCGAACTTAAAACTACAGTTAGTTACAGTTAGTTCCGGTCGAAGATCAAGCTTAGAACTTCCGGCAAAGAACTACACCAGAAGGACTGAAATCCGTTCGGGAGTCTCTTACGAGACACCATTCACCCCACGGGAACACCCACTTCTTGGCACGACACGAACAAGCAAAACTCCCACCCTCCCTGAATCCGCCCGTGCCCTTATAACAAATAAACTATTGAGTAAGTCTTTTCCCGAACGAAGAGTTGACATTGAATTATGAGTCTTCCGTTTACCATAGGCTTATAGAGTTTCAAAGTGTCGGCGAATCGGATGATTTCCTCCGTTCCTCGCCAAACATCCTTCCCGTAAGGCTTAGTAGCGGAAGGGGCATTATTGTACTTTTGTATTGCTAGTGGACTGACTAAGTCCGCTTGAAAGGACTTGCTGAATGCGACAGCAAAGCGAAGGGCTGATAAACTTCTCTTTTCTTCTTTCCTTGGATTAGGCACTCCCATCCCCCATATGGGGCTTAGAATGTTACCGGTACTGACGATATTAGCCTCTGTGAAGGAGGCTCCTACTAGCTATATTAATCACTGTAAATAGGACTGCTTGAAAGGCTCAAAAGTGGAGTGACTACGCTTGACCTTTTTCATTAATGTCTCGGAAAAGACCTAAAGATTGCTGTAAAAGATCAAATAGATTCAAGTTATAGAATTCTATTCTCTATTGGAAAGCAAAAGCGTATTTGCTTTCTTACTTGCTGACTTAAGGGATGTTTTCTCCCCGATCGGTGAAGAGTATTCGGCCTAAAAGACAAGGGCAACCGAAGCAGAATAGATTACCAAATGGAATGACTGAGCGCAGGGGGATATCCGACTTGCAACCTAGGACCTAAATGAAACTCACCCCGCAGGAAAGGACTTGACTGAATTGCTTGCATGGGAAGACCGAGGGCAAGATCCTTCATGGCCATAGAAAGAGAAGGGGAAGATTGAACTTGAGATTCATGTAAATCCGCCTTTTCGGCAGCCGCGGGCGGAGTTCCTTTTAAGAGTTCCATTACGGGATTAAGCCTTTATAAGGCTGGGGAAGGTGCTTTTATTTAAGTCTTTCTATCGCTTGCCTGTAGCGTCACGCGGCGTAGCCCTAAACTCTTCACACCGGGAATTCTCTAAACAGTCGTAAGTCCGGTCTTTAGAACCGATGGCTGGGAAGGTTTGATTGTTTAGCAGCCCTAGCAGATTCGGTTTTAGCAACACATGCTGACGCTGCATCGACGCAGGGCTCTTGTTTATCCGCCTTGGCTAATGACAGAGTTTTGGCGGAATGAAATAAGAAAGTTTTCTCTTTCTTTACAAGTAGCCTCTTTTCCGCTTTCAAGCTGAGGGGAAGAGTTTTCTTTCTTGAAAGGATTTTGAGGTTCACGCTTGTTAGCCTTTCACCGAACTCGATCCCATCTCAGGTGGTATCCTTACCTGTCGTTTAGCAGCCTTTCTTCTTTGTTAGCCTCCGCTGCATGGCCTATTTTAGCTGCGGGCCCCTTCTCAGCAAATGAACAAGAACGCGCCTAACGGTAACAATGTGGGGCGCATCCCTTTAACGCTGAGCTAGCCTACTGGAACTCCAAACTAAGAGGTAGGAGTGTAACGTAGTGAAATGAACGCGTTAAACAAAACCAAAGGCTTTTGGTTAAACTTTCTTCCTTTGCTTTCGCTCATTTCTCAGACGAGGAAACTTGAAACTCATTCCTTCCTTATCGGGATGGATATCGCAACCTTCAACACGACGAACAGATGCTTCATTCCCTGCCTTGGGAACCCATCCTATGAGAGGTAGTCATCAACCATAACGATTGACTACATACAGGAGGGGAATAGCTACCTTTTCTGGCCTTAGCCTGTCTAATGGGTTGGGTGGCTGGATAAATGAATCTTTCCTACCAGGAGCTTGAGAATCGGAATCATATGTTGCAATTCCTAATGGGATTGAATAGCACTTATGACACTACACGAGGTCAGATTCTGTCCATGGATCCTTTTCCCTCTGTCAATCGAGCTTACTACATTCTGAAGCAATTGGAGAAGCAGCGGCAAGTTACTGATTGAGTATAAAGCATGACATGGAAGCCTTGGCTGTGAACAAAACGTCAGCTTTCGAGTGGAAATGTTCCTATTCTTTCGGTAAACTCAGGGCATGTGCTTCTTGCGCTATGGTATGTCATGAATGGAGGGATGGTGTGCCAGCAATGAATCCTGCTCTCGCCCTGCTCACCACTCCGATTCCTCTGTTGAGCCTTTCCCCGCTTCCCTATTAAGTCCCTGCTTTATTGTCCTTGCCCTGAAATGCTATGACAGGCTGGGACTCCCAAATTCCATGGTCTGCAAGCTGCTTGGCATTCTGCCCCCCTCTCGTCTAGTTGCTCAGGAGAATCAATGCTCTCAGCTGAAAGAGGGCTTTTAATACCTTTTCTGTAAAGATAGCTTTCGTTTGGTACACTCTCAGCTTCCCAAGGCCAGAGGTACGAATTGACTAATGCGCTTAGTTGCTTCTGACCAAGAAGAAGGGTTAAGTGAAAGCATCCGAGGGCATCTGATGTAGCTAAAGGATAGGCTGCTGGTAAGACCAATAGTCTCAACACTCCAGTTCTATGCCTGAATGGACCAACATGGGGAAAGACAGGGAAGGAATGTGGACGAGAGAAGAACGTCTTCAGATTGAAGGCGATCTAATCAAGAACCTCGCCATGTGAGAGCCGGGTTGAAGTAGGGGCAGCGAAGTATACTGCGACGTAGCTCCATATAATAGAAAAAATAGGTTCGATTGAAGGGGTGTGACAGTCCTACTAGATAGCAAGACTAGGGCTTGAACAGACAAAGCAAAGCATATTCAACGATTTGATCCCAAGGGGAGAAAGCGTCACGTAAGACAGAAGAGAGAGCTACCCTGCATACCTTCAGGTTGGGATACTCACGAGCCGGGTTCGAAGTCTCGTACACGCCGGACTGCTTGACGGCCTAATCAGGGATTAAGTCCATTCTCTGTACCGATAATAGTGGTTGCTTTTAGCCGGGAATTAGGCAGAAGTTCGGTTAGCTGGACCGAAATCACTGTTAGTCAGAGACATTGTTTTTTTGTTTGCCCCTTGACTCTTTCTATTGAAAGACTCGAGAGTCGTTGGGTTCAGTCAGGGGAAAGCTTTCATAATCACTTAACGTCTTAGCGGCAGAACTTCACTCGTTGGTTCAAGAAAAAGAGTACTTTTTATTCGTAAATAATACGTAGTTCTTCGTGTCGTGGTGGAAGCCATTCAATCGTCATCTGATAGAGGAAAAGTGAATCTGTCCCTTTCAATTAAAGAGGATAAGAAGAAAGATAAAAGAGCTTTGCCATAAAGGCTACGTACGCGAGAGGGGGCGAGCGAATGAATTCGATTCAATCCAAAGAAAGGGTAGGGATCTATAGTCCGAGAAGATATTCCGGAAAAATTCTTCTAGGCCCATGGAAGAGAAGAAAATGACCCAGGAAGGTTAGGTGGGTGGGGAAGGCTAAGCAAGAATCTCGTAGGGAATTTTCTAACAATCACCAACGGGCTTCCTTTCTATCAAGCCAAGAAGTCCCATTTCTGACTAGCTCGCATATCCTGGTTCTCAAAATCCCCCGTCCGCAGACTCATTCGATGCGGAGTCACTCGCTGAATAAAGTGCGAATTGTTGTCAACGTCCGCACCTAAATCTGTTGATCCAGAAAGACCAAGGATAGAAGATACTGCTCCCTTTGAACATCAGTATGAAAATTACACAATGGATGAGTTCTTCCATAGGGTAGTCCTAACGCCAGATTCATAACATAATCAGGCTGGCTTCGGCTCCATCAATGAATTAGAAAACCCTATAATTGCTATTCTTAAAAACCTCAAAGACCATATGGATCTGCTCGATTCAATTTCTGCTTGTATACCGACTTCCTCTATCTTTTTTTCTTCATCCACATATCCATACGATTGACTCCTTAGTATAGTAGACTGAACACTAACCCAATGAAGAAATGCTTAACTCATGCCGATGGAACTTCTGTATTTCACTCAATTGCCTTACTGGCAATTACTGACATAGGGCCATCTATTAGTGTTTTAGTACGTACTGGAAATATAGTGAAATGAAAAGGTAATTTCTCACTGATAAACCGGAAAAAAAGACAGTTGTCAGGAGTCATCCTGTTCGATGCGGCCTCTCATTCCAACATGGAATCACTAAGTAAACTTCCTGTTGGAGTCAGAGGGTAAGGGGAACAGGTGGGTGGCCCCTTACGCCCTTACGGGCTTTTAATGCAAGCTTTATAAGAGGAAACGTAATTCGTATGGTATTTATTTAAATAAAAATTAGATAACTACTGTGTGGGTAGAACACCTACCTAAAAGCATAGAAAGCTCTCACGTACGAAATAGACTCTATCAGACTTGGAATCTCTTACCTATTCAGTTAATTCGATTTCACAGTAATTATCTTCTCAGAAAAAGACTGGTAATTGAATTACTACTTTTAGTTTAGTAAAGATTCTGCAGAATTTAGAAGTCTGATAGAGAAATATCTTTACGAGTCAGGGCTAGCTACATGGAAAGAGAAGACGAATAGCTGGAGGTAATCTTTATTCAAGAACAGACTTAGCGTGCTTCCTCAGAAAGAAGTGCTCGCAAGGAACTTCAGTCATCCATTCCCAACATGCAAGTTTTAAGTGAACGTTATTTCTCTGTCTTGGATATTTTAACGATAAAAATAGCATCTCTTCTGAGAAGTTGGGAGGAGCAAGCGGGGACGAGACTCAAATGGATAAGTTTAATTAAGAAGGTCATTAACGATTGCAACTTCAGGGACTTGGGTATCATGGCATACCTTTTACTTGGTGTAAGAGAAGGGAGGGTGTGGAGTCCGAGAAAGACTTGATCGAGCCTTAGCGTCTGTTGATTGGTCTTCCAGGTTCCTTATTGTTAGAGTGAGAAAGCTCATTTCGTCTGTCTCTGCATCCTGCTGACCGCTTCTTGCTATGGGAGTGCCCGCATCTTGCTGTTATATAGAATCTCATACTCGAAGACTCACATTTTTAGATCCCTCCGTGTCAACATTGTCAATGTTAAAGTTCTTTTTCTTATGGAATCGAATTACCTACGAAGTTTGAGGGGTTCAGACGATTGGATTCGTTCTCCATTTCAGAGAGCTGGGCATGGGAAAATTCTATTCCTATATGATTTCCTGCTCAAGTTCCCTCTATTATTGAGCTGTCATCCGCCTTAGCAGGTCGCGCTCTCTTCTATAAACGTATGCCAGCAGAACGGCTTTCTTAAGTCGAGTTTACAGCAAGTAGGCTTGACCTTATAGTTATAGCAAAAGACAAAGATTTGGTCTCAAGGTTTGCTAAAAGAAAGAAAGATTGGAAAGAATTAGAGCCTGCACTAGCTAATAAAAGAGAGGGAAAGACGTGAAAGCAAGCCTAAAGCGTCTGTAGTCCTATCAGGCATGAACTAAAACGGGGAATGGTCTAAAAAAAAGGGCTGTTAGAAGGCGTCGTCAGGGCCTCTTTTCTTAAGGTCATAACCCTTAGTAGAATGAATAGGAGAACTATATTCGTCTATATAGGCTGAAGATAATAGGTCATAGAGACGAAAGACGGATAGTGATAAGGACTAGCTTTATCATAGTTAGATCGTTCAATAGCCCTATTTCTTCTTTCTTCTTTTATTCTCTTAAAGTAATGTGTTCAAGGCCAATCGAATTTTCTTGTTAAAGTCAAAACGCGCTTTCTTTCTATACGAGAAGAATCGTTCTCTATCAGATATTTGTTCTCGCTCCCGAAAGGGTACGCCCACAGATCGTGCAGACCGGGAACAGATCGAGACGGGAAAGCAAACGAGCGTCAAATCCCTACTTCTATAAAAAGTTCATCAGAAAAGGCTCTTTAGACTCCGTCTTAGGCGCACAAGCAAGCTTTGTTAGGTCAACTTCCCTTATAGCCTTTCCCCGTGGAAGTACTATTATAATAGTTTAGTTAATCTAATAATAGCTTCTTCTTTATACTAAGTTAGAGCTAAACAAGGAGTAAGGCTCGAGAGAGTAGGTCCTTCTATACTATAGTCTTAAATCGTCAGCTATAAGGCTGATTACTTCACTTAAGGAAAGAGCACCAACTAAACTAGTGACAGCAGAAGCTGAAGCTGAATACCTGTTACTTTCTTCATGTTGGGGTTCTAAGCCTTTTAAAAGAGATAGGTGTCGGTTTTCAATGTCTAAAGACGTATTTTCCTCTATCAAAAGATTTGATAAATAGAAATTCATGTTTGAAATCCTTGAATCCGAACTCTGTACGGAGCAGTAGGCTGGAGTTATAGTCCGTATCCGTACTACTTGCCTGGAGTAGGAAAGATTGTTCTATCTGTTTTTAGCCAGTCACTGGTAGTGCTAGTCTTCTTTATGGTTCGCAATACAATAGTTATTTTGCTTTCTTTCTTTCCGTTCGCTATAGTCCATTAGTGGGTCTAAAGGCGTCTCTCTTTCTTGTCCGGTAAGCAAGCAAGGGAGCCTCTGGCTTCGTCCCTTCGTCTCGCCACTTCACAAGCTGTGATATAATCTGTCTATACCTTAGTCCTTTCAGTCAGATTATTCAGTAAGATATGCTTTGATCTTTGAGGCTTCGCTTCACTTACCCCTTATGGTAAGTGCCTCGTGAACTCCGTTAGCTAGGTGCAGGTCTTTCCCCCTCCGTCGTTTCAGTCTGTTCTTTCGAGGTAAAGGAGAGTGACGGTTTAGTTGAACGTAGCCCGCAGAAGTCAAGAGGTTGGTTATAGGGGCGACTGTAAGAGAAAATTAAGACGAGGAGAGCTTATGGACAAAAAATGAGCATTCCGCTTAGTAAACTACCAAGAAGAAAGGTCGAAGGGCCAGAAGGATTAGGCGAGAGTGGCTGAAATAGCCGAGATCTTTTCTCCATAAGTCTGCGATTTACGGGTTTGTTCACTCAACAATCGCTTTGCTTACACCAGGACTCCCTATGGGGAATCGACACCTTGTAAATAGGGAAAGCCTGGTAGATAAATCTATCTTAATGCTTAGCCTTAACGGATAATTTTATATCTAATGGCTGCTTTTAGACCTCCCTTTTTTTCTATTTATTATGTAATTACGTAAAGGAGCGAAAAGCCACTCGACCTTAGCCGGGAGAGGAGCGAAGCTGAGGTACACCAAGAAAATACAGGAGCGCGCCCTCACCAATCTAAAAATAGAGAAGCAGAGGTTGGCTTTTAGGGTTTCACTAACTAGCGCCATTGTTAAGGATAGTCCGAAGCTTTTAGCGCCTTAAGAAAGCTTGGTGCCAGCGGCGAATAAATGGGTCGCAACGGTTTCATATGCATGAATGTGAATCAAGAGAAGAGAGTTACTTTACCGGTTTCCGTCACTAGCCATTGGTCTACGATGAGCTCTTTACTTGAACTACTTAGGAAAGACTACCCTTTAATGTATAAGGGTTGTAGACCAGGGGACGGAATCCAATCTTCGCAGAGTTAACACTCCTCCATCGAATGAGATAAAGCTCAATGGCAATCACAACTAGATCTGGGACCCCTTCTCCCTCGGGCTAAAGCCCTGATATATATCCGATCTTATGGTGTGCTAAAGAGTGGGCCTAGTATCCCAGGGATTGATTAAACAGGTAAAGGTAAACGCTTACGCCCCTCGACTTGTGCTGGTATTAGGCTACTGAAGTTTGTATGATTGATGGAAGACCTTCTTATCATTTCTGTTATGGCTTTCTTGTTGATCATACTCATACACATACAATAAGAGAGAATCCACTCCTTCCCTTCCTCTTTGACTTACTGAATAGCTTCTCTCGATGTTCATTGGCCTGTTGCGCCTGTAGCTGTGAACTCAACTGTCTGGTTGGTCTGTCTTTTGCCAAGTGTTGTTCTTTTCCACAGTGGGTCAGTTCATTTCTGTTATTATACGATTCGAACTCCGTCTGGCATCTGCTCTTCTTCTTGGTCCCAGACCTTGATCCCTTCTTCAACTCCATCCCTGTAAGCTGAAGGAAGGACGGGACTAATTGAACTCAGTCTGACTTGCTTTTTCCCTGGGATTGGATGTCTTTTGCCAAGTGAATTAGAGAGGCGGATCTTCTTTGTACGCTATTTGCCGATCTTTCTTTTCGTGCGGGTGCCACGGAATGGGCGAACATCACCAGAGAGCAGGGCCAGATCTTGATGTAGATAGGAGTTCTCAAGCTGAGGGGAGAAGGAAGCTGACAATTCTGTTGGTGTGAAGTGAGCTCTAAGCCTATCACTATCAGCTCTTGGCTTATTCTAAGCTGTTACATTCATATGTAATAGTTATAATTAGTTGTCCTTTCTTTATTCTATGTGAGTTCCTTTTTTTTTCTCTTCTTTCTTGTTATCTAGTAAAAAGAAAACGTAGTAAAATAGTATGCTTTAATAAGTTCAGAAAGCTAGTCTTCTTATTGATGGAAGAAAATTCCTAAGCTAATAACAGCTCCATCTCTGCATCCCTATTCCGAGCAGCGGATTTGTCGCGCACTTTCTTTGAGCTCCGCAGCAATAGATCCTACTCCCTAAGAAGAGTCATTAAGAAAAAGGGAATATTTAAATATCTTCATGCTGATTGCTCGGGTACTTTCAAGGCTCACACAACAACTTCAGTCCGAGCAGGCTTGAATACAGAAAGAGATTCGTACTGTTTGCGCTTACTTACCCATTTGCTTATTAACAAACACAGCCAGGTTCGCTTACCCCTTTTTGCCTACCAATGATAGAGGAAGGCTTACCTCAGACCCGAACCCCCTATTCTTGCTGTAACTTGAAGAGACTGACTTGCGCCCATAAGTAAACGACTTTGATAAATATCTGGGGAGGCGGAGATATTGAATACTGGAATCGTAATCGTAAAAAGATAATCAAAACCGAAGCTAGCCGTCATATATTAGGCGCTGTCTAAGAGCTCTATGCTATCTATGGTCAGTGCTGCTTTCAAGTTTGAACCAAGTCTTGGATTCGGAAGAGAAGTGGGCGTAGAGGAGTTTTATCTGGTTAACTTCTTTAGGAGTGCCGGCTCCAGGCTCAGAAGTAGCGGGCGAAAGACAAAAGGCATAGTTGAAACTATTGCTCTTACCTGATTTATTCAGAAAATATTACTTCTGGGCTTAGCTCTGCAGATGTTTTCAGGAATAAGAGAAGACGGTCCTAGTCGTTGAGGGATGTCCGCTCTTGCCGCTGCACAAGTAACTGCTGTTGTCTCCGTGTCCGCCGTTCTCTTATCCGCTTGAATAAGCTCACTCTTGGTTAGCTATTATGAACAAGGAGTGAAGAATGGCTAAGGCCAATCATTCCTTTAGTTCCATTCGTTCGCTTTAAAGCACGAGCTTCGAGAAAGAGATAGATTTTCGATGAAGTACTCATCGTCAATCTCGATTCAACTACAAGCTTGCTATTCACTCGATTGAAAGTCGGATCTTGCCTTCACTCCCATGATAGCATGCCTCACCTCAGAGCTTCACAAGAGCAATCACAGTCGAAAGAGCAAATTGATTCAACAATCGCTATTCTTTTTCACCGCTAACCGCGCCATGAACAGTGTTCAGAGTCGATTCTGTAACAGGAAAATGCTAAGACCGCTAATGCCGCATCCACAGGATAAGCATTCATTTACCTTTCAAAGAGCGTTTATCCCGCAGCATCTTAAGTATGCTACAAAGAAGCATGGGCGGGCTATGCGCTTCAAAGACATCCTTCGAATTTCTATTCATTCCTTAAAGCAGAAAAGTAAGGACGAGCGCCCGAATTCGTAGCAGAAAGGGACAGGCCCTGTCAGTCTCCCTTTTTTCTTCTCCAACATTTCATCATTTCGTCTAAGGATTATATTCAAATTCCAAAGACGATGAAAATGGCTCCGGTGTGGCTAAGCCAATCCATAATCACACCAGAAATTCGTTATGAGAGCACTGTCGAATAGCGGACGATATCATGTAACCACTCCTTTCTGAAACAAGAGCTGGGACTAGTATACTATAAGCAGATTGTGCAAGTCACTCCATAGGAAAGTACATTAGTCTAACCTCTTAAGCTTAAGTAGGTAACTTTACTTTTAGCGAAGAGATTGAAACGGTTGCCCGAAAGGGCTTTCTTTGGAAAGACCTTGGATATCAAGGAATTTTCTAAGAATATTTGCTTTTTTGTGAACCACTTGAGATATGCGATTTGGCCCATTTTCTTTGAAGCTTCGAGCGGACCTGACCTTCTTTCTGTAGTCGCAATCAGATTTCCGACTAGGCTAGGCTAGGCTAGGCGAAAAGGAGTTCGCTTGCCCGAGGATTCAGGGTGAGGCTTTAGCGGATAAAGCATAAGAAAAGACATAACGCTTGTTAGCGGCGCCCGGAAGAACTCCTTCTTTCAAAGAGAAGAGCGGATTTGCGCTGAATTACATCCATCCTGGGGCGGAAGTTTATGTTTATCAACCGGACTTTCTTTAAGCTTTACGAATAGATCTGCGAAAGATTCTGACGATTCTTACTTCATTTCTTCTATCATATAGTAGTAGTCTTACTCTTACGCATGAAACCTCATGAACTCAAACTCATTAGTTCGTCTCAATTCACCTTGATGCTTCATTGCTCTAAAAGCAAGCAAATAATTGAATGAATTTTGAAATTGCTTCTTAATGGGAGAGAACACCGGGCTTGGTGCTCAGTGGAAGTCCTATTTTAGGTATAATATTCCTTTCCCGTCAGAAGCTGTTGAAACTTTTTAAGGTAAGGGTGTATAAAGAGGACCAGTAAGTTTCAATTCATCAAAAGTCAAATGGCAGTGCTTAGAACAACGAACATCAGCTTCTTCGAAGCAAAAGAGGGTGCGGTGTAGGTTTATTCTCTCCTGACGTGGATGGCTAAAGCTTCATCTTGACGGCTGCTCTAAAGGAAAGTCCGGAAGCCTGAAAGGTGCGGGTAATGCTTCCACACCTTGATAGGAGATTGTGCCCTTCTCCAACTAAGCGAAGAGGGATTAGTCCCCCTCCAACACCGACTTCTTAGTCGAGTAGTTCTCTATCTCTTTAGCTTCGGTTTTCTCGAAACTGGCTACTCCTTATGATATGCCACCTCAACCGATGACAGAGCATCTGAGAACATCTCAGGCATTGTCGAGGGAAACTCAGATAACCGGAATGATTGACCTTCACGCCTATCCCATCGATCTCCACTGGCAACAGATCTTTCAGCGGATCAATATCAGCTGTGTTCAACTCCTGCTACTGGGTCAACTCCAAACTTTTCTCGGGAATGGAAGCTTTTCTACTTCGATATTTTCATTGATTGACTAATGCCCCTCGGTTTCTTAAGAATCTTTTATGAAAGATCAGCTGCAGAAGAATTCAGTATATTATATCTCACTGCCATCTCACGAATTGGATTCGAACCAATCAATCTCCGATACCTGACGTAGATCGTGAGTGGGTCTGTCGTCCTCCTCATTATAGTCCTTCTAGAATCAATAGCATTTCGTCGGAATACATCCTGTCTTTTCACCTTAGTAGTCCTATGCATAGTCAGTACTATAGCCCCAATCATGGCTACTAATAAAATAAGAGACGAAACCAAAAACCAGACAAAATAGTAAGTATAAAGTAAATTGCCCAATGTTTCCAAATTAGTCCAACTTCGTACCTTGGAGGCATAAACCGTATATCTCAGAGAGGTCGTATTTCTTTGGGTTGGTAGTAATGGAATGCTTTCATTATCTAAAATGAAGAACATTTCCCACCAAAAGATCAGTCCAATAATACCACTCACTGGTAAATAGCGCAATACTTCTTCGTGAATCTCCGCTATTTGAATATGGAACATCATAACAACGAATAGGAATGAAACGGCTATAGCTCCTATATAAACTACTGGGAAGATCATAGCGGAAAAGTCGAGACCTAACAAAAGAAGTAAACCTGAAGTGTTGCAAAAGACTGGGATGGGAAACAAAACGGAATGTACCGGATTTTTAGCACGTACAACCATCAAACCAGAGACCAAAGCCGGGCTCGACAAAACAGAAAGTATCATGGTACGTCGTCCTTCACTGAAATGGAACTTGAATGCTAGTTCTTGCTCCAAACCAGCATTCAAGTCGATCTATTACGTACGACCAGCGCGGTTGTTCCTATTTCATTTTCTTCTTCCAAACCAAGCCCTTAGACGAGAGCATTCACTAAGTTACTTACGATCTCTCGATTTCTTATGTGCCCAGGTCGATCAGAGGTTCGGCTTGCTTCTTCCCCACCTTGACGCGTTCTGGGCAATAAAGAAACCCGAAATCAAAAAGAAAGAAGAGAAATTGGGCCATGTTTCCCGAGGGAGGCCACCTTCTCTCAAGCCAGCAGTCTTCTACTTCTAGTCGACTGCTCTATGAGGGCTTCCCTATTTTTATCTCTATCCATGGGGATACCTATTTATCACGAAAGAGATCTATCTATGAATCGATCTCGACTATTCTCTCTCCGGATAGATATGTCCCTATGAGCGACTACGCCGATCTTTATATGTTTTGGCCACGTCCGTTTCCGCTCCGAAGAGGAAGGTTTGGATCTTTCAATCTTATGTCGTGAGGGATGTGATCTATGTTAGGTCCATAAGATACCACAGCTTTTAGTGTTCTATGATTGACCTCCGAATAATGAGTAGGTAGTTCGATCCTTTTGATTCTTCTCTTCCTTCTCTTCATAGTAAACTGATGGGAGTATGCAGAGCAATAGATCTTTTTACTATATAAAGAAGAGTTGTAAACTATAGAACTTCTTGGATCTATAATAGGAAGATATCGGTTTTTCTCGTTCCTTCTCTTCTTCCATAAGAATAAGGATTTGAAATGATACTGATACAAATTCCTCTTCATTCTACTGTGCTCCGCGAAGGAACTGCCTAAGCATACTTTTTCGGATCCAAACTTCTTTGTCCTTTCTAAGTCTTCTTTAAGCATAGAAGAACGTAACTTTTGCAAAAACCGGGATTTTAGTAGTAGGCGGCATCCCTTCGACGTTTTTAGTAGTAGGTGGCATCCCTTCGACGTTTTTAGTAGGAGGGACCCTTCTGTTTTGGCTCTTCCCCGCATTCTTACCCGGTGACCCAGGTATTTTCCTATTATTTTTTCAACTGATATTTTGATATAGAAAGATCTCCTTATTTCTTCACCGCGGGTTCTCGCGTAATTTTCTTGAAAAGATATTATATCACCGTGGGAAACTTTAAAATGAGTAATGTTTAGTATGGAATTATTCACACACACTTTTCGATGACTTATCGGCTGCCTTGCTTGAGGAATAGTTTCACAAAAATGGAGACGAACCGGAATAACGTCCAATCTTGTTTCTGGATTGAGTAGAAAAGGGATATATGAAGTTCGTTTTGTTCCTCTGTGCATCTTTGTGATGGGTAAATTCCCATGAAAAAGGGGCAACTTTCGTGTAGTTTGTAATTGGATGTAACTGTTACGATTTTTTCTCGGATAAATCTTTTTCTTAATATATCTTTTCTTCTTTCTCAATTTTCGGAGAGTGCGGCGTTGTATTATTGTAAGTTCTCTCTTCCGAACATTTCCTGAAAGTAGACGACAAGTTTTAAATCTTAATGCAGGCAAGGCATATCTCGTTGAATCAGTCTTTTTCGACACATCGGGGCTATGGGAATTGAACCCAAATTTTCCACGACCCTTTCCGTCTCGCCCACTCGTCTATCGGCCTTTCGATTAGACAACAAAGAAAGGTCGACCTTTGTTTACTCCACGTCGATTTTCCCCGAAAACAACGTTCGACTCGCATGTATTAAGCATATATAGTGGAAGTAGCATGATGGGAGCTTCTTAGCGCTTAGTCCACCTCCCAACTATTGAGGTTCAGGTAAACAATTCTTTCTATGCTACGATCTTTCTTTATATTCTGATTATATATTCAATTCACCGATCCATTCATGTAATTTTAATAATAAAAGAGGGAAAATAAACAGAGAAGAGATCAAGATGACTACCAAATTCATACCAGAATTTTGGATTGTACAAGCTTAACCGAAGCGAAACCTAATCGAAAGAAAAACCCCAACAAACCAATCTTTTTTATGCCGTATGGAACCGTTGTTTCTGTTCACGCATTCCCCGTTTCTTACTCTGAATGTGGAGAACACAGCCACACATGGATTGTACCCACCGGTAAAAAAAGTACATACAGGGAGCTCTCTACAGTATCTATGCTACCTGCTAGTTCCTGTGGCCCATAGCTCACCGATTTCATCATCCTCTTTACCGTTTGTTTTGGGAAGTAAGAAGTTAGTCTGCGGTTTTGTAGACTTTGTCAGAGCGATAGCCGCGCAACATTTAATTCATCATGGAAAAAGAGCAAAAGAATAGCGTAAGGTGAACGTCAGTGGAATTGAAAGACTACTTGAAGATGATTTAATCAGTTTATTTTCGAGTCTCATAAGAAATAGAAATGTGAAACTGGCAGTCTTTCCTTCATAGTGCGTTGTTGCCACGGATCATAGTGCATTGGCCTTACCGTAATAAGGCCGGTAAGTATGAGCCTTCGATTAGAACGCCCCATATCTCGTGACACGCGGAGCGTGGCATTTCCTTTTATCCGTATAACTTGACAGCAAAAGATTCAATTCATTCTTTATAAAGTACCATTCAAAGGTTGCATTATCTCTTTGAGTGAAGAAGAGAAGGGCTTTGTATAGACACTGAAGAGCCATGTTCGTTGCCCGCAGCTCACTACACTATTCTTTCATTTCATTCTATTGATAGATTGCCGCTCCAAAGAACGTATACATGGAGCTATGTCGACTTACGTACGTAAGTCTCGTTGACCAAACTTGTTAGTATACTAGGCCACATATCATCCCCTCTTTCCATACAAGAGAGAAAAAGAAAAGATAGTTTGATCGGTGCCTCTGGCCCCCTTGTTCCTTTCTCCTTGACGTTATTTTCCTCGGTTTTCTTACATACAATATTATCGCTTGCTTACTTAG
>Ga0268247_10000011_pt1:45000-179160 | contig 179160 bp, 103 predicted proteins | sample AgamicOrMae_FD_200245 | JGI IMG/M metagenome (GOLD analysis project Ga0268247, IMG submission 200245) | Agave microbial communities from Guanajuato, Mexico - Or.Ma.e (v2) (version 2) | ecosystem: Host-associated > Plants > Phyllosphere > Phylloplane/Leaf | place: Guanajuato...
TTTCCTAGGCAGAGAAAAGGAAATCCAAATGCTTGCCGAGAGGCCGACCTAGTTCGCGAGAAACTCCCGCACGTGTCGACCACGGAACTCACCTACGGGGAGATCTTTGCTACGGAAATAACGTCTCTCGATCGAGAATCGATTCGGTTCAAGATAGAGAACTGAGACAGGGAAGGGGTAGTATTTGCTACCAGTATGGAATAAGACTATAAAAAGCATTACCTCGACACGAAGGAAATCGAAAGCGCATCACGTGCTACATAGCAAATCGAGGCACAAGCACAGGAGTCATAGGTACCAACGAAAACGGAAACAAAGAAAATGAATGAACGCACACTAACTACTCCCTATAGTTATCTATCCATATATAACAGAAATCCCCTACCTATCCGTCACCGACTTGATACATACGGGAACAACCCAGCAACACAAAAAAGAGTTGTAATATATGCTCAAAACGCATGGCACCGGTAGCCAATGAATCCGAGAGGACCCATAGCTCCATTTCAAAGTCCTATCATCCATGCTTTATTTCCAACACACTGGACAGCCGCTGTTCTCAGTTGGGAAAATAGCAACTTTGCACCTGAAGAGTCATGCATGAAATCATGGAGTTGCCTTCTTCGTTACCTCGAGTTGAGATCTTTCCCCGATAGAAGAGATGGCTCCCTCTCACCAATTTCAGCCCAAAAAAAGAAATATCCTATAGATCTCCGAAAACTCCGCTTCCAAAGGGAGCCAATTTCGCTGTAGCCCGTCACTTGATCACTATTACTCAAATAAGCAGAAGATCTAACCAAGCGAATGAACGAAGGTTATAAAACAACTTGAAGCTAAGACAAGGTGGATAGGGGCTACAGTTCGAGTCCTCGCACCTTTAGGTTAACATGAGAGAGATGAATGCTCATGCCCAAACTAAAAAAGTTATTAAAGTTCCATGTGGATAAGGAACCAAAAAGGGTCAGATCCCCGACTTCTAATCAGAGCGTCAATAAACACACCATGGGGAGCGTCACCTTCGCTTAGGAGAAGAATCCTGTCTGACTGACCCTATCATGATTGAATGACTGAGCTATGCCATGGAGGAAGTCTTTCTCTGAGCATGCCGTGGAAGAACTACAATGCTGCTGCCTTGGCGTCACTGCTTGCCCGAAGCTCTGTTCCTATCACGCAAGAAAGAGGCATCTTTAACTGACATGGATATCTTTCGGTCTCCATTCTCGTATTTCAATCTGAACTGCTTGGTCGGAAATTCCATATCTTTTGACATGTCACTGAGCGATCTCCCTCGTATGGAAATGCCAAAGCTTTCGAGTAGAGCAGCGTCTCACTCCAATGAATTGACCAGATTGATGGAATTGCACGATGCCGAGTTCTCCCCTTGTCCACTACTTCTGATGAACGAAAGCGATCGGACAAAGGCTTCATATCCGAGTATATAATACGAAGACCGACCGACGCCTATTGAGGTAAGATCTCAGCCGAACAAAAAAGACCACGTACTCAAGCTTTGGATCGATACCCCGCCCACCCCCCTTCTCGTGTTAACACATTCACGAATGAAATCGTCAATCTGTATACTGACTCGTTACTACTACTTGAACCTTACCTACCCGAGGTATAATACAACCAGATAGCCGCAGACCATCAATCGATCGGCTAATCCGCTCAAGCAAGAGAATAATAGGACTCCATTTTCACTACGTAATTAGACGTGCCTTATCATCCCTAAAGAAGACTCCTTCCCCTTGTCGTTGAAGACCTGGAAATTGATATCATTAGTAGTGGGCTTTCCGAGCTTGAAGCAGCAGGCATCACGAGAACTCAACTTTCAATGTTTGGCGTGGTATTTTACCCTTTTTTCACTTGTCTTTTTTCTTTATCTTCATACATCGACCATACAATTGATGATCGAAGAGATGCGACAAGAAGAAAAGATGCGGAATTCGGGCGGATTTGCCCTAAAAGCATGCGTGAAATAAATAAGAGGGCTTTTCTTGCGTTATCAGTAGTCTAATTACCCGACCCATACTCTGTCTACTTAATCTTTCCCAGCCTGGGTCCCCCTCTGGAACCCCCTGGAGGAAGGGATTTCGCCTCAAAAAGAGGTAAAAGTGAAGGCGAAATATATAACGAATTAGGTCAAAATCATCACCTCAGCGGGGATCGCTATGCCACAACAATGTCTTTGTTTAAGAAGTTCCTTGTCAAAGCCCAAGTGGGGCGTACTGCCCAAGAGCTTGCATCAGAAGATATGCTCGAGAAATCCGCTACAACGGAAAACGTCAGCTGACAGCCCGGGGCGAAAACTCGTTCAAGAAGGACCGGCTATAGCTTCCAAGTTTTTCACGTTCATAACTCAGATGCCCAAAAACCCCATTTCCAATCTATAGTTTTGGAATTTTGGTTCGTGACGTTACGGGGAAACTTGGAAGAAATCGTATGCCTGTGCTTGAGACAGAAAGTCCCGAAGTAGCTTTCTTCTGTTGAGAATGATTCTTCCAAGTCGAGTGACTGGGACCCTACCTGCCCTTTTGTTTGGATTTTGGAAAGGGCTTTGCCATATCAGATCAATAGTCTCAACCGAAAGCCCTCTTTGACCATGTCCAGGAGTGGCAAAATGAGAATCTATTATCTTCTTTCCCTTGGAGTTCGCGAAGTGAACATGCTAGCTACTTAAAGGAGCTCTTTGCAAGTGCAAGAAAGGGAGAAGAAAATTCCTTCTTCGACGGTGCTAACGCCAATAAAATAAGCTTTAATCATCTTTTTTTAGTCTTCGTGCATTACTGGATTTCCTGTTGCTGCAAGGCTTTTTGACATTTTTTCTTTGTTTAAATCATGCTATTGCCATTGCCCTTGACCCACATAAAAAGATCAGGTTTAAGTCCATTTTTTACTCGCTAGGGGTGACGAAGATTGTTTAAGAAAAACAAAAAGAAGGCAAGCTTTCTGTCGGAAATTCAAAAAGATATTATATGACATGACAGGCAATGAAATTGTTCTTCAAAGTCCATTACTGAGAGAAGTGGTGATCTCGTCTTGCTTGCTGGGAGAGAGGAAGCTTCCGGACCACCTTTTTCAGCCAGATAGCGAGCAATCACTTAGCAATGAACACTAAGTGAAAGCGGCCGAGAATAAGTACCTATCCCTTACGGGAATCGAACCCGTGTCTTCGACATGAAAAGACGATGTCCTAACCACTGAACGAAAGGGACCAAAAAGCCATTCTTCATATACTGATGCTCCGAGAATAGAAGTGGTTCGTTTTGTTTCTATACGCAATTCTTCATTTCGTTTGTGTTCTTTAAAGCTCTTTCTGATGTGAATTCGGCCTCACGTAGCTCGCCTTCCTACGGGTTCCCTTACCGACCTAGTGACACACCAACCACGCCCCTTCCCTTTCTCCGATCATAAAGCCTGATGATCTCTTTATTTGTCTTTCATCTTCCCTGAATAAAAAAAGTACCAAGACCGGAGCAAGAAAACGGATGCGCGTCTAACGCTCAACGGCTTTCGCGCTAGCTCAGGGAGTTGCTTGTTTAGTCGAGTTACTAGCGTAACTCCCTTCTTTCACAACCAATTCTCTTCCTAGCAACCTAGTAGGGCACTCACTCTCTTAAGAGAGGAGTAAGACAAAGCAATCAAAATCAAAGCTTAAGGGGTTTAAAAAAGCCAATCGGCAGAACAAGCAAGATAAGCCATCAGTCAGCTGTACAATGTAAGGATCACAATCAACTTCCCAATCCGTATCCCTATGCTCGAAGCCTATGGGTCGTTATAAACCATGCCAGCTCGTTTCCCAACGACTGCCGCTAAGACACTGCAACTGAGCACTCAACTTATTTTCTGAATTCATGTTGTAAGTAAATAAGTGAGTTCAGAGTCGCCAAGCCGCAAGGAAAGAGGTCAAGTAAAGAAGAGAGAATCAATCTCTACGCTAGGATGACTAAGAGATTGAAGTTCCGATCAAAGCTTATGAAAGAAGACAGACTTGGGAGCAGGGCCCTGAGCCTTTCTCCTGGCGAGGAATAATTGAATGACTTTTCCAGGTATTCCTTGTCTTACTTGTCTTATAGGTAGATATCGTCAGGTTAAGGAGCAATACATGGAACTGCTTCGGTTGACGTCTTATCCTTATATAATATATAATAATATAATATAAGTAAATAGTTTTTCTTCAACTAGTAGCTTGAAGGTGACGACTGCTCTCTGCTCTCTCTTTCTTGAGAGATGCATTAAACCATTTCTTTCTCGATGCGACGTATATAGCTCCGTTAAGTAGCCAAGCTAAAGTCAAGTATCCGGAGGGCATTCCTTCCCAGGTTTGCTTACAAGACTAAAGCGTTAAAGGACTGATTCCAAAGCCTTTCAAAACTGAATTGAGAAAGCTTCTCTAATGAAATCATCACCTCACCGAATTCGACCGGTATTCCCCGGATTATCCCTCCTAATCATAGGGCTATGATTCTCCGACGTGATAGCAAAGGGGATCGGCTGGTTAAGTGGTACCTATCCTTATTATAGTTTTCCAAGGTTATTACCTTGGCAACGAAAGTAAGTAAGGCCACTCCCCAGTCTCAGATATGGTTGAGTTAAGGGGTTCTATAAAGGAATCCTTTAAGCGTATAGAATCAATCTCGTAGCCTAGCTAAGTAGCAGTCTCATCGCCTTTTGATGGAGGAAGAACCTTTTTCTCCTGCTTTGAAGGAGGACGCCTGGTCAAAGGTCGGTACATCACCGGTCGATTCGAGTAATGTGATTTTCTACGTATTGAAGAAGACTACCAATTATAAATAACCAAGAAGACGCCCAAATCAAAGCAAGAAAGACAAAGTAGCTAGACACAAGGACAACTTTGATCATCTCATAGATGATCTTCAAAGTTTCGCTAATATATCCAAGAGTCTCAGCCACAAGAGTGCTCTAATGAGAAAGACTTGAAATTCGGCATGATATATATTATTTACACGCCTAGCCCGTTATGGGACACTCTCAGCCGGTGGTAAGGGTCCCTAACTTGGAGCTTTACCTCAAAGTTAGTCTATCCACATTCTCAAGGTGATATTTTGAATCAATCACGTGTGGCAACTACCATTTTACCTCTGGAAAAGTTTGAATTAAAGTCAGTCTTAATAGACTTCAAACCACTCGAGCAGGATGGACACCTAAGTGGGCCACCCCTGGCTTCCTTCGTGCAGGCCCCCATTCCGAATCAAGTTTTGAGTTCTATCATTAGATGCATAATGGTGCTAAAACCATAAATTAGGTAAGGAAAAAAATGTCTCAATCTCCGGTGGTCGCCATGGGTGTCACGTCTTAAGACTATTGACTATTTTGAATCACTACTTTATAATTGCAACAGCAAGAAAAATACCTGAAATCCAGATAGCAATTTTAGCAGGATCTCTATCAGAAGGTACTGAAAAGACGGGTTTATTAGATCCACCGCATCAATGTGCCGCCCTATTCGCTTCGACAATATGATGCTTTCTACTAGACGTAGAATCCATAGGGACCGGCTTGACTTTTACTGTTGCTTTTATCATTGAAATGATATCATCAAGATTTCTACATATCTCTGAGATAGGGCTTAGGTCCAAAAGAAGAGATCCTAACAGAGGAAGGAATTTTTACCCTACAAGATGTTGATGCAGCACCTGGGAAGGGCTTTGCTGAGCAAGATCCTTCTTTTGAATTGATGGATGAGCCAGTTGGTACCTATGAACAACTCGTGGCGGTCTCAAATCCTGCAGCAATTCATGAAGAGGGGAGATGCTACCAGTTGCAGCAAGGGTCTGGGGAGAGAAGACTGTCCTCCTCATCATAGGGTTGCTATGATGGACTCTCAACTCCTTACTCCTCATTTTGACCGATGGGAGACCCCATATATAAAAATGAGTAAGATTATTAGGGAATTTAAGGTAGCGGTAGTATATTGGAAGAGGAACTTTTCGCTATCTGATTTGAAGTGCGAAAGCTCTTTCAAACAAAGAATAGCTGTTATAGAAGAGATAGATCTTACGTAAGCCAAAGGCTACTTCTATTTCACCAACTGCGTCTACGCATTCACCAAAAAGAACTGGCACCGGGTAGACATGAAGTAAAGTAATAGCCCCCACGAGAATTATCATTGCCTTCACCACCAACTACTCGTACTCCCATACCGGTACAGTCAAGAAGGTAAGGCAGATTCTATAGCTGCTGATTCTAGCACACCGGAAACCCTCACAGTAAGAGTGGATAGGCTTACACCGGTTTTACCATTCTCGATGCAGCGGGAACGCTCACTCGCACCAACGGATACTGTCACAGCTAATTGAAGTGCTAGTCCAGCAACTGCAGTTGTCTTTCTGTTTGCAATTGAATCACTAAAGTTGGAGGGTGCTATTGACTCAGCCGTAGATGGGATTCATACTAAGGCAAGCTCTTGAAATGAAACCCGGGAAGGAAGTTATCATTTTGAAACCTGCGAGCTCTAGAGCAAGCAAATAAGAAAGCGTCAGATAGGGCGGCAGGATAGACATAAAGCTATGGAGAGCTTAGGCAAGTGGGCTCCCTTCAACAAGTGTTAGGACGGCTAGTAAGAAAGTTCCAATCCTACACTTCGTTCGACTTGCATGTGTTAAGCAAAGAGCTCTCCTCAATAGTCAGATAGGATCGTAGGCGTACGGTGACCGGCTTCTCTCGACCTGTCTTTTCAGATGTTAATGATAGCATTGTAAGAGAATCGGTATCTGTCCCTCGAGAAAGGGTAAGATAGGCAAAAAGGCATAGAGACAACAGCGGTAATGCCGCATCTCTCGATGAGAAGGAATTCAGGAAAGAAGAGCAGGCTTTGTTGTTCCTTCCCGCGATTGGAATGCCAACCCTAGTAGAAAGTGATATTGATTCTTTGCTTTTGAGCAAATAGGATGAGACTATCATCCGAAGTATTGAATACGCTTTTATTTATTGTCGAAATACCAAAATGTTTAATCATCGAGGTTTTGCTTGGTCTTTCGCTTACCATGTATGGTGTAACGGCATCTCGTGCCAAGAAAAAAGCGGGGTTAAACCAGGCTCACAAACCAGGGCCGGGGCTTTTGCCCGCTCTCCGACTAGCTTGTGTTCTAGCAAGGGGCATAGGTTGGGTCCTCTGGGGTTCAACAATGCTATAGAAAGAAGTGAGAAGAGCAGGAGGTTCTGGACGGTTACGGTATTTGCGGGGGAGTGCGTGAGGGTCTGCAAGACAACGGACACAAGGAGGCAACTGCCAGTACTTCTTACTCTTATTCATAGAGATGACGAGTCTTATTTTCCTATTACTATGACTATAATGGAGGATATTTGGTTGCGAGAGACGATTCATTGCGCGAAAGGCGGGATTCTCTATTTCTTTTTTTCCGCAAAGACTTCGTTCCAGAGGACAAAACGAGCTATATTCCCTTTCATATTAGCCTAGCCCAGTCTAGGCCAACCATATGGCGATGCGGGAGATCTCCCAGAAATAGATACTGGATCTTAAAGAATTCACATGTTCAATGATGGAAACTTAAGGAACCGGCTAAGAGTGACTAAACGGACAAAACCTATTCATTCCATAGCCTCATCCGGTCGAGGCATTAAACAATCCATTCCACTCCTCTTTCCTTTGGTCTCCTCTAATGATCCATTGGTGGAATATATCTTTATACCGACGATTTATATGAGGATTTCTAACGATAAGGGGATTTTTCCTATGATAAGCTCAAAAGTGAATGAAGACAAGGGCAAGCACTGGTGCTACTGGCATGGGCTTCTACCCCTGTGTAGTCTCAGCCCGCCAATAAACCATTTGAATACCAGGAAAGATCAGATGCGCGGAATCGCAATTGGTTAAAGATCACTGAATTACCGCTCCGTGGGCGTGGACTATTACTATTGGGATAACTGAATACTTGTATGCCTCTATTAATGTAGTAACCATCTTTCTATAATCTTAATGTGAAAGCGGAGTAGCTTGCCGAATCTAAAGTGTCTATCTCCGCCGCCAGGCTGAACTATCTGATGGGAAGCCTAACGACTGGTTACGGTAGCGTAGCTAGGGCTATGAAAAGCAAGGCAGTCCCTAGACTGTGAGAAAGAAAGCCCTAAGACCTAACCTCTTCCTCGAAGACCTTGTATTGTCGGACCAAGCAATCAAGCTGTCTTGATTCTCCTAGTATCAAGTAGTAAGGGATCAAAACAAGGAAGGAAGAAGTAAAATGCCAGTCTCTTTGATAGGAGTAAGCTCGGAATTGAGGCCAAAAACACGGTGTTTTATAAAAACGATTGGAATTAGGAAAGGAAATATGGCATTTATCCCAACGGTCTTAGAAGCGCTCTCCTTTGTTAGCGAGAATGCCCTATGCAGATGAGGAATTGCACAATGTGCTATCGAATCCGCTGTTACTGCTCGAGAAGGAACTGTTTGAAGGACAACTAATGCAAGCTGCGAGGGAGGAATTGGGCAACCAGATTCCACTGATTAGGCAAAGCAAAAAAGAAGAAAATGCCATTGAATCAATAGTAAGTAAGAAAGCAGCTGGTTGTGGCACTTTCGGAATAGAATGCCCTCTTTGAAGGAAAAGGAAGGCAATGAAATTCTCCAAATATCCACTTCCTTAGACGCGATTGACCATTTCCAAAAAAAAGCACTAGGCGTGGTATCGAGAATAGGCTCGTCCTCTCTTTCCTGTTGATTTCGCAGCTCCTTCTGTACATCTGGGATTTCCTGTGATTCAATCGATTCCTAACAATCTAAGACGCGCATCTGAGATGAGAAGGAAGATGTTAATTTGTGATTGAGCATCCGATTCTCTTTGTGGTAGTAGGTCTTCTATTCTCTTGTTGCGCTTCTCCTAGTTTACTGTTTCGAGGTAGCGAAGAGGTAACCAAGGAGGACATGCTGGACTTCGCAAGAATGTACACCACACCAAAAGGTATCTGAGAGGGGCAGAGTATGTAATATATAAAGATGGTGTGGGACAAGTTAGAGTTTGGTATGATACAACCCCAACAGAGTAGCTCGACAGTTCGTATTTTTTTCAAGGTTCTGCAAACTTTCCAATTGCCTGAAAAGAGATTCGGAATCTTCCTGAACTTTTTGAAACTTTTTTTTGATGGTTTGGCAGCGGCCTTCAAGGATACTGGCGAGCATGCAGAAAAGAATAAGACAGGCAAGATCTCACTCTTTGTGCTGGGGGCGCTGTTGTATTCATTACTTCCGTGATGTTGACTATTCTTTCTTTAAGGAAGTCAGAATGGCTTACTATACCAGATTATTGATTTAAGCCTTCCCTCTTTTCTCGTACGAGGCAAGCTAGGCCTGGAAGAGTGAATCGTCGACCAGAAGGAAGAACAGGTTGGTTCGAGGACCCGTTGGTCAAAGGAAAGGGGAGGTACTGCTGGACCGAATAGTGAAGTTACTTGAGGGACTTCCGTTCCGGTCGGTCAGGTTTCTGTCGTTCTCGGTGCGCTCATTTCGAATTGTATTTATCTTTGACCGAGCTCAGAGAATTTTAAAAAGGGCTTCGATAACAAGTACACAGGGATTACATGACTTTGATAGGTGCCGAGAATAAGGAACCACTTGATATCAGATTAAGAAAGAGCTTCCGAGAAAGCATTCCTCCTTGCAGCTACAGCCGTATCCTATTCGTTAACTGGATCTCCTACCGTAACTTTTAGGGAAGGTTGGTTAGCTCTATCGAACGAGGGTTAGGTTCTCAAAGTTTGAACAAACAAAGGGAATTCTCAAAGACTATTCAATTCGTAGCGTCAAGCGTTGATACTGACTTCAAGGAGACATCATAGATGGAACGAAAGAAGCGAGGTTTCTATTTAATAAAAGGTAGCGTAGCGGTTCAAAATGTTGATTGGGGGAGAGATCTATGTGTCATAGGATTTATCGTCAGGCTACCTTTCATCAGTGGACGTCAACCTTTCTCTATCGTCAATCGACCGCTCTGCGGAATCTCTTCAATCTCGGGATACGATATCACATCCTCATTTAAGAGAGTTTTTTTTATCATCCCGGTGAAAAAAAGAAAGAAGGCATGCAGATTAAAAGTATTGATCTAAACAGACATGAAATGAACAGCTCTATGAGGCCAAATTCCAAGTCAAAAGTGAATTATAAGTAACGAGAAGATCAAAATTCTTGAAAAAAAAAAGTCGTAGCGCGCTTAGCACTCTCAGTGCCAGCAAGACCTTGCATGCGTGGAGCTGTAAAATGGTCAGACACTGACATCGATTCCTGGCGAATTGGTCAGGAAGAAAAAACAGGTTGAATCCGCTACGCACCTTTGGTTCGGTGGTATCCTGTATATAGGAGCAAGGCAGATTAAAGGAAGGAATTGATAAAGCGTCAGTTAGTTGACATGAAAAGCCTTCTCTTATAAAGGTGTAGTGTAGATTAGGTGAGTGTTCAGTGAGTGACTGACATTTCAACTAACGAGTGAAAGGAAGATCCATTAGAGCCAGTGGCAGAGCAAGGCGATTCGGATGAAAGTGATCCCCCAATCCTCGCTCGGTACCAAGGGCTAACGCGTTCAGTTCAAGCACTTTGCTTTGAATCACAAACAGATATTATTAAGATTCGGCATTCCCGATCTTCTATCTTTCCTGCAGGCATGGAAATCCAACTGGAATGAGACCTTCCTTCTGATTCTGAGATGCCGAGAACCTGGTCTTCTTGTTCACGCCTCAGCTGCTAAAGAAATAGATCTTCTTCCCCGAAAGCCTATAAGGAAGAATTCTTAACTAAGCCAAAAGAAAAGGCTAGACTTCTGGATTAACTTCTTTGTGAGTGAATACCGAGCCGAAAGGCCCAGCTCTGACTTATTGATTTGATGCCGAGAATCCGATCTGCAGATGAAGCAGAAGCAGGCAAAAAGCTCAAGGCCAGCGAGGAATTTGCCATACTAGATCGACTCTTAATTACCGAATTGACTCTTCACTCTGTTCATGGTTGGCTGTAAACAAATATTTCTTTATATAAATAAGTGAGACAAATTTCAAGAAGCGAGACAGGATCGTAGGCTAGATTCAGGCTATCCGACATCGAATCATCTAGTTGTTTTGACTTCTCTTTTTTATATCGAGATTGGGTTGGTGTTCAGTATACTTAATACAAGATCGAAAAGAATGCATTGGAACTTCGACTGATTCTGCCACAGAACAAATCCCGTGCCAAGTGGCTCAATAGACTCTCTCTTTACCTTCCCCATCTGACCCACTCCTCCTTCTGCGAAATCCCCTTTATAACTAGACTCGTGCAATTTCTAATCAGTGGCTTCCTTCCTTGAGATATCGCCCATCGCCTGAGATGGAGCCTAGCTTTCTGACTGGGCAAGCAGCTCCTACCTCGTTAGACGAATTCGCTCCTAGAGGAGAGCAAAAGTGATCTATTGAGTCAACCGGGGCTCTTTATAGCTCTGCCTTTATTCGGATTCCGCTTGAAACTAGTCCCGTTTTCGCTGCTTTTCTAAGAAGTTCCGTTCCTATAAATATAAATACCCACTCTCTTTCTTCTAGTCGAGCGTCTTAAATGAAAAGCGACTGACTGTAATCTAGATTATTAATTGTTGAGATCTGAAGCAGCTGCGGCTTTCTCGTTGACGGCTTCGTTGGTTTGGTTGCTTGCTGAACTACCAGTGAAGGTCAGGAAGCGAAAGCTCACTGCTGTAGAGATCTGAAGCCCTACTGAATTCTTGAGTTTAGCATTTCAAAATCCCCTTTGTTTTGGGCTTGTTTGTCAACCAAGATGGGAATTCCATTTGATCAAAGTGCGTTTACCCCGTCCAATTGGTTGTTTTTGATCGCATTTCCGTGACTGGGACTTTCGTCCTCAGCCTCTCCTGGCGCCTTCCGTTTCTCAATCCCAATCTCCCGCCCAATTCCCCTGCGGGAACTAGCGTAGCGTGCCCATTAGCGAAGGAAAGAAAGGCAATCATCCGAGCGACTGACTTCCATTTATATATGTCATTGTTGAGATCAGGCCTACGAGAGGTATTCAACAAGCGCCACTCAACTGCGCAAACTAAGCCCTCCATATAAGTTCAAGGAAGTCAAGCTACATACTACTGGAAAGAGATGGGCTTTCTCCTTTCTCTTTCTTGCGGGCTATTGATTTCGGGTTGAGACTTTGCTTGCTTACTTTCACACTTCCTTCAGTGAGCTACTTAAGGTAAGGGGCACTCCTAGCATAGATTACCATTCTAACCTGTCCTTGCTGGTATATAGATGCGCTTAATTAGTTACCTGAATTCACTCCTCCCCGGAGAGAGGACTCTTGAATAAGTGGACTTCGACTGCGCTTAGGACAGCTTTGAGAAACGGTCAGGCGAGAAAGGGCTATCAACGGCGTGAGGAGGTAAGCCTATCAACGGCGTGAACCCGCATACTAGTTCTGTTCTAAGCCCGCTCCTGACGTGAGCGACTTAGACTGATTAGCTCCTATCGTATTCTTGATATTGGATTTGAACTGAGACCGAGCAGATAGAGAAAATCACTTTCTTGGCTTGACCTGCCCGCCCGGCCTTTCCTTATTTGTTGAACTGAGACGGAGCTGAATCTGTCCTTTGAACATGGATGTGACCTCGAGTCAATGCCCTAAAACAAGAAACAGTAATTACAAGATTCCACAGATGCTCTCCTCAGTTTATCCGAGGATGATCTAGATCGATGAAAAAAAAAGATAGCTATCTAGATGGGGATCTCCATGGATAGAGATCAAGTTGGTAGTACTCGATTGAGCCTCTTAGATGCGTCTATGCCAAAGTCAACACAATTATTGAAAAAAACCGGTTCCAGTGGCCGGCGGTTAGATCTTTCAATAGGGCCCCTCGAGTCCACTCAAGAACTACTTGACTGACTAGCGACAGGGAGATTTGAAAGACTGATGGAGGGCACACCCCCGGTCGTAACTACCGCTTGAACGGGAAATGGGGAAAGAAAGCAGGACGATCAATCCCTCGTAGGAGCTCGGAGAAAGATAGCTAGAATCTATTCTATTATAAGGGGTGAAAGGCGGGTGAACTAGTCAAGAACGAGAATCCGTAGTGCGCTTCAGAGAGTCTGAAATACCGGTGAAAGCTTCTTCAGTTAATGCAATTTCTCTATAGGCGGGTAGTTATCGGCGGCTCAGGGCCAAGTACGAAAGCAAGGTGCCAAGGAAAGACAATTCGTTTCAACCAAATGGACAACAGAACTCAAATCGATCAAAGGAATGGCGGGAGGATAAACTTCAACGATCGGCGGGGAAAGAGAAACTACAAGAAGTCTACGAAAGTAAGGTTGTTAGCAACTTCAGTAGTTCGAATATCTATCTACTAGTGAGAAGGTTAAGCTCAAAGAAAGAAAGTATTAGTGAGAAGCTCAAGGAAAGCACTTAAAGGCAGCTTCAGGATAAAAAGATTTTAGAGTGAATAGCCCGTAGCTCACTTTTGTATTCAAGCGAAAGAAATATTGATAAATCCCTCCATCCGATCCCTATCTTTTATGCCGATCTCAGCAAGCAGTACCAGAAAAAAAGGAGTAAAGGTTAGCAGACTTGGTTGCCTGCCACGGGGCCTCTTTGAAAGCAACTAAGTCAAGCTCAATTACACAAAGCTAAAGAAAAAGTTTTCAAAAGAATAAAATAAGGATTAAGTTAGTGTTCAGTGATCTCAAGATAGCTGCCTGACGAGAGGAAAGGACACCAGATACAGTCTTTTTTTGCCCCCAGCCCCCGGTTACACCAAAGCACACCACACCTGAAAAAACTGTACTATAGCTGCTTAGACCCGATTTTGTAGGTTCAAATCCTACAGAGCGTGATTCCGTTCTTGTTAGGTCTAATTACAATGAAATAACTTCACTAACTTGAACAGCAACCTGAACCTCCTGCGGATGAAAGAAAGGAGGAAGTAAAAAAAATATACCTATTACCAATGTGATTTCTCGATGAGGTGCAACAAAGGAAGATCTAGGTGAGGTTGAGTGCTTGCTTTCTTCCATCGACCGGAGCTCTTTGGATTGATCACTTGTCAAGGACAGCCCGGAATTCCCGCTGACTGTCCAGCAGCGGAGCCATAGACAGTAAGTCATATCATCGGGCAACTCCATCGACGACAAGGTCTCATGGGTCTTGGTCGGGGGCTTCGACGACCCATAGAGAACGGGGTGGCTCTCAAACTGAAACACATGTGGTAGGGTCTCTCTTTGTGTGCATACCAACCCGAGTTGGATCAATGAGGATGGTGTGATCTGACCTCTCAATCGTGGGTTTCCCCATCCGAGGACTCCCTCGCCTTTGTCTTTCCTTTCGGCAGAGAAGAAGACGGAAAAACAGAAGGGGATATTGGTTTTAGAAACTCAAAGGAGGACGGGCATGACAGAGTTTGGCAAGAATAAAACCTTCCTTTTCGAAGACTACGTCCACCTTCATTACCTAAAATGAAGAAAAATCACCCATGCTACGAGTCTGCGGTCAAGCGCAATCTGAGATCCCTCTTCGATAGACATGAACCAGGTGCGTTAGCCTTTCTGTTTTGTCAGCTGATCCTACGAGCTTTCATAGAAAGCCTATATATTATAGCGCGTACAAGGACAAGTGGTGGGAAATCTTCTCTGCGCTCTTTGACCTACCATAGATCCTTAGTGGTGGACCGATCGACCCTTCCATTCAAGCCCTATCGTCAAAGCCTTATCTCTAAAAGGGCTCTTTTGGTGCAATGAGAGAGGTACTTTCACATCAGTGGGTTCCAAACCTCAAGCAGTAGGGCGACAATCCTGAGCTTCGTCAATAGGCGTCCAATCCTGGGAAAAAAGGTTCGGTGAGGTTGATGGGGGCGGTGCCGCGGAATGCGTCGCGCTTGATGATGCAGTACACTGAGCGCCACCCCCGGTTGTGCATGCGGTACTCCGTCACCGAGCCGTAGATCCACCCGATCCCGCCCTCGTACCATTCCCTTCTGCTGCTATAGCCTCCATGGAGAAGGTTGGCAGAACACAATTCCTGCTGCTAGAAAGAAAGAAAATAGATTCAGTGAACCGATCTCCTATTTATAAGGTATAAAGTGTTGGACTTACGACTCTTGAACTTGAAGGTGGGATTGTACCGGTCGACTTAACGATGGGAGGATAAATCCTTTGAAGGGCGCCTATTTACTAACCTATTTTATTGGGCTTGCTTGGCTTTCTCTTAGCTTCCCTTCACTTGTCCCATATACTTAGAGCAAGAGGAATCGGGTTCGGGTGAGGGAAGAGTTCGTCGCTTCAACACTTGCCGAAGAGAAGGTATTCATTAAAGCAGTAATCATCAAATGCAACCTGTGAGGAAGAAGATCAATCTGCAGGCTTTCAGCGCCTCGAAGACTCAATAGCAATTCCATCTCGTCTTTCCGGATCAATAGCCCCAATCCCCATCTTTTCAAAACATGTCTTTTACGGGTAGGTCGAAACATCTCCATCCTTTTCGTTCGGTGTCATATCCTACGAATATGCGCCGAAGAACCTTCGTCCTCTTTGTTCCTTCGACATGAAGTACCCCGAAGCATTGAAATAGCACAGTAAGCGGACCACCTACTGGGAAATCCTTATACCACTATCAAGCCATGCCGGGCAATGAGGCTGATGCTACTACCGATACAGAGAAAGACAAGGACTTTCTTTCTATCGATGTGAAATCCATTCTATTTATCTGATGCGCATGTGGTCCGATCAGTCTACTCTGCTTTAGTATGCGCTAGGGAAAAAAGCTACGCTCCTTGAAGTTGTGCCCGACCCCCAAAGCATTGAAAAAGATAAGGGGGAACTTACCGTCTGAGAAGTCTTACTGCAGGAGTTTATACCTCTATTGGCAATCCCCCTTAAGCAGTGGTGTCCGGTCACCTTCAAATTCTATTGATTCCGTTCAGCGAAAGGGAAGTTGTCCTTCTTGAACGAGTTTTATACCCCCAGGGCCAGGTCAATCTGCATGAGTTTTGCTGTTCATACATGAGCCATAGAAGCAAGCTGCCTGCGGGTGAATAAGCAGTTTTCAAGAGCTCCAAAGTGTTTGTTTTTGCGGGTGGAGAAAGATTTTTATTACCAGGGGAAGGGAGTTGGTTTATAACCAGACTCTGAAGTTTTCTACTAGGTAGAGTATTTCACTAAAATAAGCGTTCATAGAGGGCGTGATAGTCCAATTCTACATAGTTCTGTGATCCGCCGAACGAAGCCAACGAACCGGACCGGGAGAGAGAAAGAATTCTTTTTTCAAGGCTGCGGCTGGGCCCGAGCTCGGTTTGGAAGGAAGCCTCTTTAGATGAGAAGGAGGATGCTACCAAGGCGGAGAAGGAAGAAGGGGACAGGTTAGCAGCTTCAGGATAACCCGAGCAGTGAAACAGAAGTAGGGTTCAGGCCAATCGATCCTATTTCGATTATACGGCTGGGAAAAAAACCAAAAAAGGGCATTTGAGAAATATAAATTCTGGTATTCCATATAGAAAACGAAGAAATTGGAATTCTTACCCTGATAATTGGCTTTTTCAAAAATGGATATTTGAGAACTTGAAATGAAAAAATAGGCTTTGATCGGTCAACGAAATGCTCTGCTTTCAAGCCCGATAGGTCATTCTCTTTCGTTTTAAAAGCTGTTCAGGCATCCGAACAGGAGTTTAGTCAACTAAGTAAAGTATACCTTATCACTGCACGCTTTCGATGTCGCTTTCCTTCCACTATCTTCAGTGATGTGCAGCCTTATCCTTCTCTTGGGAGAGCAGCTTCACTTCTTGCTGCCTATGACCTTTGAACTGCTGGCGTCTGAGGTCGGAACTCTTTCTATTTCTTCTTCCCTGGCCTAACAATAATAAATAAAGGCTATGGCATGAAATTCGAGTAGGAGCAGCTTCGAACCTTGCCTCCTTCTTTGGCTTTCTTTGCCTTCAACTTCAAGCGGACATCAAAAAAGACGAATCTCATCAGGTTAAAAAGGAGTACGCACGGGTGAGTCAAAAGGTTTGAATTTACAAGTCATGAAAGGAATCATAGGAGCTGGGACAACAGAGTTCCCTAGTTGAGGCATGTAGAGAACTGTCAATTAGTCCACATATCAAGTGAAGTGCGGATTGGTTGGAATGGAATCAAAAAGTGGTTGGATTGACTGTATGAAAACTCCATCTCAGGTGGCTTTCGATGCTGCGTTTAGGTGACACCCTGGGGTAGCAATTGCCCGGACTATGTAGTCATCTGTCGACTCCCCGGGAGAGAAAGTGAGACAGGGAATTTGATAAGACAGGCTTGGCGTCCTTCCTTTAGTAGCGCGTACTTGCTTTAGCGCTGAATTCTATCACTTGAATCCGATTCTTTCAGCAGGCCGAATCCAATTTTTACTGTTGATGGCCGTAAACCCCCATCGTGTCAAGCTTCAGGAACTTTAATTGAAAGGGTTTAGGCTCCATCAAATATATACGCAACCTCTGAGATAGAAGGAAGATCCATGTCACACAAAAGCTTAGAGATACTCGTGAATGCAAGCTTCCTACGTGGGATGGGTAACCCTGCAACGATTGCTGGCAAAGAAAAATATCTCCATCATTCTCTGGAAAACTCTTATTCATTGAGGGCCTGAAATCTTTCCTTTGAGAATGAGAAAGTCTCCAGGCGTGGAATCGTAGACCAAGGAAAAAAGTCAACGATGGGTTGAAGAACTTAGTTTCTTCACTCTGTCTGGGGCTAATCGCGAAGGACCGTGCTAGCCGACCCAAAGGCGGATTCTGCTTCTGCTTGAGCTACCTGAGTTGATGGTTTTAGTCCAGTAGTCTCCCTGTTAGTGGTAGATGCTGATTGGCAGGATTCCGTTCCTGTCATCAATGCGAGTGGATTCTTCTGCCTACCCGAGAAGACTTATTTCATTCCTTTCTTGGGAAGAAGAAGCCAAAACAAAGAGCTTTCTGTCAGCTTCTATTCTCTATTCCTATCCGAGTCCCTCTTTCAGGGATAAGCCACCTCTTCCATGGAACCTACCTCCAAAGAACTCCTAATTCCCCTAAGTCAATCTTTAAATCTTGAGACAATTCTCGCCTAACTCAGTGTACTTTTGAGCCTTTCACAAAGGGAATTCGTGCAGCTCATGGATAGTATCAACATTAGGCTCCGGTTTGCCCTGCCTTTGTCTAATTCCAAAGAGTATCAAGTCGATTTCAGACTTCAATAAGTTTCCCTCAATGAAAGCGGGGATTTCTGCCTAGCCGTAGGTGTCAGGTGAAGGGACAGAGACGTCCTATTTCTACGTCACTTGTCTCAAACATGTGAAAACTGGCAAGCTTAGGTGCGCTAGCTTAAGCAAAGCAGTTCGTTCAGGATGTTAAACTTTGTATTCAATCGGGCAAGCTTTCACATATTATGATTTGGACTCTCTATTTGAGCATTCCCACTTCAAATCTCCTGATTTTTTATGCCTCGCCGAGGGATTTTGCCAGCTCTAGCTACAGAACTAGAAGCGAATTAGCTTAGCTCTCGAAACAACCGGCGAAAGATAAAGTAGTCCGTCAACGGGTCAATTAATTGCCTATTTTTAGTTTTTAGGCTCTACCTGTAATTACAATATCAGATGCGAGAAGCAGTTCGCCAATAAGACCTGGGAAAGGAGAAACAATGGCCGGTCTGCGAAGAAGAATCAAGGTAGGATTAGCACCCTTCCTCAATTAGGGCTTTCTAGTTCGACATGCTACCATCTCGATGTATCGATTCTTGGTAGACTAAGGTGGTTTAGATCGAGACGCCCCCTTTCGGGTCCGGGGATCTAGTTTCATCTTAATGTTGGAAAACTTTGATCTTAGCCCCTGTCAGTTGTTTTCCCGGCAAACTATTTAATTTCAATTAAATAAATCAAAAATTCCATGGCTAATGATGGAATAAATAATGTTAAAAAAGAAACAAAAAAGTTTAGCAACAGTGGGATGACTAGGCAGGAAGCGTCAGATGCAGCTCGCCTGCACATTGGCGATACGTGTTTGCTGGATTATGAAATCAATGAACAAGGTAATTGTTGGAGAAACCATTTTCCGTCGTGGTGTGAACCCATTAACTAGGGTTTTAGAATACTCAATCAAGGAGCGAAAGCCAAAAGAGTGACAACTATCGGAGCGAAGCAGCTCTTAAGACTAATAAGGAGAGGAGCGAAGTAAAGGCTGGGACGGAGATACTGCTGCGATCGCTCTTTGGGATACGGTCTTGCCGAGGAGGGTAGGCCGGACGGAAGAGCATGCCTGCGAAGACGGAAAAGAATACGAAATAGACAAAGTACGGTTTTAAAAGCTTGGTCTGGCTTATGGAGGATTGGGCTGGGCTCCTAACCTTGCTTTGCTACCTGGCTTGTGTAGCCTATGCGAAGCAAGCCTACACTGGTAGGAACGTCAGCCTACGATTGCCAAAAGTCTCATCCCGTGCTTTCAGGCTTAGTCCTTCAAATCAGCAGATTCTTGGCAGATCGTCTGCTATTTAAGATTCCAATTCAAAGTCTGATCTTGGCAAGCTGCTACCAAACCGGATTCTCACCTGCTTGTTGGTCCCACATTGACTCTCCAATCGGATATATCCTTTCGGCTTAGTCGTTCCAAGAGGAAGTCTCCCTTAGCGTTGGATGGATCGTACATATGACGGAATAATGTAAGCTGGTGAAATGCTACCTTCAATACGCCAGTATTATGACTATCTTTCCTCCTTTTTCATGCTTTCTTGAATTGAAAAAGAACCTAACATCTTAAGATCGGACGACGGAGTTGAACTCCTTTTAGTTTGAGGATTGATTCTCTATGAATAGAAAGAGAGGACGATTCTATCTAAACTTGACGGTTGCCACCCTCAGGAAAATGGTAGGCTAATCCATTTAATTAAAGTTATGCCAATTGAAACTCGTACCAAAAAGGGAAGGCAGGAGCGGTATAAAAGGAGAAAGCCAAAAGTCGCACTTTCTCTTTCTCGATAACTTTAGGGGAACGAAGGAACTTACTGAAACAATTCTTTCGGAGTTCAATCACCCGACTCAAACTCAATTCAATAGGAAGAGTCGAAGCTAGTTTTGCTATTGTTAACGTAGTGCGTCGAAGGAAAGAGAAGCAGAAGCTGTGAATCGATAAATGATCTGTTGAGTCAGTTTTCTTTCTGTTTTCACGAATCCCAATGGAAAGGGAAATAAGCCAAAGCTAAGGCGGGATGGATTGCAACTGGCTTGATCAGCCGGTATTGGGGGCAGGGGAATAGCATAAAAAAACATAATTACGTTCAATCCTGTTTAGGAAGATCGCAGCCATAAAGAAAGGGGAAGTGAGGAAATTTCTTATTATTATTAATAAATAAGAAGAATAGCGTCTTAGAATGAGGGCAAAGTCCTATCGAATAATGCTATGTGGTAGTTTTTGCTTTTCCCGTTACCGAAGTAGATAGACTCTACTTCGAACCTGGCTCAGAGGAAGAAGGACAGACGTTTTCAGTCTGGTAGTCTTCTATCCCCTCTGGAATGCTCAGTCTTGCTTCTATCTTCGTCCATTCCCCTTGGGTTAAATGTCGTCTTTTGAACACCTCCTAAAGCCAAAATGTGGTTGTATTTTTAGAATTCTTATTCTCTCTTCTTCCCTGACCTGATCTCTCTACTGGAAAGCAGGCGTAAAGTGTTGGTTGAGCGTCATGCCTTTGTGAAGGTTCGGGAGCTAGCTCTACCTACAACTAAGTATTCTGTAGGTCCTTCTCGTTGAGCGTTAGACTTACCGAAATCCGCCGGTCTTGGATCAGCTTCTAACCTTAAGGTCATTCTCCCTTATGTACCTAAAGGTCGTATGCCATTAGTAGCCTTCGTCTTTCTGATACATGATGGGTACTAAAAAAAGTTCTGTGTATTGATTTTTGCCGCTTAAGGAGATCAATCTGTAGTGGAAGAGTCTACCTTTGATCAGCTAATTACTTCTTTCATCTGCTTATGCGTCTGTTGCTTCGGCTGATACGATCCTACGTTGATTGGCTTAATGCCTTTTAACGCATTCGCAAAGCCTCTGGCAGTTGAATTGGTTGGAGCCTATCTTATATGCTTTCTTATGCCTTTGTAGTGCCGTCAGACTTCTGGCCTTTTGGTAAGGGACACGAGTGAACAAGGGAGAGGTTAAACCGCTTACTAGTGGCGAAAGAGCTTCTATATCGAAGTTCCACATCGTTGTGACTCCTAGACAAAGAAAGGCATCAGATTTGTCTACTTCTCTTCCTCAACCAACAGGTAATACCTCACAGCTCCTTCCCTGCTCTGCTCTTGCTGTCGTGTCGATAAAGGAAGATCCCATTCATATATAAAATATCCGTTTCCAGATGATTGATTCTTTCGGATTCCTCCTTTAGAGTAAGGCATTAAGCCTATTTTCATTTGTGGCGGGGAAAGTCAAGCCTTACCTTACGCAAGTCTTTTCGTGTGCTTTGTTGTTCTCATAACGGCTCTTTAACGCATTCCAACGCTGAATAACCGCTCTTAGTCCGCCTTTTAGGTTGTTGCGCCTGTTGAGCCTCATTGAGGCAATTACCAGTCGGCTTTATAAGGAATGTGATCTTTGCCTTCTTATACTCCTCTATCTACACTGTCTCAGCTCGTGCAAAGCGGTAACTTGATGAAGGCCTCGCACCGGCGCTAGTTGAACCTTCTTCGGTCTCTTTCAGCGGGGAGGAACTTACTTCTGAAACTATTTCCGAGTTTTGGATGCTTGCTATCTGCAGTGAAACAATTGAGAAGGATCAACGCTCCTTCTCAATTGTTCCCAATGAGTTTCACTGAGTCCAACATTCTCCCGGGGTGATAAGACCACAGGAGATAGTAGGAAGTCAGCACCAGAGTAACCAAAAAGTAAATTCCAACTGAGTGGCCGGGTCAAACACGTAAGGAGGTGTTGTTGACGTCGACCATATCATATAGCTTCCACATGTGTCCGAACATAACGAGACCTTCCGCTCGTTGAGTTCTTTTCCATGTAGTCGCGCATATAGGCGCCTGCAGGAAATCCTCTAAGGTCACATTCTCGGACATAGCAACAGCATAGTACCAGTGAACCCACTTAAGCCACTGAGACATCCAGTTACGGAGCACAGTTCTCTCGTTAAATCCATCAAAGAAAAGCTCGTCGGGAGATATGCGATCATCCTACCCAGGGTTGAGAGGCATTCCTCTTCCTAACCACAGATCTATGGGTAATCGCATTCTTTGATACTGTACCTTACGTCGCACAGCCTTTATCCTTTCCCATCGTTGACTTTGGGTGGACATTAGGCGTGAACGGACTCTATAGCCTGCGCCCGCAAGTCTTTGTAACTTTGTAAAACGTTCATACTAGAAACGTTGTACTTTTCACCTACGACACACAGACCAATTGAGCTGTTCACTCCGGTTAGGGCCCTTACGGAAATAGGGGTCAAATCGACCTGAACCCAAAATAAACTCAATGCATCCAGTATGTGATGTAATTGACTTACTATCAGATATCTGAACGCCCAGCTTACTAAGGATCTCCCGGTAATGCGACGCAACGTTACCATCAGTGATGAGAACATCATCACCGAGGATAGCGTAGTCCTTAAATGGGGTCACCCTGTTCGGGTACGCCATTTTAGCCGCTAGCCACATCACAAAGTGATGGGATAGGGAGAACAGCGCCCAGGAGCCGTAATAGCCGAGTGGCTGACCAGCCAGAAATGATACTTCGTACCTTCTCTTAGTTATTATCTAAAAGAAAAGTATTAAGACCAAGAGCACTATTGACAACAGCTGACGCGTAAGTAGGACCAAAGAATAGTGAAAACACAGTGTATATCACTGATAAGGGCCACCGATCGGTAGCGCTTTTCAGATCAAAACAAATCAAAACAATACCTAACCCGTGGATACCACAGCACTCCAGCCCCTATTCCGAGGTAAGGGCAATCTTTCATTTGTTGAAAGAATGCCGATACTTCGAACGGGAACGCTGAGAAGAAGCTCTTCGCAGAGTACTTCTTCCTAGGCCCATATCGGACTGCTTTTAATTTAGTGGGTGTGGCTTTCCAGGTGGGGTACCAGGTCATTCCTTGAGTAAGAGGAATGGTTGATACCGAAGGGGCATACCTCGTCAGTAGATCCTTAACCCTTTCGGATAGGTCTACTGATCCATGAATTGCCGTAAACGGATTACTGAAAGAAACCAGCAATCTTCACTCCTCTCGCAAAGCTCGCGCTCAATCAACCCTCTCGCTTCGCTCGAGCGACTACGTTCCTCTCCCAGCAAGAAAACGGATGCGAGTTAGCCTTTCTCTAAAGTACCGGCTTTCGCACTAGTGCGCCCTATCCCGTTTAAGGCTCAGTCTTAGTAGTCACTACTGACTAAGAAAAGAAGGAGAAGACTGTCTTCCTTTCGTACTTAACTCTCCTCCTTGCTTCTTTTTTCACTTCACTGAGCTGAAAGTAAAAATACTCCGCCACCTCTATAGCAGTAGTCCTAGAAGACTCATACCTACTAATATATATATAGACCTCTATAGTAATCAACACTCTCAATACACACTAACACTATAACTTTCCGTCATGAATCTTTGCCTTCGTTACCCCTTAATAAGTCTATCAAGGGCGATACTGAGGGGGTTTTTGGGAGTGCACCCCCATCGTTTGTAGGAGAATATATTAATATATTGAAGTGACCTTATTTTGGGTATTCTTTCGTCCAAGGAAAGATGAAGGAAGCAGGCAAATAGCATATAAGGCCTTAGAACTGGCGAGAAAACTTTCTTTCTTAACCCGGCCTTAAACGAGTCAGTTCAATTAATAGCAGATATTCAGTAATCCCTTGACGGAATAGCTCGTAGGGAAGAAAGAACATCAAAATCGAGAAGTCGCAGAGTCAAGTCACGGAGTCGCAGGGATGTCAAAACAGGAAATGCGTGATCGCATCGTCTTAATAGTTTAGTTTAGTCTAGGGCGAAGCGGAATCCCCAGAAGCCGCAGAACAAGCCGAAGAAGAAAGAGAAGTTCCTAAATCCGTTTCCGTTGCAGTTGTAGTTTCAGTTCCTGAATAAGAATAAGAAGAAGCCAAGCCCTTACCTTAGTTGCTGTCTTAGTATCCCCGAGGTATCAGTCCCAAGGACCGAAGGAAGGGACGAAACAGAGGAAAGACAGGCCTAAAGAGTTGGGGGTCGGTTTTCAAGATAGGATAGCGAGGCATGGAAGCTTTCTTTCACAGGCGGATCAGTGCTCTGATTCTACTTATTATATTCTATTTTATATTCTATTTTTAAAAATGAAAAGCTTTACCGTGACATACTAAAAAAGAGGGTCTTGCGATGCCCCAGGTCACCAACCAGTGGAAGAGTCGAAAGCGGAGTAGAAACGAACCTTTTTAGTCACGTAGGGGCCCCCTAGAGCGTTCTTTTGAGGATCTTAAATCAGCAGAGGGGATGAGTAATTCAGTGCCAAGTCCAGGTCTTCAATTCCATTCTATTGAGGGGTCAACAAGGACCAAGTGTTTTCTTCGTAGTTTACCCATGTAAAGCGATATGATGGAAAGCCGGATGCGCTACAGGAAGAAGATGAAATGAATGCTTCGTTTTAGCTCTTGGATTGAGTGAGAACTGATAGTTAGAGCTTGCTCTCAATGAATGGCGAGCGGGGCACCAGACTTTTCGTATTTAAGAAATAATCTGAGGAAAGACCCCCACTACTGGCTCTACAGTAACCGTTGGGTCCTCCTCTGACCCTATTTTCTACGTCCGGTGCAGTCGTCTCCAAATGATCCGGTGCTAATTCCAGGGTTGGATAATTGGCTGCAGCATGGAATACTACGAAGAGGGAAGATTCAATTCATCATTGGCCCACTCTATATCCCCACGGAGCGATAAGGAGAGTCAGTTTACTCACCCACCCGACCGACCAGACAGGAAAGGCACGAAGCGGAACTCCTGGAAGAAAACAAGCAGTTCCCGTCGGACCAAACCAAAAGGAAGAGCAGCTAGCTACACCGGAACAACTTCAACTAAGACACCGGATCCTCTCACTCAGCTGCTAGAAGAAAGGGAATCGTCGAATGAGACCAAACCAAAATTCCCGATTTCCTTTAATACGAGGCTGTCTCATTTTCAATGAGTTGATACTCACCTACCGCCAAAAGTAATGAATTGGGAGAATGAATGGTGACAGGGTGATCGGAAGTAGAGTAAGAAGAAGAGGAGTGAGAGTTGCAGTTTTCTAATAGATTAGTAAGTAGAGGACTTAACTCCTAACAAAGAGGTAGGAGAAGAAGCTTTCTTGCTTCATTTCGTTGGTGGTTTGAGAAGCTAAGAAGTAATCTTCTACGTGGGTTCCCGGGGATAGGAGATGGAATCTGTCGCGCTGTAAAACTCTAATAATAGGAAGGGCTTCTAGCCGAAAACGAAAGGGCAAAGTCTTTTTCTTTCTCTTCTTATGAGTTTCGTGCCAACGACCAAGGTGCAACGATCTCGATCTTACTTAAGGATCTGGATCTGTCCGACCAGCGCTACGACCTGTCTTGACCGACGACCATGACAAGCTGTCCCAACGCCAAACAAGAGAAAGACAGCGTTCGGAATAAGACTAGGGATTAGGCGGTAGGAGAATCATAGCTACTTCTCGAATCGAATCCAGTGGAAGCTTAAAGTTAGGGTTTTGGGCCGTCCTCCGCATCTTCTTTCGAGCCACTTTCAGTCTCGCTTTCATCCCCATTTCCACCAAACCAGAGCTTGAGAACAGAAAAGTAGGGTCCAGAGGAATAGGTTTTGAAAGGGCCTTTTCTCAGAACACACCAAAATAGAAGATTAAGGGGTTGAAAGGAAGGAGAAGGACGGGCTCGCGGCTCATGTTGAAGTTACCAGTTCACGAAGGGGAAGGGAAATCCCTATTATCATATTATCATATAGAATGGTATGCACATGCGTGTCGAATCTTCTTTGCTGATCGAAAAGGTAACGAAGCTTCAAAGCCGATGGAGAGATAGGGCGCTTTTGCGTGCTTCGGTACTACGTCTACTTCGGCTACATAATATACGAGACGGCTCATTCATTTAGGTAGGCTTCCCCTTGTTGAGAAGAGAGTAGGGCTTGGCAAATGGCGTATAGAAGAAGAACGATTACCTCATGCTGAAGTATCTGGTTCCGATCCGGAAGGACTCAATGTTGATGTATCTGTTTCCGAGGTATTACCGGGTTAGCCCGAAGGGAGGAGAAAGAGCCAACCGTAGTCCCACTAATGTAATACGGGCCAAGCTTTCGAGAGTCATCCTTATTGCTAGGGTTTATACTCCTTTTCATGGTCGAGCTTCTTTTATTTCCGGGATCTCGCTAACCTATCCTTAAAAGAAGCAGGATCATCCGGAGTAGCTACTTTGGTGTCCGAAGATGGTACAGATGTAATATGAGATGTGAAAGCACTTTCCGACTGAAAGACTACTAGTTGACTAAACTAATAAAATAAGTAGAGCCGACTGTAACATCCGACCAGAGAGGGGATATACCTGTAAGGGCAGTGCTGGGGAAAGAAAGAATGGAATGTCTGTTCTGTAAGAAGCTTAATTTTATTATTCTTTTTTCAAGAGCAAGCCCTAGTCTTACTAAGAGTTTGAATTGCTCTGTAGGTCGCGAGAATGCATGTTCTGATGCTTGCGTGGGTGAGAATCCGCTTCCTTCAAATTTTCACAGAAGGGAGGAGACCGATCTTAGCCCTATAGCTTCTCCTCAGCTACCTCAACCTCAGAAAAGACAGAGGGTGAGATTCCAGTAGCGCGAAGTCTGTCTTGTGCTGGGGATGGCATGCATCCGAATACTCTGAGCTTTGAATAGTCACGGGAGGTCTCCAAAAGATAACGTGTAGAGGAGAGCACTGGGACTGGCAGGTATGCAAGGGAAATGCAAGCAGAACGACTCCTCACTCCAAGGACTAGCATGAAAGTCAAGCCATTCTGGATCATATGGCAGTAGGGGTCCCGAACAAATGAATGAAAGCCAGAGGATCAGTCCTATTCTCTTTTGTTTCGATAAGACGGAGCAGCGGAGCGAGCTGCCGGTACTGCAAAATGAGCCCTAAATGAGAGGGCCGGTCTTGATGAAAGTGCACCAACACCTCTGATTCCAAACACGCGGAAAGCACTCTCTTACTTTACGCAATTAGACGGATTAACCTACTTATCAGAGGAGGCTCACTCATAAGAAAAGAACGAGTCGTTTTGGGAAACCATGTATCTGTTGACGGGGATGCTATTGATTCAATTGGGAATGTAATTGAGGGTTCATGAATTCTTTAAAATAGTTAATGTAAGCCATACACGGGACTAAAAGAATCGAATAAGAGTTGTACTCTATTCATTCAATTTCAACAGGCACAGTGGGATCTAATAGGTTCTCCTATTCAATAGGCAGTGCCGCACCCGGGTGAGAAAGCCATACAGTCGAATAGGAGCTACCTAACCTACCACATAATCAAAGGTTACGAGCTTACTCGCAGGCATGGAAGCTTAGAATGTACACTAAGTTATTGAGCACTCAAATGTAAACCTCTATTGAATAGTAAAGCGACTCAATATAGCTTGTTTACTATCTTATCGTATCAGGTTCTTCACTCAATCGCGGGATCTTCCTAAAGCGAAATCGTCATAGGTAGGTAAAGCTATTGTAGCACCGAGGAACGGCCGAAAGAAGGTCTGGGGACACGGGGAGCAGGCGGAGCTGTGGCTGGGGCTTAGCTTGCGGGGCTTGGCGTGTGGCTTGCTTGTGGGGCGGGGCGTTTTGTTTTTATAATAAAGGGGCACCTTCTATTCTTTAAATCCCCTTGTCCCCGGCTCCCCAGCTGTGGCGGGGCGGGGGCACGCACCTTTATATTCTTTATAACCAGTCGGACCGGTATAACCAGTAGGATGTGCTGTGGGCTGTGGCGAGCTGTGGACGTGTTAGTTAACAAGTGGACGAGTGGGACGTGTGGTTTATAAACAAAACAAAACAAACTCGTGGTATCAAGCGGGGCGGGTATTTATAAAGGGGAAGCCTCGCACGCACCTTATTTATTTAATAATAAAGGGAAGCTCGCACATCTCCACATATCAAAACAAGGAAGCAAGCGAAGCAAAGCACAGCGCACCGCTCATCAGTACGTTCCAAGCAAAGCGAAGGGACGGACGTTCTATCTACATATCGGTACACGTTCTACACAAATCAATCTACAAATCTATCTCTTAATATCTATCTCCCCATCTACACGGTGGTCTTGCTCGCTCCACATCTACACATATCCCCAGCTCTGTCACATACCAAAGCAAGGAAGTCGTTCTTTCTCTATCTCCTCATACAATAAGGTAAGGAAGAAGTAGGCAGAAGCAAAGGCAAGGCAACTCGCCATTGACATCCCCTGCTAATCACATCTCTCGATTTCAATAGTCCCCGCCAAGTCAATAGGACATTTATACTAAGTCGCCGGTCATACATCCAATCATCTTCCCACTCTCCTCTGTCTCACTCGTTTTGCTTACTTGCTTTCCTTGTTTTTTCTTTTCACCTTTGCATTGTCCGATGGAAGCCTTTCTTCTATGCCTGCTCTCTCTTGTTCGACGCGCGATTTTTCTTTCTTTTTTTCTTGGAAATTCTCCCACTCTTTATGTTATGAATTTTTCCTAGAAATTCTTGAAAAGACGAGAAGCGCAATTCCTTTGATCTATAGTCTGGGTCCCCTACGTGTGTTGGTGTCAATTCTTTGGGTCGATACTCCTCGTTGATTGCGTACTCGTCCTTGACTGAAAGATCTGTAGGCTGCCTCCGTGTAACGATTTCCCTGAGTGGTTCAAGGTACTTATCCCAGCTACAAAAATCCGAGTCACGGAAAGAGTAGGCTTTCCCTGTCGGATTAAAATAACTACGAGCCCCCTCTTTCTCTTTCCGCAAAGACTCTTCTCTGGTAATAGTTCCTATTTCATCATCAGAAAAATCCCACCACATATTCTTTACTGGAGTCTGGCTTCCCTCCGCTTTGCTCATGGAAATGCTTTCGCTTTCCGACTGCGACGACGTAATGCTAATGCTCTGACTCTCTTTCCTTTCCTGTTCCCATTCCAAGTCTCGTTGCCGTTCCAATCTTAATAACCATTCAGGCTTTTTGACGTTGAGCATTTCTACCTCTAAGGTAGCGTATTCCCTTTTGTTTGCATTTCTTAATTTGAGGGTTTCTTCCAGCCACACGTTGTTTCCTTCTTTGTTTGGTTCACTTGATTCGTCTTGTACCGGACTCCCTCTATCATCATGAATAGAAGGCTCTATCTCTTTAGTGAAGGTTTCTTCTAATTCGACTTCATTCCTTAGGATGGGATCCCATTTCTCCAAAGGAAATAAATAGAATAAGAAAGTCTGCCCAAGGCATGTACCAAATCTTTCACATACCCCCACCAGGTCTCTGGCTCCGCAAAGAAACTAGCTAAAACAGAGCTCGCATGAATTGGGTTGATCTTTAAGCTAGAAAAACCCATGTTTAGAGTCCAACGAAGGCGGAAATGAGTTCAGATCGTGAGATTCTTCTAGCAGAGATAGGGGGAATCATTCTCAATGCTTTACCAGGTCTTCCTCTTGTCCAAGCGTTGGAACTTAGGCCGAAGAGTCCTGACAAATGATGATTCAGACGAGATTCGGCATCTGACTATTACCAGAATGGAATGTGCATGTCTGGCTTTGGCTTAGCGAGCAGACGAGTTCCGACTTAATGTCGGAGGGGTTCACTTAAGCTGAAGCTGCTAAAGCAACTGCCAATTCCCAGTCCTAAGCATTAGCAGTCACTGGTCTCTTGATTGTTCATCCCGGTGAAAAGATTAATGCTAGTATGGCTAGTATAATGGATTACTATTACAGTGAAGAAAAGTACACTAAGAGTAGTGTACTTTAGCTGTCAGTAGTACGACTGCCATGGATTCCACTTAACATGGGGAAGTCTGTCCCCTCCCTTAGTCTATACGGGCGAACTCCCTTCGGTCCCGCGGAGGGCTTTTCGAGTGACGATTGAAGCAGTCCCGAAGCCCCTACCTCTATAGATGAGGAACTCGCTTACTTACTTATCTTCATCAGTTCTCTCTCTCACGAATTGGATTCGAACCAATATCAAGCGACTTTCCTTTTAGTCGATCGTGATCCCACCCACCCACTTACCTTATCCTTCCTCCGACCCTTTATCTTCTTTATCTTTATCTCTTGCGCTTCTCACCACGTCAGCTATTCGTTTCATCATAGTGTCCTTCGATAGGTTAGCCACCTCCTCGTTGCAAAAAGGAGATCTCCTTTCTTCGTCCTTCTTCCGAAAAAAGCAATCCAAGAGAGTTTGGATTATATTTTTCATTTGGTTCATTCTTTGACTGCTCTGCTCCCCCCAAACAAAACGAGAGACTTGTTCTTGCTCACGGAAATCGCCGGTTTGTCAAACCTTCAAAGACATGGGATGGGAGTCCTTGGGCATTGCTTGGGCCGAGTTCAGTAAAGACTGGCTACTTAGAAAGATCCTTCACTATATCAACTATATATCTCTATATATCTGTCTTCATTATCGGCTACGTGCTATCGCAGCGGGAGGTTGAGTCAAAAGCATTTACCACGCACTCAATTCAATGATCAAGCCAATAAGCAAGACGAATCTCTTTCTATACTACGAAATTTCGAAATAAGGACTCAAGCACATAGAGGCAGGCGATGACCTTTTTTTTTCATCCCTGAGTCTGTTGGAGTGCTAAAGGAAGCAATCCCATCTAATCAAGTTAAAATCCTTCTGTCTTCCATTACTCCGCAACCTCCTGCCTTCCTTGAGGTTTGAGTTGAGTTGTTCCACTTCTTGATGGGATTATCTTAGCACTGGTTCGAGGGCAGAAAGACTGGAAATGGATTAGCTTAGCTTACAAGTAGGCGGGAAGTGCTAATGGCTGGCTTTACTTTTCTAACTTAACTGCCTGGCCTGGAACTGATCCAGAGAGAAAAGAAAGTCCTATTCTCCAGTCGCCGTCCTCCCAGTCTGTTAATCTGACGCTTTTGGACCTTCGACAGCTGAGCACATCCTGTTCTCTTGAGAATTGTCAACCATATAGTTGGGGTTGCTTTCGATGATGTCGATCCAACCAATCCAATTACAGTTGCTCTAATAGAATGACTTCTTTCCCTTGTTTAGTTTAGCTTTTGTGTCAAAGTCAATTAGTCCTCCATTATTAAGGGTCAAGGGGGAAAGTACTCAAAGTCGGGAGGTAAAACAATTATCCTGGTCCTATCGAACCAGTCACTTCATACCTGGCCTGAAGGAAGGAATGAATCAAGGGATAAGACTGTGACTTAGCGTTAAGGCCAATAGCCGTACCAGAAAGCTGTCCCCAGACCCACCACCATTCACTGCATTGGTCCCAAACTCTCAAACTTCATGATTCAGGGAGCATTTCCTGGTCCACACCTTGGAATTTTAGACTGGATATCTTAAGAAGTGCTCAGACTCAGCTGTGATCAATCTTCCTTGAAGTTCGATTCACTTTAACTAGATAGAGGGGAAAAACTAAAAACTTAGTTAAACCTCAATACCGAAAGTAATGGTATAGGAAGAATCCGAGGATGAGAATGAGGAAGTAGAGAGCAACCAATCTTCTTGTAGTGGAGTTGAGACCTGTTCTTTATATCTTTCTTGATCCTCGATTTATCTTTCAGCCAAGGGTCTTCGAATAGGAGAAGAAAGGCAGAGGTCCCTATGCCACTGACTAGAAGATGCGAAATGCAGGAATGCAATAGAGGGCAGATAGGCCACGAGAGAAGTATAAGCCAGAGTAGTTCTGGGAAAGAAGGAATTCCTTTGAGAGAAGAGTAGACGGAAGAAGATTACAGAGCCAAGCCAAGAAAAAGGGTTCAGATTATACGTGTACCCGATTAGAGGTCTGGAAGCCTTGCACCTGTTAATTAGATCCAGTTTGGCCTTGTAAAGGGGGCGGGGTCGATGCTTTATATTATAAAAGATAGAAGAGAAAGTAGAAAGTATAGAAGGGGTATCAACCTGTTTTTCAAAAGGGAAGTCAATCATTCGAAAGTCTATTTCCGAGTGGGATAAAGGGCAGGAGTAGGTCAGGGCTCTGCTAGAATCCCAAGGGGAGTAAAGTAGCTAAGTTCACAGCTGAACGTACAAGTAGATCGGGGTATTCCAACCAAAGGAAAGAAAAGTCAACTGCCGGGGATTGATCAGAATTCTCATACTACGGAACTAACTGCTTTCATCAGACCAGAATTGAATAATAAACAACGTTCTTTACTTCTTAGCTCATCGGGCTTTCTTAATCACTCGCTACCTAGGTACATGGGGAAATCGGTACAAAGGGGAAGTTTCGACTCAATCGACCGGGGAATCATGCTTAGTCAAGGGGGAAGATGAATGTACTTACCTGCTCATTCATTCGATAAGAGAGGGATTGGAAGAAGAAGTATAAGGTGCATTCACTTATGTATAATACCTCTTTATGTACCAAAGTAGTCTTAATTAGAAATAGACCAGCAAAGCTCGAACAAAGGAGAGTGTGTATTCTTCCGGGAGGATACCGAGCCGAGCCAAGCGAGCGAAGACCAAGGCAGGGATGGTTCGGCAGATGAACGAGTGATTAATACTGCAAGAGGTATCTCGTTCGACTTGCACTTGCATTTTTTAAGTATATCCTTAGCTTTCTCTCGTCTGAGCCAGGATCACGAATTCCGGGCAGCAATCAACTTACAGAGAACTAAGAACAATGACTACGCCCCCTACGATGAAATCGATTCCTGCCACTACTTTTTGAGTAATATTGGTTGAATTCATACAATAGAGTGAAATGAAAGAAAAGAGGGAACGAGACATCACAATGAGATCTTCATCTAAAAACTAAAAGAAAGGGAATCATTTACGAGTGAGTATTACACCAAGAATTGACAAGCGGCATTAGTTGTGGCATCAAAAACCGGGTGAACAACGGAAACCAGTTCCACGGCAGAAGTTGTATCTACTCCAGCATAAGACGATGAAGCAGGAGGAGTAATACATAACAGCGGATCTGCGAGATTTCTCTCTCTGTATGTGTGAGCTACTAGAGGAGTAGTCGCATATCAGCTGTCTGAAGCTAGGAGTTCTGCAGCCCAGTTGCTAAGTAGATAAGTAGCTCAAAAGACTGTAAGGAGAGGCCTAGAAGCACCTATTGAGGTACGAAGTGACTCGACCAACGTTAGGGAGAGGAGCGAAAGCCACTCGACCAACGTTAGGGAGAGGAGCGAAAGCCACTCGACCAACGTTAGGGAGAGGAGCCAGTTGTTGATCCGAGAAACTGGCCATCCCTAGCTGCACCTGCCCATCGGAGAGACTGAACTGCAGAACTCATCAGAGAGGGGGGGAAGATATGAGAATTGGGATTTAGGCTTTTATATAGATTAGAGCGAGGAAAGATGAATTAAAACGTCTAATACTACGCAGGCTCATCAAACAGACTCAGCCCGAAAGAAGGAAGAATTTGAATATTGGCCATATAAAGATATATAGTTAGCCCTCCCCAAGGGGAATCTCTGGCTTAGCTTAAGGGCGAAAAGGTCAAACTCGACAGTAAAGACTGGGCTGTAAGGGAATTCGACAAACTATTATTGACTCGGGAAACTCTTTCCACCTATGTACCCTATTAGCTTAGCTCGTCTGGATGGAACCTATAAAATCTTACCCTATCAACTAGTCCTCCCCTTTCCAGAGTGTAAATATCAACTCTTCCGCGAATAGCAGGAATTGAAGGGGATGTAACACAACTTACTGGAAAAGAGGCTAGTACTTACTAGGACGAATCCTACTATTGCTACGAAGGCGCCCACTATGGATGTCAAATCAGTTTCTAAGGACTGCTTTATGTAATCGGATTGAAAAGCACAAACTGAGAACTTCTTCCCCATTGTGAAAAGGAAGGCGCTTCGCCAGACACTCCAGAAGATCAGTCCTCGGTAGGGTACTGAAAGCAGGGAAAACCCATTTTAGATAGGGGTCGAGAACTCAGAAAGGAGTTTGAGTTTGACAAGGGCGGCAACTAAAAGAAAGCTAAATCAAATCGGAATAGGATAAAGAACGCACGAAGAATCAGAGAGAAAGAGGATTCTAAAAGCTAAAAGCCTAGAAGACTAGATTGTCAGACTCGGAGGTAGCAGTAAGATCTCTGTCTCCAGAGAAGGCATGAGGAGTTTCTAAAAGAAAGTCTCCTCTCATTACTTACTTATGGATAAAGCTCTTAAGCTTAAGCTTTTACGAACAGAAAGATCTTCCCATTCTAAATAAGAATGAGAGTCTTTCAACTAGATGTGCTCCTTTGGCTGGGTTTGAGAGAGAGAGAGCGTGAGATAGTTGGTCTAATAGCTAGTCCAACTTACTTGTATCTGAAAGCGATGACAGGATCTTAGGTCTAGTAAGGAGACTTTTTGGATAATTTACTTCCACGAATAGACTGTTAGGCTAAGAAGAATAGGTTGGGATCAATCCCACCTTTGAAAGAGTGGTTTTGTTCTGTCAATACAATACAGCTTGTCGAGTTATCAAGCTGAACTGCCTTCTGTAAGGAGCTTGAATCGTTCGTTTACTCGTTGTCTTATTACCGACGCGATGGATTGTGAAAACACTTTCAATACAAAAAGAGCTCCTTCCGGCTATACTAACGTTGGCCAGTCTCAGTCTTAGTTCAGTTTGAATCCGAAGTCAAGGAGGCACGAAGAGCTAACAAAGAGTCTAACTATTTGACTATCCGAAATAAAGTGGGAGATTGAATTGAAAAGGCGGATTCGTCCTTCTTTATAACAACTAAAGGCTCACCCAAACCCAACCCTTCAACAAGGAAGGGCGAAATCAATGTCTCTCTTTTCTTTGAATTGAGGGAGTTATAGAGGCAAAGGCTTTTGCTATTCCAGAAGGCTCTCCCTGCTGGCTCAATGTATGCTATATAGCTCCAGAAAGTGTGAGTTTGGCACCAGGATAGAGAGAAAGGAAAGGTAAAAGAAAGAGGAGAGTGATGTTTCGTTTCAAGTTCGAGATCTCGTGTAGGTATACATGAGAACAGAGAAGTGTCCTACGGATTCAGAACCGGAAGGTCAGAAAAAAGTTGGAATGACAGTCCGGCTACCGGAAGAGCTATTTTACTATTAGAAACTATTGATTCTCTGAGTGGATTTTCCATAGATGGGGGCAAGGAGAGGAATTTGGGACAAAGAGGATAGGCAATGGAGCTGCTCTGCAGATGAATTCCCGGTGCATGTGTTCTTGTTCTCGAAAGCACTCCCTTAAAGAAAACTCCTGCGCGTCTAACGCTCAACGGCTTTCGCGCTAGCTCAGGGAGTTGCTTGTTGCAACCAAACACTTGAACTGATTAAGAATATTTTCAGCATCTTTCTTTTTCCGGCGACTAAGAAGGCTTTTTAGGGTTGTTTTTATTATGCCTGGATGAAGATTTTAAGTTATGTACAGTTGTGGTCTTTGGTATATGTATATAAGTTTAAGCATTACCTTCTTCTTTTATAGAGAAATTTATTAAGCTGTTCCAATCCCTACCTATAGCAGAGGAGACCTCAAGTAACGTAACCGGGCCAACCCAGAAGCCGATCACCACACCTATGGGAAGCAGTCAGACACCCCAGTTTGATGAAAACTACTGTGAAGTTGGATGGAAGAAAGTATTTAGCCTGGTCTTAGTCGGCAAGGATGTTCATAGGGAGCAGAAGGAAGTGAAGGTGTATTACCGAAGAAGGAGCCGCCCGCGGATGATCCATCCCATGAGGACTGGGAAAGTGACAATCTGACGGTTATGTCTTGGCTTCTTCTTATCGATGATGATGATGTCCCTGTGAGTGAAGCAGTACTCCTATTCCGTAGTGAATCCTGAAAGATAATAATATATGCTTTTGACCTTGACTCTGCAGGAGATTTCGTGTGAGATACCGCTGACTTAAAAGAAAAAACTGGAGATACTCCTCGGGCAGACGGAGACTAGACATATTACGTTACGGGCACTGTATCTCGGGGCACTCAGACTAGTGATAACGGGAATCCGTTACCTGTAAGAGTTAGACTCGCACGAGGAAAATGTAAACTCTAACTCCGCATTAAAGCGTTACAGAAGAGTAACAGCGGAAAGGCCGGGTTACCCTTACTTAACATGTCTAACCCTATTTGAAAGAGGCATTTACCTATCAGTCCTAGTCCTAAGGCGCAATCGGAGCACTACTACATATACGATCTTTCTTGCTACCTATTATTCTGTGGATAGAAGAGAAGACCTTTGGCCTTTTCCGTACTTCGTCTTATATATTTTTCGTCTTTAATAGTAGCAGATGCTAGGCGTGATTCCCCCCGGAGCTAGCAACTGACCCGACAGATGGCCGGTGACGAATCCAAGTTCACCCTTCGATCAGGCTAATTCCTTATCTATTATAGGCAGGGCAGGCTACTGAGTGAAAGTTTAGGCTTCTCAAGGCGTTGAAGACTAGGATCATAGAAGAATAACTAATCAAATAGCTAACGTGGAATGAAAGGGGATCTAAAACATCAAAAGGCTTTAATGCCCGAACAATAACTAAGTTGAAGATCTCGATTTCTTTTGGTAAGGCGCTCACTTTTTCTATATTCTTTACCAAAAGAAGGAAAAAATCGTACTGATTGCGCATACCCGGATAATTAGGTACTCTATTTAGGAAAGCTATAGAAGTCATATACGAAAGGCTACTTACCTAACTTAGTGAATAGCGGAGCTCTTGAAGAGAGAGCTAAAGAAAGATATTATGAGATTTCGAATGAGATCTGTAAGAACTAGATGATTCAACGAGTATCGATGCTTTGGCTTATAGGTGTCTCTGTTAAATCTTTTTTGGGATGGTATAGTATAAGCTCCGGTTGACGGAACGAAGCGCCCTTATTTACAGCCGCCACTACTGGAGATCAATCTTTCGTTTTCTCACGTGCTCTCGCCCCCGGGTAGTCTTTTCCCGTTAAGTTTCCGTTTTCGTCCTTCCGTCTTCTTTTGAGAAGGCAAGATTCAAAGAGAAATAAGAGGTTGCCTATCTACCTTGTATTCTATAACCCGGGAGGAATAGGCTGCGGCGTATCGGTTCTATTATTAGGATCTCTTATTTCTTTGGATATAGCTAAGAGTCAATTACCTGTTCCCGTGTCCCTTACCCGGATCATTCCTTCTTTTCATCGAAAGATGATATATCATCCGATATATCGAAGGCCGTCAAGGCTTGCTTACTTGTTAGAGTAGAGTAAGTAGAACCGTTTCTTGCACCGGCAACTCTGTTTCAAGTAAGCGAGTCGTCGATTCGCGGAGGGAATCAGATTACGAAGTATAATTCACCAAAAACCAATCCGGCACCTTGTACTGGTTTTGTTGACTCACTTTGAGTAAGCCGACTGACTAGTAGCGTACTGGACAAGGCTAGGTAAGCGGCCTAAAGTAATATCGAAGCAGCTCTTCCAATTGACAAGATCCCACCTCTCCATCTGACGGGTCGGATACACAGTGGTTACGGGACGACGTTGAGGAACTACTCAGACAAGATCTGAACACAGTGATTTCGAACATCACCTACGATAATTGGACTTCCATTTCCTCTCTCTCTCTTTTCTCTTCTAGTCCTGATGAGATAAGATAATGGAATATAGGGACGGGTTGTTCAAGTTACTGACTGAACTCACTACCTCGAGAGCTCAGAGGAAAGTTAGCAATTTGTTAATCGAAGCTACCGGCTCTTCCACTGACTCGTCCACTGCCAAGCTACAGGACAAGCTACAGGAAGGGACTTTATTCTTCATTGCCCTAGCTTCGGAATCATCTCAATCTTTATCTGCTTCACCAGCTTCTGGTTCGTCACTGAAAATTGGAATTGAATTTCTCTACGGTTGTACTTTCTTTCTTCTTTCAACTTTCATTGCAGTGTACAAAATCGATAACAGGATATGATCTTAACTTAAAGCTATAAGTAAAGTACATGTTTTTGACCTACCTTTAATTGATTTACCTAGTTTTGCCAAGGGCCATATCCCCTCACTGTCTTGTACAACTCCTGTCAGTTGCTTTCGAAAAGTGTATTACTGTTGTTTGTTGAATCCTGAAGAAAGAGAAAGTACTACTTCTATTTTGAATGCTGCTGGTATTCGCTATGCAACGTCTTCTTTTTTTATTATCTGCATCTATTCGATTATTCTTAATTAAGAATTAGTCTGAATTCAATTAGCAGTCGAGTGGAGATCAGCTAATTACTGTGAAATCGAATTCAAATTGATGTGGCACCTATCCAAAGTGGGGTAATAGGTTGGTGTTTAACGTTCTAAGGATCTCGAATTTTCTTTGATTAAAAAAGGTCTTCAGTCATGGTCTTGTTCCGCCTTTGATCCTTCGCCCTGGCTCTGGTTCCCACGCCGTGGATCCTCTCTCGGTTAGGGCCCTTCTGAATAAGGAGGCTGAGTCCTATCGAATTTCCTGCATTACCCGGCCTTGAAGGACCACCATAGCAGTGGCAACGGGATTGATCGTTTCCGTTAGAGTTAGGTACTGAAGAGTCGTTTAAGTCCGGTTGTGAGCAGTGTGAACCATAGAAGTCCACCCGTTGTGTATAAGAACAGCTTACCTGTTAGCAGCCGCCCGAGAGAACACAGATTGTTGACATTTGAAAAAAGATGAAAGCGAATTAAAAGTCTACGATGAAGGTTTCTTTCTGGTTGGAGAGTGGAGAAGACCCACAACAGTTCGATCAAGAGCAAGAGTATGAGCAAGAAGCCAGGAATTGTACGACCAAACAATCAACGTCATTGGAGACGAGGTTTGGAACCCTACTCAATACTCACCCGGTGTCTTTAGAGCACCCGAATTCTTCAGTAGATGAGCCCCAAGATCCTAATGCTACACTCAGAGGCCCAGATTTTGGCTCACCCGGAACCCGGGACCGGTAGACGGAAAACGTGGGAACCATAGTTTGATCAACGAAAAGAGAACTTTAACAAGGTCCCGATCAGGCGCTGTTAAGCCCTTCCTTTCCCTTCTGGAGAAAGAAAGTACTTGACCACTACATCACATCGGTGAATTTGTTAAGGCGGGGGACCACCAGGCATGGTATCAGGAACTGCGCTCGCATCTGCTTCACAGTGGACCTGGAAGGCTACCGGACTCAATCAACCTGCGTCCAGTACTGAACGGAAGGGGTTTTCCTAAAAGTAGCCGTCCCTTACCTTCTCGGACGATGGAGCTCTTGCCGGGAGAACGTTCTCCTCCTCTACACGTAACGGTTATTATAAAGGGCTACAGCATTCCTCTTTCCCTGAAAGAGACTGGGGTTGAATTTTTGCCCATGTTCCACGCGGAGATATCTGGACATCCCAGAGTCAAGTCTCGCCCCATCGGACATGACCATTGCTGCGTATGACAGTTAAAAATGGTCTTCCATCGGGCTTACGCTTACACAGCGTAAGGCTTGACAGCGCCTCATTCAGTTGGACATCAAGTTCGGGCCGACAGTAGTCCCAATCGAATTCTATGTGCTGGACATTGAAGCATCCTTCAACCGGCATAAAATGGTTATAAGTCATCAAGGCGTCCGCAACAGATCTATCATAAATTTTGTTCTTTCATATCCCGTCCCTCGAGGACAAAGACCTTCTCCCTGACAGTAGCGGTAGCGCCATATACCGTCTGTTTGGCTTACAGTCGCTTCAACGGCTGAGCTGCTTAGACTTGGTGTACCAGGAAAATGCATATTCGTCATAGTGAAAGTGGCATCTTTCTTTCAGACTGGTTTACTTAGGATGGAGTCCAAAGGCTTCCGTCTCTGGCCCGTTGTTAGGTCTCCGCTCCATTGATCACTGAGAAGGGCCCCTGAAGATGGAGGCACAGAGCACCGGCTTAGTTGAAAGCCCAACATGGATGAGTGGTTGATCGAAAAGTCTATGAAAAGATGATCGATGGAGTTTCCAGGAAATAGACGCACTGCTCACCATCATAAGTGGGAAAGAACTCCACGGTTGAATCCTTCGGTTCATTCTTCCGCGGCTGTGTCAAGCGCCAGAGTGCTTGGGCCCATGGGGGATTAGCTTATCCCAAACTATGGGTATACTGACCTATTAGTGTTGGATTCGATTCGATAGCTTGAGCGAACGCATTGGACATTGAATCTCCAGAAGACGCGCTCCTTGGCTCTTCTAAGATAAGAGCTGCAGCCCCCTACTCTTTTCTTCGGGTGTAGAAAGAACCATACCTTGGAATTTTGTATACAAAGAAAGAAAGCAAAACCAATGTCCTGTCGGGTGTCACTGGTATCAATAGTAAGAGTTTGAGTATCCCCGCTCTTATCGCAGCGCTCCACTTTCTTCTTCTTTCCAGAATAGGATTTTGCGGCATATCATTTGGATGGACTCAGATCCTTTCATGTAGGAGAGTCTTTGATGGGTTTTGAATTTTGATATATCAAGCGGGGCTTGCTTACTGCCTTCGCTGAGGATGGGATTCCCTAAACGATGAGTCTGCTGCGGATATTAGGCAACTTTAAAGAGTTATTTTAGTAATGATCCCAAGCGGTGCGAATACCATAGAAGGGCAGAAAAGCCTTGCCAACCAAAGAATTGAAACTACTACCGGGAAAGGAAAGAGGAGATCGAAGTAAAAGGGATGGATAGGACCAAAGCGAAAGACCCACTTCAATGCAAGGAGAGCGGACCAAGTCTGAGAAAGAGGTTTTAAGGAACCAAGTATATACTCAAGGGCGAATGAGTTCTTGAGTCAGCAAGCTTTCTCCTCTTTGCCTGGTATTTCTTCTTTATTGCCTTGGTCTTTCACAGGATATGGGATCGATCCCTTCTTCAATTCCTCCAAGAGATGCAGATGAATTAGCTGCCCTTATTCTTTCAACGCAGAGCTAACCCCCGAAGCGACTTCCTTTCCCGCCTAACCAGCTCTCTGACGGCGATAGGATGATGCTCCTCTTTATCGTTATGGACTTTACTTTACAATGCTGTTCTTCAGATGATGGCTCATCGCAAAGGCCCGGGACGCATCCCTTTTTAGATGCTTCCGCCAGTTCTCGCCAAGCCATATCATAACATTAAAGATTCAAAAAAATGTGTTCAATCAACGGACGCGCAATCAGCGATAGGCTTAATTGATCGTACTACATAGAAAGAATACTGCTTGCTCGGTCGCACACTTCACTATATGTGGATGTGGATTCAAGTTACGACTTGAGAAAGTAAGTCAGTCATTATTCAATATTTCTTTGTGATATAATATTGAATCCTCGAAAATAGAATGCGAAGTAGTCCAACCGGCTGAATCGACTTGTCTTGTATAAAGACTGCAAGAATTTCTCATTCTTCCGGGAGGATACCGAGCCGAGCCAAGCGAGCGAAGACCAAGGCAGGGATGGTTCCGCAACAGCAAGAATGGATGGATTTCTTATTGTATTTGTTTCCTAGATCCAGGGAAAGCAGAAGACCAAAAAGCGCAAGACCGCCCCTTTTGAGGCAAGCCAGAAGCACTCTGTATTCTTCTTAGAGTTGCTGGCCATTGACAAAGTGACATGGAAATACCCTCACTCGATAGGAATTCTCTCTCTCCGAAGAGAGAGCATTGAGAAGTTTTCATGCAAGTTCTTGCTCTCGGAAAGTTTGGAAACATGATGACCTAAGGAATTAAAAAGGAAACTTACAACTCTTCTAACTAGGTAGCCTGAGAGCAAGGAGGAAAAGAAAAGTTGTAGCGACTAGGCAAGGCTTAAGCCTTCTTCAAAGTTAGACTTATCCTTTATCATATCCACTGCAAGCTTAGAATCGGATTAGGCGGCTGCTGGTGGGTATAGACCCTCCTATTATCGGAAGCTTATGTCAATTACTTAGCTGACAAGGCAAGGTATGACTTGCAGGAATAAGGAAATGGTTGCAATAGTTGGTATACTTAGATGAGAAGATAAGGAAATTGTTAGGTGAATCTTACTGATCGAAGAGAGAGCATTGAGCCAGGCAATAGCATAAGAAGTCAGACTGCTTACCTCGACAAGCGCAGAAATCTGACTCTCTTTTAAAATCTCTTTCAACGAAAAAGACTAGTGATCCTACTAGTAGACTTCTTTATACAAGACAGCCTGCAACTTTGAAGAAGCTGACGGTCTCGTGCTCTTTGTCACGCTTTATAGACTTTTTCTGTGCTGAAGAGTGCTAAGCCGAGCTCAATTACATCGACCGTTGCGGAGACTTTACTCGTTTATGTTATAATTCTTTCTTCAGAAGTCAGATAAGGAAAAGAAAAGTCATCCCCGCTTCTCTCTGCTTGTTGTCTCCTGAAAGAGGATATTTCTCCTTTTTTAGTCTACCCGACTGCCGAGAGGTAGCTGGAGATGCTTCCTTCCCTGATATCGATTTCCCAACAGTATACATTTTCGAATTAGTATGGCAACATACGAAAAGATGGATTCAAAACTTGTATATTCAGGGTCCCCAAGAGCCAACGCTTAGTCACTCTTCTCTATCCGCATGTCGTCTAGTGGGAGCATGTCTTCCTGCGGGAAATGCCTGACTTCCAACCCCTGCCTCTGAAGCGTCTGCCATAAGGGTTGAATTGCTTAAAAGACCGCCAAGAGCTCTTATTATATCAGCAAGGACTTTTTGCTTTGCTCTCCGGCCAAGGGAAAGACTAGTTCAGGTCCGGCCTATGCTTCTGCCTTTCTTCCCAACCGCTTAGATGCCGAAAAAGAAAGATTTGGCTGCTTTGGAATACCTGCACTTCTTCTTCTGCTAATCTCGGAGTCGAATGCCGAATAAAAGGGGTTAGTGCCTGCACTTTCTGTCTTCTGCTCTTCAACCTGGTCCTCAACAAAGGGATGTCTCATATGCAAATTCCATAAGGTTATGACCTTTTTCTGCTTATTGCAGAGGAGCCTATAGCTCACAATTCTTACCCCGCCGATATAATAAGAGCTCTGTCACCGGGAAATTTCCTAATAGAAAGAAGGGATGCAAAACTGATAGTTGAAGGACGGACCTTTCTGCCCTAAAATGGATCTCCTTCCCACTCCTGATCTGTATTATTGCTTGAACTGCGAGACTAAAGGATGTGAAACCGCCTGAGGGTGATGGACCCCAGGAACTACGACTGATGGAAGACCCTAACGGGGCAGCCCGCATACTTCCTTTTGATCGGGGCTTCTCTCCTTTTCTCTTTCCCCACGCACTGCAACAAGGGCAGACACATTTTTTACTTTGGACGGTACTGGATCTGCGGCCTCTGGTTCTGACTAGCTTAGCGGTACCCTTTCTTTCGATGTTAAACCCGCAGCGTAATTAATAAATAAAGTGGCGAAGGTCCGCGTCGGAGATTCTGGACAGAATTCATTCTCTCGTACATCGGTCAGTTTAGTACTGAGCAAGGTCGGGTATATCGTCCTGCTATTTGCCTTAGAGTTACGGATGCTTTCATCCCAGTGATGAGACAAAGCTCGAAAGACTAATGAAAAAGGTTTGGATTCCGCTTTTCTTTTAAGTATGTAAGTTCCGGATATCTAACCCTCAACAAGCATTGGGCAAGTGGATTCCCTTCGCCGTTGGTCTGCATTGGCTAGGGAGGGCACTGACTTTCCTAAACCATTTCGCCGGTACGTATTATTGAATAACTAAGTAAGTACACTTCCTTCATGAAGAAAAATGGATTTATAAGCGAAGTGATCTCCACAGTTTCGCAGTCAATCTAACGCCTTTATGATCATCACTGTACCCGAGAAAGATGAAGCAATCAACAGCCGGCTCCAATTTGTGACGAATAGACTGATCGATGTGGACGTAGCATAAAGAGAAAAAAGTCCTGAATAGAATCATAAGTGGGTGGCCTTAAGGAGGTTCTTTCTTATCGGTTCGGTTTAGGTTCTTTATAATAATGACAGCCGTATAAAAAGCTTAAAGAGAGATTCCAATCATAATCCTTCAGAAGCTGGCATCGCGTTTTGACTCCTCCTCGTAGCAGTGTCGTTGAATTCGATTCGTCAACTAAGGCCGCGTTATTGGCGCAACTAAGCGAATTCCTAAATCAAATCACCACGTGGGAGCCGCCGACTTTTCACCACACTCACACACATCTTTTGAACTTTTCGTTGACAGATAAGGCTCACTTAATTATCGAAAAGTTGATCGAAACTCTTACGCCATATAGATCTATAGATAGCTGCACTCTTTCTTCTTTTTCTTACCTAAATGCCTATTTTATCAGAAGATTATTCCATCCTCGAAAAGCCATACTTAGAGAGACGAAAAGACCTCTTTCTTTACCTATATGGATGGCTAGAAACCAGAACTGGTACAGAAGAAATTCAATTACACCAGCACCAGATGCGCTTACCTAATATGGGAGGTATTCCCAAGATAAGTTTAATGGAACTAGCCTGTGAAGAAACCGTCATATAGCACTCAATCAAAAGGAACCTACTCTGCTGACGCTTTGAATACTCCAGCTTAAAAAGCTTGAACAGAGGTGCGTAGCCTTTTTTCTTCAATTGAATTATATGGAATAAAAATGTTCAATCGCCCTCCGAGAGCTATAGAAAGAACCGGGGGAACTGGATGTGTTACTTAAGAAAACTCCCACTCGATTAAGGGACAGGTTGGTACTGATACCGAAATAAGTGGCACTCCTACTTGATATTACCTCCTGGCGTCAATCGAAAGATATTCTCTCTCTGAATACGTAAATTAAAAAAGGAAAAAAGATGCTCTTATTGAGCCTGGAACTAATGGGAAAGGAACTTTTAGAGAGGAGGGTACCGCCAAGAATGCAACTAGCAACTGTAACTGGATCGAAGAGAAATAAGGATAAAAACTAAGACAATTGATTTTTAGCACTTGTTGATACTAAATCTTATGACAAGGAAAAAGTACTCCTCCTAGCCGTAAGGTCCAGGATTTCCCTTACAATTACAAGAGCCATCTGTATTCAGCTTAGCCCATACGGGTAAAGTGGAACAGACGCAAGACATCACATCAACTATAACCGTTCCAACATGAGTCTCCTCTTCTGTTACAAATTTTCCCGTGTAAATCGTTAGTCCTAGGACAATGGCCTTTGCCATGCAACTTTGCTCTATCGTCAAGTTGCTGAACATCGCTTTCGTTTAAAAAAAAGCAAAAGTAGTGCCAGGAAGCCGGTAGCAGCGTGAACCGGTCAAATACAGGATCGCAAAGCTCTAAAAAAGTAAAAAAGTTGTTTACAGTTAGATGGAAAGAAAAACTTTCCCCCGCATTGGAACGTAAGCAAGGCTCCATAAAGTATAGTTAAGCGAGAGTAAGGCGCGGGTAGTTGGCCTTGTTTTCGAGTTCCCCCTGCCTGTTGAAAGTATACTCCTAATTGTACCTTAGTTCACCATAGGCGTCTGAAGGGGGAGTGGGGTTTAAGCAAACTTTTTGTGTGTGAATGTGGGAGCTTAAGTGGACACTGAGTAGTGAATTGATTGATTGTCTTTGCCTGGAGGTTTTCTCTGTCCCTGTGTAAGGGTACTGAAGATATATCAATGACTATCATGAAGCCTATAGTTGAAAGGGCCTTAGACCAAGGCTTGTAATAGCAGTATTATAAATGTTTCAAAAAAGGAATAGAGTGCGGTTAATGGTATTTGGTCACGTTCTACTAAAGCTTCAGAATAGGTTCTCAAGTAGTCTGAAAAGAATGAATACTTTCTAAGTCCCAAAACTAATCCACAAAGACGCATCCCAGAATATAGTACAAAAGAACCTCCCACAACAAATAATAAAATGAAAAGCATTTCTTTTTCCTCCTCGATATATTGATCAAAAATCTTTTTCTTCAAAAGTGCTTTTCTTTTTTTTGACGGGTTTTAAGATGCGATCATGAATCGAACCAGATCAAAACGCAAAACTGTCGACGGAAAAACTTTGCCGGAACGTCAACCGCAAACGAAGGATGGCCAGGCCCCGGTTCCCAGGGTTAGAGTATTCCCTATTATGAGCCTACTCAGATCAGAACGTCAGACGTTGATTTTCTTTTGCCTATCGGCCTAAGGCTTTAAGCAACCTTCGCATTTTCTGCTGAGATCCCGAGTCTCCAAGTGGGCCCTCCTGGCCACTCACGACCTTGGCTTTTTAGAGAATCCCGCTCCTGTGTCGTAAGACTTGTAGCTTGGCAGTCTACCGGGTGGGTTTGTTTATCTTTCCAGTTTCGAGTGTCTTCTTGGATAGTTATAGCGGCCCATAGGCGCGAGATGTACCTTGTGGGGGGGCGGCGGTCCCCTGGACATAGTCCTTTTAGGCAGTGGCCATTTAGTCCATGGTCCATTGGATGGTCGGTGCAAGGCCAGAAATTGGAACACATTGATTCCGCTCGTTCCCGTCCTTCGCTTCAGGGCCTGTCCCTCGGTGTGGTCAGTACTCTATACTGTCGGGCAGCGAAGCTTACACTTGTTCACTAATTATTACGGTTCACCAGGGCCTCTTTCCTCCTCCCTTTTCTGCTCACTCGTAGGGGTCTGGACCCCCACAAAGGGGGAGGGAGTCGACTGAACATCTCAGCCATTGGCGGGAATTTCGCCCACATCCGATCCCCAATTCTTCTTCACCCCGGATGATCGTGTTGAGTGAATTGTGACCTCGTACGATCGTGTCGGGTGAGCAAGAGCCCCTTCGTCACAGTATTTACTTATGGGCTAACAGGTCACACTTTGGCCAAGTATCCTACAAAGAGACTCCCGAAAGCCAGAAGTATTAAAGGAATGGCCATAGGAATGGGCGCATCATGACATCGTAAGATGTCTCGCCCGAATGAATTAGTTGGTACTAGAAATGTTAGAAAAAGTGAACGAAAGGAGTAATAAGAAGTGAAAAGGACAGAGACACTTCCCAACCAGAAAGCAAAGTTCCCACTGATGGTATACTTAGTGTAAGCGAGCTCTAAGATCACATCTTTGGAATAAAATCCAGTTAGAAAAGGAAATCCAATTAGAGATAAGCTGCCCATGAGCATCATGGCATAGGTAAAAGGGAACGAGGAGGCGAGCCCCCCCATCTTCCGCATATCTTGCTCATCCGACATGGCATGAATCACCGAACCTGCACTCAGGAATAGTAATGCTTTGAAAAAGGCGTGATTCATTAAATGAAAGACGCTAACCGAATAGTTAGAAATGCCGCAAGCAAAGATCATATAGCCTAATTGACTGCAAGTTGAATAAGCTATGACCCTCTTTAGATCGTTCTGTAATATTCCAGTGGTTGCCGCAAGGAATGACGTCATAGCTCCTGCAAAAGTAATAACAATTAAAGCCGTAGGTGGGTATTCAAATAAAGGGGAACACCTTGCTATCATGAAAACGCCAGCTGTTACCATAGTAGCTGCATGAATCAAAGCAGATACTGGAGTGGGACCCTCCATAGCATCGGGTGACCAAGTATGCGATCCTATCTGTGCAGATTTTCCAACAGCACCAATAAAAAGTAAAATACAAATAAGAGTTATGGCATTCAATCTCATATTGCAAGAAATCCAAGAATTTAGCGGGGCAGACGCACAAGCAAAAATGGTGGAAAAGTCTACTGTTTGAAAGAGAGTAAAACGACCCGAAATCCCAAGAGCTAATCCAAAATCACCTACTCGATTGACAAGCATAGCTTTTATAGCTGCTTTATCTGCCTGAAGTCGTGTAAACCAAAAATGAATTAACAAATATGAAGCAAGACCTACTCCCTCCCATCCCAAGAATAATTGAAGAGAGTTATCTCCAGTCACCAACATTGGCATAAAAAAAGTAAGAATGGATAAATAACACATAAATCGAGGGCTATGCGGATCCTCAGACATATATGAAATAGAATAAAGATGGACCAAGCTACTTATGAATGTAACCACAATTAACATCACTACGGTCGGGCTATCGAACACGGAGTCAGAAGTGAATTACGAGTCGGACCAATCTGCGAATCGAGCGAGCTACCCTTGCGTGCAATGATGTGGTGGTGAACCTCTCATTCGAATTCAGTGCTCTCCGAACCGTGCGGGAGGGTTTCCCATCACACGGCTCACCAACTTGATTTTCCGCGGAAACCAACTATCCAAACAGGTCTGGAAAAAGAGGTACGGTCTCGCTTTCCTTTTCCACTCAAGTGTACGGCATCTGCCGTGCTTAGGCCCCTTCTTCCCTTCCCGAGTCCACCTAAAGCCTGTTTAGTCTCAAATAGAGCGTGCAGGCTTGCCTCTTTTTTTAGTGGGTGATTCACTACCGAAGCGAAGAAAAGGAAAAGGGGGTACTACGAGCCCTCTGCCCCACGCATCTAACTTGGAGCGTGGTTCACCGGTTCCACCGACGTTACCCTGTCAGTGATTCAGTCGATACAGAGGTGCGCTTGAAGTGGGGGGTGTGCTGTCCCTATTGGGCCGGGCTCTTCCCCATAAGGCCCCACCGTCTGGGCATAAGCGCCCTCTTGCTACCCATATGCGAGGCGCCGTCTTAGCCTTCCCTTTAGTTGATCGCTCCCACACCTGTAGCGTTCGTGATCGGCCTCCTCAACTGTGTATCGATCGAAAGGCAGGGCGGCACAGCCCCCAAGGGAGTGGTTACGTCCAGTATGTCCTCCCTTATTCCCGACATGCTATGGTGCCCCGTGGTGGGTAGGAGCGGGTCGAGTCCGTATCGCCGTGGAGCAACAGCCGCGTCCGGATCTGATCTATCTACTCGGCAATTCATCCGGTGACTTCACGGTCGCCAAAGAAGCCCCAAGAAGCATCAAACATTTCCGATGAAATCCATGGAGCAATTCTTAGATAGCAAGCACTAGCTCCCGGTGCGACTTCATAAAAAGCAATCAAAGATAAGATCGAAGAGAATGAAACGCACGTAGTAGTCACTATAGCGGTTCCTTCTGATCCTAGAAAACGTCCGAAAAACCCTGCTACTCCACTACCGAGCAAGGGCAAAAATACGATAAGTAAATACATAATTTATGAGTGTGATCAAACAACCAAAAATCAGACAATGACAGAGCGACGAGTGATAGATTGATCGACGTCCGAAGAAGGCTCGACCAAAGAAAGAAGTCACAAGGTAAATTGTAAGCCCCAACGACTTTTGAACCTACGCGCGGAGCATTTTCGGGGACTAGCCTCCTTCTGTATTGACTTTTTTCTCGACTGAAGAATAATCCATTTTCATTATTTCCTCTTTATTGCCATTCTTCTGTTTAAGAACTGTGCTCTACCCCCTATTTGACTAAGGCTGGTAAGAACTTTACTTTTGATGATCGGAATACGAATGAAATCAAAAAGGCCATCATTAGGGCAAACAAGGCAATAGCTTCGGTTAGAGCAAAGCCCAAAATAGCATAACCAAATAATTGTTTAGCCAATGACGGATTTCGCGCCACGGAATGGATCGAGGAACTAAAGACGTTTCCAATACCGACAGCAGCTCCCGCTGAAGCAATTGTAGCAGCTCCGGCTCCCATTGATTTTGCACCTTCTAACATAAGGAGTTGAGAATTCTCGTCACGCTTTTTTGTACTTTTCCATAATTTGACGATTTCAAGTTATAGATTCTTTGTCGATTCTTCCCCTCCTTCTTTTTATCTTGGGCTCGGTATGCCACGGGCATTCTTTTCGATCTTCTACGAAAGTAGACTGAACACTAACCCAATGAAGAAATGCTAACCAAAAAGCTCTTTCTTTAGTGGCAGAGCAGCCTGACGAGTAGAGCTCACTCCCCCACTTTCTTAGGCGAGGCCGGGATTCGAACCCGGATCTTCAGATCATGAGCCTAATGAGTTTCCATTACTCTACCCCGCTTCTTCTCCTTCTCTTTCGAACTCAAAAAGCGGACCTTCAGGATCAACGCTGACTTCCCGCCCGATAGGTCTACTCTAAGCCACCAACAGCTTAAGACATCTCTCTTACTTACGATATTTCGATCGTAAGAATTAGGCTCTCTGCAGCGTATATGCGCCTGACGAAGACAGCTGATATGCCTTCTTTTTTTCTCCCACAAGGAGAGAAACTGGTTTGAGTACTACGTTTGGGCTGGATTCTTCCTCTTCTAACGCTATGGCTTCTTTTTCATGGAATAGGGGTTCGGGTGAATAATGTGATAACTCATCCATGCGGGTAGTCCCTATCTGCTGTCATGCCCCTCGCTCGTCAGGCTGTGTCAAAGTCCCGATAGTCCAATATCTACGATCAAGAGAAAAAGCCAATTCACTCAAAGGATTTGACTTGCGCCTCAGCTTGATGAAGGTCAAGACGCAAGGTCCTGAAGCTCTTCTCTCGTAGCTATGTCCTCAACTACGACAGCTACTGGAGCGAGGTTGCGTATATAATAGAATAGAGTGGCAGTTGCCTATTGACAGAAGTCATCTCTACGCACACTCACAACGAAATGAAGGAGGAGGTCCAATTTATCTTACTGTTCCTTTTAGTGAAGTTATTTCAGTCTAATTCGACCTAACAAGAACGGAATCACGCTCTGTAGGATTTGAACCTACGACATTGGGTTTTGGAGACCCACATTCTACCGAACTGAACTAAGAGCGCTTTTCTTATCACAATAGATAAGACTGTAAAGAAAGGGATTCTTTTTTTAACCCAATACTACACCCTGCATACATATACTATCATATATAGTATCAACAAAATAACTTCTTATCTATGTCCCAATTGAATCGATCTCAATGGATCCCCCCTTACTGCCCAGAGGAGAAGAATAGGTAGGGATGACAGGATTGGAACCCGTGACATTCTTTACCCAAAACAAAGGCGCTACCAAGCTGCCCTACATCCTTTTCAATTAGTCTACAGTGTCATTGTAGAGAAGCCTTTTTTTTACTTGAATCCATTTCTTTTTTTTTTCTTTATTTATATACTTTCCACTCCTGCTGCTCCTATCAACGCTTACTTATGAGCAAAAGGGGCGTTCACTTACTGTTTGCTTTAAAGTTGGGGAAGCCAAAAAAGAAATGTGAGCGCAACGCGCGAAACTTGAGTTCTCAATAATCCGCGTCACACCTTGTGAAGTATAGGTGTGGGGCCTTTTGAAGCTCGTTAGCCCTTTCGTTTTTCAAAAAGGGACGGGGCTTGAAAAGCGAAGCGAGCCTATAGAGAGAGTAAGGCAATTCTGCTATCAATGAACCCAAACCGAAAGAAACAAAAAAACCAGTGCCTTTTTATATTATAGATCGAGACTTGTAGCTTTATTCTTTTCTCATTCCATATTGGGTTGGGAAGAATTGCAGGCGCTGCAAGCGTTCTTCAACTATATTTTATTTTATGATATCCGACGATCTTCACAATTCCCGTGAAACTCTTTCATTTCCGTTAAGTCTTCTTACGAAGCAAATAGCATTTCCTATTGATTTGTCCCCTGGACTGGACTTATTCTGATTCCGAATTATCCGTCGTTACCCTTACGTTGTTCCCAAGGACTAGCAAAATCGAAATAGCGAAATTCTTGGGTCATCTCAATGGGCTCAGAAACCACACGTTTCTCTGGATCATCATAGCGTACTTCTACATATCCACTCAGAGGAAAGTCTTTTCGTAATGGATGACCCTCGAAACCATAATCTGTTAATATACGGCGTAGATCCGGATGATTGATGGAAGAAACACCAAACATATCCCAAACTTCTCGCTCCCACCGGCCGGCTGATGGAAATAGACTGACTACCGGAGATATTCGTGTTACTTCGTCTGCACTGGTTTGTACGCGAATGCGCGAATTATACCGAGTACTCAGTAAATTATATACCACTTCAAATCTTCGTTTTCGAGAAGGATAATCAACTCCGCAAATATCGATCAAAACTTGAAACCTTGTATAGGTATGCAATTTAAGAAAGCACAACAATTGAAATGGGTAGTCCGTATTGGTATCAGATCTATTCCCATGTTCCGAAAATTCCATTTTTTTTACCCATTTCTTGGGTAAAGTCTCCCAACTATATTTGAAAATGAATTGGTTATCCATAAAGATAAAGAAAGCTTTGAAGTAGTTCCGCTTTTTGCTCGAAGTTTAAAGACTTGTCGGAAATCACCGGTTGGGTTGGTCCAACCTTCAAGGGCATGGGAGTCCTTGGGCATTGCTTAGGCCGAGTTCAGTATGGCTACAACGAAAGATCCCTCACTGCACACTTTCTATATATCTGCCTTCATCCAATCAAAAAGGTCCATACTATAGAAAAGAAGGCTCGGCAAAAAGGAGATGCAGGACCATGAACCCGCTCTTTCATTATTTTTTAGAGAATGCTCTCCGCTTTCTTCCTGTGCTTACTATTAGAACACAAGCTTTTGAGCTCAAAACCAGAACACGAGCATCCTTTAGACGTTTTGGAGTTTTCGCCTTTGGCTTTCGGCTTTGATTTGAAGGTAAATAATAAAAAAAGATTCCTCCACCTCCAAAAGTGGTCCGTCAACTAAACTTGCCTTGTTTGTTGTTATAGGGGTACTTGCTTTAGTGGTTTAGAGGCAGTTCTGTTGCTACCAACTTCTTTGTTTGTAGTCTAGTAGATCTCCATTTGGTAGTGGATCTAAATCCGGTTTGTGTTCAGCAACAGAAAGAGGTGAGGCGCTGCAAGCCTTCTTTTCTTACTCGAGAATGAAAAGTGGAAACCTCCATATCTCAATCCAGGAGACAGAGCAAAAGACAGGAATCCCTTAATCCCGCAGAAGATAACTCATTCCGGGGGAAGTCAGAGAGGGTCTTCAAAAAGGGGAGCCGCGGGTTGAAGCTTTCTTTGTATCCAAGGTGAAGCTTTGGTATGGCATTAAAGAAAACTTCTTATGGGGGCGGCTATATAGAAAAGGCGGGTGGGGCTTCAGGGAGTGTGAACTTCAATAATAGAAAATAAAATTCTATCGATTTCCGCATTACGTTGTAGCCAGTGATTGCCCGGGTCGGTGTGTGATCACCTTTCTTTGGTGAAGCAACCTTTCTGATGCTCTCCTCGCCCATGCCGAATACCCCCGGCCGGTTCCTTAGGGTAGGGCCAGGAGCCGGTTTGGGAAATCACGGGGCCTACTTATGAAGGGGGGACTCTATTCTTATTTAGAATGATTAATAGAATCGATATTTCATAGAAGAATGACCAAGGCAAAAAAAAATCCTTTCACACCCGCTTTCAACATGTGGCTGAATATAGTTTCCAGTTAACACACCTTGCCTTGGATAAATCCATCCTGTATCCCCCTAACTTGCCAGCTTTACTGCTTGTCTTATTTACCCTTTGCTTTAGCGGATGGTTTATGTCTGGTCCTTTGGGGTCGTCTGACCTGGGCTGATGGCCTTCTTTGTCGTCAGTCCAGCGGCTCTTGCAGGCTTCAATGGACTAGTACCTGCCACCAAAACATCGTGAAGGATTCAGTGAACGTGAAGAAAGGCAGTAACATAAGACAATTCACTGAATGGTTGTTGGCTCTACCAGAAGAGTATGAAATCAACAAGGTGTAGAAAGTGAGTGTTCCGACGCTTTCAGAAGTATGTGAGAAGATCAATGTTGAGCAGAAGTGCAGCCAACAACACATCGTTAGTTATTTAGTAGGGCTTGAAAGGCTGGACAGTTTGCCCTTCCTGTCCAGTATTTTCTCAAGCCGAAATAGGAAAAGCCGCAAGCACCACTAGGCCCGGTCGTCGGTTTTTCGTCAGTAGAGTCCGATATTCTCAAATAGGGGTGGCAGTCATCCCAAACAAAATAAGCTGGCAGTATCAATGACGCGGCGTGGTCCAGAATAAGCCTTTGCTGATCCGTGGGCTTTGTGTTTTGGTTACTTCAAGTGCTTCTTTGCTCGCTTGCAGCGCCTCGACTCAAGTTGTAGCTGTAGGATTGAGTGAGGTGACGAGAGCTGAAGCTGCCGCTCCTCTCCCGTTGGTCGAGTGGCTTTGCTCCTCTCCCGTTGGTCGAGTGGCTTTGCTCCTCTCCCGTTGGTCGAGTGGCTTTGCTCCTCTCCTTATTAGTCCTAAGAGCTGCTTCGCTCCTTACTACGCTATAGAGATGTTCGTACTTCAGAAGTGGATCTTGAGTGTCTTTGAATTCCGCCTTTCGTTAGGTCTTCACTGAAGGATTTTATACCTTCTTAAGCGCCTCTACCATACCCTTACAAAGTGACAACGAATGACTGTAATTACAAAATTACATAACTTTTCAAACAAACTAGTCTCAAGTTGTTCTTTGTTTGCATCCCAAAATTGGTTAGTTATAAGTTAGTAAATCACATGTTTCTGTTTTCGGAACAAACCATGTAGAGTTTTGTTTTAGTTCTCTAATGGACTTGGGTCGTCATAGGAAGAATTCGTGACTTCGATGCTCTCAAACCTTCTGCTCAGTCTCTTTCTGCACTTTTGAGTTTTGAAACGTCAGTTCTAACTCTGATGATCGCCCAATTGATCTGCATGTTTCTTTAGTCGTTCAACGTTTAAAAATGGAACAAATTTCAACCGGAATCAACAATTCAACTCCAGAGGTCGGGGATTGACTCTCTCGGGCCAGGCCGGCGTCAATTCAAATTCTCCGAAAAATCTGCAAGGTCAACAGAACTATCAAGTTCCACATCAACAACCTCAGCATTGTCCTCCACAGCCTGAACCACAGGAAGCGCCACCCCAGAAAGTGTTGCGTAATACGTTTTGGGACCAAGGTTCTGGTAACCGATTTGCTGACACTCTGTCTTAGATCTGTGGTCGTTTTGAGCATACTGTGCTGCGTTGTTGGAACCGGCTTTCTTACTCTTTTCAGTCCCAAGATATCCTTCAAGCATGGGCGGCTATGTCTTTTTCTGATTCGCGGGATCCCGGTATACCGATACTGGTGCGTCTGCTCGTATGACCGCCTTAGCAGGTAATCTAAAAACTAACATTACTCTATTCGGGTCCGATATCTTAGTTGAGTAGGTGAGGGTTAAAGTTTATGTATTTTTCATATTGATGATGCTGTAATATACTCTTTTTTCAGAAGATTTTTAATTTGAATTAAAGGTTGTTCCTGATATCCGTCTATCTGTTAGTTAATTTACTGAGAATAATTCTTGCACCTTTGAGTTCTCATCGGAAAAATTCTTGATCAAGCAAGGATGAAAAGCGTTATGTTCCTGTTAGTTAGAGAGGAGCAGAGACCGTCCTATGAAGTTGGTTCTTTTTCTCTTAACCATGAAAGTCAGTCAATTTCATTGCCTCGATTACACAGTTGACCACACGCATTCAACGGTAGGGAGTAAGTTTACTGGAAGGAACGTAAATTCCAGAGAAACTCATCGAGTGGACCATACCAAGGTGCGAAGCCTTCGGCTCCTTCTTTGCATCAGTTACCTTCAAAAGGCATCGTCAGAGATAAGATCCGTAAGGGCCGTCAGACTGTTACCAATAGCAATAGTCAGTCTGTCAGAAAGAAATTCCTTAACAACTCAGACGCATTCTCCTATAGGCATCTATATAATATCTGTGTCAAAGAGCGTATTCGTCGCAAACAACCTATTCAACTGAAACAAACTAAATGCAACATATTCTGTAACAACAACAGCCTATTCTCTTTCGATTTCCTGGTATTCAACACAAAGGGGCCTTTACTTACTGTTTGCTTTAAAGTTGGAAAGGGAAGCTCCACACAAGGAGAGAAAGCCCGCTATCTCTTTAGACGTAAAGAAGACTCCTTTAACGGCGTTCACGCCTAAGTCTAAAAGAATAAGATCAGGACTGACCTTCTTACGACTGGTTAATCCCTCTTGCCTTTCCATATCTACCTTCTCATCGCTCGTTTTGGGTTCTGTCTTTCATATCCCTGGGATAAAGAAGGCTCTTTAGCGGGATAACCGGAATATCCGATGCTAGTGAAAGTAAGTGACAGAGTTACTGTCCAAAAGAAATATAAATAATACTTCATCTATCGGAGTGAAATCAAAGCGTTGAGCTCTTTTCGCAGCAATTGAATCAAAAAAGAATCCGCATTTTCAGGAGCAGGAGGAGAAGGAAGATGCCAATGAATCTGCTATGTTTTCAGTAAATGAATCAATAACGGTGTCAAATGCCACATCCGGACGAGAGATTTTCGATTCTTCATCGTGACAGGCATTAGACATGTGCAAAAGCCCGTGACGCTGTGAAGATCGAAGTGAAGGAAGAAAGCGTCAAGCTGACGTCCAATCTCTTTCTGTTATGGAATTGGATAGTTAATCATATTCAATAGAATAGGATTCTATAACAAGCGGATATGCCTATTTATGGTATACAGTAAGAGCGGAGTTTCCCTCTTCATCTTGACGCCCTGCCGAGAGTAAGATAGAGATAAAAGTCCCCACATCGGATTCACTTGTGCCAACCCCTTCCTCATTGTCGGCCTTTGGAAATAGACGTATTTTAGAGTTGGAAATCCGTTCGGACATAATCCTTTTCTCGTTAGGATTCTAACCCTTACCCTGAAGAGGCACTATAGGTTTTCATTTCAGTAAAGAAGAAGGCTCGAAGAGACTTACTGTTTGCTTTAAAGTTGGGATGTATGGATTCTCGAGAAGAGAGGAGCCGTAGTGGTCCCCCCCCAGACCGCCCGGATCCCACGAGTGAATCGAAAGTTGGATCTACATTGGATCTCACCTGAATCGCCCCATCTATCCTCAATAGGAGAAGAAAGGTTTCAAACCCCTGTTCGAACAGGAGGAGTACGCCGTGCGTCTGTGCCTTGGATGATCCACATCTCAATGTCAGGCGCTGATGGGCACATTGAACTATCCATGTGGTTGAGAGCCCAGGCACAACGACTATAACTCACTGCTGGTCTCTCCACTACTTGAGACTCTTCCACCACCAACATACTTCAAAGAAAGGAGAGCTCAGATACAGCAGCAGATCCAGGTTCTGAAGGAAGAGCAAATCTTTAAAGCCAAAACGCTTCTACTACTTCGTTGAGACTACTCTTAGTATCCAATTTCTCCTCAATGCTTCCGGTTCATCAACCAATTGCTGCGTTTTGCTGAAAGGAAGAATCGTAACTTGCTTGAGGTTGCAAGGGCTCTTATGTTCACTATGAATGTTCCAAAGCCTTATTTTATTGGGGTGATGCAGTTCTTTGTGCAGCCTATCTCATCAATCGTATGTCCTTAAAAGCACTCGATTTCCATACACCCGCAGAAAAAAAAAGACTGTCCCTCCCTTTCACACGCTCCAAAATTTCGCATGGGAAGACGGACTCTTAAACGAAGATGTCCTCTACAGCCTAGCCCGCCCTAGTCTTAGCAATCGATCGATGTGCGCCTTTCAGACTAATGGTTTAACGAAGTCAGGCTTAGAAGAATGGTATTATTAACTGTCAAAGGCTTAGTTACCCAGTCATTACGAGTGTTGGGATTATGCGGTACCTCGGAATAGCAGCTCTCCCTGACGAGACAATCTAAACAGCTTGAGCTTCAGTGACACTTCTTTTACTTGAATGTTATTTCGAAATCTATTTAGTATGAGACCTTATAGCTGCTTTACAGTTACTTCTCATTCTATGGTGAAGTGAAAGATCTCTCACCAGAGTGGGGGTGAAATCTTTTCTGCCATGCCAACAAGATTGGCGTGATAAGGTGGGAACAAAGGCAGAGAGAGAGAAATTCTCAGACCTCTTCCACGCGTGTAGTGAGCAAGCATAGGAAGCAAGCAAGCTTTGTCTCTTGTAGGCTATCGGCTTTGAGGCCTGACATAAAGTATGTCAGCTTTTCAGTGATCGAAAACGAATGGAGGTGGGAGTGCGGCTCTTCTTGCCGTTGAGGTATGGCTTTATTTTATTGGTAGTCAAGTGATCAATTAAGGTAGGCCAAAAAGGCGCTCTTTTTAAATTGATTAAAATCAAACTTGTACTCTTTCCATGTCCGTGACGGAGGGTAAATCCGATTCATGACGAAACAAAAAGGTAAAATGATAATTTTTAGCTTACTCAGGATTGGAAAATGGGGTGGGATGGTTGGAGCAGACTCAAGGCTCGTACACATCAGAAAGCACCCTTTGAAGGCCCACAATATAAAAAATAGAAAAGCTTCATTTATTCTATAGAAAGATTTGAAGGGCCGGACACCATAGGCTGCGGGCTGACGAATACCCATTTTTCTTACTTGAATTGAAAAGGGCCTTCAAAAGCGTTATCGACTAGTTGAACTTCCCGGCATCTCTTTCCTGTTGAAGCGCTTAATCCAATAGTAATAGAATAGGCCAGAACAGCTTTCACGAAAGAATCCGACCAACTTGTTGGCCCAAATGCCATACCATTGATTGATTTAAAAAATGCCCCCACAGATCTGCATCCAGTAGGCACCCGAAGATGCCAAAGAAGCTAGCCACTATCACTTGAATCGTATAATAAGGCAGAAGCTAAACTCTTTGGCCGCATGAAGAGAAAAACTTTTCTGACTAGCTGAATAGTGACACAGATCCCCCTTTTTTTTCAAATAAATAAATTGCCTACAGTGACAGCGTTAATGCCCGAGGAGTCAGTAGTTATAAGATAGCACCCAGACACAGAATCCGAAATAACCATCAGGATCCAGAAACGGGGAATTGGACTCTTTCCCATGAACTTGACCGGCAGAAGGAGTTCTAGTCCTTCAAACTAAAGCAGCGCCCAGGAACAGGAAGGCAGCGGCTTCTGTTATCCTACGAACAAAAAGCAGGCGTGTTCTTTCTTACTATATTCGTCTTATATTATATGACTGACGTCTCACTCTTCCCTTAGCAGATGACACAGCCTGTGAGGATGCTTTTTTGAGCTTTTTTCCCTACGATGAAATGCCCGAGCTCCTGTATGTATAAATACGGGTATGTGTAATGATTTCATCCTGCCGAGTTTACAGAGAGAGCTTCGACTTACGACTTCACGGCTGTGATTGCGGATGTAGGGCGTCTGAATGCCGGTACGTTACTGTCCGCTGGTCTTCCCCCTTCAGAAAGGAGATTGCCTGCTATGTTCCTACTTCGACGCACTCCACACCGGATACAAAAATACCTGTCTGGTAAAGCTGAGAAGATGTTGAGATATTGGTTTTGTGTCGATTGTTTTGTTGAAAAAGTCCGAGAAGAAACATGACGTGCTTTTCACCTTTCCGCCAAACCAGAACGAGAGCCAATCGGGTCGATCAGAATGTCCTTCTTTCGCAGCGCTATAACATTCTCTTTTTCGTTTCTGACTATTTCTATTCTAAGTAGCACCCGAGAGATTGGCCAGGTTAGTGGGACAGATTTTGGCTCAGCTTCAACCTCGTGAGAGGTGATTGCACCAGTAGCAAAAGAGATCTCAGGATATACCATATCATATGTGTAACGAGAACGGACATGACACATTCGTCTATAACTAGCTCAGACAGGGGTCTGAAAGGCTTTCAGTCTTCACTGGTCGGGGCTCTTGAGAGGAAAAGGAAGTCCCTTTACTCTATTCCTTGGCAGGGGACGAAGGCAGCAGATTGAAAGAGGTGCAGGAGGTGCCGCTAGCTTGAGTTTATGGTACTCTTACAAAGCGGAGCCCTTCATCTTACTACTTCGTAGCCTTTGACTTCATTCCTTCATGCACAGCTGATTCCCCGATCGGAGAATACGCTGCATCAAATGAGTCTTTTAAGAGTTGAAGGCTTTATCTTCTTCTTAATCCGTCTTCTAAATCAAAAAAAGAATAAGCAAGTTATCGAAGGAAGCAGCCAAGTCACACTATTCCTCCAACTGAGACTGCCAACATGAATTCATACATATACCGACGGTGGACTACAAAGAAGATCTGGGAGAAGAGATTCATTTCACCGATGGGAATGATTCCTCTCCTTGTCAGCCCACCTCTTCAACACAACAAGCCCGATGAGCCTATCAATGGACTGACCTGTGGGCAGTGTATCAATTACTCATACCGAGCTAAACGAAAGGAATTCCTTGTCCGGTATGACTTTCTAATGTTAGCTTCGCTCCTCTTCGTTGGCCAACTCCCTGTGTTATTGTAGCGAAGCAAGGCTTTTCACCGACTGATAATACCACCAAGCAAGTCAGTAGTAGTCCCAATAGTTCCATAGGTCTATCCGATTAGACCTAACGCCGCTTTTCTGCGCAGAAGCAAGCTTGTTGCAACGATTGACGCATACGCTCGTCGGCTCGTTCCTATCAAGCACCACAGGGCCTGAGAAGCTGCTCAGCGCACTAGTTAAAAGAGGACTTACTAACCAACAACAACAAACAATTTCAGTTAAACCGAAATCGGGGCTGCTGCTTCAGAGCGAGTGCTGTATCATTCGTTTAAGAACCGAAGGGTGCGGTGCATAGTTAGCGTGGATGCGATAGCGCTGGTCTTTTAGGCGCGAGAGCTTCATCTCACTGGAAGGGTCTTTTCCTTTGCTTGCGGAAGTTACCCTGCTTGCTATTCTATCACCCCTCGCTCGGCCTGACGAAGTGCGGGCTCCTTCACCAGGAGGAGATGGATGCTAAGAGAAGAAAGGACAGATGAAAAAGGAGTTTATTGTTGCAGTAGGAAATTCAACGAGATATGGTATGCCGCGGAAAAGATTGTGGTGGTTTAATGGCAGCAACAACCTATTCTCCGATCTAAAATCGGGTGCATTAAATTGGATATGATCGGACTGTCTTTGTCAGTGAAGTACCAGAAGTAAATCGCTCCGATCTAAGCGATCCGCAGTCTTCAATGTGAACCCCTACTTATATATATTTTATAATAACCCCCCTCCTGTCCCTGGAACAGCAACTGAAAGTGAGAATATGCTGCTGGAGGAAGGCCCTCGCTCAAGCAGCCTATTCTTGCCTTCACATCCCGACTACACCGCCTCCCCTCGCTGGAAAAAGAAAAGAAGTATTATGTCCAAAAGAGGCAGACATCTCTGGAGATCTAAGCTTTGACGGGGATATCTAAACAATATTCATTGCCTTTCCTTGCCCGTGTGGAATCAGGCTATTGCCAAGTCGCTGAGGAAGAAGAAGTCTCGATATGCCGAAAAGCGGAGGCCCACCATCTGCTAGCATTGTGGTTTGGAATCGATTCTTTATCAATGGCCCACCCTTTCTTTGAACCTTGTCAATGATCGAACTTAAAGATATAAACTGAGTGCCATTTGATGAGTAACTGAGAACAAGGGAGAAGGATATGGAAAGGATGAAGTAATGAAAGAGGAAGTCATTGCTAGTAGTAACGACTTGTCACGATCCATTGGTTCATATAGAATCCATGTCCTAGGTGTATCAAAAAACATTCTTTTCACTAAACGTATATAATAAAATAGAGTGAAAGGGTCCACTCCGAAACCAAGAGGGTACTAACTAACTTAAGAGTCCTCTCCGAACCGCAGGAGATAGTTTCCCATCATACGGCTCACCAACTTAACTTGCCTCTATGGGAGGCTCGCTCCGGGCAGGTTCGGATCACTTACAATAGAGGGCTCCACGAAGGAAGGGCTTGGGTGTTGAGCGTTTTCAATATGATTCTGAAACCGTATTTGTTCGATGAAAAATGCGAGACGAAAAAGGAACCCCTCTTTTCGACTGGGAAATGCTTTTCTCTTTTGTCCACTTTCTCTATCCCCCTCTATCAAAATGATCAAAAAGGTCACTTCAGTGACTTCTTATTCCCGTGTTCGATCTCTTCCATCTCAGCCCTGCTCGTTGTCACCTATGTTGAAGAAAGGTTTGGAACCCTGTAGAGAATGAAGAAGGGCCAAGGATCTTCCTCTCAACAGTCCTTCTCGAGGCTCCACTCTCCCCCCTTCAAAAGTAAGGCCCCGTTATCAAAGCGAAGTGCGGGATAAAGAGTAGAAGCAAGCTACCTTAGCTCTGCCAGGCACTGGACAGGGGTTAGCTCTGTAAATGTGTAGAGCCAAGTGTAGTGTGGTGTAGTAGTAGGCACTTCTAGGCCCCTTCCCCGCTACTGGATCACTCCAGTGCTTCGGGTACTACGGACCCTCTGCCATCCACATTGCAGCAAAGCCGTTTCATGAGCGGGGGGGCTAAGCGCAGTTCTTTGAATCAAACGTTGAATGAAATCGATTCTTTTTTAGATATCAAAATCGAAATCGGATAGGATAGACGGATAGATCTATCTTTCTATTCATATAGATTAAAAAAGCAAATTTTATATTTAAGTAGCGTAGCAAAAGAAGCCCCAAATCCTTGATTTGGCCAGGAAAGACTGCACTGCTTTGGGCCCAGGAAGCGAAGGGAATGAGCTCGGCTGCTTCTCTTCCACACTTCTTTTTTTCTGTGTCCGTTCCGCATGCGCTTTGCTCTCTTCTTATTCTTCATTGGACGGTTTGTTTGGATGGACTTCGCCGTTCTTTCCCAACTAAAATAGAGAAAAGGCTGTATCACATCGAGATGTCGATTCGTTTTCCGCCCTCAATGAGATGGGGAATTTTGAACCTCCTATTTATTGTTACTTTTTGGCCCTTTATCTTTCTGAATTGAGGCCCGGCTCGCGTCGTTCCAACAACCGGCGGGGAGCACCTCAGTATACGATCGTGCGCAGTAACTGGGAGTCCTATTACACCTAAGGCCAACTTCAATTCACCAAACCAAGGTTCATCTCGTGTAGTGATTGTGGACTCGTACTTTGATATTGAGTAGACGGTTGATGTATCAGACTCGACCCTATCTTTCGTAGCATGCATTCCCATCCGTGTCGCAACTGATTCGGTAAGCTACGTGTCCGGTGCACGGAGAACTGCCTTCGGTCCCCCAAACTTACTTACTCGTGGCAACCTTCCGGCCGCCCAACAACCTATAACGCTAGTCACTACTCCCACTGGGGCTAGGAAGTAAGCCCCACAACCCAAAGCGGCGAAGAACAAATAGAATTTACTACAAAAGCCGGCTAACGGGGGTATTCCTGCGTATGAGAACATAGTAATAGAGAAGGTAATAGCCGAAATAGGATTCGTTTTGGCTAGAGCGCCCAAATCCGCTATATATTTGACACGGGTTTGCCGTAATGCTGAAACTATAGCGAATGCATCTATCGTCATTGATGCATAAATAAAGAGACCAATTAGTAGTGATTGAATTCCTTCTATGGTTCCACATGAGAAACCAGTACGAATATAACCTACATGTCCAATTGAACTATGAGCTAGAAGTCTTTTTACTTTCGTTTGAGCCATGGCGGCCAGTGCTCCTAAGATCATAGAAGCAATGCTGCAGAAAAAGAAGATTTGTTGCAATGTAGCTCCATAGGAACCATAAATAAAAACACGTAAAATATTAGCAGAAATAGAAATTTTAGGCGCAATAGAAAAGAATGCTGTAACCGGGGTGGGTGAACCCTCATAGATATCAGGTGCCCACATATATAGAGTCAAAAAAGATATTGAGTCCGAAGGGGAGGGGGGTTTTCTGTTGGGCTCGAGAGATGGAATAGATGGGGCCCCAAAAGTTTTGAATTCGCCGCGTTGGAATTCACACGAAAGGGAACGAAGAATTCTCAACGAAAAAAGTGCTCTCTGAACCGAACGTGAAAGTACTTTTCCATCAGACGGCTGTTCCCGTAACTCCACTCTCGACTTGGATTATATATCCAAAAAGGTCCGCTCTCGGCCATTCCACACGCTGCAACGCGGAGGCGTGGTTATCTGAAGTGGATTCTCTCTTTTGTAGTAGATGCCGAACCTGCTGCTCTATTGACTAAGAAGGGAGCGGACGCAGCAGCTACATGGACCCCTTCCTTTCAGTTGTTGCCAGCGCTTTCCCGAGCCGGAATTCATTATTAAAAAGAGCAGGCAAAGCCCAAAGGCTGCTATCCCAATAGGCCAGCGAGCGGAACGAAAATCAGACCACCGCGGTCGAAAAAGCGTGTTCCCATCTTTCTTTCGAAAGATGTACATTCTCGGTCTTCTTCGTTTTCGATGAAAAAGAAAGAAAATCTCGATCTCCGCCTTTAATTAAAAGAGAAAGCATTCTCTTATCAGAACTTGGCGGGCTTCCAGCCTTACTCAAATAGGGAGTGGGTTTGGTTTGAACATAGGCTCAAACATTCTTTGTTTGGTCCTAGCTATGCCATGCGTTCAATAAAAAAGATTGAAACCTGCAGGGATGACAAAAAGAGGGCGCTTTCCGAGGGTTAGGTTCAAGGGTCAGTCGAGTGATTTCATACCTCTCCCGGTGTTAGCTTCTAGGCCTCTCCTTGAAGTCAACAGCGTGATTTCATACCTCTCCTGTGTTGCACTGAAAAAAAAAAGGCTAACAGAAGTCTTATAGCCGGTTTCTTCCTTCCGCGCCCGCCTTAGCCCGGCCCGCGTTAGAAGAGAAGAGACGCAAAGCGGGAAAAGACAGAGGAAGGGGGAGAAGCATCTTATTCTCTTTGCGAGAACTTCCGGATCAGAGAAGCATTCGGAACAGGCTCCGCGTTCATTTCGTTGGCAGAAAGGCTCCAATCCATTCGGGGCTTCAGAGAACCCAAAAAGAAATTTCACTTTTAGAATAGATAAAATCAATAAGAGATAGATAAACGAGAAATATATTTTGCTATCTATAAAAAAAAAATAGAAAGAAAAAGAGCAGATAGATCCTATCCCCTATATCGAACACTCATTCAAAGATATTGATAGAAAGAAAGATCTTCGTCAAATTTGTTTAGAATTTTAGAGCTTTGCCTTTTTTTTAGGAATTCTTCATATCCAAGGCAGCTTACCACAAGCACCCCACCCCATACGACTAGTTGGGGGGGCTGTTCGCCCTTTGAATAAAACAAAAGGAGCCCGCAAAGGATGCGACCTCATCACTGAAATGAAAGCGCAAACTTCTTTTTTAGTCATCGGGCGGAGCGCACCTTTGGTACTTCAGTCGTGTGAGTTCTTTGATAGTGACTTCTTTCCGCGACGAAAGGCTACTTCAATGACGGAAACAGCCGGAAACTCTATAGGGTCGCCTTTGAAAGCGTTCGCCGGTAACCGTCACTCCAGGATTTTTCTGCGGTCGTGACGCTGACTGAATCCAATCCATAAACCCGGAAACGAAACGTTGTTCGTTCCCTTTCGTCTTCTAGGTAAAGAAAGTAGGCATACGAACCACTGACGCTTTGCCTGTTACTCTTTTTTTTTTAACAAAGCAAAGAAGAAGGTAGAATGGAGAAAGGAAAGGGACAAGGGCGGTCTTGCTTGGCGCGAAGGCTGCTGGTTCGGGGGTAGGGTACAGTACTAAAGGTCCTCGGACTTCCAGGCGGTTTTTCTTTTAGGCAGCTGTTTCCCGTTGGATCTCGCCAATACAGCCTCCTATAGTTTTCGATACCGAGATATCTATTTTTTTCATTGTTCCCAGGGATTTTTTGGGTAATCTGCTCCCATACTGCAAACAGTCAAATCTGAACTGAACCTTGTCGCTCTTCTTTCTTTCCTCGCGGGCAGGAAGCACACCAGCAGCGTGCATTGCGTGATTCTACTGTGTTTTTTGCACTTGACTGGGTGGACAGTTGACCGGAAGAGAACTTCGATTCGCCCGGCCAGCAGGCGGGCTAGTGCTTATCTTGTGTGACAACACTACAGAGCGAGTGGCTCTTCTAGGCGGGCAGCTGTGTGACAACACTACAGAGAAAGCGGCGCTTTCGTTTAACATGCTATGGTCTCAACGCCCTTACGAGGTAGTGATGAGTTTCACGCGCTCTAAGCCCGGCCCGCTTAGGTTAGGAAGATTGGCCGCAATCTGAGCGGTACCACCCACCCTACCCGTTAACTTATAGGCGGCCGTCCGTCCTACAGCCGCCCGAAAAGGAACTGCAGTGATCTTGAATAGGGATCCTACAGCGATAAAAAGAATCCCCATAAAAATACCACTAGATTGAACACCAGTGATTTCGTATCCGGTCAAAATCTTGGCTAATTGATCGAAGTGGGTAGCTCCAGTAGACCCATAGATCATGGAACAAATAGGGTGGGTAGGCCCAAGCACCACACTACACGTATAGACGCGAACCCCCCTCGTTACCGTACGTGCGACTCTCACCGCATACGGCTCGCACAAAGACTCAACAATCCATCCCTTGCCTTTTCTTCCACCTTTCCTCTCCAATCCTCGATCAAACTTGCGTTCTCCAGGCGCGGGGGGTCTTTCCTTCGCCTATCGTATGTATCGGCTTGCTTGGCTTCGTCCCGAACCAAGGCAAGTTGTACTTGCGAGCCCGTGCGTGTAGGAAGGCCGACCACTACATAAGCGTCAAGACTACGATTACAAGCCAAGCCGGAAGCGACTCGCTTCTATTCTCGTTGGGATTGGATATAGATGGATAATCTATAGATCGTAGTAGTTCGCTAACCTCTCTAACTAACATACGATACAATTTCACTTCACTAACGGCCAAAAGAAAGAGCTTCGCTCGGTTGGCCTTCCGGAGCTGACGAATGCCTTCTTTCTCTTCAGTCTACAACTTGATTCTGGGAGAGGCAGGATTCGAACCTACGTAGAAAAACTTCAACAGATTTACAGTCTGCCGCTTTTAACCACTCGGCCACTCTCCCCTTCCCGGGCCGAGGCCCTCCTCAATGGGTTGACAGAAGGAGGTCTTTCAGAACCTGAATCAATAAGCTTATTGATTTGATTGAAGGAAACTAAGACGTCACGCGACGCTAGCGAAAAGGGGGAATGACGTCATTTAGTCAGTTCATAACAATCTCTGTAAAGCAAGGGGCAAAGCTTCGTAGACAGCTTCCCTCTTATGTAGTCGTCGGCCTTCTTCCCCAGCCCCCCTTCGTCGCTTCTGGCGAAGCTGCGAGTTCATGAGCAAGTGAATGAACAAGCCAGCGAGCAACGAGTGAAGTGACTGAACGAGCCATGTTCCGGCAAGGGAGGAGTAACCGTCTTTGTTTTCTTCCCCTATCCCCTCTTCGCTCCTCTCCTTATCAGAAGAGTGGCTAAAGCTCCTCTCCAACTCAGGTGGCTTTCGCTCCTCTCTCTATAGGGGCGCTAGCGCTTTACTAATAGAAAAAAAAAGAAAGTCTCTGCTTTACTTCTGCTGAGCGAAGCTGCGAGCCTACCCTTCTCGAGCCTACTTAAATAGCTTACGCTTACTAAGCCTAGTCTACTAAAATAGGGCTACAGCAAGCAAGCTTTCCCCCTTCGTTTGTTGTGGGTCGCGCCTTGCCTTACCGCAGGCACTGAATGAAATGAGTGGAGATCTTCCTTCCTCAAAGCGTCTTACCAAGGACTTCGTTGTCACTAGTGGCGAAGACAAATTCGTGAATCTTACCCGCCTAAAGAAAGTTCAGTCTACAAGAAGCTGGCAGAGCTTTAGCCATGCCATTGGACCATATCCATCTATCCTACCTAAACAGTAAGCCTTTTGAAGTTCGTTCTTCGAATGACGCGGCGTGGAGACTAATTCCTTTTTAGTTTGAAGATACTACTTCCGTCTGCCCATTCATCCCCAGTGGATCCTTCTTCCCCCTAAGAATTGAACGAACCAAGTTCACCTATACGAGAGTGAGGAATAAAAACCAACAATAAACTTCCCACTTTTGATGTCCCACGATTCTGCTAGTTTAGAAATGGCTACGAAGGACGGGGGTCGCTAGGTCAGAAAAGCGAGAAAACGAAATTCTCCCCAAGTAGGATTCGAACCTACGACCAATCAGTTAACAGCCGACCGCTCTACCACTGAGCTACTGAGGAACAACGGACTGTCGGAAGCCGACTCTCGTTCTTTGGACTAACAGCGTTTAGAAATGGCTTCGTCACTTTTTTCACATACACCGGGGAAAAGGTTACGATAGCAAGCCCCTCCCCGGCCGGAGAGACTCCAGGACAAGGGGGCGGCAGTCAACCATCCACTCTCGAGATTCATATTGATCAATCGATCTCCGCGTCCTTCCAGTTCGCTAAGTAGACTCACTCTACCTATAGTAGAACTTTTCCTGCCAAAAACTGATCACTTACTTCTCATCTGCGGAGTTAGCAGGTATGATAGAGTCCCCTCTCTGTCTGTCTCTCCGAGTTTCTACTACTAAGTAGCACTTCCGCTATTCTGAAATAGAATCGATGTAGATCAGAAAAAGCCAAAGTCATTTTATGTTTTCAGTATCTGACGATACCCTGCAATCAAAGTCAAATAGCTTCGAGCCTATCTATAAAAGCTAACGGGCCCTTTCTCGCTTGTTAGTCAAGCTAAAGCTTGCCTTTTTATTAGCAGATATTATCAGAAGGGCAGGTTTTTTTCCCTATACTTTGTGCTGGTCTCGTCATTCACGCAATTTCCTCGTCCATCGATCGCGCGAGTACGCAGGAAGTCAGCACATAGCGAACGAAAAAAGCGTTCATCCTGGATTCTCTTCCTCAATCAAAATTTCTATCCATTTTCTGGATATTCATTCGGTCAAAGTCTCCACGGCCTTTTCACGCCCTTCTACTGAGAGGTGCACCATGTTGTGCGGAATCGGCAAAGACCTTGAAGTACACGTCCTCGAGGGCAGCATTCATGGCAATCATCACGTCGTACTTTCTTTGACATGGTATGGCTTTGTTCTTGGTGAAGTTTAATAGATGTCGAGTGCCGCTTTTCCCTGTCCGAGAATCTCCATCTGCTTGTTGTGGGCGAGCGTTAATCCTTATGTCAGGTTGGTTGTTCAAAAGACTTTCTTTTTACCCCTTGCATTTTCATCTTTTTGAAAGCCCCGACTCATTCTTATGGAGTCCTATTTCAGGTGCAAAGCAAAGAATATAAAGAAAGACCTTTTTCTCTCCCATTTCTCATTTTTTGGATTGAAAGAGGATAAGCGCTATCCATTGAGTAAAGGGAGGGTTTGCTACAGTGATTCGGTCGGTTCCCGTTCGCCTGCTCTCCTCATAGTCCATTAGTGGTTAGGGTGGTAAACTTAGAGGGCGCCCGCCTCCTCTAATGGACGTGTCCTCGACAGCCTGGTGGTTGTTCGGTTTCCGCTTTTTGGGGCGGGAGTAGAAGGTCGTTGGGGTTTCCTTTTCTTCAACCAATTCGGTTGTGTCAGCTCTGAGATTGGTCTAACATTTTGTTATTTTCTGGCTGGACAAAGATGGATTGAAAGTAAGATAGATTCATTTGAGTTCTTCTAGTACAGGACCTTCGATCGACCATGGGGCGTATTCTACCCTTCCAAATTTCATTCTCAAGAAGCGTAACGTAAAAGCTCCTTCTCATCCTTGTCTTTTTTTGGTTTTACAGTTCCAGAATGTTGTCTGTGGATTTTTAACAAACAAAGGAAAGCGAAAGGTTGGCTCTTAAGACTGAAAGGAGAGGAAAGCCCCCTTCTACTATGCCATTTTCTTTCTTTTCTTCTTTGAAAGTGCTGCTCGCTACTCTCCGAGGCGGGTCGAACCGTCATTCCAGGATTTGCAGTCCGATACATTTCCATTATGTTACCTAGCCAAACCCGCCACCTCATGTGCCAAAGTAAAACGGCTGTTCTTCCTTCCCCGCTCCCTCTTTTTCTACATATGCGGTGGTGGGCGGAGCGCTCTATTCGCGGGTTCGAGAACCTTCTCTCATAGATTCCCTTCACCAAGTCATCGCCAGCAATCCGCTTTGATCCCTTGGTGGCAAAGGCCTCCGTTCCTCTCCAACTCAGAAGAGTGGCGAAAGCTCCGAGGGTTAGGTTCAAGGGAAGGTCGAGTGGCTTTCGCTCCTCTCCCGTTGGTCGAGTGGCCTTCGCTCCTCTCCTTATCAGAAGAGTGGCCTTCGGCTCCTCTCCCTAACTAAGGTCACTTCGTACCTCAATAGGTGCTTCTAGGCCTCTCCTTTTAGTCTTAAGAGCTGCTACGCTCCTCAAAGGGCTAGTTCTCACTCTGTTTTGGGGACCCCCAAGACTGTCTTTCCCTGTGTTTCCTAGTCGATAGGTCCAATCTCATCTGCTAGCGCTTCTTCGTTGCTTGGTCGGGACACATTCATCGATTTCTTTTAATTCTTCCTGGGCTTGCAAGTGACTTACTGCTTTTGGCCGTTCTTGCTGTCTTAAGTCGTCCTCTTTTCTTTAGAAGCTGTTAATTGATTTCGTGCCTGCCCTAAGGCTAAGGGGAGAACTGCATGTCCTACTAGTCGGATAGAAGCCTACCTTGTTCATATCGAGCCGGACAGGAGAGACACTCTTTAAAGTTAATAGAAGCAATTCCTTTTAGTTGCTTTAAAATAGGCTATGTAAGTAAATCCATTCAAATAGATAGGGGAGTTCCGAACCAGCAGCAAGCCCTTTCTAATGTCCTAGGCGAAGGCAGTGCAGGTGAAAGCCCAATAGATCCCATTTTTTTATCGCTCCACATAGCTCACGACCCGGCACGAAGAAATCTCTTAGATGGGCGGATGCGAATCTGGATCTATCAACGGAGCAATTCCAGTCGTAGTCTCAATCCCATATTCAATGAAAGTCGTAGCCGTGCCTGACCCCTCTTTCCGGAGTGAGTCAGGCGGCAAAGCCTTTAATCCTGATAAAAGAAATAGTTTTCCCACCCTCCAAGTATCCATAAATGGAATCGGTTTGAGTGAATTTCTTACCGCAGTCAAAGCCAATAGGGAAAGTCAGGTCAAGAGAGAGTCTCTTTCCGATTAGTGCATCTCGCACTTCCAATTCATTCCGAGTTAGAAAAAGTCAGTTCCTTCCCTCCCTTTTACTTTTTCTAGGGTAAAGTCCTCTTAAATGGATTACTAGTTCCTTCCTTCCCAATCAATGCTAACTCTATCTTCCTCTCTTGTAATTTAGGAGATTTCCCCAGCCCATAAAGAACTGTAGTTACATACAGCTCTCAAAAGAGAAAAAGAGAAAGAGCTATGAGTTCAAGTAAGAAAGTGAAAGTCACAATAGTCTCTCTTCTCTTTCCGCCTAGCAAGAGTAAAGCAAGAAGAACTGATCGATCTAATTTCCCATAGCTACTATAGCTAATCGTCAGTGTGGACCTTAGCTCAGTATGGAGGGCAGACTACCTTCTTACAGAGTGCTCTATCCCTAGAAGAAAATCCATTTTAGCATACTCTCTTTCTTTGGAAATGATATGATACTCAATTTAGATACTAGCTACTAGAAGAGGAATAATAGCATATAGCTAAAATGCCTAACGGGGCCAGGAAAGCTTCGATCCTTATGAAACAAAGAGGCAACAGAGAAAGAGGCCTAACCACAGAATGAAAGACTGACGATTCGCTAGCTCGGTAAGAACAATCAGAATACAAGGACGCAAGGACGGGACCGGGCGTCAGGACTCTCTATCGTCCCCATCGTCCTAACAGCCGATCACGCAATTAGAGCTACGAACTGTTTGATTGTTCTTGGGAAACTTAATCCGTAACACAATCAGGGGTGCCGGGCTTGGCTCAATATCGGGATAGAAGGAGGCCTAGTTTCTGCGGCTGTTTTCCAGGCTAAGGTAACAAAGTTATACCGAGCGACTGACTTCAAAGTATTTGTAGTAGAATAAGATGCGAGAGAGCCATGCCTTTAGAACTTCAAGGTTTTGATTCTGGGAGATGGAGCTGACGAAGTGAAGTTCCAAAGAGTATTGGTTTTCTGCCACTGAGACTGAACATCCACCCGTCTTTGGTGATCTGTACCTCGAAACACACAAACGAAAAGAAAATGGAAGTTTCATTGAATGAATGAAAATCATAATCAGAATAAGAGTATGATACGTCACGACTAGAGAAGAGAGAGGCAGGAAAGCCAGATCGGACTGACCGGTTGGAACGATTACGAAAGTTTCCGACAGTTAGACCTTTTTTTTGAGAGCCTTGCTTCACTTTCGAGAGTTAACGACAGGAGAAAAGGAAAACGATTGAGAGATTTGATTACGACCGTTAGAGATTCGCGTTAGCATACTCGATATCGCACAGATCAATTGCAAGGGGATAACGATTGAATAAAAAAGATCGATTCATGCTTTATACGATAGAGATCAATCGTTTACTGAAACTAAAATCGATGAAGTACTGAAACTACTTCAACTTCAATGGATGAACTTGAAGCTTGCCTGCTGCTCCTCTGAACTTTGCTACTTTACTATAGTTTTAACAAGTTGAATGAAAGTCGATATTTCACTTGCACTTTAAAGACAGCTACGTATAATAATAATAAGGGCTTTTTTTATGAAGAAAGAGGTCCAGTCGAGCTTCTTTCGTAATATGGCCAGAATCATAATGACGAGTTCTCTAGTGGAGGCGAGCCAGAGCCAGTGTAGGGGGAATAGAAAGATTTTGAATCCCCTATCACATTCCTTCCTTCCTTTAGTAAGCGCTCTTTTATAAGCGAGTATGAAGTCAGCCCTGAACCTGAAGTGCTATTTCTTCCTTGGTAGGTCAGCCGTTGACGATACTTAGTTTAGGACAAGTTCTTTTTTTTTTCAAGCCTTGAAAAAGGTGCTGTAATAATTTCTTGTTTAGGGCTAGGACTAATTCAATGGAAAGAAATTAGTAATAAGCTAGGGCTTAGTAAGCAAATCAAAGGAGTCGTCAAGCTGGGGCAAGTCAAGTTAGTTTTTAGCAGTATCGATTAAGCCTGCAGTCTCTCAAAGCAGTATCAGCGAGGCGCTAGGTAAAAGGCAGCAAGGGCTCAAGTTTAGTTTCTGTTAAAGTCATAAGAAAGAAAAGGTTAGGGCAGCTGGGGAATTAGTTGAAGTGCAAGCATGTCCAGTAAAAGGAGAATCTCTTACAGTCTATCCAATTGCATAAGGCCATCCGGTTCTTGCATCGAATGGGAGTTCTCGGGGCTATTCCCACTTTCGAGTTTCCGTCTATGTCTTTAAGAAGTCCCGGCTATATATGAAGTACTACTAGCGAGCTAACATGCTAACAGTAGTGTTAAAGGGGTCTTTATTAAGCTCCCCTTTTTACTGCGCATAATAACTAAATAACTAACAGGCTTAGAAGACTAGCAGTTCGTATAATAGGGGGATAAGAGTGAGTTGTCAAAGAAGGCTATTCTTATCATTCAAAACAAAGATCTGACAGTGCTAAGTAAGAAGGGCCTAAATAACATTACCAGTAATCCGAGGCAAGCGCATAAGAGAGCTAGCTTGTATAAGAGTCATAAGAGGACTAAGAATAATAAAGGTCCAATTCGTAAGCCGGCTATCGGTACTACTCTTCCAAAATTCCGGCTGTGGATAAGGTGTCTCCTATTGTTATCGTGTCTAACAGTAAGACCAGCTCCCCCCTTAGTCTAAATAGCTATATAATCTCCCAGCCAATGGGCAAGCTAGTTCTTTAGCAAAATAAGTAGTCTTTCAAGCGATAAGAGGGATAGGTCAAAGGTAAAGGACCGGCGCTCTTTTATTTGAGATTTTAAGCCAGTTCAATTCCTTTTCCCATTGATTCTGAAGCAGAAGAAAAGCAGTCAACAGACGAAGAAAGACGTGTTGGCTAGGGTAAAGAAAAGACAAGGACTTCATTTCAAACAAGTTGGCTTCAGGCCGGGGCAGCTGTTGAAACTTCTCCGATTTGAAGGATAGCGTAATAGCGGCAAAAAAACAAGCCTGCTATATAGTTATGATTACGGACTAGACGAATGGAGGATTACTACATCGACAGCAGCTCCTGGCTCCTGCGCTTACTACTTTGAAAAGAGAGCATGGGGCTAGACCAGGAAAAGACTCGATCTCCTTCAACAGCACTTCACCACCTGAAAGAAGAAAGAAAAATCAGTAGTTGCTCGGTCAGCTCTGACAAGAACTCCGGAAAAAGGAAATGCCCCTTCCGCGACTAAGCCTTACGGGAAGGATGCGTCATCTAAAACCTCCCCCTTCCCTTCACTTCGAACGAATCGAAGAATGAAAAGATTGAAGCGAATCCAGAGAGAAAGCGCAAGGCCAATGGGTATACCAAAGACCAGTCCCCCCCGGTAAAGAGAAATGCTGAAAGACTGGCTTAGACGGACTAGGGATTATTAGAATGGCTGAAAGGCTTATACGAGTTTTCTGGATGACTGGCTGAAAAGAAAGAGAAAGAGGTCTTTGCTGCTTGACTGCGTGAACCAGGTCCAGGTCTTGCATTTGGCATTCCCGCTGTTGACGTCCCATCGAGTTAGCTAGTTAACGGTGAAAGGGATTTAGGAATGAATAGCAGGCAAAGTCCTTGCTACGAATTCCGGGTAACATTCTGTATTCCTTAAGGTTACAGGTGAAGCTTCCTCCCAATACCAACTCTGCGAACCATGCAGTGAAGTAACTAGTGGACCCGTCAGAAACGGAACTATTGGAAGCTTTGGGGGCTTCCATAGAACAACTTCTTTTTCTAAAGGGCAAGAGCGTGACTCTGATTTTTGATGCGCTGAGTTATCTAAGCAATTATTGATCTTGTTATTCTAAATTCTTTTATTGTCTTTCTTTTCGACCTTGTACCCGGGTACACGGAACACTAACAGAATCTCTGTTCAAACAAAAACGACAAGCAAACCCGAAAACTAAAGGGTCACCTTCTCTAGCAAGCAAGTAGACTTTTCTCTGAGCCCCAGGGTAGAAAAGCTAGCTCTTCGTATCATTGGCATTGGGCAGGTGAACTTGGCTACACAACAACTCTGACTCTAGCAGAGGATCTAGTTCCACACCAATCTGCTTATCTTATATAAAATAATATATAAACAACGCGTACCTACTCAAGCTTGCTTGATTGCCCTCTTTTTCTTACCTAAGGTGGACTAATTCTACTTCTTTTACTATTGGTTAGTGCTTTCTCTGTACCCGCCCTGTTCCTGGCTTTCCGGATCTTGGACGACAAGAGACAATCGGTCAAGGAAGATAGGGTAGCAGTTCAGAGCAGAGGGATCAGTCCAGTCTGTCCGGTCAAACTCTGGAAAGCAATCAAAGGTGCCAAGCGGGGGCTGTCCTTGAGCTGAAGTCTGAAAGTGAACGACGTAGGGCATAGACTTTAAGGAAGAAAGAAGGATTTGTCACATGCCACACTAAAGAATAATGAAATGGCAACTAGACTAATTAGTAATTTCCTACTTCTGTCATTGACTCAGTAGATGGACGAGACAACCTCTTTCACCGAGCCGAAAAGTCTGCTATCGCTTAAGATAATAAGATAAATAGATCAGCGGGCTTACCACTTCATCTTAAGTAGCTGAATTCAATGAATATACATAGGATGTGGAAAGTTAGCAAATAAGCTCCGTTACGGGAGAGTACTCTTTAGAAGACCCGTAGCTGGCCATAACTCGAACTGGGGACGGCCTGAGGATTCTTTACTGACTCGTCTGATGTCTCCGGAGCGTCTTCCCTAAGCCTTTGGTGAAAAAGGGTCTGCCACCACCGAATCGGATGTCTCCTTATCCATAAGCCCAGAGATCAGAGAGAATAGTAATACATAAGCTTAGCCGTCAATGCCTAGGCAACAGAAAGAAAAGAGAATGAATAGGAAGACTAGAGGAGGAAGAGGGGTCAGTCAAAGTGAAAGGTAAAGGTCAGGATCCGTTGTTCGACGATGCCTATATCCCCTATGATGATGGCTTGGCCAATTGACCCTTGCCTTTGCTTGCCTTATTCTCGTGGCTCGCTCCGCACTTGCTCTTTCTAAGCGGAGGAGCTAATGTAGGGAGCACATTTGAGTATTGGTTTTATTCTATATCTTATTCTGCTTTCTTTATGGTCTCTTGTCTCGATAAGGGCTGGTGTAATTACTATTGCTGCTCTCGGGTCTACTCTCTGTTCCACTCCAGCCTTAAAGGCCTGGTTTCGTCTGGTAAGCGAGCTCTACTATATATGGATATGGGAATCCAGCCCTCTGCTGTTAGCGGTTTCGTTTGGTTGTCCTTTCCGTCCATTCAAGCAATCCTGCTTTTTCGAGCTGGGTATAGTTGAGACTTCCCTATTGTAAGGAAAATGGCGATAATCATCTTATTTATATATTTATAGAAGTAGTGTTCCTGATTGTCGCTACTGAACGAACTATATCCGAACAAACACCGGAAAGAAGCCGGTGTGAACAAGCATTAGAAAATAAGAAAAGATACGTATATTTGAGAACGGAAGACTCACTCCAAGCTCTTTTATTTTCTTTTCGCTCTTCTAAGTTATCGACCTATTCTAGGTGAACCTAAGACCAGTTCAGAGGTTCGTAGTTTCCATGGGTTAGCTACTTTCTATAGGCGCTTCTTTAGGGGTTTTAGTGCTATCACAGCTCCGATCTCTGATTAAAGGAGATTTTAAGTGGACCCCTGCAGCTGCTAAAGCTTTTGCTGAGATCAAGCAAAAGTTGACTGAGGCACCTGTACTGAAGCATCCTGATTTCAATAAGGTTTTTTAGGTTGCTTGTGATGCTTCTGGTATGGGCATAGGAGCAGTTTTGAGCTTTCGAGCCAGGAGAGACATCCCATAGCATTCTTTAGTGAGAAACTTTCTGAGGCTAATAAGAGGTACTCTATCGGGGCGTCGGTTTCTATCTGTCTTCTGTCTTTTACTGGCTGTCATGGATCGGTCACCCCGTCCTACATCTGTTCAAGGTCAATATGCGTTATTGTAGGCATAATGAGGCAGCATGAAATTCCACATTCAGACAGACAGCCAGAGGAAAGGAGCTGAGAAGCATATCAACCAAATCAAGACATCTGTACCATGGTAAAGGACACCTGCAGTATGAGACTGCATAGCTATCATAAGCGCAAGGCTCCTCCCCCTTCCCGATGCATTAGACATCGAGGCGCCACCATACGAAGAGCGAAGAGAGAGATCAAATGATGCATTTAGAAACAAGTTCCGCAGCACAGATCTCTCATCTGCATGACAAAAAATGCTTCCCAAGAGCGGACCCGTTCTAAGATGGAATAAATGCTCTGAGAGCTCTTTGGGGAATCGATCAAGCTTAGATTTTGGTACTTGAGAACCAAACTTCAAAGCAATGTCTTTCATCTATAGTTGCTCGCATGTCAATTGCATCAGAAGAGTTTTTGGCTCGCAAAAGAGTCATATTGGCAATAACTTCATCTTGAATGTATATGCTGAAACAGTAGGCAATCTGATCGTAATCACTATAGAAAGAGAAGCTTGGTAGACGTTTGAATATTGTATCACGAACTGGAAAAATACATAATCGCTTTTTATGTCTATTTTTGTTTCAATGAAAATTGAGAAGCTCTGTCTTTCTTCAACACTAAGCTAAGCATTTAAACAGAAAAAAAAGCATCTTTCTTCAAACTTGAACTTTCATTAGTAATGAAAATATCATCAGAACAGCGTATCTCCATCAAACCATGGGAACCTGCTGGATGCCCTTTGCAAGTTAACACCAAAGGCCTCTCCAAAGTCATCATGAAGAAAAAAGACACCCCCAGAAGCTTTTGCAAGAGGCTGCAGAAAAATAACTATGAAAGGGCATGTCCCAGCACATAGAATATCAACCACTTTATGCTGTCGGTGAGCCTCTTTACCTAAATGCTCCATCCATTTGGTGGCTGTTTTTTTTTCCAGATAAGGATAGTTTGGGTGACTCAAAGAATGGGGAACTGCCCTAGGATCATGTGTGTTGAGTCCAGCAGCACATACAAGTCTTCTGCTATGACCTCCATACCTTTGAACTACCCCTCGGGGCATTTCTGCAGATGGCCCTTGAATTATAGCAAGAGCAACCTATAGGCACCGGTCTCTTGAAGCCTCAGGCAAGTCTTTCAAGGCTTGGTGCGGCCTGATATGGTGTGAGCTGAAGCATGAAATTGGCGACAAGTATACACCTGTCCCATAAATCAATGCTTTAATAGTGTCCTGGCTTGGTTACTTGTCACCAGGAAGCACATCAGCAGATGCAGTTGATTCCTCTGATCTGAAAAGTCGTATACTTAGACTGTTCGTCCATATGAAATGATTCAAATTCTTTTTGTTGGCAGAAGTGAATCCACAAAGACAAATGCATGCAGAGAACTCTGCAAATGCTGGAGGTGTGGCTCACCTAAACGTTCAGAAATGACAAGAACAATAGGAACAGACACAGAAACTGGAACAAAAGCAGGTCTTCTTTTCCCTGTTTTGACATAAGAAACTGATGGATTTCGATTTTGAACAGAACATCAAGGCGCTAAGCTGGCAAAAGGGCTTTGAGACGGAGTCCTTCCCGCCCGAAATGAATGCGCCTAGGAACTAAAGAGGCTACGTTCCCGGCCTCCCCTCTTTCGTTCGTGTGCTTCCGGTTCATGGAAGATTGGTTCAGGCGAAGGCAAGGTCTCTTTTATCAAGTATTTGATCCCGAATACAACATAAATGATATACTACCTCAACCAAAGTGCTCCTCTTATGGTCTTCGTGACATAGCATATTGTCTGATCTTCAGCAGGGGGAGGATAAAATCCGCTACACCCACCGTCCTTGGCGTTATTTTGACTGAGCTCTTGCTATAGCTGACGGGCTAGGACTTTTTTCTAGCTCTTGCTCACGCATTTTTGCTCTACTTCATTCTTGTTCAAATAACTCCTCCCCCTGTCCCCTACTCGAATTCATTCCTCTCGGTAAGTGAAGCTCCTCCACCCGCCGCCTTCGGTCAACTCAAAGAAGAGGCCAGGAAGGACATTTTTTAAGGCTCACTGAGTCTCTCTAGGTTAAAGGGAAGCACTAGACTCACTCCACGGGAACTTCAGATTTTGCATTCCCCTCCCAACCTCTTTACCTCTCTAACCAAGTCTTTCGCTCTTTTTGTTTTGCTTATTATTCTCGCTTTCGCTCCTCTCCCGTTGGTCGAGTGGCTTTCGCTCCTCTCCTTATCAGAAGAGTGGCTTTCGCTCCTCTCCCTAACGTTGGTCGAGTGGCTTTCGCTCCTCAGTCTGCTTTAGGCGAGATTCCCTCTGATTCTTGTAATCAAACAAAAGCTCTTCTCATACTTATGTTAAAAAGGGGCTTCCTCCCGCATTAAAGGTACGAAAGCACTTCTCTGAGAGTGAGACTTTTGAAGGCAAAGAAAAAGAAGATAAAGACTTTTTAGGCTTAGCCCGTCAGCGTCATCATAGAGGGCAAGTCCTCTTAGAGTAGTAGTCAAAAAGGCATAGTCGACTTAGAGTGGTAAGCTTATTCTCTGCTTTCAATAGTTCGAGTAGTATGCCTTGAGCCTTAAACTCTTCCAACTAGTAATGTCTACCTACTCTTTTGAAGTGAAGCAGAAAGCAGATGGACACAAGTGCACTAAAACAGCTAAGACATTAGGCCCTTTCCATCTGCCCCTACTAAAGCACTCGAAGAAGAAGACAGTCCTTTACCGAAGAAGGCGCACCGGTTGATGCCAAGAAGTAGGCTGGCTTGTTGGTAGAGTTCCGCATAAGGCAGGGGAAGGAGAGGAAGAGAAGGAGCGCTGAAGTAAGTGAAAAGAGAGGGCCGGTAGAAGACTCATCCGTGGTGCCCAAGCCGTGAAGTCGGAATAAGCGCTTTAAGCATCAGACCCAAACGTCGGCTAAGCGAAGGAAGGCCTAGGTTCAAATCAAGCTGTGCCGGGATGCTGATGAAATAGCTGCTTCTCCGGATCCGGGCTTTCTGACTTATCTTATACTTATAGGCATGGGGCATAAATAATAAGTAGTAGGCTTTCACCGCTTTCAGCCAAGCAGTTGCTTTTTTTAGGATGCGAATGCCATGGTTCTTCTTACATTACAGAGTAGGCTGCTTTTCACTCAGCAGTGAGGGAATGGTCTGCTGTTGCGACGAATAAGGGCAAGGAAGAGGACAAGTGGAATGTCTATTGCTCCACTTTCTTAGTCTGGTAGCAAGCGCGGTACCCACTGAAACTTTTCTGTTGAAAACCGAGAGGGGAAGAACTTAACCTAGGACTCCAGCCCCTAGCCTACAAAGAAAGCAAATTCAAACTCTACCGCCCTCGACTGTAACGGATAAGAAGGAGATGGAACTAAACAGGCTTAGGCCCTTTTCTTTTCCTCGGGAATGCTACTACTAAGTCGAGCAACTTCCTTAGGCCGGTTATTTCCTTTTGCTTGATGCTTTTACACAGCAGCTGGAGCGGAATCTATTATAGGAGGCGTAGGGTAGGCTCTTTGGATAGATTGACTGGCTTGAGCCGATGAACCGGCTTCTACCACTGACGAGCTAATTCGGACTATGCCTAACGCAAGGGATAAAATCACCTGATCTTGGCTCAGCATCTTTTGAAAGGTAATCCAATATCTGGTAAGAAAGGCCGAGTCCGCTACTCGAAGCTGAGAAGCTTCAGCTCACTCGACCCGGGAGGCAGTTTCATTCCAATCTTAGTTTGAGCTAGGAGATGGGACAATACGCTTTTAGACCAGGAGTTTCAAACTGACCTTTTGGGATCGGAGTTGCAAACAGCTTGACCTTACTTAGGTAAGGTTGGGTAGGGAGGTCTTCCCACTTCCTCTTCCCAAAGGGTGCTAAGACGAACTGAGGAAAGGAGTTGAAGCTTGAGCGGTACTCCTTCTCTTTAAAACTCACTTCTTAGATGCTCACCAGTCTACCGGGATAGGGGAAAGAGAAGATCTCGACTAGGAGTCAGAGGGAATCTATAGCGGATCTTTTCTAAGCCAGGAAGATGCCTCTGCTGAAGTAGCAAGTATTGGGCTTACAAACTGAGATTTTACTTTAAAGTAAAAAGGGCTTTACCAGATCGAAAGAATCCTGTAGCAAACGGGATTGATTCCACTTCAAAGCTGTTAACCCTCTTTCTCTCTTGCCGATTCCGAACTCCAGGAGGAGAGTTGCTCAGCCGACTAAAGCGTCAGAGTTGGAGCTTGGCAATGCAGTTGATCTTCTGGCAGCTGAGAGAGATGCAGGCATTGAATGAAGCAGAATCCCCGTATTGGACAGAAAGAACCTTCTATAATGAAGAGTAGGATGTGAGGGAAAGCCCTCTAGTCGAGTAAGAGAACTGAAAGTTTCAAGCCAGTAAAGTCCGTTAGTGGGGGGTTAACCCGGAGATTCGTCAATCAATTCTCTTTCTTCAGGAAACGACTAAAAAGAGCGGGAGCTGGGCTTGCTTGTTAAGGAAGGCGGTAAGGGATGCTGGTATGGCATAAAGATGAAGCTTTCAAGTGGGGGAGTTCATCAATCGTTCAGAAACCACCGTTCGAAAGGGTATGTAAAATAGTTTAAGATGGGCCAGCGGAGTAAACGAATTGGTGAAGCTTTTTCGTTACCAAAAGATATTAGTGATCGGAGCAGATGATAGACCTGAGCGGACCGGAGAGCGAACCGGCAATGGTAGGGGATAATAGAGGATAACAAGCCAGAAAAGTGAAAAGGGCTTTTTCCGGTTACTCAATGGACAGGCTTGGGATTGATGCTGAGTGAAGGCTTTCTTGCCCTAAAGCTCGCTGGCTTTCCAAAACTGCCTTACAAATCAGCAACCTTCCTTGCCTGGTCAAGTTCTTATCAATTGGTGAAATTGGCATCATTCTCCTTCAATATCCCTATTTATTAGGGCTCATCAAGTTCTTCTGCTTATACTGAATGGAGAAGAGCTAGTTGGGAGTTAGCTTTGCACACAGACTTCTGGCTTCCCGTATATGGAATGATTGCCTTCTACTTACATAAGGAGTCACAGACGGAATTGAATCATACCCATCGTAGACGCGATAGGGACAGTCAACCAACTAAGCGAGTAAGCCTGAAGCAGAGGATCAATCGAGCGTATCCTGACTTAATCCAATATCTTCCATTCCTGTTTAACTGGCAGCAGCAGAAGTCAATAGACATCCATAAGTAAATATGCTATCTATCTCTTGCTATCGCTCTTTTGTCAACTGCACTCTCCTTTTCTTTACCTACTCATCCCATCATTTCTACCGGATAATTGGACTACATATCAGACCTTAAAAGCTTGAGCGGTACTCGCATTGGTGAAATTACGTATAGTAATACAATTCTCCTTTCAAGCCTAAATTCCTTTTTAAAGTTCCAAGAAATCATAACTGCGTCTAAGAATCCTTCGGGCATTTGTTATCTCAAAACAAAGAAGAACGCCCACCGACGAGCAAGAAGCATCAAAGATTTCCGATTGAGATCCAAGCTCTATCCTCAACCTTGGTGATAGGACCGATCAACGAAGACAGGGAAGATGCATCAGCGCCGGGAAAGAATGGATTACAACCCTTGGCGCGCTAATGGACTGATTGAACCAAGCTGGACTGAAACAGTTGGGATACCAAGTAGAGAACGGGAGACTTTCTATATCAATCCAGTCTCGATGCCTACTTCTTCCTCAAGGGTAGATGAATATACCTGACATGCCTATCTTAGTGGACAAGCTTTGATGAGAAAGGCATCTCCTATCTGATTAACATTCAGTTTGGCTTCTGCTGAACGTAGTAGGCTTACTGATCTTCCTACTTCTTTCTGCGTTGCATATCAACAATTCAATTCAGAGACTAGCAGAATCCTTCAGATCACAAGGCCATTGATAGTGAAGGAAGCTAAAACTATAGCGAAGATAGTAGCACTGAAACTGTGGGCACACCAGCTTCAAAGGGTTCTTACACAAGACCCTGAAAGACTGGCTGATAACATCTTATGTATATCCAACCCAGCATCTATAAACCTTTTTTCCAAGGAAAAGAGAAACGAAAAGAGTGAATGGTTGTTATAGATCCGGTGGGAAGATTGCGGCTTCCCATCCATAAGTTAGGTACAATATGCCTACCAAAGGTCGGATTCTAAAGACTCTTCATCTTCCTAAATGGTATTCAGGGTATAGGATCTCTGGGCGGAGATGACCTATCTCAGGATACCATAATAAATGAGTCTTAGCTTACATTCGAATTTTGATTCAATTATAAAACAAGCCAACAGAAAGACCCCCATCTCAATCTACTAGTATGAACTATCCAATAGCATATGTATTCCCTGACATATATAGACTAATCTCAACACCTAAGTCCCTTAAGAATTATACTAGGAAATTTATTTACTAATAAGCATTATTTAATAATCGTCTTTAGCTTGAGGGACATCGCACTCCTCAGCACAGCAAAGTGTTACCTTACTTGTATCCTTGTCAATTCAGACCCTCCGGTCGTGAAAGCAAGAAAAGGATTTTTCACCAGCTCGAGTGGATTCTATTTTACCTTCGATGTCCATTTCATTCAAGAATTTCAATATATCTTTCAACAACTCATCCTCATTCATATGCCTATCTCCACATTTAATTGCGATATAAACCTCATCGATAAACCTTATACATTCAATTCCTGGAAATCTATCTTTAAATTCATGGTCAAAATCCATCAGTACCATATCGAATAATGCCATTGTTAATTTCCCCGCGAGTGATAATCTCCCTGTGGGATACACAATTTCCTCACCTGAAGAGTATATTGTCAACTTCAGAAAATCTGAATTGGTAACAATACCATTTCCCGCTAATTCCTTAACCTTATCAATGATACGAGTATTAGGTATAGTGAAGATAGACGGTTTTAAGTAGACCTTATAAAGTATAGAGACATCTCTAAATGACGCGAGACGCGCATAAAATGATAACGCTTGGCATTCATATGGGAATTCATCATCTGGTAGGGCTCCATATATAAGACATATTATTGTATTGGATAGAGCCACAATCAATATGATATCATCTTGATGATGAAGAAAAAGAAGAGGTTTTTCATTTAATTGAAAAATCCAAGTTAACATTGCATCTGGACGAACCTTCGTGATCTCACAGAAGTAATCTGCCCGGGGTATTGCTACTACCTTAATAGGCGATAATTCATATCTACCCATGGATATTTTGTTTAGTGAAACATCAAAATCTTCCTTGGACATGGGCAACAATAAAATCTCACTATAGACCATACCCATAAGCTCTAAAATCAGAGACATTGAATGCTCCTCATTCTCTGAACAGAAGTTTTTACTAGACAACAATCGTATATGAATATGAATTGTTAACATATACTTATTTTGGTGCATCATTTTTCTCATATTTATCTATCTATTATTGTATTGGGATATTACCTCAGGCATATTTGGAACAAGTCCAGTTGCCAATAAAAACGAAATCATGATACCAATACCTACTGACTTAAGAACATCACCTGTTGCCGGAATGGAGATCTCTGAAAATGGCTTCTCTTCTGAAAATGCTCTCTGTACATTATTTGATAGATAGCTATCTTTTCTAAAAAGCTAATCAACTTCAAGTTAGGGGAGTGATAACTCATATCGAAAAAGTGAGTATAATCAATACAAGACACCCTGAGGTACTGGAATTCCGGGTAAAAACCCGTACCAGACTGTACATCCAATACCCAAACTTACTAAGACCAGAAATCGACCGTACATACCATTACAATATGTTAAGACCTCAACGAGAATCTTATTCGGTGTAGATAAACCACGCAATCCAGTTCCACTCCAACTATGTGAGGACATTATTTGTTCAGATAGTGGACTGCTAGAATATGAGAAACCTAACTTAGAACTTATTAAACTTAACTTTTCAATACAATCTTGTTGTACAGCCAACTCATTTATCAAGAAGTCAACTTGTCCAGGTAAAAAGCGATAACCAACACCCATACGGAGACTATCAGGTATAGAATGGCGTAATTCATTAGGAATTGATATCATATCAGTAGGCAGATTCATAAAAGGGGCTTTTAATCGATCACTAATTGAACGAAACATAGGAGAAGGTGCAATTGATCTTAAATACTGAAGCCAATTACGACTATTACAATTTGATGTACTTGCAACAGATGATGAACGTTTGGGTATTGAACATGGATCATTAATCGCAAGTTTACTGAAATCATAACATATATCATCATACTCATCGTCATCGTCATAACAGGTTAAATCTCGCATCTTTTTTGTAAGTTCAAAAACATTTAAGTGATCTATCCGTCTCAATAGAGGGAGCAAGCACAATCGTAACTAACATACTGGCACAAATAGAGTATATTTTGAGGACTCTGCTCCAGGTGTTTATCTACCATTTGGTATTTGTCTATCCCTTGGTGTACAGCCCTTACGTATTATACTCTAACATCTCTTTATCTTAGCTGCGTTAGCTACCTATTTATTCTTCATAGCATATCGTATACAGCCTACATCTGGAGTTAGCGTACCCTACTATCAGTAAGATTCTTATTTGAATCTCACAGCTATGAGAGGTTACAGCGCCTTTTTACAGCTGTGGAAAGGCATGTGGTATAGACCAGGGATTTTCATTCATAAGAATGTGCCAACCCAAATTAAATGAGAGACTGTTACTACCCTTTTCTATATAGACTAGAGAAAAGACTAATGGAGCAGATCTTAACCACGAGCCGGACTCGAACCAGCGCTGAACCAGTCCATTCTGATCGTGATTTAGTTAGCAGAAATCCCGATCATCCAATCTCTCTATAGGTGCGCTTTACTTTATTAACCTCTTTTCTGAATTTTATTATTTCTTTACTCTATAGGGTGCTCCCTATGGTAGTATACTTTATTTCATTTCTCTGATTCGATAGCGCTTCCCCTTTCTAGTCAATAAAGAGTGTATGTGATGTTGGATCTTGTATCCGGGCCTGCAGACAGGCAGGAAAAACCCTCATATAGCTATATGAGTGACTACGTACATGGATGTACTCTTTCTGCGTTTTAAAGTTTATGCCTTTTTCCGACCTCCGTTCTGGTACCTCATAGCTATGCGCAGAGTGACTTCGTACCTTCTCTTCGTCTTTAAGCCTTTTGGTATGTTAGTCATGCGTGAAGCTGAGACTTGCTCCTTAGCACAAGTACTAAGCAAGCCCCTTAAAGGCCTTCGCGTTAGTAAGCTAGCTTTGTAAGCGGGCGCAAGCCAGGTTCTCCGGGCACTACGGTAGGACGTGGATCGATCATGACGAAAATGGACTTCTCCTTAATGTAATAGAAGAGTCACAGTCCAGTTCCCCGGGCTTCCGTTATGGGCGCTAAAACTGGCAAAGAAATTTCTTTTTGGTATTATCAATCATCATATGTTGGGCTTAACCAACCTGCAGCTGGTCGAGGTTTCGTGTGTCCGGGAATCAATAGACTCTTTGGTGCACACGACCCATCGATGACAACCGTAAGATGGCTCGGAATGGGTTACGTAGGATAAAAAAAGAAGGAAAGCGAAAGGTTGGAAAAACTTAATCGAGGTACGAAGTGACTCGACCACCCCTTGAACCTAACCCTCGGAAAGCGAGCTAGGTATCAAGCTTCATAGGTTTTCCATCGATTAGTCAAGCAAAGCTAACCGAAGTGAAGGTATTCATTCAAGCAGTAATGGCATACCGATAAAAAAAGATCTCCTTCCGACTTCGACGAAGCAGATAGAGAAAATAAGGTTGTTCCCGGGCGAAAGAGAGATTTCTTAGGAAAAAGGCCTATTTCAATCCAAAAAATGAGAAATGGGAGAGAAAATCTGGTTGACTTCTGATAGAGAAAGATTTGAATCTCCGGCCATAAGAAATCGAGAGATCGTCCAAACGAAAGCTATTTCAATTAACCCCTTGCTTCTCCTTCTGCCTTTTTTGAAAGAACGGAGGAGCTTGGATAGTGTAAAACAAAGAAAAGGGAGGGGAAAAAAGGTCTCCGAAGTGCGGCAAGCAGTCAAAAAGACTGCAACATCCAAACGCAAGCCGACGAATTCCGCTAAATCAAAACGGCCTGAAAAGGAAGCGGTGGCGATAAATTAAGAATGGTCCACCTTCAACGAAGTAAAGGATTTTAAAAGCAAAGTCCAAGATGGATTTGGAGGGAAAAAGCCTCAGGATTCGTCGGTCAATAAGGAAGTTAGGCACTACCCTCTACCGCCGCTAGGAGCTCAAAGTAAAATATTAGAAAATCTTTCATCAAAGGTAAGAAATCAAATAGAGAAATAGAAGGTGTGAAGAGGAAATTAAGACCAGGATTGATGAGTTCATTCAGGAATCAGAGAACAAGCAGTTTTCAAAAAACGGATTCTTATCTCGACTCAAACGCGTGACATCAAAGAGTTTATTAGAGAGGTCTCGCTGATAAGGAATAAACTTGGCATCTTTAGTCTGACATTCACCTTTCACCTGAGAAATGATTAATGCTAAATCTCAAAATACCTCCACTTTCTTCACTTTTCTTTCCCGCCTGTAACCCTGCCACACAAGCTTCATACTCAGCTATGTTGTTTGTGCACTCAAAGCGCAATTTCACATTTACTGGAAACTCTTTCCCATCTGGAGACAGCAAGTCAAATTCCATTTTTCCATTACCAGCTACATTCACAGCTCCATCAAAGTACATTCCCCATTCTGATTCTCATGACATCTTCATCAGGAAATTCTAACTCCAAAGGCTCATAATCAGCATTATCTGCCAAGTGGTAGAGCACTTGACTTTACTGCCTTGCTGGTCATTTACACGATATCAAACTCTGCTAGCATCACCAGCCCCCTTCAATCCGACTCTTTTCGAATACATACTTTTAGGATCCAATTCACTACACAGTGTAATATATACAGAGTATAGTGTCTGAGCCTCCGAACGAATAAACCACAACATTTCAAGAGAAGATTGACTCTCAATCGGTGAATTTTTTACTGAGATAGAAGATTGCCGGCGACCAGAAGAATCATGCTGCCCCCAAAAAACAACCAATGGCAACTTCCGTCACAGTCAAATACAAATAAAGAATCAAAGGTCTTCTTGGCACAGGCGGAACTAGGACTGGTGGTTACTGAGGATGAAAACCTTGATCTTATCAAAAGCTTGCTGACATGACTCATCCTATGTCCCTGGATTCTTCTTCCTCAACAACCAAACCGGGCTGTCAATTGAGAACATGCTATATAGTTCAACCTTCCCAATAAAGTCCGAACCTCCTTCTCTGATGGGGGCACGGTCTTGAATGGCTTTTACGGATCCACTGACCACAAATCCCAACAACTTCCCAGATTGTACTCAAAAAGTGCACTTGGCAGGATTCAGGCGTAGCTGATACCTTCTCAACGCTTCCGTAGGACGGAAGCGTGATCTTCATTCTTCATCTGGTTAAGACCTAAAGGCATGACTTTGTAACTGCCACGGAGTTGTGAAGTTTTCTTCATCCTCCTACGCCATCGGATTATACCCCGCCATAAAAGAGAGCATGGAACATGAACTAAATGCAGTATTATGAATTATGATATCAATATGAGGGAGTTTGAACTCATCCTTCGGGCTAGCCTCGTTCAAATCCTGGTAATCTACACACATTCTGATCTTTCCCCCTTTCTTCGGAACATGGACGATATTAGCTACCCAATCCGGATACTTGATCACTTCTAGGAAACCTGCCTCAAACAGCTTCTTAACTTCATCCCTTATCTGGTTTGTCCTCGGCTTTTGTTTTACCGCTTTGCAGCCCTGAATCATAGGAAGCCTATGTACGTACCACGATATCTGTAAAAAACGCCGGCATAGGACCAAAAATTCATCTTGATTCAGAAAAGCTGTAGGCATATATTATATAGATAATTCATTGGTCTAGGACTTTTCCCATGTCTTAGTCATGATCTATGCTATCCTTCTTTTGCTATCTTTTACACTCACACTTATACCAAAGCCATTGTAACAAGATCTAAGTTATCCTTTTCTACCACTAAGGTCTAGAGCTCAAAAGGAACTAGATAACAACTTTATAGAATCCCGATAGCGCAGCATATCTTTCTAGACATAGTTAAAACAGATATCCGATATAAAGACGAAATGGGAGTTCATGCTGACGAATATTCGTTTTTGAGTTTTCTATTCGTTCTACTATGTTTCTGGCTAAAATATGATCTAAGAGGCAGAAATGCTTCACCCAACTCTAGTTGTTTTTATAGAGACTCGAATCGGATAATATGGAAAACCTTTACATAGACAGTTTTGCCAGATATCCCGGATAGACTTTCTTTCAGATCTAGAAAGAGGCAAAGAAATGAGAATCCACCCTTATCAACTCTAAAATATCCTAGACCAGAGCAAAAAGCTAGAATCAGAGTCCTTACCTTAAACCGACCCCATATTTATATTTAGATTTAGAAGGATAAGTCTCTCCATTCCATTCCTAAGCTCATGAGATCGAGAAGGGAAAGTGAAAGTCCCAAAACTTCTTCCTAAAGTTAATTTCGCTAGCAAAGAATGGCACTTAATATAGAAAGGGGTGGTTAGACTCAGAGTGAAGCTAAGTCTTCCAGCTGTTGAATCCCTTTCTCTAACAACCACTAGATGAAATCCAAATGAAATCCAAGGCAATAAGATATTTATTATCGCATCAAGCTATATAGAATATAGAGTATTAAGAAGAGAAAGAGGCCTATGCTAATAGCTAAAGAATTACAGGCCTATACCATGTTCCGTCTTGTCCTTATTCTCTGTTTCCTTAGTCTCATCCAATCCTTAGGAGGCTAGAAGCCAGTGCTTCTTTTTCTTTAAACAAAGCTAAGCACAGGTTCTCGATTCCATTCATATATGGCCCTTCAATCTTCAATAAAAGTGGACTAGTATTATAAGGCACCCGAAAGGTATACCTCATTCGAGAGAAAGGCAAGAGGAGATAGAAGGAGATAGACTCGAGGATAAAAAAAGATTAGTGGTAGGCTAGGTAAAAGGGCAATTTTCCGGTAACTGATAGGTCTAGAAGAGAAAGAAGTTCCGGCTAGTGCTTTGACTGATAGACAAAACTAGAATCTTCCTCGTTCTGTGGATTTAGGACGAACAACTCACTTAGAAAGATCGAGGCAAATGATGAATCCTTTGTTTTGTTGTTGGCTAGGAATCGACAATCTCTTTCAAACCAAATTTAGTCAGAAAAAGGTTGGGAAGTGAATGGCCAATGCGAATTAACTAGTCTTTTTTATTTTGACTTAGGCTCTCCTATTTTTCCTATCTATTAGGTCTTACGTAAACCTTGGAATTCCCCGTTACAGGCTACTCTGGGAATCACCGAGATGATAACTAAAGAGCTCTGAAAGCTGGAAGACGACAAGTAAGTTCAACGGAAAAGATTGAGCTTGAGCAAAGAGGATAACTTGATACCTTAGGAGGAGAATAAAAGGATGGGACAGTAAACTAGCGCATTACTTTCCTTATCTCACTTTCCAAGAGCTTCAAATAGGGATCAGAGAGGAGCAGTCCTCTCTGTCGGCCTAACAAGTTATTCCTTCTATTCCCTTACTTTCTATGAGCCCTAATAAAGAATGGAGTGATGCTTCTTTTAGTTTTGATTTTCAGAGAGTAAGGAAATTAGAATTATGAAAGGAACCTCTTATTTTGGGAAATAGAGTCATCGCCCATACCTACCTTTCATACTTAAAAGAGAATCCCTTATGTAGAATGGGAAAGAAGCCTAGCCTATGGAACAGAATAAAGAATTGAGATCTCTCTTTTAGGTCTGTCCTCCTGGAACTCCATTTTATGAGATAGACGTAGAAGGTCCATATATTGGAACGGAAACCCTGCTCCTGTGATAAATTTCAAAAATTGACTATCTCTAGATAGCATTATCTTTATTGTTGTGAGCCTCGCAGTGCGAAACTCTAAATCATAACCTAGATGAGTAAAAAAAAGGAGTAGATAGGAATTCTTTTTTGGGATTAAGGAATCTATAATTTATAGTATTTGAAGTGAGACTCAGATCTGCAAGCTAAAGTAAGAAACTCTATGCTATAATTGCTCTAGTTCTTTCTGTCTAAGGTTGAAAGAAATTAGAATTCATCCTCTTATTTAATCCATCCTTCCAGACGAAGACCTTTTTTGACAAGGGCATTTTCACTCACCTTCTGCATATTGAATTCTAGAGCTACTTCGAGCCATATTATCCATGTGCTAGCGGATTTCTATACACTTCCGATGATAGACTCTAAAAACTAGAATAGCTCAAAGGTCTACAATAGATTCTTCATGATAAGGAAGATTCCTATTAGACTCGTAAAGAAGCCTTAGGCTATCTACGCGAGATAGATAAAAAGATAGATCCGGTAAGAGCCTATGTCAATTAAAGTCAGAAAGATATCTCCCGGATGATTCAAATAGAGCCTAACTAGAGATGGAGAGGTTACCTATACTAATGAATGCTAGATTTCTTTTCTCTGGCTTTTCTAACATCTGATTCATCATTCTATTAAAAGTAGGGGTATTCAGTTAATATATTCTTCTTGAATCTATAGAAGGGTTAAGATAACCTAGTCAAGTTCGAACTGGAAAGCTCAAGTTGTCAATGAGGGTGTAGGATATACTTCTTGAATGTGCGATTCTTGTAAGGGAAGTAAGCAAAGAGCTATGACCCTAGTGCACAGGACAGTCTACTCTACCTGTTATTAGATACCGACTCTACCTTCCTCTTCTTTTACACTCTTATGGAAGGAGTAAGGAAAGTCATTGATTCAACTTATTGCTCATAGAGAGTACCATGTGCTGAACTAGCGAATACCAAGTCGAAGTCCCATAGGTAGTTATCCATTTCTCTTAGGTACCATTGCTAGTGAGAGAGACTTTATTATGCACTACCTCTTTATATGTCCGGAAAACCTAATTGATCAAGATACTGATCAAGTAAAGAAGTCATCTCAACGATTGAAAGAGAAAGAAGAAAGAGACAGAATATGAGATTCACACATTTAAGATTAAGATAGGACTCTCTTACTAAGTGCAGATGAACTCAATAAAGTCTTAAGGGTTGGCTAGATAGTCACTGATGTCTATGGATAGGATACCTATTTAAGAGTTGTCTCTCATCAAGAGCTCCAGCTTCTATGAACATTTCTATTAAGTGCTCTCTCCCGATTTACAATAGGTTGGACTTGGTTAGTCAAGCCAGCCTATTTTAGACCATGTAGTCCCAGTGGTCTTCTCTTATAGGTTTTCTCAATCTACTGCTAGGATACTCGCAACACTCTCTTATCTGACCTTTAGTCCTTTCTCTTTCTTAGCATGGGATAGGCTTTGACTGGAGAATGTCTATCTATCCTACCATCTTCATTTAAAGAGCTCATAACTTCATAGAACAGATAAGATCCCACATTTCTATCATTAGCACTACTCAAAGTTCTTGTAATATATTTCCTTATAAGTGTAAGCAATAGTTATTATCATGTTGATCCCAACTCTGCATAAGAAAAAAAAAGCTACTTATCAAACTGAACCGCAAACCGTATTTTCATATTCGTACGTTTCTATTTTTTAGATTCCCATTTTTCCCTCATTTTTTGTTCTAGTACAGAGTGGATCAGATTTCGATGAATAAATTCATTGATTATACGAATTCCTTGTATATATTAGAATTCTATATAATATTCTAATATCAGCAGCAGGTTATGAACGTGTACAGTGTATATGTGCGCTTTGCCTCCAGTACTTTCAGTAAATTGTTCAACCAGCTAGAAAGACATATTTATGATGAATAAAGGCAGGTAGACACTTGAGTCTAACGCTTATCTCTTTTCTCCGTAGGCACTCGGAGAATAACCCGACGTCTATTTTTTGGGGACCGATCATAAACCCATAAATCAGCTTTTTCGCTACGCATATAGTCCTGTGTAGTAGTGAAGTATTTTAGTATTTTACACTGTCAAGCTGAACAAAACCAACCGATTTGCTTGATCAAATTAGCGATGTCATGATATTTAAATAAAGAAAAATTATGGCAATATTGAGCTATGAGATAGTGATCCTTGAAAGTAAGGAATGAACCAAAAAAAACTCACGAATGTCACTAGTCATTGCCATAACCGTCTTACCATGGCATAAATAGTTCTTTGATGATCTTTCTATCTAACCCAGATATTATCCAATATTTTTTTTTTCAAGTTCTAAAAAAAAGTTCGTCTTTAAAAGACAGATACATCATTTATCTTAGACATAATTCTATTTATCAAAGATCAACATTAAGCAATAGGTAACTCATTTGCTGATAAGCACTCGCATCTTGACTCACTGTAAAAGCCTATTCAAACCATAAATCTTTCCCGTTCAATAACTCTATCGCAAGACAGAAGAACTGAAATGGATCACTAGCTTGTAATCAATACTTTACTTTGTCTGATTCCAACATTTAATAATAATATTATACCATTTTTCTTTATTTGTAAGATTCTCTCAATTTTTTATAAAAAAATGCTGCTTCACACGCTAATTGTGTTCGTTTTCATCACGTACATTTAGTTTCGTCTTGCTGCCTTATCCTTATTAAAAAATACAAGCAAACTTTTTGACAAATCACGTTCCTGAAAATGTAAGACACCTGCGCAGTAGATTCTACCACGGAAGTCAATGAACGCTTGCATTAGAACCTGAGTATGCTCCCGATAGTTTCAATATGAAATCTTCATACCCTGTATAAGTTTGCCTAATTCACTCAACAATTTTTTACATCTAACCCTCTTTCTTATCTTCGTCTTTGAAGAAATGTAGATTCACACGTCGATCCTTATTCCCCTTCTAAGGCATTACAATGTTCTGTACGTCAATAATTGTTATTTATCTCAAAGACTTGAGACTGAAGCCTATTCAAGACATCGCACATATGCTTGTACCCTGGACACTTTAACCTGACATTGGTAATGAGTAAGATCTTGGGAAGTAAACCTATTATAGATGTATCTATCCCGTGGGTCCGCTTAAGCTTTAGTATAAGATAAGTAACCCCCCGTTATTTCCCCTAACGTTAATGGTCTCTCTACAGTAGAAGTCAAAGGTAAGGGCTCGCAAACAATCGGAAGATTTAGGGAAGGATACTGAAGTAAAAATTACACATTTCTAAACAACTATATGGTATAGTATATAGCCCTTACTTTGAACCGGTAATAATGGAGTCAAGCTCCAGTTACCTGAAACAGATATCCAATCTCGTTCTTCCAAGAACTTCAACAAGTTCGCACCGATAGCATAATGAGTCCTAGTAATTTTTCATTTTATTTTACCTTTGGAGACTCACATAAGAGTCAGCCTGACCACATGAACATTAGCATTCTGACGGGCCATAATAATCAATGCTTGAGCTCGTACAGCAGATTCCAGCTCTTTCACAAAAGTAGAGGCCCTCACGACCTGGTACTCCCGTACATTGTTGAACACTAAACTTAGTACATGAATCATGATGGCCTCCAGCGTATAGTGACCAAACTGATGTTTTATAGGGGAATCCTATGTTGATAGGCAACTCTTTTCTAATCAACTGCTTGATCAAGTTCTGACTCTTTTAAACACACTTGTATCATCTAACTTCATAGTCAAATCTTCACTTTGTAAAGCAAACAACTCTTGACGGCTAAATTCTGTACAAAGTAACAAAGTGCACCGATTTTGATTCCTCCAATAACGTGAAAACTTCAATACAAATCCACATTCGTTTAATAATTCTTACTAATTAGACTCATTCAGATTCTTTTTGGGGGCTCCTCGCTATGGTTGTGGTTAACTATAGAAGTAAGAAGTACGCGGAGCAGGGAAAGGGTCATCTCTTACTCATCTTACTCAATGGTCAAAGAAGGAGGGGAGGACCACTCTCTTTCTGACCTTTTGGAAACCGGAAAAAGAGACCTTAGGTATGGGGCATACTTTGAACAGCTATATTCAAATCCGGCATAGGTAACGAACCGCAAGCAAGACTCTTTCGAAGCAAATAATTTTCACTACGAGATTAGAAAGAATGTCTTATCGCACCTAAACAAGAGCGTAGGTTCAGACTTACTAAGGCGGCATAAGTTCCCACCGCACCACACACATATGATGGCCTACCTGCACCATAGGTATAGGCGGCAGCAGAAGGGTGGCAACATTCGTAATCAAGTAAGCACTCACAGCAGTATAAGGTTACAGATCTTACTTCTTTAGGGAAGTTTCTTTCTAAGCTGCTGAATCAACGCAGAAAGAATAAAGCGGAGGACAAAATGGTTTTAAGGATTCAAGTGAATCACCATATGGGAAAGAAATCTGGCCCCCTAATTGAGGATTCTGCATCTCGAAAAAGCACCCTTAATGACACCAACCTCGTCTTATAGACGCGAATTCCGCCGTCTGAAGGTCCTCCTTCAGCAAGGCAACCTCCTCCTAACTCCTAATAGCGGTATTATCTGACGAAAGAGCTTCTTCTTGGCATTCAGATGTGAAAGAAAGCGCTTATCTAACAGGAAAGGACTGGCCGCTACTACGCGTAATCATTCTAAGATCGAGAAGGAAAGCGAAAGGTTGGCTCGACCAAAGGAAGAGGAAAGCGAATCTCCACATTTACATTTGCTCTAACAGCTTAAGCCGTGTCTGTCTTGCTCTGCTGAGTTCACACGCTAACGCAGCTAAGCCCAATTGAATAACGTTTTTTGATACTACTTATGAAAGTGAAATAATTACAGCACGAATAGGGAATCTTCTTCTTTCCTTGTTATGCCGGTTCTAAAGGTGAGTTTTCCGCTCTTCCAACTAGTTGCAGACGCAGAACCAAAAGAGAACAAACGATAAGGAATGGAAACGATTCTTTCAGGTCTTTCTCTTCCTTATCTTATAGCACATGGTTTTTTCAATCTTTTTTTCAAAAGTGGAACCGTACTGCTGCGCCAGTTGGTCGATTCGCATTTATGTCCGGAATCTTGCGTCGGCCAAAAGCCGCGTTTGATAAAGGAAAGCGGATCCCCGCCAGCATGCACGGCAGAGTATTTTGAGGATTATGAAAGAAGACTTCGAGTGAAGAGTTGGTTCACGTGAATGATTTCGCCATATCCCCAGTATAGGGGAGAAAAGCTTTTTGTACAGCCCATGAGAGCTCACTCACTTGAAACTAGCTTTCCTTTCCCTTAGTTGGTTTAGAGGTTTACAAATACAATAGACGACTACCTTAAAATACCATTAACAACATCTTTTTAGGGCGTCACATTTCCACTTATTCAGGGATGAAGAAATAACTCAATTTTCTTTTTAAGTAAGTGGAGAAATTGCATTTTCAACTACTATTAAGGCAGGCCTACTACCTACTTTTTTCATTGTTCGAAATCTTTCTTCGTGTGCGCTGCGCTTAGGTTAGCTGGTCTTATGGTCGAGTTTTCCCTCAGCTTTTCTTTGGTTATATACCAACTCACCTACCTGGATCAGTGGATTCTCCTGATTCAGCAGGATTCGGCTTCGTATGAAGTGTCTGCGGATTACTAAGCCATGGATCGAGATCTGTTGATAACGCGTTATATTATTACACCTTGAAAAAACGACAGAACGAGACCTTTATTAGTTGGAAATAGTTCTAGTCTCTCTTAAAAAGGATCTTGCGAAGAGCATCACCACAGTGATGCACGAAAGCTTTAATCACGCAGATTACGCCTACCGTCGGCTATTTGTGAAGATGGAGTTAATTTACTTAACCAAAGCCATAGCGTTCCGTTAGTGACTTAGGAGGCGGCTTTCTCTTACCTTTAAAGCTTAACCGCCCCCTATAATGAGACTCAGGTATATTACTCTTATGTCCTGCATTTTATCGATCGATGGACATAATTCAACTAACAACTAAGATAGGTCCCTCATCTTTTTAAGCTTGACTATATTGCCTGCCTTGAAAGAATTAGGAGTGCAGTAAGCGTCTACGGGCATAGAATCTCATTCCCACTAGATCCACGGAAGCTATATTGGCATGTCTCTTAAAATTATTAATATTAGGCATGGCCTTTCAAGAAAACTATGGTTTTTTCTTTTCCTTCCATGACTGACTTAACCTATTTGTAGCTAGTCATATCGCTTCTTGAAGGCCCTGGATCCCTCGAGTTACATATCTACTATAACACCAACTGAGAGGTTTTCGAGCAAGCGCATACAGTGAGCTTAATTTTGGATGGGACATATGAAAGAATAGGTCCAGCCAGTTAGATTCCTTCGGATTTTTTATCCTTTCCCTGAGGTTGCAGCATGAGGCTTGCTTTTACCAGGTTTTAGCTAAGCCCATCCAATTCCAGTTATATCCATTGATTGGGAGAAAGGTTAGATGCAGTGGAAGTTGTAGCTTCAAGTCAAATAGTAGTAGGTGTAGCTGAAACCTTTCCCGACGGAAGACGAAAGCCCAGCCACAAGCCACTCGCCCTGATGGAAGAGCACGCCTTAGCCGGTATCAGCCAGTAGGTTCAAAGGAGTAGGCCGGCAAATAAAGAAGTCGGAATAAGGGCTATCCGGATGTGCCCAGGCAAGGTAAAGAGTTGGTTAATCGTAGTAGGTGATCGTGAAGTGACCTCGTTGCACAAATACCTCCACGATTCCCGCTCGTTAATACGTAAAGCCCAATAAGCATATCTTGAGTTGGTACAGAAATGGGATACCCAATAGCCGGAGACAAAAGATGAATATGGATCTAAGTAAACGAGCTGCTGCTTGAGCCTCAAAAGAGAAAGGCACATGAACAGCCCCATCAAAATGTGCATTGAATCCCTTACAAAGTAATGGATGTAAACAAATAGTTGCCCTTCCACTAAAATAGGTAGGTTGAAATGCCTGTATGCCTAATCTATGCAGAGTAGGCGCTCTATTCAGCAATACGGGATGCCCTTGCATAACCTCTTGAATGCCATACAATCGGTTCTTTCTTCCCGAATCTTAGCAACTCCTATCTTTGATGAAAAATGTTTTTTTAATTAGACCACGAATTAGAAATGTCTGGAAAAGCTCGGCCACATCGATGGTTTGAAGGCTACGACAATGACAGAACGCCCCGAATAATCAACCCGTTTGCCAAGCCTCAATAAAGAGAGTTGTAAAATCATCATAGAGTCCCTTTTACTTGATATTCTATTTATAGTTAGCGCGTAGTGTATCCCATCTTCTTATCTTACAAGTGTTAAAATTAGCCTAAGAGTCATCCCTGGCATTAGGGGTTATCGGGTGAGAGGATGGAAGGCTTTAGGCGCGCTAAGCCAGTTTAAAAGAGAAAAACATCTTTTGTTTCAGTAACTCTTCTTCTTGCTTTCTTTGTACCCGCCCTGTTCCTGGGCTCTCGTTGGTCGCTTTTTTTAGGGCTTCCGAGCTGACCTTAAGATCTTTTTCGGCAAAAGAATTCCTTGCGGGTCTGAGAGGTTTTATTCCGGAGTAAATTACATTACCTAGGTGAAACTTCTATTTGAAATTCTACTCCTACTACGAATAGATTGATTAGTAGGTCTAATGTCTGGAAAACCCTTATTCTGAAGCCCAGATAACCCCCTTACCAAGCAAAAGGCCAAGAGCAGGTTCTTCCCATCGTAAAGTCTTTATCAGAGCCTTAGACGCTTCTAACGAAGTAGAATTAGGCGTCTGATTGGATGATTACAGTTAAGAAGTTCCGGTCAGGCTAAGCTCTTAGCTTTTGGGCAGAAATGCTACATCCCCGAGGGGAAGACCAAACAAGTACTCCCTAAAAACGACAAGGTACGTAGTCGCTTAGTTGAAGATAAACAAAAGGGGTTTAAGGCCTAAGAAGAGTATAAAAGAAGGAATGAAAGCTCTTGAACATGGTTCATACATTTCCCTAAACTGGCTTAGCTGCGAACTTTGAACCCGTCTTGCCAATATAGTAAAATAGTAAAAAGAGTAGTTGTAGGATTCCACTCAGGGCACACTTGTTAGCTCAAGTTCCCATCTGTGAAGTAAAGAACGTCAACTCGAACTGCACGCAGTTACGCCTGGCCGTAGAAACTATAGTGACTTTCGCTCCTCTCCTTATTAGAAGAGTGGCTTTTCGCTCCGAGGGTTAGGTTCAAGGGAAGGTCGAGTTACTACGTTCCTCTCCCGTTGGTCGAGTGGCCTTCGGCTCCTCTCCCGTTGGTCGAGAACTTCGTGCCTCTCCCTAAGGTCTTTTGCGCTGCTTCTAGGCCTCTCCTTTCAGTCTTAAGCGTTACTACGTTCCTGACATTAGAAAAAAAAACTCTCATTTCGCGAGGGCGGAAAAGATCCTGCGTTAAGAAAAAAGAAACCTCTTCGAGATTGAGACTGGGTTGGATAGACTCTTGGATAAGACGAGTCTCTTTCTCGTTACGTACACTGAATCAATGACGTTAGGACCCAATGTACACCTTATTCTATAATAAAAGAACCCGATGTTGAGCCAAATAGAAATAGTTGGTAATGGGAAGGGGGCTCTTTTTCCAAAGCGGATGGAATGATATAAATTCATTAAAGCGCAAAGCAGTCTTACACAGATCTAATAATCCATTATAAAGTGGATCTCTCTTATACGAAACCTTAGTAGAAGGAAAGAGGTCTAAATAAGAAAGGTTAGGCTTATAAGAGAGGGATAGGAGTATCCAGGCAGAGTGACTCCAGGGACGTAACTCAAACCTTCGATACTATATCGGGGAAGACCGCATATTTGAAGCACAGTATCGCCCAGAAGCTTATGGTCTGATCGATGGGTAAATGTATGGATTGAGGATTTCCGGAATCGCGTGTTAAGCACGAGTAGAAATTGAAGCTTCCCCCCATGGCAGGGAGGATTACTTTAAGGCAATTGTTGGTAACTATTGATTTAAGCTTAACTCCTAGTAGTGCACTCAATAGCCGGCGTTTGGCTTAAAAACTCCAACTCTTGTTTAGCCATAGAGGCGCGTAGCGGAATCGGATAAGATAAATGGATGTTATTAGCTTATGGAATTGATTTAAGTTAAGTTAAAACTAAGCTCACAGCAGTGAGGATCGAATGTTTACTAATATTTTTCATCCAGCATTCAGAACCCGCCTAAAGAAAGTGTTCCCTCTCTGCTTTCATGCTCCGCATTCAATGCGCACAGTTAAAGTCAAGTGATTGTCTAATGGCGTCAGCTTCTGTCTCTGTTCTTCTATAGTGGTCACTGCTTGTCCTAATCGAATGTGAGACCTCATCAATGCGGATAGGAACGGATCTGATTAAGAGTAGTCCATTCTCTTCAACCATTCATAGTGTTCGCTCCTGGCCTCTTCGCCACTCTTCTTTCTAATGGCTGCTATTGCTTTCCTTCCTCTTTGCCTTTGGCAGGAAGGTCAGTTCACAGGCCAACAGAAGCCTTGTACTATGAGGAATCTCAGTTCCGCACCTGTCTTAGGGTATGATATGAAGAGTCCTAATAGGTGAATGCCCGAGTCAGGAAAGCAAAAGGAGGGCAGAGAAAGGGGCGTTCACTTACTGTTTGCTTGCATGTTGGGGAAGGCTCTTGAATGAAGAGACTTTTTTATTTTTAAGTATAGCTCTACTAAAGTAGTCGGCCTAACCTTCGGTTCCCGTAACCAAGTTTTTTTCTCACTCCTTATGTACTTTTTCTTACTTCATCCATACTTTTTTCTTTTTTTAAGTGTAGGGCAAAGAGCGCTCTCTTCTCTACTTGAACTTCTAACTAAAGGCGAACAGCCGGCATTGCAAGCAAATAGAAAGCCCCCGCCCGTTTGAAGTCGTTGCGAGCCGGAAAGCGTACCGGCAGTTTGAGTCGCGAAAGGGCCGCTCACTAAATTTATTATTTATAAAATATAAAAGAAAAAGATTCTTTATCTATCTATAAACAATTAAAAAAAAAATGGATTTTCCAACCTGGGAAGCGGAAGAAGCAGATAGAGCAAAGGCCTTCTCTTTCCGTCCGCTCTTCCCGAAGTGAGAGAATTGCATGTAAAGATCCGTAAGGGCTTATAGTTTAATTGGTTGAAACGTACCGCTCATAACGGTAATATTGTAGGTTCGAGCCCTACTAAGCCTACTACCCTCTTCTCTTCACCCCTTCTTTCTCGCGTTTCAAAGCGTATGTACCTTCCTCTTCCCCAAAGGAAATCTCACCCGTTCTGAGCCTCCCCCCTCGTCTGCGAGCTACACTGGTGGGTTCTTTCTTTGTGATGGAGGAAGAGGAAGAAACAACTAAGTATCAATCATAGCGGTTCAGCTAACCCATAAGGGATCTTATCCCCTGCGCCAAAAAGACCGAGGTTGGATGCGAGATTCGGTGATGACGAAAGAAGCAAATGGTTTTGGAGTTCCCAGCTCAAGGCGATCAGTAAATAGAATAGCCGAATTCCCGGGATCGAGCCGGCTCAAGAGAAGCAAAGAAAAGAGAAGAGGTGCGTAACTAAATAAGCGTTAAGTTCAATCATTCCGCATTCACTCTTAAGGAATAGGGCATTAGGAGAAGGCCTAACTAGGAAAAAACCAAGGTCTTTATTTTAGGGCATAATCGATTGGTAGGACTAAAAAAAGGTAAGGGATGAAGAAAAAGTAAATACCCAGAAAGCTCAGCAAGGAGAAGAATGAATGCCTCTGGGGTCATGACAGATTGAAGGTTTGAAGGAAGAAGAGGCGCTAGTCCTTTCTGTTGCCGATGTTGCTGCTCGTCAGTTGGTAGTTGGGACCAAGAATTGCTTGAGTTGAAGAAGTTTCATTTTGAAGAGCCGGCATTTCCACAGTTGTTTGAAGGGCTAAATGAAAGGGGAAAAGATCCCACACCCCGCGCAAATGCTTTTTGCTCACCCGGTTATAGGCCAAGGCAATAAAGACTAGGCGAAAGGCAATAGGCGAGGTTCCCAAGTCGTGTTGAAGAAGCAAATGTGGCACACTGGGTGCTATCATATGGTTGGGCTGCTTTCTTTCCTCGTTCAAAGCCCGCTGACGCGTTTTCGATTTTCACAACAGCCAGCCGAATCGTTTGAGTGATAAAGAAGCTCTTGCCCCGAAGCGATAGGAAAAAGAACTTAACGCACATGGGGAAGGTGACGAAGGTTGAGCCAAGCAAAGAGGAGCGGAAAGAACGAACAGCTTATGATATCACCCTCGGGGAAGAATTAGGCCCAAAAGAAGGAACTGGAAACTCCCCCTTAGATTAAGGCGAGCGAAGGGACTGACCTTCTTTTCTTGGATCACGGATCACGATTAGTCATGGTGCAGATTGATGTCACTAAGCCCCATCTGCTTTCCATTTTAGCTCTACTAAGAAGAGGGTATAGTCCCGCATAGCAGCCATCCATCGTCTTATGTTGGTTTCATGCTTTTTTGCGTTCGGTAAGCAATCCGTGACGCCCGCTTTCGATTCTTTCTCCCCCGAATTTCTTCTATTGTTTGCAGCCGGCTTCCATCTTATTTTTTCTCATATTTCTTTCCTGCTATTCAATCATCCTCCCAACCAATTTGAAACCGGGAGCCGATTTGGATGCCAGTTTAGGAAATCCAGTAGACTTGCAAAAATACGGGGAAAATCAAACTTATTTCTTCTTGCCCCCGGTAGGATGATATTGAATGTGACTCTGTAGACCTTTAAGCACGGTCTTATACGACCTCCCCGATAGAATTGAACACTCATTTCTGAGTGGCTAGCTTTCCGGATTCTGTGCTTGATATGGAGAATATGGCATACCAACCATTCACTTACTTACTGGAATGAAATGGGATCGACTATCGTAGGTAACGTTTGAAATCACTGATGTCCAGTTCAATCGGAGTAGCTTACGTCCTCGGAACCTCTGAATCTATGTTCCGAAGCAAGCCAGCTGGTTCGTTTACCGTAACTTTTCGGAAGGGGGTAGGACGTTAGGCAAAAGGGGAATTGGGTTATTTTCAAATAGGTCCCTGGCCGCTTTATTCCCCACAATCACACGGACTTGGAACATGATGCTCACTACAAATCTGATCAACAAATCTTTCTCTAAAGACCTTAACAATCAACCCTAAATCTGGGGAGCAAAGAGGTATATATCATACTCATTTATACGCGCAAGGTGCGGCATCAGCCGGAACGCGGAGAGGATTTCCCTCAAACAAAGATAGGCGTGTCAGGAAAGAATGTGAAGTCACCCCTATTTCGCTGTCCAGGGAGCTGTTGACTAATGACCTAAAAAATGCGTGACGTTTGGGAAGCATGAGCCCCGTACCGACTCATTGGGATCCTAAGCATACAGACCGTCAGGATGGTTGTCATACCGTCCACTGTCGTCACTTCAACTTGGCATTGGACTCAAGCCGGCTTCGTTTGATTGACCGTTCGAAGTCTTATCCGGTACAACTAATCAGAACCACCAGGCAACGTGAATCTCACTCTATCATAAACAGCCAAAAAGCTGCTAAGCGCAACCTCACGGGCCGTCCCCGTAGCCTTCTTCTCCTTCGACTACCGGAACTCTATTTTAAAGGTAAAGGCCCACCAGAAGGAGGCGGGTGCTTTCATGAATGAATGTGGTAAACCAATCAATCTTTTCTTTCCATATCGGGGACAGGGAAGCAGCCCAGCTAACTCGATTTCAATAAGAAAAGAGAGGGCGCTTCTGAGCTAAATCAATCCCGCACAGGTGCCGGAACTTTACACTCACTCAATGGAAAGCAAAAATTCTGACTAAATCCGCTTTGAAAGCGATTCCAGAGACCATAAGAACGACCAGGTGGCGGGCGGGCTTCGAGTACCCTACTTACTAATTCTTTATGCATGGACTCCGGAAGAGCCAACTGCTTTCTTTGGGATCAGCGCTTAGGGTACAATCTTTTTATTATAATTAGAGTTATAAACCGAGTTTCTTAATAAAGAGAAGTTGGGGACATAGTAAACCTCCTACTAGTTGAGCGATTCCCTGGGACCGGAAGGGGAAAGATTTCATCTTGAAAGACTGAGCCCCCGGCTAGCAAGATCGGAAGGTTTAGTGTCATCTTAAGAAGGAATACCCAACTTCTGGGGTCAGCTTCGATCACGAGGAGAGAAGAGCGGACCATTGAAAGTCTCAATTCCTATCCGCCCAAGGTAGAGAGTTCGATTTCAAATCCAACGATTTATTGACCGAATAATCTGCTATTACGCAACTCAACCCTTCGGAGCAAACTCTTTCAGTTGTTGGATGCGCAAAACAACCTATTCCCCTTTACGACGACTCGGTGACCTTTGACACGTTACACCTGGTTGCACTCCATCTTTACTTTCGCCTTTCACTCGTGCAGTTGGACTGACTAGTGACTTTCAATTAAACCTTGAGACCGAGCCCTGCCTCTCACCTTTCGGTTCATTGCGCAGAAAGACTAAAAAGAAAAAAGGCAGCTTTCGGCGGACACAAGCCCTCGGGACTTGACACTTGGACACCGGGAAGCTTGCCCCTTGAGACTGGGTCCTTCGTTTGGAACTGCCCTTTTCCTTTCCAAAGGGGAAAGCAACGAGGCGGCCGCTTCAAACGTTGACCAACATTCGATTCGAAAGGTAGTAACAAGAGAAAGTTCCCGATCCGCGTCGTATCGGTACGCTGTGGCTTTGAATCAGGCCGGAAGTTAGTGGTTTTATTTTATACCTCGGGATCCACTTGTCCTACATAGAAAAAAAAGAATGTGCCGAAGAGGAGACCCACCAAGGTCAAACAATCAGCCTCCTTACCTCGACGAAGGAATCAGTTAGATATTCTATAGTTACTCCTGCACAAGCTTCAGATCTGATTGAGGAGCGCTGGGAGGAATAGTGCGGGGGATGCCTTGAAGATCACTTAACCAGTGCTTTAAGGACTTAGGTAGATTATTGTAACCTGATTTGATCCACGGCGGAGTTACCATAATAGTGGTTGGCCGGGTTAGCGTCAGGAACACAACCGTTAGATTACGTTATTTTTTATTTATGAATAAAAGGAATAAGATGCTTTAAGCACATTTTCAAATCTGACTCAATTGACCCCGACTGTGTCTAGATCAGGTTTCCAGTTTAGCGGTGTTAGCTTTGTCTTGCTCCGACCTAACGGCTTTTAGTGGAAGACCGATCACAATTTGAAACTATTGGAAAGGCTAGTTGAAAGAAAAAGAAAGAGCCCTCTGGTGATCGAGTTTCCAAAGACAAGGAGTTATGTCATTCATCCTTCTGACATGAGCGAAGCGATTGATACGACAAAGAGACTGATTCTCTGTGATAGTCAGAGTTCCCACTAAATAAAAAGTCTGCTAGCCTGATAGCAGAAGCTGGGTCATTCACTTCCCTCCTCAGGTTATGCAGGTATAACTCCATAATTTAACCAACTCATTCTCATTACATGATTGTCATCACAAATCATCATGGGCCAAGGGCTTGCTTTTTACGTAAAAAGCACTCTTTCCATAAATGGAAAGTCTTTCAAACGTCTGAAAAGAGTCGGGGTTACAGGTCAGGTAGATAAATCATCCGATCAGGGGAAAAGAGCCGTTAAAGGAGGTAATTTACGTAGCAAAAAACGATTGTCAAAGCAAGCTGCTTTTTCCATACCTGGAAACTAATAAAGGAAAACATCTGCCATAAACCCCGAGAGATAATGAAGATGGAACAGCAGGTCCTGAACACAAGGATGTAATTTTGAATCAAATTTATCCGTTTGATCGTTACAAGCCTATTATCCTATTATGAAGCACAGGAAAGACTTGACCTTGCTCGTACCTTGGAGCTTCCAGATTGGATTCCAACCAGAATAAAGTGCACACTTTTGTTTTGGAGTTTTACACCAGTAGGCTGAGTTGGCCGTGAATGAACCGAGGAATGGGAAATGGATCTTGGAATGGATCAATGCCCCGATCATAAACAACAGAATAAGAGCGACTCTTATCTATCATTCGGAATCTTCCTTCCTCCCTGGATCCTGTGCCTGTTGGTAAGTTAGTTGCTCTGAACTTTAGTCTCGGAAGAGAAGTGGGGTCGGCCAGGCAAAAGGTCATTTCGTTTTGATTGAACGAAACCGAACCCAAGGGTAAAGACAGACTCACGAGCAACTACCCTTAGTTCACTGAACTACCATAAAAGAAGCCCTACCAGCTAACTACTCTTTTCAAGAATCTTCAAAGTGAAGCGATGCGGCAGATTCATGACCAAACAAGAGCTCCTAAGCTAAGACCGCTTCTTCTCTACATATGATAATCTTGAAAGAAGACTGAACACTTCAAGCTAGCCGATCCTTCGTGAGTCAATGAAAGAGCGAGAGGCCAGATCTGAACGCCTTACAAGCCACCGAGGCGGTCAACTTTCGTTTTTGTAAGTATATTACTCTATCCTCTTTCCTGCCGTACTACACAAGGGGAACCACCCCGACCAACAAAGAAAGTCGAGTCTCAGAGTCGTCACTATAGAGGGATCCCTATCGCCCGAGAAGAGGGGGGTTTAACAAATGGTGGGCCACAAAGCTTTCTTCGTCCTTGAAGACTTGACTCCCTTGACAAGCTGCAAGGCGGATAAAGTGGGAACACAAGTCTTCACATTAAGACTTGGAATCATGCCTGGTCTTCCTTCATCCATGATGCCGCCGGTGCCGCATTAGTAGGGACGGCTTTGGTTTGGTATCCAAGAACTCGATCCTATCCCGGCTAAAGACGACAAAGAAATCGTGACGGGGCGCCACAGTGAAATTACTCGTACCTTCCCATCCTCCTATTTGTAACTCCATCTGGAAAACTGGAGCTTTTATGGAAACTCTGGAGACTGGTCACTAAGCCAGAGTAGAGTGCCTGCTCAGGTAATGAAAGATAAGGATAAGTGCTTCCCACAGGAATCACCGTTAGCGGGCTACAGTTATCCGCCTCCTTCGACTGGAGGTCAGAGCGGCCAAATAGATAGTCCTTAAGGGGATCTCTTACTTCATTAGAACGGTAACTGACACAAAACTATGGATAGATCCCTGGTGGAACGGCGAGCCGTTGATCCACCAGCCATGACGATCCCACCCGACCGCAGTGGAAAGGTTTCAGTCAGTTAGCTCAATCATAAATAGAAAAATCTTAGAGTGGAATAGAAAGCGGATTCTCCACCGATGGAATGAGGACATAGCAAAGACGATCATAGCGTTAGCGTTAGAGCGGCCCCTTTCAAACCAGAGTGTCTTCACTACGGTCATCGGCGGGGCAAGGAATGCAACGTGGAGGGGTGGATCCGAGGAAGGAGGGATGTATGGGAAATAAGGCAAATATTGGTACTGGCCAGTCGAGATATAAGGAATGGATATCGGGTGGACCAGAGGGAATAGAGGAATGATCGCGATATGCTCTGATACCATCTCTTTCTCTTTCCCCTTCAAGGTTGACCGATCCATATCTTCATTGTAAATGTACAATACTCCTCTGACGGGGAGGGGCAGTCCAGACTTCATGGAGGAACTAGCCTTTGGTCTCGACTTGACTCTCTATGAGGGGTCTGATAGTCCTTTTGATGGGCTAGCCCGCCTCGATAGTAGTACTGCGAAAACGGAGATTGCTCGTCCTGCTCGAGCCATTAAGGCCCTTGAACCTAACCCTCGGAGTGGCTCCTTACGCGGGGTTTCTCTTGTTATTGGGCGGAAGAGGGTGCTTGGGGAAAGTGAAATAAATTTAGATTTCATATTGAATTTAATAAAGAATGAATTTCTATATACCGAAGCTCTTAAAGTAAGTCACGTAGGGTGATAGCGATCCCGTCTTTTTTTTATGCTTTAATCGAAGCCTTGAATTCCTCTATCTGCTTTCTAAATGCCAAATCTGAATCACCAGAGCTCTGGTTTACATCAGTAGCTTCATTTTCAACCTCAACTCTATCACCCCAAAACACTTAGACCTTGTCTTCGCCAGGATTCTTTTTACTCATATTTTCGTTGGTATCCTTATCGTCAGTACCACATAACCTGACGCTCTGACGGAACATCGGAAGCTCAAGAATCGGTCTTCGCAAAAGCAAACATGATAATCGAGAAGACTTTGAATCAAGTTTCCATTGCCTCTACTAAAGATCTTGCAGAATCTTTTGAATCAATTTTGACCATATTGGTAGATGCGACGGAAGACTCAGTATCATCCTCCCCATGCCCTTGGTTTTTGTGGTCTTGACCTTGCAAAAAAAAAGGGCAATACAGCTTTGATTTTCTTTCAATGGATACCAGGTTTAGCCAGATCTGTATGATAGATTGGTTTGCCCTGTCTTCCATGAAGGAAGAAGATGCTCGGGAAGAGAGACCATACCCACCCGGTCATGGATGAAAGTACCACTCTCTCTATCAATAGTGCGAAATAGGATATGAACCACCCAGGTGTAGGTGTACTCGAAGTCGAAGACTCCCTTACAGGATGAAGCTACAGGTAGACAGACGGGTCATTCAGTTAAACAGACCATCTCCCACTTCTCCTGATGCTTTCCCCCGCGTCTTATCTTAGCTACTTAAGCGTGGAGAAGGTTCTCTTTATACGCAAGGGGCACATAGGGAAGAAAGAACAGAAAAACTTTGAAAACTCACTTGTTGGCACGGTTGGCCCGAGAAGTGAATCTTAGCTGGAATCCCTTTTTAGGTACCTGAAAGCTTTTGCTGATCTTTAATCCCTAACCAACTTGATTTGATGAATGGAGATATGTCTTTCACTCCATTTACGAAGCTTTAGGAAGCATTGCAGGACTATAAAAAAAAATATTCGCTCATGTCTTGCTCAGCAAGAGGGCTTTAGACTGTCGTAGATACAGGACGCAAACTCACTGGCTTCGGTCTCTTTATGAAGGGTTATTCCGGGCTACTCCTCCCTTCGGTCGCCTCTATTACGGGTGTGAAAGCAAAACCCTGGCTTAAACAAAGCTACCCGGCTTCGCCTCACCTATTTCCTTTCTCCTGCCTTTAAAAGACAGGACATTAACTCTTCTCTGCTGACACTAGTGGCTATACGGGAAAAAGTTCCTAAGTCGAAAGAGGAGATGACAAGACTTCTCCGATGCGGAAAAGACTTGCAGGCAGCTTCCCTCTCCCACTGCACTTGGAAACCCATGGTGGACATTTTTTATAGGCGGTGAGGTTGGTGCCATTCCCACCTTCGTCTCAGTGAAACTAGGTCCTCGAGGGGTTGAAAAAGGTTGATTACGGTTCCCAAAACTTTAGTTGAGTGACAGAGTGGTTGGAAGCCTGTATGGATAGTCCACCCTATTGATATTCTATCCCGCTGTGGCAGCGTCAAGGAAGAGAAGGTATCGCCCTGAAGAGGACCTGTCTCGAGGAAGTGGAGAGTCTGAACCCAAGCCAAGAGGCCTTTAAACGGTGAAATCGCTGAGTTCTTTGAAGTCTTCCGGCCGAAGGCAACTGAGGGAGCAGGCAAGCGTCGTATCTTTGCTATTGGTAATTCTTTCAATCAGAGGTTACTCCGTCCTGTCCATTTATGGTTTGCGTCTGTATTGAAGCGCATTCCCATGGACGGTACATTTAATCAGACGGCTCCTCGGGTTCGCTTAATTCCAAGCAGCCACTGATAGGTGGCCTTTGCTTTTACTTCCTCGGCGGGAAAGCGAGTTAAGTTTAATAGTAGCAGAGTAAGCGCTACGCTCTAAGCTAATAAAATAAATAAACTAATTAGCAATCGAGGCCAGTCGCTACGCTCTAAACCAAAAAACTAACTAACTCTCTTCTCTTAGTTAGGACTGCTCTTAAGAACCTTACAGAGAGTGAAGTGACCCATAGGAACAAGCAAGGGCCCGAGCGCACGTTAGCGAAAGCCTAAAGCGTTAGACGCTATGGAGTTTTCTTGCAACAAGCAACTCCCTGAGCTAGCGCGAAAGCCTAAAGCGTTAGACGCTATGGAGTTTTCTTGCTGGGATCATGATGCTAATCTCAGGATATGGCTAGACGAATAAAAACCTACCACTTGGCTGCTATGGAGCTAATGAACCTTGGCCTTGGCTTTCTTTCGCGTACGTGTGCTCGTATATCCTTAAATAGATAAATAGAATAGAAAGAAGCAATTTCTCTGTTCGAAATCAAGCTAAAGGAAGTTCCACCATCGGTAGAACAGCTAGCAAGAGGTGCCCAGGTACCATTAACAAGGACTTTCAAGCGAACCTTATGGTTTTAGAGTCCGTTTGAGTATAACCCTTTCTAATGGTTATCTATACTTTAGAAAAAGGGCTATCTCTCTTGCTTACCTTTCTTGCTTGCTTTCTAGCCCTACTTTCCCGATGCCAATGCCCTTTCTGTTCTCGAGTCTTTGCTATCTTCTGCCATTCCTCGAGTACTAGCACTTTGAAATGGTTAGACCACTGTCTTCGAGTCCGGTTGAGAAATAGCGGATTTGAGTACCGGGAAGTAAGTATGAGTAAGGTCCGGGTCTGGTTGAGTAACTCAGGATGAAGAGAGTCCTTTATTTCAAATTTCTAATAATATGAATAAATAGTAGACATGTAGCTGCTTTTAGGTATTGAATCCCTGGCCGGGAAGCGTGAACGATAACATGAGTCTTTAACCCCGTGGGTTGTCGGGTATTCACTCAAAAATCATTGAATTGAAAAAGGCGACTTGGCCTACACCTTACCCTCTTACTATGGTCGCTATGTATTCTATTTATTCCTCTGTTCATAGGTATTTCATACATTATCCAACTCTTAACTTAGTGGAAAGCAGCAGTTATTAAGGAAACAATAACTCTTAGGCAAGGAGTAGCCTCTTTCGAGATGCGAATCATAGCTATCAGTTCAATCATTAGCTAAAGGGTGAAGTCCAAAGCTTAATAAGGTAGAAGACAAGTAGTTTCCTACGCAAGGCAAGCAATTTTGCATAAAAAGTACTCTATCCTAATCGAGAGAGAGAGGGATAACCTTACTAGCCTAAGATCGTACTGAAATCTGGATTGTATTTTAGCCTGCCTGCCTGGTCATTGAGTGAAAGTCAGGGGTTAGATTCAAGAATCTATGGATCGTCTCAAAGGATTGATGACCGGACATTCATTGAGAAGGAAGAAGGGTCTGCTGGTACGGTAGGCTTTGACGATGTTGGTAAAGAAAGAGGGAGACCTATTGGAAGAGAGGTGCGGGCGAAGTTCCCTTTGACAGAAGTATAAATACCGTTGCCATTCAGATGTTCAGCTCGACAACCTGCAACACGGTAGACTTCCTCAGCAGAAGGCTAAGAGAAATGAAAGAGAGATTGCTTGACTGACAATAGAAGGATCAGGGATGAGGTCTCCAAGTAAGGCAAGAAAGAAGGAAAGAAAAGGAAGTGGCATCTCCTCTTCCCTTGGTTGAATCCTAGTAAACTACCTTCTTCTATCAAAGAATCTTTCTTATCCGGAAGGATTCTATAACGCTATTCTTTTCTCTACATCCTATGTTCCAGGTCCTGCCCCTGTACGAAAGCCTTAGAACCAAATCCTGTAATAGCTGCCCTAGCACTAAACCTATCCCTCAATATATCTCAGGACTAGCAAAATCGAAATAGCTGAATTCCTGGGTCATCTCATTCGAGTGATAAAGTGATAAGGTGAACATGTAAACCATAGGAGGAAAAAGCAACAATAAGCAGTCTTCCTTCTCCTAAATCGGTCCTATCCTAAATAGAGGGGCGAAGCTGGCTCGCTAGTTTACCTCGAGAAAAAATGAGGACAGGAACGGGCTTTTATTCTTTTTACGAATCTCTTCCCTATATCCTTTTAGTAGAAGACTTGATCTTCCATACACCAGATCAAGATCAATGCGCGAGAGAAAACATTATCCTTAGCCATGCATTCCAATGCCCAAAACCGGGGTGACTAGTCAATGTACTAGTCACACTTACGGCATAAGCGATGTCCGGGCGAGTGCACGTCATTGCATACATTAGGCTTCCAACCAAAAAGGCATCAAGCAGTTAATCAGGGGTCTTAATAAGCTCTGATTAAGATAGTTAGCGATTGCCAATAGCCTCGGCCCACCTCAACGAAGATCCTAGTTTCCTTCTCTGAGGAGGAATCTCCTGGTAGGCTCGCCTACACGACAGACTCTGGAGCTGGTAAAAGGAGAGTGTTTGCAATTGGGAATTTTTGACCCTTAGACCTCTTCATGATTTTCTCATGAAAGTCTTAAACTGGGTTACCTTGTTGTACTAGCACACCGCCTATGGCATAGTCTGACGCATCCGTGTGTACTTCAAATGGCTTAGTGTAATCTGGCAACTGCGTATTTGAGAAGAGTCTTTACTATGGATGGATGGGGATATTCATAGAATCTTCCTCTATTCTTATTTTATGATTGCATAGGATAGAAAGATGAAAGGTAAAGACAAGTGAAAGGCAAGTCACGGGATCAGAGGATTAGACCGATGTACCATAATAGTGCAGCAAGGAGGAGAGACTAAGCAATCAAAGGGATGCAAGCAAGGAAGCTAGCCTATTAGCTATTATAGCCAAGGAAAGCAGTCCAATCGGTCTAACCAATCCTCTAGTGGAAGAGTAATAGTACGGTATTAAGGAGAAAGAAAGGGGCTGCCATTAGTTAGCTGCAAGGGATGAAAGAGGTTTGAAGACGCTCGACCAACGGGAGAGGACTGAAGAGGGCTCTTTCCCACTTAATAGATTCATTCCTTCGTTACTTGAGGCCGTTCAGAGATCCTATCAGAGTAGGAAAGTTAGCCAAATGATCCTGCCTAGTTTAGATAAAGCACCCCTTATCGCCCCACGGCATCTGGTTAGGACACAAAGCTTATTTGTTTCAACCAGAATCCTTGCCCGACCAGTAGGCGAAGATGGTGAGTAAGGATGAAGCAGGGATGGATGAACACGTAAAACCTCTTTCAATCCTGGAGGTAATCGAGGCAAAAGAGAGAAGGCTATTCTTTATAACCAGGACATGTCTCCTGCGGGGTCAACCATTTATCAAGGTAATCCCTTTCGGTATGAATCTCCCAATGTCCGTCATATCCAGAAAGCCAGGGCCTATCAAGCATGATTCCAATCTTGACGCAACTGGCAAGATAGCAGAGCAGGCAGAACCTTCTTTCGGGAGGGGAAGTCCATTCTAGTTATTTAGAAGAAGGGATAAACTACAAACTATTAATGCTCCTCTCTTTGAAAGAAAGACATTGCGGATTCTAGCACATCACAACCCAGATCGGATTCACTTGCGTTGAGGGAGAGGCATTTTCACGAACGGAAGGTTCAGGATGGGGGCCCGCAGAATGTGAAATGTCGGCCCTTCTAAGAGTCAGCTTCAATAGATAGCGTAGGGTAGATGAAAGATGCTTTCGGGTCGGAAATAGAAGATCTGGATTAGATCCCTTCTCGATAGCTTTAGTCAGAGCTCATCCCTCGAAAAAGGGAGTAGTGATAAAAGGGTGAAACGAATACGGAAATTCAACTAGTGAAGTAAGATCAGGGAATTCCACTATTTCAGTTATCCGTCTTAGGCTTCAAGCAAGCGCACTTTCTTTGAAGGCAGTCTAAGCCCTAAGCCAAGATCTGCTTTTTGCCAGTCAACTCTCTTTAGAGAAGTCTCAAGCACTTATTATTTTGGAAAAGAGAAAATCGGTGGCACTTATCAACATCTTATTGGTACACAGAATGAAAAGAAAGCTTGAAAGTTCAGTTAGAGTTCTCCGTTAGGGTGACTCGATAGCGTCATTAATAGCCACAAGTAAATTCTTTTATTCATCAAGTAGGCATTCAGCCTCTAAGTCAGCTTGCCTTTTGCCTTGTGGCTTGGATCGAAGGAGAAGGGGCGAAGCGAAGGTAGACCATAGTTAGTGAGGAGAAATTTATTGCGTTATCATTCGAGTCAATGCGGTGACTCACCTTCCCGCTTCCAGAAGAAGGTCCGGCATCCTTTTGTCATCCGATAGCGTCACCGAAGAAAGATGGGGTGAACATAATCACCAAGTTCAGTTCACGACTTTATTTATGACCTCACGGCCACTCGGAATGGATGCAGTTCCAAAGTAAGGGCGGCAGGGAATACTTAGTGCTTGGAATATGAATGCTATGAGGCTTGGGCGAGAGAGCAGGTCTAGGAGGCCTAGATATTGCATCATGTGAAAGCAGCGCTAAAATACCCATAAGAGCTGTAAACAAGTGAGATAGGCAAAAAAGGGGGGGCATTCTGGGGATGTCTTTCATCAGCCAGTGGGACAGATGCCGACACAAATTCGATTCCAGATTCAAGATAGGGTAGGACCGATGACCAGGCAGGGCGGGATGAAGCAAGCAGCAAGGGATTGGCTGAATAGAACAGATGCGACCGGCACGGAAAGGCTGTTTAAGTTGCTGTTTACGCGCTTAACTCACTAGGAGAAGAAGTAAGGAAAGATTCCCTCCCTACTAGACTTGTCTAAAAGACGAAAAGATGGATGAGCCACTCTCTCCATCCGACTAAGCTTAGCCTTTACCTGGGCACCTTGCCTTCTTTCCTTGCTTTGGTGCTAGCGTATATAAAGTAGTAGACCCCGGCTCCTTTTAGCTTTCTGTGGTATGGCTCTTATAACTCTTAGTAGCTATTCTCTCCTTCCCTTTCCTTCTTCCTTATCCTTAAGGAATTGGATATAGAACCGTTAGGAGTAGGAGCATTCGTTAACAGAGATGGATTGGCTTCGGTTGACCTTCTTACTATGGGAATGCTTGAAAAAGCTCTGATTCCAATAAGCTCGTGACCACTCTCAGAGGTAGCTGGGAACAAAAGGAATAAGTGCTCAAAGCTAAGATCAGCTGCTATTGGACTTCTTTCCTTGGCGAGAAGGGTTAGCAGGGAAAGCAGCCTTCTTGATTAAAGTAAAGGACCAGGGGTCTAGCGCTTTTGTTTTGTGGGAATACCCGCCTTTTAATATGGATATCAATGACTAAAGTCTCTTCCCACGGGCTAGGCTAAGCCCGAAAGAAAAAGAAAGAGAGTTAGATCCGAGAGTGAATTAGAGACATTATCTCACAGATGAAAGAAAAGAGGTCACTTGTTTAAGTCAAGCAATCGTAGAGACCGAGAAGAGTTTGCAGTGAAAATTCTCCCTCTACAGGCCTCTTAAAGGCAGAACCAAAGAGAGTAGTGAGGGGAGAGGAGTTCAAACCCGACTCAAGGCCTAGTAGATCTATTCCTGCTACCTTACTTACTTCCCTGGGGGAGGTTGAGTTGAAGAAGCTGTGACAGAACAAGCTGTTACAGAATCAGCAGCTATTGAACCCCCATCTGTTGGAAGAAGGACTACTGGTAGTGGTTCGTCTTATTAGTAGCGGTCAGTGGGAAGAAGACTAGCTCTGGCTTTCAAACGTGAACCAGGTCTTGGATTCGGCATTGGTTGGGCATGGCATTAGATTAGGAAGGGGCCTAAGCTAAGCCCTGAAATTGGAATGCTTTACTCTGACTCTTTGGGTTTAGGAAGATAAAAGCACTGTTTCGCTTAGTTAGCTTAGATCCTCTTTGAGATGAAATGCGGAAAAGTCCTAATCAAAGGCGAAAGGCGCCATCCAAGCAAAGTGGGAATACCCAGCAAGATCCGACCAACAATCGAGTTCCCGGCTCAAGGCTTTATTAAAGAAGAAAGCCCAGGCTCAAGGGCCCATCTCTGTCATATTGTCAAGCCAAAGAAGAGAGAAAGCCTAGCCCTTAAAGCAAGCCTGCTTCACCTTCACTTCCTTCCGTACCTGATTCTTAGTCTGCTCTAAAGGCAGCCAGTGACTCGAGGTCTTCTGGAGTGAAATCACTCTCGGGTAATTAAATGGTTCAGCTCTGGTTCAAATGGTATCTGGGGTATATCTCTTATCTGTTGTTCACGAATCCGTTTCAGGTTTTCAGGCATACCCGGTCTTTTCTCTTTCAGTTGCTGCTCCGGGGAAAGAAGTTTCATTGGGGAAGGTGTTCTAGTTGATCACTTAAGCTTTTAGCTTAAAGGACTGATCTTTGCTTGAACTTAGCCCGAGTAAGGCCGACTTAAATAAAGATAACTAGGTGCCAAGCCTTTATATGAAACCATTGCTTTCTCTCTGGGAATCATAGCCTACTTTCGTACCTTCGGGTTGAGACTTTCCTTCTGATCCTAGTTCTTGGCACTGGGAAGAGTCTCTATAACCTATAGGGTAAGGAGCAATAGACGGAATTCGCCCTAGAACCGTTAGGCTAGGCTCATTAGACGTAGACGGAATTAGTCTGGTATGGCTGAAGAATGGTTTCATCAGTTGAATTTTGGAAGGTCATATCATATTATAAAAAGAAAACCCCGTTGTTAAAATAGCTTGCCTTTCCTGCTTTCAAGGCTTTCCTTTTCAAAAAGGGGAAGGGAGGTTTTTAAAATGCTTTTTGATTGAGTCAGATGTGGCATTGCTGATTCGAGAACAGTTGCCCTTTCTTTTTGCTTCGACAATAGATCAAAATAGAGGCAACAAAGCCACCCTACTTAGATCCCCGGATCGCGTTATTGGATTAGCGGGCGCCACAAGACAAATTAGTCGTACAAGGACATTCGGCTTATCAGAGGCAATGGCCTTCGCCTACGTCAAAGACAGCCGATTCGTCCTACTAAGATGTCTTCTGCTGGGATTGGGTGTCTGGTGGTATCTTCTGCCAGAGCCCCTATTGGTTCAACCAACGGCTTGTTGCTCACCTGAGTGCGCTAGTGCAATTAAGGAAGCCGCACAATGCCAAATGAGGTCTCTGGGCTTCCCGTGTATTCATCCAAATCAGATCCATGAGAAAGTTATGGACACGTTCACGAAACCGGAAGTCTTTCGATCCCATGCAGTCAATGCCAATGGGTGTGCTTAAGAGCTGGTGGCAACCGAATACCTTTCACACCTAACCCAGGCTTTTGCCAACAACCTTTCTTTCAAAATCCACTGGGTAAACCTAGCAAAAGTCCAGGAACAGCTAAAAAGGCTTGAAGAGACAGTGGCTCGAAACATTAAGAGGAAATAGAAAAATTCGTATTCAGAGGTCCTCAACCCAATGATCCTTAGATTTGGAAGGAATGATGGGGCCCACATCAAAAAGTAGTTGAACCTACATAGCGAAAAGGGGGATCCCCTTACGCACGTGAAATCCTTTTATGCCCACCCGCCTAATGTGCTGAAGTGGCTCATGATGATAGTCTTATGATCAGACTATTCCCAAGGAGCCTTACTGATCAAGCTATGGAATGGTACTTCACTCTCCCCAGGTATTCAATTCAATTCAATCTTTTGCCCTCCTTGTCGAAAAGTATTTAGAACGCTTCTCAGCTATCACAAAGAGGGAAATGTTGATTCAATCGACCTGGAAACACAATCCTGGTGAGAGCTTTTCATCATACCCTGCGAGGTTGAAGTCCTTTACCTCAATAACCCATTCCAGATGAAATTTTGTTCCGTTACTCTGGGGTATATATAATAGTAAACCTAGGCTTTCAGCAGACACATCTACATCCGAATCCGAAGAAGTGGAGAATCCGCGACTGGAGAAGAAGGCCTTGTCCCCTGTGGGTGGTGGCCAGGCGAAAGGACCGACCCGGGAGCGCGGTGAACGGTTTCGTAACCAAAGGCGAGGAAGATTGGAAAAGGCCCCACGCGTCTATAACTGCCTACCGCAACATACGTCTTATTTACAGCTTGGTCTAGCGAACTTAGACCCGGGAATGTCTGGGAGAAAGCACTTCCTAACAGAGCAGTCTAAAAAAAGTATTTTAAGGTAGGACTGTGATAACAACCTTCTCTTCGACCTGCCGTCAGGCGAGATCAGATCACCTCTGAAACTCAAATAAAGTGACGAAAACCGGCATTCTACTAGTAGTAGTAGGAAAAGGCGCATTCTTAGGCAACCCCGCTTTCAAAGGAGACCAGCAATTTCTGCTTATTAGATCCTGAAAGATATATCGCGGAAAGACTAAGGGATAGGCTCGCCCAACGGACCCCAGAAGTGAGGAAGAAGTTGCTGAAGAACCCGAAGTGACTTGCCAGCTTACTATCCAAGCGAAGCCTGGGGAGCCCAAGAAGGTGGTGCTGGACAAGCCATCACTTCAGATGACTCAAGACATCAAGCCCTTGTACATGAAAGCTCATTGGAATGGGAAGCCCGGTGTCAAGGATTTTGATAGACAATGGATCTGCAGTTAACGTGCTACCATTGAAAATGATATGGAGCTTGGGCTCTGGACGACCTAATTTCAACTGAGATCTCGGTGGTGGCCTTTACGGGATAAGCCAAACGAGTTGTTGGAGTGAAGCCACTGGAGATAACAGTAGGGACCTTCACTTCTTTGTCTGCATTCTTCGTTGTCAACACCTCAGCTCATTATCAGGCACTGCTAGGGAGGGACTGGATACATGCAAACCTGTGTGTGCCGTCCACCTTACATCCATTTCTATTGCTATGGAAAGAAGATGACGTAGAGATAGTATGGGCAGATGACAAGCCCTTTCAGACGGTGTCAGATGCTGTGGACGCCAGGTACTACGACCCAAATTGTAGACCTATCAGGTTCCGAGGAACTAAGAGGTTTGGGAGCCCCAGGAGTCTCGAGGTTGGTGAGTCTGTTTTCAAGAAGAGAGCCGAAGAGCTGCTGAAACCTCATGCCATCGTGCCGGCCGATCGGTCTACCGCTTATTTCCATTTTGGATGAATAACCTCACGAGAGAAGAGTTGGCAGTGGCTCCTGCTGCCATACAGAGAGCAAGAGTGCAGCACGCCTTGGACAGTCGTCTGGTGGTAGAAGAGCTTAGGGAGGGCTTGGGAGCTGAGATCATCTATGAAGAAGAAGAGACGGAAGAAAGAAAGTTACATGAGTTAGATAAAGCTCCCTCGAAACTGGAGGATGTAGCGCCAGAGGTCCAAGATCCCTTGGAAGAAGTGAACCTTGGCACCCCTGAGGAGCCGAGGATTACGTATGTCAGTTCTTTTCTTTCTTCTCATTTAAAAGATCAACTTGTGTCTTTACTAAGGACAGATTCTTTCGCTTGGAATTACGATGAAATGCCTGGACGTCACAGGGAACTGGTTGAACACAGGCTCCCAAGGGTGAAAACCGTACCAGCAACCAGACCGAAGGATGTCTAAGGAAGTAGAGCTCAAGGTGAAGGAAGAGAGAATAGAATGTAGAATTTCTTTCTATTTAGCGCGTTCGGGGCTTATAACGCCTTTTTAGGTCAGAATGTTTGGGCATATGCCTACTCTGTTAGAGATCTTTGGTACCGTACTACAATTCGGTTACGGAAGACTCCCTTTGGGAGTGACTTTAGCTACTATTAGTCTAGAAGATAGGAATGGTGTAGAGGGGTGACCTATCCCAACTCTTAGTAGTTAGTAGTCAGTCTTAGATTCGATTATCTCTTCCTGCAAGCGAGTTCAGTGACTTTCGGGCTGTTACCTGGGTGGGGATCGATCACATCCTTCTTGCCCCTGTCTTTGATGATGGAGATTTAGTTTCACAGCCCCGCTTTCAAGCTTTCGCTAGGTCTTCTTGGTCTTCTCTCTTTCCCTTGGGAAGAATAGCGTAATAAAGGAAGAGCCCACTTTCGTACTCAAGCCTTCTGATACTGAATCCTATATTATTCAATCTGAGGGTCTTGCTGCAGCTCTGTTCTCCGCTGTTGAAGGTTTCGCTTAGTGCTTGGGCTAAGGAATAAGCCCTGCGCTTAGCTCGACTCGATCAGCAGTGGATTAGGTGGAGAAGTGCGCAGTGAGCGACTCCGCTCTTGTTGAAGAAGCTGGTCTTTCATCCCAGTGCTATCAATGAGTCAATGTGGCTCCAGGATAGAGAAAAGATAGGCTCTTCCTTCTGTTGTCACAAGTCTTGTTGACTCAGCCAGGAGTGGATGATGATTCGACGTTCTCGTCAGTCAGTATCCGTAGCGTGGACTGGTAGCATGCTTAGAGGAAGAAGCGATGCCATTGAATCTCTTGTAAGCGCAGCTATTGGGCCCTAGAGGAGCTATAGACTCTAGTTAGTCAGTTTCCCCGCTACTCCTTTGTCTTGGAGGAAGGGAAGATAATGACATTGAAACAAGAGCGTATTCTTGGCAAGATCCGATCGGAAATAGCCATAGAAGAATGTTAGGAAGGATATATCAACTCAATGTCTCTTTTTCACAATCGCCAATCTATGAAAGAAGAGTTGAATTCCCTGGAAGAACATTCGCCGAACGGAGAATAAGCTGTAAATCTTAGTTCTCGAAAGCGAGTGACAACTATCGGAGCGAAAGTTTAGCGAAAGTTAGATTATGCTTGAGCGGTCTTTCCTCTTGTTAGTAAAAAGGGGTTCAAAAAACCTAGGTCATACTATAGGAAACTTTGATCGAGATGTCAGGTCAGTTATAATTGAATAGTCCACATGTACCAAACTAAGGTGCGGACGGATAGTCAAATTCCAGTCATGCCAGTAAGGCCAGGAGATTCTTCCGTTAGAAGGGCGGATAAGCCAGTGAAAGTGAATGGCTGTTCAAGGGGCCCCTAATTCAACAAATGGTTGCTTTTTCCCCACTACTCAAGATAAGAAGGCACTTTCCCTGCTTGGTCTCGACCTCAAAAGAGGGCCGGCGGGAAATTATCTCACTGCCTGCTCCTTCCAAATCCAAGGTAGGATAGAAAGTGAACTATAGTCGGTCTTAGTTCCGATCATGCTCGGCAGACCAGCGTCCCATAATTCATGGTGTGCGAAGATCGTTAGTACTATCCCCTAGACGCATGCTATAGCCCTCGTCTTTAGACAGGGTTCGGCGTCATATGGCATTGTCAAAGGAAGAGCAATCTATAAAGTAGCCCTCTCTTAGAGCAGCGGACAGTACAAAAGCATTCTTTAACATTAAACGGAGGAAGAAGGCGTCCGACTAATCTCGTTCTGTCCAAGTCTGCTTATGAGTGGCTTATTGAAGAGCCCGTGGTAACTTCGATAAGAGAGGTTTCGGTAGTTCCTTTCCTGCGTAGATGAACGAAAAAGGCGGATTGAGTAGGATTACGATTCATAGAAAGCCGTGCCCTTAGCCGGCTTACAACTTCAGGGAACCCGTAGACTTTGAAGGGAGTCGAATCTCCATTCCTTAAAAAAAAAGAAATCAGTAGTCAGTGTCCTTTTTTCCACCTTTTTCGAATCGAATGATTCAGCGCTCTCAGAAAGCGGATCTTTGGCTTCCTATTCAACTCCTTCGGATTCTTCTACTTTAGATGCTTCGGATGCTTCCTCGGCCGTGCAGTACGTACTTCTGTTTGGAGAGTCTGTTCCTTACTTAGCGTTGACTTTGAGTGACTAGAGTAGCCCCTCTGTATCCGAAGGCGCCTTTTTGTTTATGCACCTGAAACGGCTTCCGATTTTACTTTTAGTAAAGTGGATCGACCCCGTTCAGTAGAATTACGAAGAAAGAAGAGAAGGCAGGGTCAAACCCTGCAAAAAGTGCTGAACCTTGCTTCAAGCGCTGGCTTTTTTGGGCTAACCGTGCCCTCACCACTTGGGGTAGAAATCCTTTTCCCGAAGTGGTTGCTACTCGACTGGTGCCTTCATAGGGAACCGCAGTAAAATGCCGCCTCTATGAGATCTCGGTGCTACTGCCCTGCCATAAGAGCATTGAGACTGTCACAGGTCAACAACAAGGGGTTCGATTTCCGACTCAATACCCTTTTGGCTAGCGTGCTGCCTCCTTTGTGTGCTTTCGCCCTCTCCACATTTCCGCCCGTTAATCTAACGGAAGGTAAGCATATAGTTTCCCTAAAAGCAGGGCCAGCCCATTTAAGCGCAAGATACTACCTAACGTTGGAGGACATAGGCTGAGCAGTCTCTTTCGGGGTTTATCTTAAATAAGGTAAGATTGGTTTCAACTAGCATATGGACACGGTTGAGCACCGAGTCCTTAGAAATGGACTGCCCAGTGTGTAGGAGAAAGATGTTGTCGACGCTTATTGCTCGTGACGACCCCGCCGCCACGTAAGGAAACTAATCAAAGCAAGCGCCTTTCGAAGCGATCTGGTACTCTTTTTTATAGGGCTTCTCAACAATGTTCAGTCAGGCCTAGCCGTCATCGAAAGGTTGCCCGAGCCGGCAGTGATCATCATCAACGATGATTCGAAATCATATGTCGAATTCCCACAGAGCAGGAAAACCGTTGATTACAGGGGGTGTATCGAAGCATACATCCTAAGTCGGGGCCTAGACATGAAATAATTATAATATAGGTTGTTTTTAAAAAGATTGATTGCTAATAACCGGAGGGCTTCATAGCATCCGGCTAACGTGCTTCGGACGGACTAGGGCAGCAAAGCAAAGGTAGCAGCAACTTACTATTGAGGGTTTTTTACCTTTACCTAATTAGGCCGAAGCGCGTCAAGGAAAGGACATTCGTCTATATCAAGGTTGAACGAGATATAAGCGTCAATGTCGTAACCGCCTTCAGAGCGGATTCGACGGGATGCCTAAGAGCAACGGATTCTTCCTCTCCTTTCTCATATCGAGACTAACAGGCAAAGACTTCTATTTTCAGAGAATGAAGGCCTTGAATCACTTTCTGGTAGTAGGAGGGATAAAGAAAAGTTCTTGGTAGCCCATTGCCGGATCCACTTTCCGGGGTTCCACTGTAAGGATAAAGAACTTGGCTGAGGTAGCTTAGAAGGCCAAAAAAAAAAGGTAGAGAGAATGCGCGGGAACTACCTTATGCGTAAGCAGATTAGGGCCAATGGAGACATGGATATCAGACAAGGATACCTTTGGCGTCAGAGACCTGAAACCAAGACCTATAGAAGTATAATGGTTCAAGGGATGGTAGGGAGCTGTATAACCGCTTGTGGCAGCGTTAGCGTTTGAGGCCACCAAGCTCAAAGATCAAGGGGTCAAAAGATGAACTGCCACTATGTACTTGAATACTTGAACGAGACTGCGTTGTTCTTGACCGAGCCTGAGTTGCTGTGGTTGGTATGCGGCATTGTCTTAGGCTGTTGCTTACCGATTAGCCCGGCCTACTACTGCTGTGCTTACTTCCCGGTCTTAACTCCTAAGCCAAGGAAATAAGTAACATGTGTTGAGCATATATCTATAGCTAACGTTTCTTTCTGCTTTGCTTGGACTTCCGATATTCTTCTTTCCTCTGCTCTATAAATATAGTCTGTCGTCAGTCTTGGATTGGTCTTCAGTTGATGTGTAAGAAGGAAGCCCCCCTACAAAGATGATATGGAAATAGGCCTTTGCCTTAGATAGAGTGGTTTTTTATTTCTATTTGTCAGCTATTAGAAAATAAGAGTAGTAAAGAGTTGCCTTTCTGACTTTAGCTACCCGTCCGATCCGCGTAGCAGCCCGGCTTGCTTACTTGATTGACAGCCAGACCCGAACCCCACTCCCGTCGATCTTTGACCTTTCTGCCCCATAATTGACCCCGGATAAACCACCCGTCACTATTGAAGAAGCAAAAGCAGTTGCCGCTTCTGAGTGAATATTGTACATTCATTTGACTCAATTCATTCGTTGTATCGTAGTAAAGGAAAGAAGAAAAGAATTGGATTTGTATACCAGGGTATGGTGTGGGCCGTGTTGAATGGCTGCTGATAAAACCATTGCGGTTCTTGTATCAGGTCCAATCTCCAAGTTTTGGGCGGGGTCTTCCCTTCATAACAGAAATTTTCTGATGCTTCCTTTGGCTCTGACTCATAGCGTTTACGGCTTCCTGCGTTGCCTTTTCTTATGAGATTTTCTTGGCGCTTGCCGAGTGAGGAAGAAAACGATCACCTTAAAGACGAAGAGGTACTACAGCCGCTCGGGAACTACTTAGCAAAGTACGCGCATTTGGCCTATACTTGAAAGGACCAAACAGAACCGATAACAGCAAATGAACGGGATGTTAAGGGAAAATCTATGGCATTACCGGGCGTACCTTACTATAAACTAGTTGACTTTATTAGGTAAGGAAGAATAGGATGGATTGCTCACTACACTTACAAAAGTAAAGATGGAGCAGCTAAGTCCGAACAAAGGAAATCTCTCACACGCTAACTATCCCACTCTGAAAAAAGAATAGGTAAGTTGACCAACTGCTTAAAGTTCAATACTTATTGCCCTTTGCTTCAAAGAAAACTCCTGGGAAGAGAAAGTCCCTCTGCAAAAGCCCAACGCTTTTTGATAGGAAAGGCGGCGAAAGGAAGCACTTGGACAAAACTAAAAGAAAAAGAATTCTCCCCAAAATCAGAACATAATTGCCCCTTAAAATCGAAATTGGGCTATTCTGATCCTCAAAAACTCGTCTTCCTTTTGGATTTCCTTCTTGATCAATGATAACTGCAGCGTCAAGTTAATCCGTAACAAGAAAAGCAAGTCGAGAAAGACCGGGCGAAAGAGAGATTTCGACAGTGTTGAAAGGATCCCTCGTCCCACGGAGCGCTAAACAACAATAATGTTGAGGTGAGTTGTCTTCTTTTGAGACGAATGAATTCCGAATAAAGAAAGAAAAGCAAGGAGTAGTCCTTGTGGGACAACAAGCCAGCAAAGGATAGGGTTTTCTGAAACATTCCAAGATCGAAGCAACTGGCGCCGGAGATTGGACTCGGGAAGCCATTCGTCCTTGTTTTGTCCCAAGAAAGAAAATCGGATTAGAGTATGCCACTAGCTACTTACCAAGTAGTCTATCGACCGATAGGCCCGTTCAACCATCCATGTGTTCCGCTTTGGTGAGAGGTATGGCTTTGGGGGAATTCAACTAAAGGAATTACGTATGTGAACACGAGTGAAGATTCATACGGAAAGGGCTATTATTCCACCCTAAGTCTGCGCTCTGGAATCCGATACAAAGCATTCCCATCTAAACCAAGAGATTCCTTTTCTCTCGAACCAACAGCTCAAGTTTCTACAGAAAGAACATATCCTGCTCTTTTATCAGGAATATTCAACCAATTCAAATTAATAAGCGATCTTTCTTTCTATACGCAATTCAAAGGTTTTTCATAAGTAGGATCTGACAGGCGAATGCGCCCTGATCGGCTTTCACAGCTCGGGTAAATACGAAAGTAGGGCATTGTTGTGTAGGGACTGGGCTTTTAGTCGTAAAGGCTCGGACCGGAGAGAGAGTGGAGGTTGGCTGGAAGAGATAAGAGTGAAAGTCAAGGGTTTTCCGAGAGAAGAATGATAGTAGAATAGAGTTCGAATAGTTATCGGAAAGAAAGAGATCGATGGCTTTCTGCCTTTCTTGGAAAGTAAAAAGGAAAAGGTCGTGCCGAATAAATAAAAATTTTGTCTTGATACCTTGACCGTGGAAGGATTCTTTGGTTGACTGGAACCGCGCACAACACAAACAATGGGGATGCACCGCTCTATAGGCCAGACTTACACATCTGATTCAATAGCAAGAAGAGCAGAAATGGCTTTGATCTCAATTCATAACAAAACTGTACGAATCAGTACGAGAAGGCAGACATTGATGGCTGTAAGTCGGAACATGGGTACCGATACTGCAGCGGTCGCTCGGTAGATGGCTATTACTACCTTGGATTATCCTTTAATTCAGTGCTATTGAGGTAGACGAGGCCAAAGGCACGCCAAAAAAGTCCATACGGGTATTAAGGCTAGGTTCGATAACTTGCTGTTTGTCCTATTTTTTCGGGACTACTGGAGAGAGGTTGGATTACGCAATTTAGTTCTACCTTACCTGGAGATGAATCAGAGCGAGCTGGCCCTCGGAGGATAACACAACTAACGATTGGTAGGAGGAGGGAGCCTTTTGCATATTATAAAATTTCTCTATATAGATAGATCCTATCTTTCGATAACAGAGTTACACAATGGTCTTTTTCACTTCAAAGAAGAAAGAAGGAGAATGGCATTTCTATCATGACGAGATGAGCTAGCTGCACTTCCCGCAACTAATCGATCGTTGTACTTTCGTCTGACTGTCCCGTCAGGGTTGTTCTTATTGAGTGGAACTCAGAGTGGTGTACAAAGAAAGCCAGGGGCCACCTGAGTGAGTTGGTTCTTTAGCCGAATGAGTAACGTTATTGGCCGTATTTGATGATTATTCGGAAAAAGTATCTTATTATTACTCTCAAGACGTGGTGTTTGGGCGAAATTCCGTGAACCTATGAAGAAGTTCAAGCCCCAAGTCAAAGAAAGTAAACATGAACAACACGACTCTAATAGATGTCACCACAGGAACACATGAAAATCGACACTCTCCCTTTGCGCATTGCCTTTGGCAACTAACCGAGCCTTGAACCTCTTACTACTAACTCCGGGTAAACCTTCCTTCTTCTTGTACAACCACTTGCATTCAATTGCTCTCATCCACTTTGTGTACTTTACAAGTTGACAAGTCTGGTTTTTATGAACCATCTCCTCATGCATAGCCCCCAAAAACTGGGAACATTGCTTTCCAAAACTTCTCAATAGTATAGGTGGCAGGTTCATGATGATCGCATGACAGAGCAAAAGCAAGCCTATCTTCAAAACTAAGCCTAACCGGTGGCAATCAAGACTTCGAAGTCCCTTCGGATAAGCTACTAAAGCGTAGCGACGATATGTATGAATTGTAAGAAAGGTTTAAACTCTTGATTTATTCCGCCTAAAGAAAAGAATTAAGATTGTCTGGAAGTTCATACTGAAATTCTTTCTTTATAACCTACGTCTTTGTATATAGAAAGAAATTCCCCTACGTCTACACGGAGTTAGAGCTTGCTGTGCTCTCGCTCGGCTCACTCCCGCCTGTCTTCTTCCTACTAGAGTGAAAGATCTTCTCCCTCACCATAGCAGGAACCTCACTCACTTTATAAGCTAGTTACTCTCTCCCTACTGTGGTCCCCCCACACCTACCGTAAACAGAAACCTTCTCACCGACAGAATAGGCTAGGAAGGAGGTATAGCTTTTCTTCCTTCTCACGAGTTGGATTCGAACTTTTTCCTCTTGCAGAAAGCGAACTACCTTTTATTCGACTCGTGACTTTGGTTACCCGGTTCGCCCTGCAACAGGGGGTCTTCCCGACCATAACCCCAAATACCTCCGATCTCTACCGTAGGTGCCAAAGATGAATTCGAAGAACTCCTTGATTTCACTCCCTGAGACTGATTACCTTCGCCTGAACTACCGCGTAGTGGGTTGAATGCCAGTAGGGAAGATTCTACACCTTGATCAGACTCTTTCCTTCTTGTTCATCACTCCTTGCCCATTCTACCCTCATCCGTCAGACGTCTAAGCTGTTCAGGTACTCTGTTCTTAAGTGCTGCCGCCCTTGACCCCACCTCTCCGCTCAAAATGTGGAACCGACTGATTGACGCTCTGGGAAAGGTGACAACTATCCCTCCTAACCCCGAAATTAGACCAGATGAAGACGTGAGCGAAGGCAAGCTTTAGACTATGCTTCGTTGTACCCGCATAAATCATTTTTATAAAGGAAGAATGGGCAGAAGCAGCAAGTGACAGATAAGACTCAATTAGCAGAAAAGACTGAAACAGCTGACGGAAAGCGGAGCTAAAACTTTTCCTACGCATGCAACAAAATAAGTGTAACCAAGTTCCTGTTTTTCATTTACCAATCATCTAATGACTTTAGGATAAGACGGCCAGCATGAGGTTCTCAGTCTCACTCCCTCGAAGATGCCCGGAGCAGGAAAGATCCCCTCACGTGGGTGCTAAGACTAGGTCGGGATCGGGGAAACTAACTTTGGCTGAACCATCCGAATCCGATGCTTCCGCTAAGGCAGCTAAGTCTTTATCATTCTCTGATCTTGGAATGTAGGGGTAATCTTAATCGGAGGCTAGAGCTTAATCTTCCTTTTCCATTCGTCCTATACTATAAAGTATGGAACTTCGGAAGGAAAAGAGCTTCTTACTGCCTCGGTCTTAGCCCAAGAACTGCTTCCCTGGTACCTTTTCCCCTTTTCCATCCCGGCGCTTGGCTTGTGGAAGGGCTACTCTTGAAAGGCTGACTTTAAAGGTATATTCTGGAAAGTCGCCCTCGACCCCCGTAACGCAACTAACCGTTTTATCTACGACCTACCGAGCACTGAGCGAATCACTTGACTAACGGTAACGGGCTCCACTAACTGACTTCACTTTTGAGCGTACCCAAAACGCCTTTTTACCGAAAGAGATAGATGGAACTAAACCTGTAGACGCTCTAACGTCTCTCTCTGGTCCTTGCTCTGATCGACTTGCCCGGAGTCTCGGTTCCCTTCCTGGAACCGCCGGAAGCGCTGATCTCTTCAGATTCCCCATCTGCACAGCCGAAAGCTTGCTTGAAAGACTCACTTCTTTTATCCCCTCTCTTCCTTGACACTTTAAAAAGCTCGCTTTAAAGTCTTCACTGAACGAAAAAGAGTTTCCTCACGAAACTAGCTATGGTAACTGCACTCCCGCTTTAGTCTTTCTGAACCCCATCCCCGTAAGCTACCTTAGCCTCTTTCTCGAGTCAGTATTCGGATCTGTCTCCTGCCTGACGTTTAAGGTCCGTTTAGTACTTCTCGCTTTAAAGGTAATTTATTTCTTTACTTAATAAGAAGTAAAGGAAAAGCCCCCCATTGAGTAAGGCTCTTTTCGAGTGAGCCATTTTCTCATTTTATTACCATCATCAGCCGCCGTCTCTCGTGAGTTGCTATGAAGTGCAATGGACCTAACCTATAGGGTAGACCCCCTACCTATGAAGGTCCTGCACCAGGTTATCTCCGACTCCCACTGCCAGGAGTGGCGGGGATAAGAAGGACATATCCTCAAAGTTTCTCGATCCCGCTCTTCCCACTCGCAATCTTCTTTTTTACTCATTCCATTCTTCTTCTGCTGAAATGCTATGGACGTCACACACAATAACGAAAACGTGTCAGTTGTGAACTCAGACCTTGAGAGAAGCCGCAGTTTACTGCTATTTCTGCTGTCACGATCCTGTCACGCACAAGGCGCTTCGAATTAGACTTCTTTCTCGTTCCTGGCGCTGTTTGGAGTAGTGCTTCATGAGGGCGACACGTTGATTGAATAAGAAGTGGTTCGTGAATGGACTTTTTCTTTCTATCCGAGACAGAGTCAATCTCTTCCACCCGAACTGGAGCAAGTGGTGGCGCAAGCGACGAGCCGTCAAAGAAAGGTTAACAGCCCCTATCGAATGAATAAGGGGAGAAGGAGGCGTTCGATGTTTCAAATCTCCTTGATGACGTGCTCGTCGAAACTTTGCCAATCGTGAGAAAGCGGCGTCTTACTTCTCGGAATGGAGATAGTGCGGAAGCGGAGCTAAGCGTTGTGGACAAAGAAGCTTCCTCGGGATGAGCTTATAGCAGACTTCGTCCAGTCAAGCACTCCTGCTTTGGTGGTGTGGCTCCAGCTTACAGAGTCAATCCAGCGTAGTTAAGTATTTAAGGAAGCTCCTTCTTCTATGAAGTGCCAGGACACAGATATAGGGTTGATAACTTCAAGGAAAGGAAATAGGATGATTATTCTTAACCTAAGGATACCGAAAGAAAGACAACTTCACTTGAAGCCTGAAAGAAGTTTGTTCTTCCGACCCAACCGGCTTTTGCGTGCTATTCCTTCAGCCCTGGTTCAGGGCTAGTTTCAATAAAGCACTAGCCCTTTGCTTACGTAGTGAAAAAGGGCTTTAGCGGCTCTTCTCCTCAACCTGTTCAATTGGTGCTAGCTATAGAACGCACTTTTTCTATGCTTTATTTACTTACTATACTATAGAGGCTACGTTCCCCCTCAACAACTTGACCCTACCTACCAACAGACTTTAGTACTACTTACTCTCCAGCCGGTCCTTCTTCGGCCACTTCTTCGAACGATTATGAAAGAGTTGGGAAGGCCTTCTCATAGCCTGTGAATCGGAAGCCCGTCACCATACCAACTCGCTTCAGACTCACTTTCCAGCTCACAATTGAGAAAGTGTTCAACTTCGTCGAAGAAAGACTTCGAGGAGCAGGGATGATTTGAAATCCTGTATTTTTTTGACACTGAACACCAAGCCAATCTTGTGACTTAAGTACAAGCAAGGCAATGGACTCTATCTTCAAGGTATGGAACTTCTCGACGCAACTCTAAAAATTCCTTCTTTGCCACATCTCTTTTAGCTTATTTTATTTCGAGTTAGCGGTTAGAGGGAAGGATCACTCCTAAAAGCAGCCTTTCTCTTATATACGATAGCACTGCTGCCACTTCTGAAGCGTTGGACTTCTTTCTGTCGATACCTTTACTTTAGAGAAAGAATAGGGGCGAAGCGGTTGAATTGGCTTCAATCGAAATCGTTCCTTCCTCTCCCTATCGGTCGAGCATCCTTGAACCTCTTCCTCTTATCTGTTATTTTAGGCACTCGAAGCATATTGGAAAGTTTCCAGTAGAGCGGGAAAGAAGGCTTAGTCAAAGACTTTCAAGAGCTTGTTGGAGGAAATTGATCAAAGGAAAGGGAAGAGCCCTAGAAGTCCGAAAAAAGAGATTGAATACCCGGAGCCGATAAACCCCTCCCTTTGAAGTAATTCAATCTTTTCAGCCAGAGGTTCCGAGTCCGTAAGCTACTCTGTTGACCCGTCAGTCTGTCTCTCGTTAGAAAGCCGTCTCTTCGTATCGACATCAGCCCATATCTTCCATAATCTCTTCATAGCCGGACTAGTCAGGCATACTATTGAAAGAGACTCCGACCCGTCCTCTGTTAATCGAGGATGCTACCGAGATCCTTTTCTATGTAGGACTTCTATGCGTCAGATTCTCAATGACTCTGCGAGCCGCTTTTTCACGATTTACAAGTTGAAGATACTTATATCGACGCAAGCTTGAACGCATTACTCTACTACCTCACTGACTTCTGATCATTAGGAGGGGCATGGCTCCACTTGTAAACTACCTATTAACTTATTTATTCCTTTGGTTGTATTATAGACCCCCAGGTTATCTGAACCACTTGTTGATCCACTGCTCTTCTAGGCGCAGGTACGCCGCTGCATTATCCAAAGCTTCCCCGTTGGACTTAACGTCCCTTCTTACTAGTCTTAATAACTCTCTTTCTTCATTCTCCCATTGCGTAAGCCGCTAGGCGTTGCATTGATTGTTCAATTAACCCGGTGTATCAACTGACCACTAGCCGCACACTGAAGCTTAAGGTACTCCCGTGCTCCTTTCTCCGTTTCAAGCTTGATTGGACTGCTGATTATTATCATACTATACAATTCTATTGAAGATGGTTGATACATCACTTCACTTTCAAAGAAAAGAAAGCTGGTAATAATAATCCCTTAAACTCGAGTAAGGGAGAGTCCCAATCATTGCCGATAACAAGCACCTTTTTAAATAAATTTCTTTCCTGAACGAAGTTCGGAGGTTACTAGAGAGGGCTTACTCCCCCGAAGTTAGCAGGCTCATCTGCATCAAAGCATCTCACCAAAAAGAATTAGCTAGGTCCACCGCCCGCTTACGGGACAAAGGGGATTTCTGTTTATGTGATGAAGTCTTTCTTCCCTTTTGTTGTCTATTTCAGAGGTTAAGATCTATACTTCGAGGTATAAACGAGCACTTTGTTTTCTTTATTTTGTAATAAACTCATTCTGGTCTTGACTAAAAGGATTTACTGACGTTGATCCTCCATCCTGAGATTCATGAGCAATCAATCTATTCAGAAAAAACCTATCTTATTATCAAAATAGCAAAGTTCCCTCTTTATGCCGTGATGACCAGACTCACTCCACTCGCCTTAGGAGGAGATAAAAGAGGCAAGAATGGCTACTATCAAGTACGTAGTTTGGTTCTTCCAAATGTCAAAAGAGTAGAGGTCTTTTAGTCACCCACTGGTTTGTTAATGAACCAATTGCATCCTTTAAGCAGCCAACGAGCGGGAAACTCCAAGTTTTGTTATCTTCATCTGTGCTAATAGCCGTTTTTTATCTTTCTCTGGTAGTTGTGGTCATGGCCCCTTTTTTTTCTTCGATACATCTTCCCCTTCTGTTTTGGGCCTAACTGCTATGCCTAACCGCCTCAATAGCGCTCAAGTTTTCGTGAAAAAATAGAGATCTACTTCATTATTGGCTCATCGCCGTTCTTCCATACCAGATCGCTGAGTAGAAGCTTACAATTCCTCCATAGTATAAGGGTCACATGCACGTACACTCGCTGCTTACCTTCTTCAACTCATACCATCCATCCCTGGAACTGAAAGCACATGATTCCGAAAATGCGTTGTCTATCCCTAATGAGTGTAACCAGAACAAGGACATTTGGATCAGTCGTTACTCGATCTACTCTTTCAAGCCCGGCGAAGACAACAAGGAAAGGTTCGAAACATTCTATCATCGGCTCGAGAGTCACCTGTAGCGCATAGGCAGTCTATTTCGTGTGAAACTGAGAGTAGGTAAGTCAAGTCATTTCAAGGTGTTGTAGGCCTGTAACTAAAGAGAATTCCAGATAGGAAAAGGAAGAAGTTGATTTGTAAGCAACTTGGCGCTCTAAAAGAAGTTTTGTTTTGATTTCCCTTCCTCGCTTGCTATTTGCTTCGCCGCCTACAGAGACTGAACTTCCATCGCCTGTTAACAACCCGGGTGAGCTACTTACTATGGAAGTGGATCCCTACAGGTTCGCAACTAAAGGCCTTTTCACAATAGTGTTATCTCGAGCCCATCTTCCCCACTTCCTTAAGTGAGTCACTCTAACTATTTATTATTCTATATAATTATTATTAGACTAGAGTTAGATTCTATATATTTCTTTAATAGAAATCTCTCCTTAAAAGAGAAGGATCTCCGTCTTTGTCTTTGATTCTGATAGAAAGGAAAAGCTGAATAATCCTGCCTCCGTGTCTCGTTTGGTGAAAGTTCCCCCAGCCGTTGAGCCTACCCCAAGTTTGATTGAGACACCTCTCCCTCAAATGGTTCGGGTTCCTTCGTTGTATAGCCTTTCTGCTCTACGTTCAATATCTCTTGAACTGCGCTCCGATAGTTGTCACTCGACCTTAGGGGAGCAAAGCCATAAGCAAAGCTAGCGTGCTGAACAGAAAGTCGTAGAGTGATCACAGCTTATTCACCTTCACGTGTGAACAGCCCCCTATTCGATAGCAGCTTGTACCCTGATTCCGATAACAAAGGGAATTCCTCCTATAAGAGCTGATTCAATCGGGTACTTTTTCCTTAACTATTTCCCGCCTTCTTGAGCCATTTTGAGTGCTTCTCGTTGCTGAGAAGCCCTACCTATTTACGTGGGGCGGCTAACTATCATTCTTTCCCTTGTACTTTACTAAATAACTGGTGCTCGCGCACCCGCTTTTTCTTGACCTTTAGACCTTGCTTGCTTTAGTCCTACTATCCCTGGCTCTTGGCTCCTGAAATCTGTTACTATCTTAACTACAAATACAAAAAGGTAATAAAGATTCTATTCTTGACTGACGATGATCTATTGAGTAAGTAACTCGTTAAGTAATAATAAGTAATATCACAAGATATTTAATTGGCCCTGAAACTTCTTTTTTTTGATTCTACTTCCTATTTTAGGTAACTAGGAAAAAAGTAGAAAGGAAAGTCTCTATTTCAGTCCTACGACTGAGAATGATGTATATAAAGATAAAGAAGAGTTCAGATAGCCCTTCCCTTGCCTTTTGCAATCGCCCAATTTTGCTTTAGTCTCTTCCTTCCATGAGTTGAAGGTGGCAGCCCAATCCTGTCATTCCTTCCTGAGAATGGATCCCCAATAGCTCGCAGATGAGGAATTCTTCTGCTACGACCCCCCTTACTTAGACGGGCGAGCTAATAAGTCTTGGCTGGGTGCCGGGAATGGAATTGCTAAAGATGGGCGTACTCTTTCTCTCCACGGAACGTAATCGTGGATATTCTTTTCCTGATTGTGATCAAATGATGAGAAAAACCAGGGATGCGTCTGAGTGCAATGGGGAAAGTTTTCTCTATTCATAGTAGGTACGACTACCCTAGCGGATCCTCCCAACATTCTAATACTAAGATGATCTCCTTCAACCCGCTTCAAGACATGATGACTTATTAACCAATCTTGGGGTAAAGAGTGAAGACTGCTTATGTTTATTTTCGTTTAACCCTTGTACGAAATGAGATTCCAATTTTTTACTGCTTCGAAGCTGTTTTCTTTCACTCATCTAACTATAACGTTTAGTTTATCAATCCGGGCTAGTGAATAAAAAAAGAAAGAAAGAGAAAGATATATCTATTTAATACGTTTCATTTTTTTTCTGTTAAACCTAAAAAGGAATGGAGGAAGACTTATGTCTCAACGAATCACACGTAGAGATATTGATAACACACATAGAGTTAATGGTATTTCATAACTAATTGATTGGGCAGCAGCCCGTAGACCACCTAAAAAGGAATATTTATTATTTGATCCATATCCTGACATAAGAAGTCCAATTGGAGCAATACTTGAAATGGCAATCCATAAAAAAACACCAATACTGAGATCGGCTAGAACAAGGCGATAGCCAAAAAGAATTACTGAATAACTTAGTAGAATTGATATGACTGCTATAGAGGGTCCGATACTAAATAAACGTGTATCCCCTCGTCATGGAAGAAGGGTCTCTTTAAAAAGGGCGTTTTATCCCGTCTGCGTCAGCTTGAAGAATTCCCAAAGGGCCGGCGTATTCAGGTCCAATACGTTGTTGTATACCCGCGAATATTTCTCTTTCTAACCACACAATTAAACGTACACCTATTGTGATTCCCAATATGAGAATAAAAATAGGGACAAGCATCCATATAGTTTCATAAACCTCTTTTAAGGATTCTAATCTGGTATTGGACTTGATAGCTTGTACTTCTGTTGTATCAATTATCATTTCAACGATCAACTTCTCCCATAATAATATCTATGCTACCTAGTATCGTCATAATATCAGCCAATTTCATTTTTTTAACTAACTGAGG